>Ga0164241_10005299_pt1 | contig 12157 bp, 7 predicted proteins | sample OricomyardsoilBY_FD_108780 | JGI IMG/M metagenome (GOLD analysis project Ga0164241, IMG submission 108780) | Backyard soil microbial communities from Emeryville, California, USA - Original compost - Back yard soil (BY) | ecosystem: Environmental > Terrestrial > Soil > Unclassified | place: USA...
CAGTCGATGGCCCCGAGCTGTTCTCGGCGCTGCACCGGCTGGTCGTTCGCCTGGCGAAGATCCAGCCACTGGTCATCGACTTCGGGCTGCTCAACGACGCCGACGCGTCGACCCGTCGCTTCCTCGAGTTCCTCTCGTCGGCGGTCGGTCAGGGCTCGGTCCGCATCGTCGTCATCGTGCGCGTCGACACTGGCATGGTGCGTCGCCATCAGGTGCTGCGCGGCGTGCAGGAGCTCATCGGCTGGAAGGGCAACCAAGAGAACCACGTGCACGAGCTGGTGACGCTCAACCGCTTCGAGCCGAACGACTTCGTCGAGTTCGCCCAAGTCCAGGGCCGCGGCTTCGGCCCGCTCACGCCCTACCTGTACTATCTCTCGGCCGGCAACCCGGCTGACGCCATCGAGCTGGTGTCGACGATCGAGGCGAACCCGGATCACCTGCGTGCGGCGCGCAGCTGGAACCCGGTCGGCCAGCGCATCGTCATCGCCGATCTCCCGAGCACGCTCGTCGATCGCGCCGAGCGCCTGCTGCAAGCGGCGGAGGAGCGCGGCAAGCTCACCGAGTCGAAGGAGGCGCAGGTGGTGCTGCGTCACGCGGCCTTGCTAGGCGTCTCGTTCGACGTGGCGGTGCTCGAGAAGGCGCTCGAGCGCGAGGGCAAGCCGGAGCTGCTCGACGCCGTCGAAGAGACGCTCGACGTGCTGGTGCAGACGGGCTGCCTCCACCCCGACAAGGTGGCGGGGCGGCTGTGCTTCGAGTCGGGTGTCCTGCGCGAGGTCGTGCTCTCGCAGATCCGCAGCCCGCGGGCACTGAAGCGGCTCCATCAGACCGCGGCCGAGACGCTCGAGACGTTGCCGCAGCGCACGGAGCGCGCGCTGGAGCTCGCCAGCCACTGGGAGGGCGCGGACAACCTCGACAAGGCGCTCGAGTATCGCCTCACGCACGGTCGCGCGGCGCGCGAGGCGGGGCGCCTCGACGACACGCTGGCCACCTATCAGCTGGCCCTCGACACGCTCCAGCGGCTGGTCATGGCCAGCGGCGAGACGCCCGAGCGTGCGACCAAGGAGCGCGAGATCCTCTTGGCGCTGGGTCGTCTACGCTTCACGCTGGGCACGTACGAGCAGGCCGCGCAGGACTTCAAGGCGCTGCTCGAGCGCGCCGAGAAGTCGAAGCGTCCGCGCGAGGTCGCCGACGCCGAGCTCGGCCTGGCCGAGGTCCAGGACGCCCTGGCGGAGTACGGAGCCGCGAGCGACCTGCTGAAGTCCGCGGCCGATCGTTATCGTACCCTCAACCTCCCGGTCGAGGCCGCGCGCTGCGAGCTGCGCCGCGCCGCGTCGCTGGAGCGCCGTGGGCAGACCAAGGGTGCACGCGAGAGCTACGAGAGCGCGCGCAAGATCTTCGCGCTGCACCACGAGTCGCGCGGCCTCGCGGACACCTATCACGCCCTGGGTATGCTGAGCTTGCGCGAGGGCGACGCGGGCGAGGCGCTACGGCAGCTGCGGCGCGCGGTCGACATGCACCGCCAGCTGCAGTCGGGCCTACAGCACGGCAAGGTGCTCTACGATCTGGCGCTCGCCGCCGCGGACCGCCGCGAGTACGTGCTGGCGCTCGACTCCGCGACGAAGGCGCTCGATGTCTTCGACCGCGAGAAGTACCAGCTCGGCATCAGCCAGTGCCTCGGGACCATCGCCCGCTCGCTGCTCAACACCCACCGCCCGGCCGAGGCGCGCCCGTTCTTCGAGCGCGCGCTGCGCATCCGCGAGGAGCTCGGTGATCGTCGTGGGGTCGGCGAGTCGGTTGCGGCGCTCGCCTCCATCGCCCTCGATCTCGACCAGCCGGATCGAGCGCTCGAGCTGGCGCGGCGCGCCCGCGAGATCTACGGCAGCGTCGGCGAGTTCCTCGGTGCCGCCTCGGCGCTGCGCACGATGGGCGTCGCGGAGAGCCGCCTCGGGCGCTTCGAGAGCGCCCTGGCGCACCTGCGCGAGGCGGTCGCGACGTATCGCGGCCTGTCGAAGAAGGACGCCGACCTGTGCAGCATCCTCGAGAGCCTGGCCGACTGCCAGGAGCTCATGAACCTCCGGGTCGACGCGCGCGACACGCTCAACGACGCGCTCACGGTCGCGCGCGAGCTGAACGCCGCACACCACGTCGGCCACCTCGAGGCGCGCCTTCGTGCCACCTTGAACTGATCCGCGCGAGCAGGTCAGGACAAGTTGGCAAACCGGACCCAACCGGCGCTGTGCGAGCGAGCGAGCGAACGGTCGCAGCGCCGAGGCGGCAGGCCGTGCGCGGTCGCTGAAGGACCAGCGAGTCGCGGGAAGGTCCAAGCGCGACGAAGTGGCACGTCGACCGTGCTAGGGCACCGCTGTCCGGATCTGTAGACATCTTGTACACATTTTCGGCAGGCGGGCCCGGCGAGAACCGGCCGAAGCAGGCGCGTCCGCGGCTGGCAGTCCTGATGAGGTTGGCCGCGAGATGCCGCGGCGCCGCGCACGCAGTCGTCGCGTTAACCGCGAGAGGAGGCGACGGCGGCCGCGCCCCCCCCGCAGCCGCTCGCTCGCGAACTTCCACGGGAAGGCCACGCGCTGCGACCGCGTCGCCGTCGGCGCCAGAGCGCGTGGACATCCAACGCGTGAACCGCCGTCGCTAAACGACCGCAACCGCTTGAAGTGCGCCGTCAGATTCATCGAGCGGTTGAAACCAGGGAGTCGACAAATAGCGGTGATCGTGGCACGACCTTTGCTCAACTCTCCTTCTGCAGGAGGCCCGCTTCGGTGGTCCCCTCCGAAGGAAGTTCGAGATGCTCCACCGTCCCCTGTCAGGAGTGACGGCCGACACGCGACGGTGGAGCTCATTTTCTCCTTCCTCTGGCTGGCCTTAGCGCACGGTGGTTGCGACGCGACGCGCATGCGTGCGAGCACGTCGAGGGGTCCAGCGCGACCGGATCAGAGCGCGTGGCGGATCGGATCGAGCACTCGCTCGACGAGGCCGGGCACCGAGGCGTTCGTGGGGTGCGCCAGGAGCGACGCCGCGAGGTCTCGCACGCGATCGAGGCCGGCGCGGATGGCGCCGAGCGCGTGCAGGATGGCGACCGCTTCAGCGATCATCGCGCTCGACGTATCGAGCCGTGGGGCGTTCACGATGGCCATGAGACGCGCGACCGCGTCGCGGTCCCCGCCCACCTCGCACGCCCAGGCGACGGGCCAGCTGATCTTGCCCTCGGCGATGTCGGTCGCCGCTTCGTCGCGCTGCTTGTCGCCGACCAGATCGAGCAGATCGTCTTGGAGCTGGAAGTAGATGCCGAGCTCGGCGCCGTAGCGGGAGGCTGCTCGCACCTCGTCGCGTGGGCGCCCAGCGGCATGCGTCGCGGCCAGGAAGCAGGCCGCGAAGAGCGCGCCAGTCTTGCCCGCGGCCATACGATCCCACTGCGCCATCGTCGGCGCAGGGTTCGTCTGCAGCTCGAACTCGAGCGCCTGACCAGCGACGATGTCGAGGATCGCCAGGTTCACGTCGCCGATGATGTCGGCGCCGACCGGGCTCCGCAGCACCTCCGCGACCCCCAGGAAGAGCATGGTCGTGCCGACGTTGACGGCCTGCGGCAAGCCGAAGCGCATCCACACCGTGGGCATGCCGCGGCGGTGTGTGTCACCATCCTGCACGTCGTCGTGCACGAGCGTGCCGTTGTGGATGAGCTCGAGCGCCACGCCGAGCGCGAGGCCACGCGCGGGCTCGGCGCCGAGGTTCGCCACAATCCAGGGTGGCAGGAGGCCGCGCAGGCGCTTGCCGCCGCTGTCGAGGTGGTAGCGCGCGGCCTCGAAGAGCACCCCTGCGCCGGCGACGGTCTCGTGCATGCGACCCTCGAGCGCAGGCAGGAAGCGCTCGCGCGCCTCCTCGAAGGAGATGGTCACCTCAGACCTCGTCGACCCGTAGGCCAGGGCCAGCGAGCTGCAGCTCGAGGCGCTCGAAGCCGAGCTCCTTCGCGCCCACCGCGGCACGCTCGAGGGCCCGTGGATCGTCGCTCAGCGCCCACACGCAGTCGCCGCCACCCGCGCCGGATGTGCGCCCGACGCAGCCCGCGTCCTCGATCACGCCATGGAGCTGCAGGACGCCACTTGGCAGGATGCCGACCTCACCCAGCCGGTCGAGTACCCCGAGCTCTTCCTGGACCTGCGCGCACGCGGTGAGCAGGCGATCGACGTCGCCTACGCGGAACGCGCTGACCAGCTCCTCGGTCTCGATGGCGAGCGGGTCGAGACATGCATCGAGGGTCTCGGGATCCTCGTCACGCCAGGACGCCATACGCGCCAGCATGTGGACGGTCGACGCGCCCTTGCGGGTCTTGAAGACAGCCGCGTGGAGACCCTTGGGCCACGGGATTCGCTCGACGCGCGGCGGGTCGTCGGGGCGGTCGGGCACCGGCATGAAGACGATGAGCCCACCATGGAGACACGACGCGACGTCGAAGCCGGACCCGCGTCCGCCCTGCGAGGCGCGGTGCGCGGCGATGAGCGGTGCCAGATCGGGCAGGCCATTGAGGCCCGCGAGGCGCGCGAACGCCGCGTACGACGCCACGCACAGCGCCGCCGAGCTGCCGAGGCCGGGCTTGTCAGCACCCGCCCCGAGCTGCGAACGGACCGTGAGGCGACCGGCTCTTGGTGCGCCCGGCACGCGCGCGAGTGCCTCGGCGATGACCGGGACCTTGTCGAGCGTGGCGTCGCGCAGGTTCAGCGTGTCGGAGGTGATGCGCCAGCCAGCGCTGCCGTCGAGCGCCTCGGCGTCGACCTCGACGCGGCGATCCACCGCTATCGAGAGAGCGGGCGTCGCGCGCTCGACGACGACGTACTCACCCGCGAGCATGAGCTTGCCCGGTGCGCTCGCACGAATCACGCGGGGTCCGTCCCAAACGGATGGCTGTCGACGATCACGGAGGCACCCTCACCGGGAGTGGTCCGGATGGTATGCGCCACGCCGGGGATGCTCGTCAATCGGGCCGCGACGAGAGCGACGTCCGCCGGACGGCAGAAGACCTTCACGTTCGGACCGGCGTCGAGCGTCGCGCCGCACGACAGGCCCTCGTGCTGGAGGGCCTCGACCTCGCGGAGGACCGCTACCGAGGCCGGTTGCCAGTAAAAAACGGGAGGGTCGGCGGCCATGCCGGACGCATGCATACGCCAGGTCGAGCGGGTCATCGCCGCCATCACCGCGTCGAAGTCGCGCGCGCGCACCGCCGCGACGGCGTCGTCGAAGTTCGCGTGCGCCTGGGCCACCCATGCGCCGAAGTACGGCGAGGTGGCGGCGGTCTGGTTCATGCCGTCGCGCGAGCCAATCGCCTTCCGGCCCTTGCCGACGACCGCGATGACCACCGCGACGGGCATGTGCGCGCAGGCGGCGAGCGGCGTCGCGAAGGGCCCGTCCCACACCACCCAGCCACCGAAGATGCTGCGCGAGGCGCTGCCCGAGCCGATACGTGCGAGGCGTGACAGCTCGCGCGCATCGTCTGGTGCGTCGGGGTCGAGGCCGGCAAGGCGCCCTGCCGCGGTCGCGAGCGCCGCCATGCCGGACGCCGATGAGGCCAGTCCGGCGGCGGTGGGCACGTGGTTGCGGCTCTCGACGACGAACGGCGAGGCGATGCCATGGCGGCGTCGAAGGGCGTCGAGCAAGGCCGCCGCGCGCGCATGTTCAGCGCCCACGAGGCGCTCGCCGTCGAGCGTGATCACGTCGCCGTCCGCGTCCGGCGCGAAGCGCGCCGACGTCTCCGAGTACAGGTCGGCGAGTGTCAGCGACAGGCTCGGCACCGCAGGCAGGTTCACGTCGTCCGGACCCTTGGCCGGCGCCTTCCCCCAATACTTGATGAGCGCGATGTTCACGTTCGCGCGCGCATGAACCCACCGATCGAGGACGAGCTCCGCCATCACGCCGCCTCTATCCGAGATCGCCAGTGAAGAACACGTCGCTCGCGCCAGCGGACCGCAGCACCGGGCCGAGATCGAGCCCAGGTGGCGCCAGCGCCAGCATCGCGCCGCCAAAGCCGGCACCCGTCATCTTGGCGCCCAGCGCTCCCGCCGCGCGCGCCGCCGCGATGAGCGTGAGGTGCCGCGGATCGACCACACCAAGCGCCTCGAGCATGAGCTCCGTCGCGTTCATGGCGCGCGCGATCGCTTCGTGGTCGACGTCACGCAGCGCCTTCGCGACCGCTTCGCTGGCGGCCCCGACGGACGCGAGCAGGCCTGCGAACGCGACCGGTTCAGCGAGCGCCTTGGTGGCGACGTGAGCGACCGCCTCCTTGGTTGGGCGCGTGCGCGGCACGGTCGCCACCCACAGATCCGGAATCGGGCTCTCGAGCCGGTCCATCTGGATGGCTCCGGAGACGCGCTGGAAGCGCATCGGGACCTCGTGGCTGACGACGGCGTCGTCGATGCCACTCGGGTTTCCGTGGGCGAGGTGCTCGAGCTGGTGGGCCAGCCGATGCACGTCCTCCACAGCGCGCACGCCAAGCGATCGCACGAGCGCGACCGCGACCGCGGCCGAGCCGCCGAGCCCAGCCGCGAGCGGCAGCGTCGCGTCGACCTCGAGCGCCAGCGCGTCTGGATCGAGGCCCAAGCTGTCCACCATCGCCCGCAGCGCGGCCACGGCCGCTGGGTCCACATTGCCAGCGACCGTGAAGCACCCGGAGGCGCGCGTGGTGATGGCCACCGCGCGGCCGCGAATGGGCACGGCGATGGCGGGCGCTCCGTGGACCACGAAGTGCTCGCCGATGAGGATCGCCTTGCCGCACGCGCGGCCTGTCAGCCCGGTCGCGTGCACTCGCTCAGCTGCAGCCCGTCGTCGTGCCGCACGTCGCGCACTTGAGGCAGGTGCCGTTGCGCACGAGCGTCATGTGGCCACACTCGGAGCACGCGTCGCCCTCGTAGCCCTTGAGCCGCGCGATCGAGAGCGCCGCGGACTTTGCGTCACCGGCGCTGGCAGGCGCCGCCATGACGCCGCCGTTGGCGTCGACGTAGCTGTGCGGGCCAGTGTCGGCCTGCACGCGGCGGATGCCCGTGCCGTTGGCGTTGAGATCGAGGCGACCGGTGCGCGGGATGTGCGCGTTGGCCACGGGCGCCGGGACCTCGCCGACATCGTCGACACCGGGGCCCTGCGCGAGATCGGCCGGCTTCACCTGCGCGAGCTCGTGGCGACCGAGGTAGGTCACGGCCAGCTCGCGGAAGATGTAGTCGATGATCGACGTGGTCATCTTGATGTACGGGTTGCCCTGCACGATGCCGTTCGGCTCGAAGCGCGTGAACAGGAACGCGTCCACGTACTTCTCGAGTGGCACGCCGTGCTGCAGCCCGAGCGACACGGCGATGGCGAAGCAGTTCATCATGCTGCGGAAGGCGGCGCCCTCCTTGTGCATGTCGAGGAAGATCTCGCCGAGCGAGCCATCCTCGTACTCGCCCGTACGCAGGTAGATGTTGTGCCCGCCGATCACCGCCTTCTGAGTGTAGCCGGCGCGGCGGAACGGCAAGCGACGACGGCGTGCGACCCAGTTCTCGACGACCCGCTCGGCCTGCTCGGCCGGCGAGACCGGCGCGGCGACGGCTGCCGGCGACTCCTCGATCAAGGGAGCGTCCTCGATGACCGTGGCGAGCGGCTGGCTCAACTTAGAGCCATCGCGGTAGAGCGCGTTGGCCTTGATGCCGAGCTTCCAGCTCAGCATGTAGGCGTGCTTGACCTCGTCGACGGTGGCCTCGTTCGGCAGGTTGATGGTCTTCGAGATGGCGCCCGAGAGGAACGGCTGCGCCGCGGCCATCATGCGGATGTGAGCTTCGGCCAAGATGTAGCGCGTGCCGTAGCGCCCGCACTTGTTGGCGCAGTCGAACACAGGCAGGTGCTGCGGCTTCAGCTGGGGCGCGCCCTCGACCGTCATGCGCCCACAGATGTGGTCACTGGCTGCGCGGATCTGCGCTCTGTCGAAGCCGAGCGCGGTGAGGAGGTCGAAGCCCGGCTTCTCGATGGTCTCTTGGGTGTAGCCGAGGACCGACGTGAGGAAGTCGTCGCCGACGACCCAGCGGTTGAAGGCGAACTGCAGCTCGAAGGCACGCTCGAGCTCGGCCTGGATGCGGTTGAGCACGTCGGTGGTGAGGCCCTTGGCAACCAGCGACTCGCGGTTGATGTGAGGCGCGCCCGTGAGCTTACCCGTGCCGCGGCAGTACTCGACGATCGCGTCCGTCTGCGCCTGGCTGTAGCCGAGGCGCACGAGCGCCTCGGGGACCGCCTGGTTGATCAGGCGGAAGTACCCGCCCCCCGCGAGCTTCTTGAACTTCACCAGCGCGAAGTCGGGTTCGATGCCGGTCGTGTCGCAGTCCATGACCAGGCCGATGGTGCCGGTCGGAGCGATGACGGTGACCTGCGCGTTGCGGAAGCCATGCGTCTCGCCGAGCTTCAGCGCCTCGTCCCACGCGCGCCGCGCGGCGATGAGCAGGTCCTTCGGGCAGCGCGCCGGGTCGAGCGTGACGGGCGGGATCGAGAGCCCCTCGAACTCGGTCTCCTTGGCGTTGTACGCGGCGCGTCGGTGGTTGCGGATGACCCGCAACATCGGCTCGCGGTTCTTCTGGAAGCCGGGGAAGGGCCCGAGCTGCTTGGCCATCTCGGCCGAGGTGGCGTAGGCGACGCCCGTCATGATGGCGGTGAGCGCGCCGCAGATCGCGCGAGCCTCGTCCGAGTCGTACGGGATGCCCTGCACCATGAGCAGCGTGCCGACGTTCGCGAAGCCGAGGCCGAGCGTGCGGAACTCGTAGCTCAGCTCGGCTATCCGCTTCGACGGGAACTGCGCCATGAGCACCGAGATCTCGAGGACGACCGTCCACAGCCTGACCGAGTGAGTGTAGGCGTCGATGTCGAAGCTGCCGTCCGGGCGACGGAACTTGATGAGGTTCGCCGACGCCAGGTTGCACGCCGTGTCATCGAGGAACATGTACTCGCTGCACGGGTTGCTGGCGTTGATGCGCCCGCTCTCGGAGCAGGTGTGCCACTCGTTGATGGTGGTGTCGAACTGAATGCCGGGATCGGCGCACGCCCACGCGGCTTGCCCGATCTGGTCCCACAGGTCGGCGGCCTTCACCGTCTTGGCGACCTTGCGGTCGGTGCGGCGGACGAGGTCCCACTTGCCGTTGGTCTCGATGGCCCGCATGAACGCGTTGGTCACGCGCACCGAGTTGTTCGAGTTCTGGCCGCTGACGGTGAAGTAGGCCTCCGAGTCCCAGTTCGTGTCGTACTCCGGGAAGTAGAGCGACTTGGTCCCCTGCTCGCCGAGCTGCAGCGTGCGCTGGATGTAGTTCTCGCTGACGCCCGCCAGGCGCGCCTCGCGCACGACCAACGCCAGGCCCGGGTTCTTCGTCGGCTTGGCCGACTCGCCGTTGAGGCCCTTCTTCTTGCCGTCCTGGATGGCGCCCAGGATGGCGTTGAGGTGCTTGTTGTAGAGGCGCGATCCGAGCACGAGGCTCGCGACCTTCTGCTCTTCGAGGACCTTCCAGTTGATGTAGCTCTCGATGTCCGGGTGATCGACATCGAGCACGACCATCTTGGCAGCGCGGCGGGTGGTACCGCCGGACTTGATCGCGCCGGCGGCGCGATCGCCGATCTTGAGAAAGCTCATCAGGCCACTCGAGCGGCCCCCACCCGAGAGCCGCTCGCCCTCACCACGGAGCGCGGAGAAGTTCGTGCCCGTTCCAGAGCCATACTTGAAGAGGCGTGCCTCGCGGACCCACAGGTCCATGATGCCGCCCTCGTTCACCAGGTCATCGCCGATGCTCTGGATGAAGCACGCGTGCGGCTGCGGCCGCGCGTACGCCGAGGTGCTCGGATGCGCGCTGCCTGCGACGGGCTCGACGTACCAGTGCCCCTGCGCCGGCCCGTCGATGCCGTAGGCCCAGTGCAGGCCGGTGTTGAACCACTGCGGCGAGTTCGGCGCGACCATCTGGTTCGCGAGCATGAAGCAGTGCTCGTCGAAGAAGGCGCGAGCGTCCTCCTCGCTGTCGAAGTACCCGTGCTTCCAGCCCCAGTACGTCCAGCAGCCGGCCAAGCGACGGAAGACCTCACGCGAGTCCTTCTCGCCGGTGGCGCGGTCCTTCTCGGGGAGCGCTGCGAGCGCCACGGTGTCGGCTTCGGAGGCCGCGAGCCAGCGCGGCACGCCGTCCTCTGCGATGGGACGCAGGATGGTGGGGATGCCGGCCTTGCGGAAGTACTTCTGGGCCAGCACGTCGACGGCGACCTGGGTCCAGCCCTCGGGGACCTGGACCGCCGACGCTTCGAACACGACGGTGCCATCGGGGTTCACGATCTTGGAGCTGCGCTCGCCGAACACGAGTGCGCTGAATGGGTCGAGGCCAGCCTGGGTGAATCGACGCGTGATCTTCATGCGAGAGCCTCCAAGAGACGCAGTGCGGAGTCCGAGGTCACCGTGAGCAGTCGTTGAACTTGTGGCGGATGAGGGGCGAACGAACGCCCCGCACCTAGCACGAGCTGGGAGGGGACCAGACTCGACAGTGCCTCGAACGAGCGGAAGTGTTTGGACGAAACGAGGTGGCAAGACCCCGAGTCGCCGACGTGTGTCTGGGCGAAGCCGGAGACCGACTGCTCCAGCCTGATGTTCCAACGACGACGACGAGGCAGCCCAACAATCACGCGTACTCGATCAACCCATTGTGGTTCGGCGTCAAAAAAGCCACCACATGTAGCGCGATATATGGGCACCGCGGCGCGGCGAGGTGGCTTTGTCGCACAGCCCTGACGGCTTTGGCTCGGCAAGGTGGCGAGAAAATCCCAAGGCCTCGAAACTCCCGCAGGTTTGGAATCGTGACTGTGCCTGGCACAAACTTGACGCGGTCCTGGATCGGATTGGCAACTGGCTGGAATCTCTACGCGATCCAGATGGACCGAGGGCGATCCCCCAGGCTGGGAGGACAGTGACGAATCGGCGGACGCGAGCGTGCTTGCATGGGGCTCGGTGAGGCGGCGATAGTGCGCAGCCGCCGCGAGGGCACCTAGAGCATGGCCGAGACCAAGAGAACCGAGGGCGACAAGACAGTCGCCACCAACCGCAAAGCCCACCACGAGTACCATATCGAGGAGACGTGGGAGGCTGGCCTCGTGCTGCTCGGCAGCGAGGTGAAGTCGTTGCGCGAGGGCAACGTGACCATCGGGGATGGCTACGTGGGCGAGCAGCGCGGCGAGCTCTTCCTCTACAACGTGCACATCCAGGAATACCGTCAGGCGAACCGCCACAACCACGAGCCGCTGCGGTGGCGCAAGCTCCTGCTCAAGCGCGCGCAGATCGACGAGATCAGCCGACTCCTCCACGAGAAGGGCAAGACCTGCATCCCGCTCCGCTTCTACTTCAAGAACGGTCGGTGCAAGGTCGAGCTCGGGTCGGCAGTCGGTAAGAAGCTCCATGACAAGCGCGAGGACATGAAGTCCAAGGACGCCAAGCGCGAGATGGACCGGGTGAAGCGCGGGCGCGATCGAGAAGACTGACCGCGGTGACACCCACTCACGGCCAGGACGGAAGCGGGGTTGCCACGGATTGGTGCGCGCTGGTACACGTTCCGCGGCTCGATCGAATCGGAGGAAGGCATGAAGGGACTCGCTCTCAAGCGGTGGATGGGGCGCACGGCGCTCGCGCTGGTGCTCGTCGGCGCACCGACCGCGACGCTGCTCGTGTCGGCCCCGGCACGGGCGACGACGGTCCTGAAGGTCGATGTCGCGACCATGGCGACGACGTCGCAGTGGGTCGTGCGTGCGCACGTGACCTCGACGACGTCGGTGGATCTGCGCGCTGAAGGACAAGGCATCTACACGGATGTCGGGCTCACGATCGACCAAGTCTATCGCGGCGTGGGCGCGCCGAAGACGTACGTCATGCGGCTCATCGGTGGGCTCGGCAAGGACGGCATGGCGCTCACGGTGCCTGGCATGCCGCAGTTCAGTGCTGGCGAAGAGGTCGTGCTGTTCCTCGAGAAGACCGGGCTCGGACATATCCCATGCGGCCTCGGCCAGGGCGTCTGGCGCGTCATGCGCACCCCGGTCGGCCCTGCCGTCGTGAGCCAGTCGACCGCGGGTATGCACCTCATGGCGCGAGGTCCGACCGGCGCCATCACGGACGTCCCTGACGGCAAGACGC
>Ga0164241_10005300_pt1 | contig 12156 bp, 8 predicted proteins | sample OricomyardsoilBY_FD_108780 | JGI IMG/M metagenome (GOLD analysis project Ga0164241, IMG submission 108780) | Backyard soil microbial communities from Emeryville, California, USA - Original compost - Back yard soil (BY) | ecosystem: Environmental > Terrestrial > Soil > Unclassified | place: USA...
GATCGTGCTGGCGCTTCGACTGCAGGAATTGCTTGCGGATGCGGATGTCGTGGGGAAACTTCCCCCAGCGCCCGATCGCCTTGAGGCACTCCCAGCCACGCCCGCTTTCCCGATCACAGATCAGGAGCGTGCGCAGGTCCTGAGGGTCGACGCGCGCCGTGAAGACCTTGCCCACCAAGCCATCGCTGTGCAGCAGGGTGTCACTGGTGTACCGGACGCCCAGAAAACAGACGAACGGGCGTTGGCCGCGACCCGGATCAACCCGCACAGTCACCTTGAAAGGCTGGTTAACAAGATCACGACGATGCTTGTCTGCGGGCAATTCGATCTTTGGCGTCCTTACATCAGAATCCTGGACGTCTGCGACCACTGGAGGTTTGCGAGACCGCTGTCCGCCGGCCGAATTGATATCGTTCATGTTGAGCTCCGATTGAAAGCCGAGACCCTTGCCCCGGCCAGGTTGAGGAAAGTTCGGGATACCGTTCAGCGCATGCGGCGCCGCGGCGAGGGCGCAAACGTGAGAACCGCAGGCGGAGCGGCTACTGCCTTGGCAGTCTCCTCGGGCGATCCGCTCGCAGGGGTAGACCCCTTGTTTTCCGGCTCGTCCATCATGGGCAGCGTCCCCGCGTCGTTGGCCGCCTGCTGGGCCTGGCGCCATTCGTGACAGGCCTGCTTCACGCCGGGCGCGGGCTCCTCGCTCCATCCTTCCAGGTAGCGCATCAGGTACGCCAGGCGAGTCGAATTGCGACGATCCTGCGAAGCACGGCTACGCAAGTAGCCGTAAAGCTGCTCGAGCGGGTCATCCTCGGCGTGCTCGCCCAGCTCGTGCTGGCGCTTCAGCAGCAAGAAGAGCTTGCGAATGCGGAGGTCATGGGGAAACTTGCCCCAACGCCCAACCGCATTGAGGCAACCCCACTCATGCCCGTTTTCACGGTCGTAGAGCCAGAGCGTGCGCAGCTCCCGAGGGTCGATGCGCGCCGTGAACACCTTGCCCACCAGGCCGTAGCTGCGCTGCAGGGTGCCATTGGTGTACCGTACGCCGAGAAAGTTGACGAAGGGGCGCCGGCCGCGGTCTAGATCGACCCGCACTGTCACCTTGAACGGCTGGTAAAACAGATGAGGGCGACGCTTGTCCAAGGGCAGCGTATTGGCCTTGATCTGGCCCGCCGCGACCTGGCGACGAAGGCGCTCGAGCGGCGCGACATACCGGCTGGCTGCCACCGGCAAACCGTTCCTGTTCGACAAGTAGACGTCGATGGATTGCTCGAGTTCCTTGCCGACCAGGCGTCCCTGGATCGGACCTTTGGAGCGTTTCCTGAGTGCCGATGTCGGATGACTGCCGGTCGCCTGCGGCAGTTGATGGATCAGCCCGTGAGTCATCGTCTTGATGTCCGTCTCGACGTTGGCCCGCTCCTGCGGCACGCCGGGACGCCCGATACGGACCACTGCGCCGAACAACAGCGCCACCACTCGCTGAACGGCTTCCGCCAGGTGTGCGAGCGCATTGTCGAGATAGAGCACCGACGGCACGCGGTACTGCAACTCGGGAATCGCCGTGGCTGGGAAGCCGCCGTTGGGGTGGTAGTCGAGGCCGGGGATCACGGCATCCGGTTTCGTCCGGCCATGGATGGCATCCCACAGCACGAACACCACGTCGTAGGCAGTCACTTGACGGGCGACGATCAGGCTCCAGGAGAGATTTACCCCGCTGCCCAGGGCAATCAGGCGGATGACGATGTACCGGTCCACGTCCATCACGTCGACGTCGCCCGTCTCGGTCAGCAGCTCGAACTTCGTCAGGACGTCGACCGTCATTTCATCGAGCTGCCAGGCCGAATAGGATTCATCGATGCGCGTGTCCTGACCGTTACCTTCACCGTAGGCTGCACTCTGCGAGGCATCCGGGCTGACCTCGGCGGCAAACCAGGCGACCGCGTGCTTGGACAAGAAGTCGTTGTCGAGCCACTTCTTGAGCGGCGCCCTGGCCTGGAACTGGGTATTGAGCGGATAGTCAGCATCGGTCAAACCAGCACTGCGGCACTCCCGCACGAAGATCCGATGGACGCCGCGAAAATTGAGCGTCTGCGGACTCAGCTTGTCCTTGCCCAGACGCTTCAGGGCGGCAACCAGTTTGGTCTCGATCTCTGGTTTGTCACGCAGCAGCTTCCGGAAATAGCCGCCCCAGCCGGCAGAGGGCGAACTCTTTTCTGGGTCCCTAGGCTTCTGACGGATCGGCTCTGAGATGCAGGAGCGCAGCACCAGGCACCGATAGCCCCAGATGCGGCCGTCCGGAGCCTGGGCTGCGCACTTGTCGAGCAAGCGATAGAACCACCGCGCCTTGACGCCCGCGGCCTTGGTGACGTTAGCCACGACCGCGCCGCTGGCGTAGAGCTCGACGGCATTCTTGAGCTTTTCGTAGCGCTGTCGCTGTTCCGCGTCCTGGAGCTGGCTCTCGTCTACCGCGGGCCAGGCTTCCAGGGTGGCCGCGTCGAGGGAGCGCGCCAGCCGCGCGCGCTTATGTGGAGGAGATGGCAGTGTGGTCGCCATAGCGCCCCCCTTCGATGTCGAACTCAAGTGCCCCGCTCTGGCGCAGCCAGAACAGCACGGCGTCGATGCCGGCCTCGGACAGCCCATCACCTTCCTGGACCAGTGCACTCAACAGGTCCGCACGGGTCAGGCACTCGCGGCCGTTGACGAGTTCCAGGACCGCGCACTGGACGTCCTCGTTGCGCATAGAGCTCAAGTGCATCACCAGCATCTGCCGGGTGCGGTCAAGGAAGTCCAAGAGCTTCGTGTCACGGCGAATTTCGCTAGCTGGCCTCAGCGAGCTCGAGAGGCCGTGGGCCCGGGCCACGACCTCAAGCCTTTCCACGTCCTCGCTTGCAAGCCCACGGCCCGGCTCGACGACGAACTCCAGCACGCCCTTGTTCAACAACTCAGCCCAGTGCAGATGCGGCCGAAACGTCAGCTGCTTGCCGCGATGGAGGACCTCGAAGGCGTCTTCGCTGGCGTCCAGGTAGACCGCTGCCGGGTCGAACCGCCGCAGCAACCAGTTCTCGTAGCGAAGTGGCGTGCCGAAATCGACCAGTTCGCAGGAGAACGGATCGATGAAACGGAGTCGCCGTCCCGGCCTGTCGCGGTAGCGCGCGCGGATGCCGGGAAACCCGAACTTCAGGCTGTCGAACTGAAGCGCTTGGGAACAAAGCGCGCCAGGCTGGCGAGCTTCGGGACCGGCCGCCGAAGTGTGAGAAAAAATGATCATGGTGCCCCCTCGAGCGCCGCGATCTGGCGGCGCTTCGATTGGCATGCGTTCGCCGGTCCCGAACGCACAGACGAGAGCACGCGAGGCTTGACAGCCACGCGCTGGGACCCCACACTTTGGCATCAGCCTCCAAAAGTTGATGCTCGTAAGAGCGGAATCAGCGAAGCGCCCACGTATCTGACCACGTGGGCGTTTTCGTTTCCGGACCCTAATGAAGCACGAGACCAGCTCAACGTCTGGTCAGACCTCCTTTCCTTTGATTACCGCTGGAGGGCTGGACGCCACGGCGTCCAGCCACCGGATCACATCTGCGGTCTGCGCGAAGCGGCCGCGCCGATGGGAAATCGAGAACGTTGCGATCGGCAAGGTCTTGCGCTGCACAGCCTTCCGGAAAGCATCGGCGGACCCATACCCCAACAATCGCCACAGCGTCGGGCAACCGATGATCGGGCCATGCTCGCGCATGAGCAGGTGCTGCCCGACTTGCACGGAGGTCGGGGACGAATTGCCGACAATGTCGTTCGGACTGGTCATGTCTGTCCCGCTTGGGCTGGGACACACAGAATGGCACCATCCCATTTTGGACGGTAGGTCAAAATCTGAGCGGAAACGAACCCAGAGCATGGCAACGTTTGCACCGGTCTGCGCCAACGCTAAATCCACTCGCTTTTCGATCCAGATCGGCGAGTCGGCGTTGTCCGCGCACTCTCGGCTGCAGAGCCCTCAGAAGTGGGTGGAGCGGCTGCGGACCCAGGCGGTTTTCCATGCGGCGCTAGCCGGGACGGGGGGCTCCTCAGCCTACGATCTCGAGCGTCGCTTCAGTCCAAACCCGCCGTGTGCTGGCGAGACCTTGACTGGGTGGGCCGAGCGGCGGGACAGGTACTGGGATCGTTGGCAAAGAGGAGAGTCGACTATCCCAGGGCTGTTACGCCGTGGCGCATCAGCGGCGATTTCGAGGCTTGATGCCATCCGTTCAGCAACACCTCTCGTCGATCAGGGCCTGCAGATGGAATTCTGGCGCTGCCTGGAGCCAGACGACCTCACACCCCGCGAATCGATCCCGTCGAACCGCACCGTCGAGCGGTTCGCATCTCGATTGCTTAACGACGGACTTGCGACATCCAGGGAATACGCCCTCGAATCAGTCGATCTCCTTGGCGGCCTCGCCCATCCCGCAAAGCGCTATGACGCCATGTCCGGCCTCTGGCTGTGCATGCGCTCTTGCTGCACCTTCGAGGAAGTCGTCTGCTACGTCCATCGCTATCTTCTCTGGCTCTGGTTTCGACCAATACTGGAGACCGACCCGGTCTTTGGCCCCCTGGCCGGCAGTCTCTACAACTACACGGAGTGCTGCTTCGCCAGATTGCTCCTGCTGCCAGATGACGAGGACGCGCTGAAATGGACCAGACTCGCGCTGAAGCGTGCATTTCGTGACCAGGACATGGCGACTCTGCCGATCCCGGTGCCTGTCCGGACTGTCGAGAAACTCCTTCTGCCCGTTCTCCCTCGCAACCGGTGGTTCCACGCGTGGTCGATGCCACTGATTGACCTCCGAAAGAGTGCATGTGCGCCTCTGTCGACCAGCTAGCATCACCTCCAAGCGCAACCAGTCACCGGGGCCGACTTGATGTCCGACGAAATCCGCCGCATTCTCGACGAACAGGCTCGCCGCCAGGCCTTGATGGATCCCTACAGCGACATTCGCAAGTACCTGGGCCCCGACGACAGCGTCACGAAGGTGTTGGGTGTCGACGATCTGTCGGCGCGCTTACTACAGGGCCATCAGGAACGCGACCGCTTACTGGCCGGCTTGCTGTCACCGGGGGCCCCGCCGAGCAGTATCGGACCCTGGCTCGCCGCCGACGGCGTTGATAAGGCCATCGAGCAGATCAAGCGACAGCATCTGGCCACGCCGCTTGAGGAGGCCCGCCGCTTGGGATTGCTGGACGAAACGGCGGACATCCGCCGCTCGATGGCCACCGCGCAGGAGGCGGTGCATGCGTACGAACAATTGTTCCGCCTGCCCGCCGAGTCTGAGATCGAGCGGCTGGCGCGTGAATCGGTCGAAAAGACCAGCCTCACGCACATCCTTTTTGGCAGAGAGAGGACGCTTGAAGAGGCGATGGCGGGGATGCACGCACCGTGGCTGAAGGAAACACAGGTTCAGTCCTCTGCTCAGGCATTTGCGGAACTCATTGGCATTGGCCGCGGCATTGAACGCAACCAGCCCTTCGATCTCGCCTTCACCAAAGCGCTGAGGCCGGCGCTCGGTGACTGGCGCGAGACTCTTGTGCAAGAGCACCTGGAACTCGCGGATCCGCGGCTACGTCTGGCCTTCTACCGACAGCGCGGTTTCGATTCAGGCCTGACAGACTTCACGTCAACGGCATTTCACGAGGGCTTGAGGATCGCGGGGCTCTTCAATGCGCGCCTGGAGTCCCCTGCCCTTGCGCCGCGTGCACCGCGCGCTGAGCCGCCCCCCGAAGGCGGCTCAGCAGAAACCGAGGACGATGCCGCGCTGCGAGCCTTCAGCAGCCTGCGGACCTTTGAAATTTCGGTGCGGCAATTTATCGTTGAGCGTTTGCAAGCCGCATTCGGCGCGAAATGGACGAAGCGTGGGCTGCCGAAGGACGTCGTCGAGAACTGCGAGCTCAAGAAGGCCAGGGCCGAAGCCGTCGGCGCAGATGAGTTGCCACTGATCGACTACGCGGATTTCAGCGACTACATCAAGATCATCGACCGCGCGGACAACTGGCGCGACATCTTCCAGGCGGTCTTCGCCCGCAAGGAGGACGTCAAGGAATCCTTCCAGCGCTTAGGGCCAGTGAGGATCTCGACCATGCACTCGCGGCTGGTTCTGCAAGAGGACGAGCTGCTGCTGGCCGTGGAGACACGGCGCGTGCTAAAGGCGATCCATGCCGCGCCGGCACAGCGGTCGCTCGTCTAGCTGTAGTTTCTCAGGACGTTGCTCCCGTCGAAGCCGAGTCTGGAGGCGGGAGGTTTGTTGTTCCCGACGCAGAAGGCGAAATCCATTGCCCAGATGGCGCCCATTCCGGCTCCGATGCCAGGCGCCTTCAAGTAGCAGCAGAGCTCAGTGTGCCGTGCCGCCCAAGGGCACCCGGCGTTAGAGACCTCCTCCGCCGACTGGCGTGGATTCAGACGAAGTCATCGTCAGGCGGTTTCGGACGCCCTTTCGTGCCCATCGTGCTACAGACACTTCGATAGACCAAACCCGGAGCTACCTCGTGAAAATCGTGGCCCAACCCGGCATCGTCCCTGGAGAACGCAACCAACGCGCGACCGCCGGCGTCCGAAAATACCTCCAGCTTCTGCATCGTGCCTCCAACGGTCACTTCGGTGACGGACATGAGCAGGCTGGCAATGTCGTCCTCAAGTACCATCCTGTCAGCGTTCAAGAGCTTTGCTCGCTCAAGGTCAGGCTCAAAGCCCGCCTTGCGAAGCTCCGCAACATTCATCTTCTTCCCCGCTTTGTTCTGGAATAGCCGCCGCAGCTTTTCCGCAAACTTGCCGCCTTTCGGGGTCGTATGAGCGCCAATCACGAAGATGCTTGAATCGACCATCCGCGATTCGAATTGGTTGCCATCTGGCGGCGGGCGTTCGGGCCATATCAGCCGACCCGCCCAGGGCGTTGCGTCTACATCCGAATAGCCGAACAGTAGGAACTGTACGTTGGCCATCGGCCTTTCATAGGACGAAAGCCAATGAGTGCCGGCGTCGTTCAACATCTGAAACAGCTTGCAGGATTCAGGCCTTGGCCTGCCCGGTCCATCGACCACCAACTGAGACACCGCGCGGATGAATGAGTTAGCGATGGAAAGCGCCTCCATGCAATCGCCGGCGAACGCGAGGCCCAGTTCGGTCTCAAAGTACGGGTCTTTCCAGACCCCCGTGGCGAGGTCCAGGGTGTCCATTGAGTAGCACTTGACCGGTACACGAAAGAGCTTGATGGTCTCTTCCTGCAGAGGCTCCCACGTGCCGTCGTCAAGGCGCTGTGAAATGCGGCTGTCGGCGATAGCGGTAATGCGTGCCCTCGAAAGCGACTGGTCCAGCCAGCAATAGGCGATGGTCATCTGATTTTCCTTATAGATCATCTTGAGCGCGGCACCTAGGTGCCGCGCCGAGCCTGGTGTCGCTCTTAGAGCGCTGCCGCCCAGTGTCACCGTTATTCCAGATCTTGACGACGGTGGCGCAGCACGGCGCTCACCTCATCGACCTCCTTAGGCTTACGCTGACCCTCAGCGTCGCCCCAGGATATTGAGACCTGACACCCTGAGGGGGCCGTACCTCAGCGCGGCACCTTTCTGAACTTCATGGCGTCAAGGGTAAGGCCCAGTCTGTGCTTCAGCTGGGCCGCATCTGCGGGAAGGTCCAGCATCTCGCAGGCCTGGGCCATGCTGGAAAACTTGTATTGGTTCGCCAGGTGGTAGCGCAGCATCGCGTCCACGTAGCGCTTGACTTGATAAACCTCGGACTCAACGTCGCCGCCGGAGTGGCCGCCGTGGACGGATCGGTTCCGGTAGCGACGCAGGTGTTCAAGGACCTGGCCCGTGAAGCGCTCGTCGGCATAAAGGAAGCGGACTCGCCGGATGGTCTTATCGTAGGAGGCCAAGCCGGTATCCGTCAGGAACTCAAGAAGACTCCACAGCTTCTGGATAGTCATGTCGTGGTCGACGGAGTCCATCGCCCGCGCGTACCGGACGAAGGCGTTTTCCATAGACTCCCGGTAGGCATGCTTGCGGAGCATTGCACGGATCTTGGCAGCCATCTTTAGCGTCTTCGCCGCCTTGGCGTCGAGTCGCAGCAGCGTTGTGTCGCGTTGAAGGGCCGGCTCGTACCAGAACTGGTCGTCCTCAATCTCGCCAGACGGCTTGTGGAACGTGTGAATCGGTCCCAGGAAAACGGCGTTGAGTGGCTTCATCGGCCCGCCCAGGGTCATGCGCCACGGGGGCGTGTTGACGAAGTTCCAGATGCCGCGCAAGAGGTCGATGGCCGCCAGGCACTTCTCGGCGGCGTCCCCTGTGGTCCTGGCCTCGACTTCGGCCCTGACCACCTTCATATTGGGTTCACGGGTTACCGTCAGCCAGTGGTCATTCTTGTCAAAGAGCGCCTGTCGCTGCGCCTTGACGGCCTTGGGCATCGCCTTCAGAAACTTGATGGAGACGTCGCCGACCTTGGTGCTGGCGAGGAGGCTGTCACTCGTGACGGTGATCGACGTGTACATCACGTGCTTCGCCAATGGCTTCTTGCTGAAGGCCTTTACCGCGACACGCACGTGGTGGATGAAGGCCTCGGGGTCCTTGGCCTTGGCCTTGATCGCCGCTTCGCCTCCCTTCGCCACGAGCTCAAGACGGGTCTTCGACGAAAAGTCCTCCGGGAACTCCAGCATCGACCGAAGCACCGTGAAGATGACGAGCGAGTCACCGTCGAACCGATGGACTTGATGCTGCTGAGAGAGGCCAAAGAGTCTTTCGAGCACCGCGGGCTGGTCGAAGCCATTCTTCCATTTCACATCCATCTGATTCTCCGTCTGTGATGGCCCCGCACGGCCCGAGCCCGTGACGCGGTGCATGTATGGGCCGACACCGGCTTTGCAGACGGCTACGCTCATTCAGCGCCCGGCGGTTCGCTCCATAGCTTTCCAGGTCATCGTCCTCGACAACCGGATGCCAGGCCGAGGATCGCCTCAAGGTGGCGAAGGCAAGGTTCAGTCGGGGCTTGCAACGCACATCCTGAACTGGCGGTTGCCGCCACCAGTCTGACGAGCGGCCGCCAGCTAGCGCGCAAATGCCAGCGCCGCCAGGCCGGCGATCACCGCGGCGACCTGCACTTGGCGAGACTCGCGCTTGCCGGTCGCCACGTACCGGGCAAAGTGCTCGCAGTTGTGCCCGATTAGGTTGTACTTGGGATCCTGCCGAGCTTGGTGGATGCGCGCGATGGCATCGTTTTCGTCGGTGATGCGTCCCATGACATCCCATTGCCCGGTCTGCTGAAGCCAGGCCAGTTGCAGTTGAGGCGGCGTCTGGTGGAGAACCACCGGCTGCTGGCCGAGAATCACGTTGGGAATCCTCAACCGGTTCCCGACGTCCAGGATCCCGTAATGGTCCACGCCCTTGGCAGCCGACCGCTGCTTGATCAGATAGAGCCCATCGTCCAGGTGCTCGAACGGCATATCTTTGCCCTCCCTTGGCACGGATTCTCAGCCCGGCTAGTCGATCTCGCTCTCAGTGGCTTCCCGTGCGACCTCTCTGGTAATGTGCCGGACCCATGAAACCCAGCAGCAATCTCCCATGAAGTTTGGCGCCATCGATTTCCCCCAAAGTCTGCTCAATTCGCTGCGGGATGGGCGGCTGGTGGTGTTCGCTGGCGCAGGGGTCTCTATGGGATCGCCGGCCAAGCTTCCCAGCTTCGAGGCTCTTGCCAAGCAGATCGCCCAGGGCGGCGTTGCTCGGGAGCTGAACCCGGCCTTCCTCGACCGTGAACTCGGCGACCTCGAGCGCGGCGGGGTCCAAGTGCATCGTGCCTGCCGGGAAATCATCCAGGGCGGGCCGCCACATGCTAATGAGCTGCACAGGTCGCTGTTGCAACTCTTCGGAAGCGTCGAGGCCGTCCGTGTCGTCACTACGAACTACGACCCTCATTTCACCCGGGCGGCCATGGAGCTGTGGCAGCGGGCGCCGGCGGTCTACGGCGCCCCGGCGCTGCCGTTGGGCAAGAGCTTCAAGGGCATCGTCCATGTCCACGGCACCGATCAGGAAGACAGTAGCATGGTGCTGACCGACTCGGACTTCGGCCGGGCCTATCTGACCGAGGGCTGGGCCCGACGCTTCCTGATCGACGTCTTCAGCCATTACTCCGTGCTTTTCGTCGGCTATAGCCACCAGGAGACGGTAATGCAGTACCTGGCCAGGGCCTTGCCGCCCGCCCTGACCAAGGATCGCTATGCGCTGAGCCACGCCGACGACAGCACGGACTCCTGGCGGTCGCTGGGAATCACGCCCGTCCTCTTCCCGAGCCGCGATGGCAACCGGTACATTGAACTGTCGCAAGGCGTGGCAACGCTCGCGGCCGCAGAGACCCGGGGGGTGCTGGATCTCCAAGCCGACATTGGCAAGATCGCAGCGGGCGCACCGCCGCATGACCCGGCTACTGAAGACCAGATGATCGACGCCGTCAGCAAGGCGCACACGCTGCGCTTCTTCACGCAGTCCGCCAAGCCAGCCCAGTGGCTGGCGTGGATGGACGACCGCGGCATCCTGGACCCGTTGTTCAGTCAGGCCCGCCTGGACGAGATCGGCTTTGAGTTGGCCAAGTGGGCTGCGCGCGATGCCCTGGACGACTCGACCGCGCTGATGGCCGTGCTCGGCAAACACGATCTCCAGCTCAACCGGGGCGTCTGGCTCAACCTTGCGGCGAAGCTCGCCCACGCCGCGAAGGACGATCCGGCGCCGCCAAAGTTCGGCCGCTGGCTGACGCTGCTGCTGGCGCGGCCGCCGTCGACGACCGACGACTTCACGATGTTCAGCCTGGCGCTCACGGCGGAGCGGCTGAACGACGTAACTGGCGCGTTGGCCATCTTCGAGCTGTTGACCCGCTCGGATGTCCAACTGAGCAATGACCGCTGGCCGGGCGTGGACGGTATCCAGGAACCGTCGCCGGTGGACCTGAGGCTGAGGATCAGGAACTCCCCCCACTACATCCAGAAGATCTGGACTACGACGATCTGCCCGCACCTGGCCGATGTCCACGACAGCGCGCTGGCGGTTTGTGTGGATGCGCTAGAGGCGCGCGTCATAGTGCGCAGGCGGTGGGAGCCGGGTCACAACGCCTGGGACTGGGACAGCGGCAGCCGCGCCGGCATTGAGCCGCATCCCCAGGACAGATTCACAACCGAGCTCAGGCCCATCATCGATGGCGCCCGGGACTGCCTGGAATGGATCGCCGGGCATCCGGACGCGACCGACCTCCACGCCGTAGTCGGCCGCCTGTGGGCCTACAGGTCTGCACTGGTCAAGCGTCTGGCCATCCATGCGATCCGCGTCAGCCTCGACAGCGGCGACGACAAGCTGGCCTGGCTCTTCGACGTCGGCGCAAGGGACCTGCAACTGCGGCACGAGGTCTTCGCTTTGCTCAAGCAGTGCTATCCGAATGCATCACCCCATGCCCGTGCCGCCACGATGGCCTGGGTGATGTCGTTCGAGCCGCCCTCCCGCGTCGAGGATACTCATCGCGACGACGCCCGGGATGAGTGGCAGTTCGAAGTGCTCTGGTGGCTCAAGTCGAACGCGCCCGATTGCCTGCTTGTTCAGGCCGCCCTGGACCCCATCAGCGCTCGCCATCCGGACTGGATCGTCGCCAAAGATCCCGACGTCCTGGTGAAGTACATCCGCCACCCGACGGGCCAACGTCTCAGCCCGGTGACGGTCGAAGAGCTGCTGGAGAAGCCGCCAACTGAGTGGATCGACCTGTTCATGAACTACGAGCAGGAGCGTCCCTTAGGGCCTGACCGGGAGAGCCTGTGGCTCGCGGCGCAGGAGGCCGCCAAGCGCAGCGAGGCTTGGGAGCGGGATCTGCTCACCGCCATGGAGGCCCGCTGGGACAGCCCCATGTGGTCCACGCTGATCGCCGCCTGGGGCAGTTGGCCTGAAGACGACAAGGTGGCTGCCGAACGCCTGCGCTGGCTTGAGCAGCCCGGCATGCTGAAGCACCACGCGCCCACTGCCAGCCATGTATTGCGCTCGCTGGTCGCGGGGCCTGCCAAACCCTACGTGGCAGCGCTCATCCCCCGGGCCGATGAGATTTGCCGCGGCCTTTGCGATGCACTGGAACTCGAAGCCATCGACTACGACGGCGAGGGCTGGCTCGACGCCGCCATC
>Ga0164241_10005301_pt1 | contig 12156 bp, 9 predicted proteins | sample OricomyardsoilBY_FD_108780 | JGI IMG/M metagenome (GOLD analysis project Ga0164241, IMG submission 108780) | Backyard soil microbial communities from Emeryville, California, USA - Original compost - Back yard soil (BY) | ecosystem: Environmental > Terrestrial > Soil > Unclassified | place: USA...
CGTCGAACAGCTGTCGCGACTTGCTCTTGGCGTCCGTGATCCCGGCACATGGCGCGACAGAATCCGCCCCCAGGGCCAATCCGCTCGTCAACAGCGCCCCGAGGGCAATAAGCACGTGGAAACTGCATTTCATTCGTATGTCCCGGCTTGGCTCTCTATTTATATGTACTAGGCCGGCGCCGGGCATGGCGCCCGCCCGCGGACCCAGGACTGCCATTTGAATGGCGACGGAGGCTTCAGTAGACTGCGCGCCCCCACCGCCATCCGCCCGGCTCCTTGCCGGCAGGCGTTCGGGGTCACCAATTCGGGGTGTAGCTCAGCCTGGTAGAGCACTACGTTCGGGACGTAGGAGTCGAAGGTTCAAATCCTTTCACCCCGACCATTATTTTTCGGTCCGTTCCGGACACATCGGTAACGTTTCATACCGATGACATGGGTAACACCTTGGCAGCGAACGGACTGTCGGCGCACTCGAAGCGGTTGCTCTCGTGGTCGAAGAACCAAAGGTCGCAGAGCCTGATGCTGATCAGCAAGACTTTGACGCGGACGGTTTGACTGGCGAACACCGTCGATAATCTCGGGGTCCCACGCCGTTCCAGGTTGAACCCCACCGTTCTTAACTCGCTGAATTCACAGCACTGCTTCTTGCCGTAGGACGGCAAGCGCTCGCGAGTAGCCTCTGTCCGATCCGCCTAACTTGGGCGAAGTGCTATTCGGAAGGTTCACGGAGGAACCCAGCCATGGCTCGTGTACCCACCCTGTTGATCGTCTCGCTCCTGAGTGCAGGCCCGGCCTTCGCGCAAACCGCGCCAGTCACCCAGACATCCATCCGCGTGGTCTTGAACCGCGTGCATAACTATCTACTCACGGCGGCCCCGCTGCGGCCCGTCGACGCCACCACGGGCGCCGCGGTCTCGCTCGACAACATGCCGCAGAACGTCGCGCTCGGGCCTACCACCTTGCGCGTCGACAGCTACGAATGGGGCGTCACGTATGCGGGGATGTTTCAGGCCACGGATTTCATCACGGGCGACCTGCGCTTCCGGTCCTACGCGAGGACCAACATCAACGGGCTCACGCGCATGGCTGCACACATGCGAGCCAACTATCCGGATGCGACCGCTGACAACTTTCCGCCAGACCTGGCCAGCACGTACTCGCTGCGCAGGGTGCTCTTCCCGCGAATCCCCGACGAAGCCGGCGCGCAGTGCTCGGCGTGGATCAAGGCGAGTCGCGTGCCGGGGATGACCAACCTGCGCCCATTGATCGACACCTACGCGAACTGGATGTCGACGCAGCAATACCGCCTGAGTGATGGCACGCTCGCGCGCAACACGCCGCTGCCGAACACGGTGTGGCTCGACGACCTTTACATGGGCGTGCCCTGCTTCGCGCAGATGGCCCTGCTCACGGGTGACCAGCGCTATTTCGACGACGCCGCAAAGCAGGTCCTGCAGTTCTATTCCAGGATGTTCGTGCCTGCAAAAGGCCTGTACATGCACGGCTGGGTCCAGGAGCAGAGTCCACACCCCGCATTCCACTGGGGGCGCGCCAATGGATGGGCGCTCATGGCTACCGCCGAGCTGCTGTCGGTGCTGCCGAAGGATCATCCCCAGAGGGCGCAGATCAAGAGCATATTCCAGGCACATGCCGCCGGGCTTCGGCGAGTGCAGGCGCCCTCAGGGCTCTGGCACCAGTTGCTTGATCGCCCGGACTCATACGAGGAGACATCGGCAAGCGCGATGTTCGTTTTCGCCTTGACGCGCGGCATCAATATGGGCTGGATCAGCCGCCCCACCTGGGCTCCCATCGTGTTACGCGCCTGGAATGGCTTGAAGACGAAAGTGAATTCGATGGGCCAGGTCGAGGGCACCTGCATTGCCACGGGTCTCGGCTGGGACGATACGTTCTATCTCAATCGCCCGACGGACGTGAACGCGGCGCACGGTTACGGGCCAATCTTCCTGGCGGGCTCCGAGATCATTCGCCTGCTCAAGGAGCACCCGGAAGTAGCCACAACCAATGCCACCGCTCAGTTCGAGCCGGGATTCGAGAACTAGGCGCGGCGGCGTCATTAACATCGAACCGATTCGTAAGCTGGCGGTACTTCTTTGAAAGCCCCTCGCCTATTGAAGTGAACGTGAAATTTGTCGCCGATTTCGCGCGAAAGCGGTGCTCGAAGTACCCGGCTTCGCAGAGACGCGCACAAACGTAGGCGCACCCGAACTGACAGCGGAGGGACGAGACAAATCCTCTCACCCCGACCACTTTTAATCGAAATCTCTCAGAAGATTACGAGCACGAAGTGCGCATCCGTCGATCCGCGAGCGCCGCGGCTGCGTGGGGAGGCTTCACATCGTGTGACATCAGAATGTCCAAGCGATGGCCGAAGGCTCCGGAACAATTGCCGGCAATCTTGCCTCGTTGCTGCCATCGCCGCTCGCGTCCCGATGGCACTTGCCACCGACTCATACAAGCAAGTCAATACTTTGCAGCCCGAACCAATACCCACAACGGTTCTGCATTGACTCGCGGAATCCCCTCAACCCAACCAATTCTTCCCCATGCAAGCCTGAAGTTTTCCGAGCGTAGTCAACCGTTGAACGACCGTTGTGCGACACTCGAAACCTGCTCGCGCAAGTTCATCTCGAAGCCCTAACAAGAAGAGAGGACATACTCCTCCAATGACGAACAAGCCTCTCGACCATCCGGCTGCCACCACGTTACCGCGCGTCATCGGCGTCTCGGGCGTTGCGTTCACCGCATTCAACTGCATGGTTGGCGTCGGCATCTTCGGGCTGCCCGGCCTCGTGGCTGGCGTACTCGGTTCTGCGGCAATCTTCGCGTACTTGGTTTGCCTGGTCCTCATCGGACTGATCGCGCTGTGCCTGGCGGAAGCAGGCAGTCGCGTGTCCGACGCGGGAGGGCTGTACGCGTATGCCACTTCTGCGTTCGGACCCGTGGTCGGCGGCGTGGCTGGAGCGCTATTTCTCTTTGCCAGTTCAATAGGCAGCGCTGCGGCGCTGGCGCGTTTCTTCATGGATACGCTGGCGGGCGTCTGGCCGGCACTTGCGCAACCGATCCCGAACTTCGTCGCACTCGTGCTCCTGTACGGTAGCCTCGCGCTCACCAACATCCTCGGCACGCGAAACGGCAAGTGGCTCACCATCACAATCGGCATCCTGAAATTCGTGCCGCTTGCGCTCCTTGTCATCGTCGCCGCCTTTTACATCGAACCCGCGAACTTCGGCTGGACCGTACGGCCGACCGTCAACCGGGTCGGCGACGGCGCGCTCATTCTTTTCTTTGCGTTTCTGGGCGTCGAATCCGGGCTCAGCATATCGGGCGAAACCCGCAATCCCGCGCGGACTATTCCACGCGCGATCGCCCTGGCGCTCGGCATGGTCGCGCTGCTGTACATTGGTCTGCAAACGGTGACCCAGGGCGTACTGGGTGCGGCGCTTGCCACGTCGGCGTCTCCGCTCGTCGACACCGCCGGCAAGGTGCTGGGCCCCTGGGGAGCGCAGATGTTCGTCGTGCTCACCCTGGTATCGGCCGGTGGCTATCTGGCAGCTGACATGTTCAGTTCGCCACGCATCGCGCACGCACTCGCCTGTTCCGGACAAATGCCACGCGCGCTTGCCACGGTGCATCCGAGATTCGCGACGCCGGCCGTCTCGATCGCTCTCTACGCAACGGCCGTCATCGCAGTAGCCGCGTCGGGCTCATTCCGCCAGATCGCCGTACTCGCCGTGGCCGGCACGCTCGTCCTTTACATGATCTGCTGCCTGGGCGTGTTGCGGCTGAGAGCGCGGAAAATTGCCACGGCCGGAACTCCTTTTGTGGCGCCAGGTGGGCCGACCGTGCCAATTGCCGCCACGGCGATGATCCTCTGGTTGCTGAGCACGCTCGCGTTGCGCGAGATGATTGCGACCTTGGCATTCGTGATGATCACGGCACTGATCTACTACGCCCGCTCCACCAGGATGAAATTGCTGGACGCCTGAACTTGATAGATTTTCCGTCTCAATCGTAAGGAGAGTGATGCGAAACTTCTCGTGGATCCTGTTTGCACTTGGCCTCGCGGGCCCCGCCACGGCAGCGTCGGCGGATGCCGCCGCTGCAACTCAGATCGATGAGAGTTGCTACGGAATTTACCGCGACGCTGATGGGCACATGATCGGCATCGATCATTTCATTACCGATTCCGGCGAGAGCGCGGTTCTTTTCTCCGACTACCGGTCCGGGGTGATACGGCGGATATTTCCAGTATCACGGGATGAATGGGTGATGGGGCCGTCATTCACGGTTGCGTCTCCAAGAGAGCTCGCGATCCGATTTGTCAGGGATAAGGCTGGCTCTGTCTCTGACCTCTCGCTTCATCCCACGAATGGCCCGGAATCCCTGGCCAGAAAGGCACCTCTTCGTAAACAGGCGGTTTCCATCAGCAGCGGGCCAGTGAAGCTGGCGGGAACTCTGATCTTGCCGACCGGCCGGGGGCCGCACGCCGCCATTGTCCTTTTGCATGGTTCAGGTCCGCTGACTCGTTACTCCTTTGGCCCTTATCCGCATTTCTTCGCATCTCTCGGCCTGGCTGTTTTGATTTTCGACAAACGCGGAACCGGCGACTCAACCGGCACCCGCCTCGATGCATCAACCGGGGCCCTCGAGTCTCCTCCAAAGGATTACCACTACCCTGACAGCCTGCTCGAGGATGCGGCGGCGGCTTTCAGATTCCTCCAGAACCGTGAGGAAATCGATCCCAAGCAGATTGGCTTTTGGGGCTCGAGCGAGGGTGGAATGCTGGCGACGCAAGCCGCCGCGCATGACAAGGATGTGGCCTTTGCGATCGACTCGTCGGGCTTCATGGGGCCGTTGTGGCAAACGCTGCACTATCAGGCAGGAGCCCTGGCGAGAGAACGCGGAATTCCTGACGCACAAGTTGAGGAAGCATTGGCATTCAGCGCGTTATGGATGCAGGTGGCGCAGAACGGAGCGGACTATCAGAAATTCATAGCGGCACGAGACAAGGCGCGCCGCGAAGACAGGGGCTGGATACTCAACTGGCGAAGTGGGGATTTCTCCTCGCTGGAGCAGATGCGCTGGGACTGGGACCGCACATTGTTGTTCAGTCCGCTGCCGGCACTGAAGACCGTTACTTGCCCTGTTCTCGGAATATGGGGAGAAAAAGATCCTTTGACGGATGCCCCTGCAGCGGCGCAAAACATGCGGGAAGCTCTTGCTGAGGGCGGAAACAAAGATGTCACGACCAAAATCATCCCTAACGGCAGCCACTCATTGATGGAAATACCCGACAGGCGTCGCATGGCACCAGGGGTGTTTGACACACTGCGCACGTGGTTGCGCGAGCGGGTGCGGACTAGCGATCTCTGAGACTCCAAATCTGAGGGCGGCCTCGAGACGGATATTTATTATGTGAAATGCATGGGTCTTGTAAGCTTAAACCATTGAAATATTGGATTGGAATTTTGACCCGTGCGCCTTATACTGAATTCACTATATGAGCAATGTGTCCCCCGATATGGCCACCGTTCTCGCCTTGCGTAGCGATGTCGCCTTGCAACTCGCACGCTTTACACAGCGCATGGGCCTGACCCAAGTCGTGGCAGCAAAACAGCTCGGCCTGCCTCAGCCAACATTGAGCAAGATCCTCAATGGCCGTGTTTCAGACGTCTCGCTCGAGTTGCTGATTCGTACCGCCGCACGCGCAGGTTTGCCCATAACGCTCCAGACTGGTCGTGTCCCGCAAGAAGCGGGCGCCTTTGTCTCGGGTACTCACTCGCGTTCTTCCCGCACTTCCCGATCCAGGCTTGGCGAGGAAGTTCGGGAATCTTCGAACTACTCCGCGAGTCGTCTCACACCCACGGAGCGGCTTCAGGCCTTTCTCGAACACAATCAGCTCTTGGGCGCGCTGCACCAGGCTGGTCGAACCGCTGAGGCGCAGCGAGAGCTCAAAGCACTCCAGCAGCCGTGAGAACCCAGCAGGCGGGTCAATCCGCGCTCCTGTTCCTCGACGTGGTTGAGGTCCTGCAGCGTGAGAACGTGGACTATGCCGTCATCGGCGCCTTTGCCCTCTCGGTGCACGGCACGATCCGGGGCACAACGGACGTGGATGCCCTCCTCTTTACACCACCGCGGCAATTGCAAAATCTGAGTGCGGCGTTCGATCGCGCCGGCTTCCACGCAGAACTGCGTCGCGGAGATCCGGATGACCCAATTCCGGCGATGCTCGTATTGCGCGACGCCCACGAGAATCAGGTCGAGCTGTTAGGCGGACTCCGTGGCATCGACCCTGGAGCCTTCTCTCGAACCGTGGAAGTTCCGTTCCTGGGTGCGAGCCTTCGCATCGTCGGGCGCGAGGACTTCATCGCGATGAAATGCTTTGCAGGTGGCCCCCAGGACATCATGGACGCGCGGTCCGCCTATCGAAGCGCGCAAGGCCCCGTAAATCTCGATCTGCTGCGCGCTGCAACGCGTCGATTCGGTCGAGCCGCGGCCGACAAGCTGGAGGAAGTTCTGGCAGAGGCTTGAATATCGATGGCGAGCATGTCGCGCGCCGAAGCGCGATGCCGTTGGTGACAGACGGGTGCGACACCGCGAATAATGCAGCGCACTCCTTACCAGGGCAGGACATGGCGTCGCCACGATTTGCATTCAGTCGAGTACTCGTGCTCGCGGCCAGTTCCGCCGGAATCATTGCCGCCGTCGCAGTTCTGGCGCTTTCCTGGCCGGCGCCAAGCGAGTTGTTCATGGCGCGGCTCGCGGACTCGGCGAGTGTCATCACCTGTCTCCTGGTCCTCGCCATCGCGCTGCTGATCGCGTGGCGGGCAGGAGACCACGCACCCAACATCGCGATCGCGCTGTCGCTGACGTTCATCTACGGCAGCGTCATCGCCACATTGCTGTTCGACCGGCTGGATGTCATGCCGCTCATCCGGCAAATCGTGCAGACGCTGCTGTTCGTTCTCGGGTCCGCACTCTATATCCGCGCTTCACAGCACTTTCCGCGCAAGCTGACCGCCGCGGACATCGCTTCGAGCCCGACGATCTGGGGCAAATCACCGCCGCTGCGCCAGGCGGTGGTACTCCTGCTCCACCCGGCAGCCGCCTGGATCATCGCGGCGACTGCGACCGCGGTGATCGTGTTCGGCGGGGGCGTTCACGTGTTCGTCCCCATGTGGATGGCCATCACCGTGACCGGCATCGTTTATTTCTACATCACGTTGCGCGGGCCGGACGTCGAGGCGAAACACAAGGTGCTGTGGTTTTTCGAGGCGGCAATCGCGGCCGCCATCGTCACGATATTCGCCGGCGCGATCGACCTGGCGCTGGGCGACTCGTTGACCCAGGACGTCCGCAGCGTGATGCAGCTCATTTTCAGCATCGCCACCGGCCTCACCATGGTGATCTGCTTCGCCGCGGCGGTGTTCTACGCCGGCGCCATCAGCCCCGCGCTGATCGTTCGCAAGACACTGGTCTTCGGTGCCACCGTCGCCTTATTGCTGTTTCTGTTCGCGGTGATCGAGATCTACGTCGCGCACAGCCTCATTCACGCGCTGCACGTGAACGATCGTTTCGCGAGCGCAGTACTCGGCGCGATCTTCGGCCTCGCATTCCATCCGCTCAAACATCGCATCGAGCATTTGCTGAAGCGGTTCGCGCCGAAAGACAAGAACGACGTCGCGCCGGCGGCGATTGCGGATCCCGGATAGGACACGGCGCCCCTTACTTCGGGTCGGACATCTCTCCATCCGCACATGGGTTAGAGTGACGGCAGCTCCGGACAGATGCAGGGACCACCCATGTCGAAGCGGGCAGCAGCTACGGTTTTCGCGCTATCGATCGCAGCCTTCGCGCAGGCGGACGATGAGCATCACTCGCATCCGGTTCCGGAAAAGCTGGGCACGGTAAGATTCGCGACGTCGTGCGCCGCGGCGGTCCAACCCGCGTTCGAACGTGCGGTGGCGTTGCTGCACTCGTTTGCGTACAGCGCCTCCGAACAGGCATTTCGTGCCGTCGCCGCCCAGGATCCAGGCTGCGCAATCGCCTACTGGGGAATGGCGATGAGCCACTACCACCCGCTGTGGGCGCCGCCGTCTGGGGAAGAGTTGCGCGCAGCGACTTCCCAGATCAGCAAGGCGGTCGACATGGGCACTGGCACGCCACGTGAGCGCCAGTTCATCGACGCACTGGCTATCTACTATCGCGATGCGGAGCAGGCCGCGCCCGAGATTCGCGCCCAACGTTACGCGGATGCCATGGCCAACGTGGCGCGACGGAATACCCAGGACGCCGAGGCGCAGATCTTCTACGCACTCGCCCTCATCGCGACGGCACCACCGGCCGACAAGTCGCATGCCAGGCAGAAGCAAGCCGCCGCGATTCTCGAACCCCTCTATCGCCAGCAACCGCAACATCCAGGCCTGGCTCACTACCTGATCCACGCCACCGACAGCGCGGAGCTGGCGCCACAGGGTCTCGCCGCGGCACGCGCGTATTCCAGGATCGCGCCTTCCGTGCCGCACGCGTTGCACATGCCGTCGCATATCTTCACTCGCCTCGGACTGTGGGACGACTCCATCGCTTCGAATCGCGCGGCACGCGCCGCGGCGCGTGAGCAAGGCGACCTCGGGGAAGAACTGCACGCGATGGACTACTTGATGTATGCGTACCTGCAGCGCGGCCGATACCCGGACGCCCAGCAGCTGCTCGTCGACCTGGAAACGAAGGCGGATATTCACGCTTCCGACTTCAAGGAGGGTTACGCCTCCACAGCCATGCCGGTGCGCTTCGCCGTCGAGCGCCGGACATGGGACGTCAGCAAAAAACTGGAGCCGCGTCCCGATTCACCGCCGCATGTCGCGGCGCTGGCCTACTGGGCGCGGGCACTCGGCCATACGCGAGGCCCGAATGCCGGATCAGCGGCAGCGGATATTGCCAAGCTGGAAGATTGCCGGCGCGCGCTGCAATCGGCGGGAAACAAGTACTGGGCGACACAAGTGGAGGTGCTGCTCAAGGAGGCACAGGCCTGGCAATCACAAGCCAACGGCGAATCGGAGGCGGCTATCCAGTTCATGCGCGCCGCGGCCGACGAGGAAGACGCCGTCGAAAAGCTTCCAGTCACGCCCGGCCCGATCGTCCCGGCACGCGAGCAGCTGGGAGAATTGCTGCTGGAACTGAAACGTCCGGAACAGGCGCTGAAGGAATTTCAAACCGCGCTGTCCAGCGCACCGCGGCGGCGCGGAGCGCTGGTCGGCGCGATCACCTCGGCCGATCGCGTGGGCAACCAGGAGGTTGCCAGGCAGTTGCGCGCAGAGTTGAATCAATAGAACGAGAGGCCTGCGCGCCGGCGCCGTGCCTGCAATCACACCGGCTCATAGCCAGCGCCGATCGGCGGTGAAATCGATGGTGAGCCAGAAGGTCGGCGCGCCCGCATTGAGGCGCTCGGAGACCTCGCTGCGCAGCGCGTCGGCCGTCCCGATGTCGATCCGGGTGCCCGGAGCCACGAGGATGTGGATCTCGACGAACCTGCCCCGACCGGCCTTCGCGATGTAGCTCGAATACTCGAGGAACTGCCGTTCCCTGATGAGGCTATCCATGACCGCATGGACCCGCAGGTCGAGCTCGCTCGGCGCCACCTGCAGCACATCGCTCATCGAACGCCACAAACCAATCAGCGGCATGGGCAACATGATCAGCGCCATGCTGAGCAGCGCGATCGCGTCCAGGTACGGAATCCAGCCTTCGAATCGCGTACCGGCCAACGCCGTGGCCAACGCGAAACCGATCAGCAGCCCGAGGCTCAGACATGCGCTCACCAGCCAGCTGCGGGCATCGATCTTGAGCATTGGCGACTTGAGCGCCCTGGCGCGCCGGCTCAGCAGCCAGGTCATCGCGAGACCGATCACACAAAGGATGCCCGCCCACGATGCGGCACGGCCGTACTCCACGTCCTGGCCGCCGCCGCTCAACGAATTCACGGCATCGATGCCGGCATACACGCAGGCCATCGCCAGGATCGCGTCGCGCAGTACCGCGACCAGGGGCTCGAGATGCCAGAAGCCGTACTGGAAGCGATGCGTCGTGCCGCGCGCGATCAGTTTCACCACCAGCAGCGACACCACCGTGGGCACCACGTCGACGAAGCTGTACATGCCGTCGAAGATGATGGCCTGCGAGCCCGTGACCAGCCCGCTGGCAACGCCGAGCACGCCCAGCAATACGGTGAGGGCGATCGAGAATTTCAGGGTGCCTTGTTCGGTACTCGGCATGGGCTCAGGGTGTTGCGGCACGCGATCCCCCGCAATCAGACTTTCGGGTAGCGGTGGGTTTGGCAGGAAATAGCATGAGGATGGCAGGAACCCGCATTCACGCCTGCCGATTCGTCTCCATCATGCCGCGTTCACGATCCTCCAGACGTGGGCGCCATGGTGTTCATCTCCCGACAAACGCCGCGAGCTAACAAGGCTTCGCCAAACTACGACGATCGTCCTGGTTTCGCATCTTGTTAGCGCAACCACCTCCTCACCCTGATTGTCGCCACCCGCGACGCCGCGTAACTACGCCGCCGCGATTTTTAACGTCGACGACCCACATCCTGTTTCCCCTACTCCAGTCCAGACCTAACAAGCGCCGCATCACGCTCGTCTCGTTCATCGGCATCCTGCTGTCGATGTGCGGCGACTCGTCGTTCGCCGCCGATGGCAAGGCGCTGTTCGCCGCCTGTGTCGCCTGCCACGGCGGCAGCGGCGAAGGCAACCCGGCGCTGAACGCGCCGGCGATCGCCGGCCAGGACGCAGCCTACCTCGAGCGCCAGCTGCGCAACTTCCGCGGCGGCACTCGCGGCACGCACCAGGCCGACAGCATCGGCGCGCCGATGCGCGCGATCGCGGCCACGCTCACCGACGATGCGGCTGTCGCCGGCGTCGCCGCCCATGTGGCCGCGCTTCCCAAGACGGCCATGGCGGCGCCCGCGCGCGGCAACCTGCACAACGGCAACAATCTTTACCAGGGCAAGTGCGGCGCCTGTCACGGCACTTCGGCCGAAGGAAATGCCGCGCTGAATGCTCCACGACTCGTGGGTCTCGATGCCGCCTACATCAAGCGTCAGTTCGCGCACTTCCGTGATGGCGTACGCGGCACCGACAAGCAGGACTTGCCGGGCCGGCAGATGGCGCTGATGGCCAGGACGATTCCGAACGAGCGCGACCTCGACGACGTCATCGCGTTCATCCACCAGCAAGGTCGCGCAAAGTGAGTTTGGCGCTGCTGTTCCTCGTCGCGGCCGTCGCGAGCGCACCGGTACCCGGCGAGTTCACGCTCGATGCGGCGTGCCCGCGCGGCTTCGAAAAGACCGCGGCCGGCGTCTGCGAACTGCGCACGCTGTACCAGTTCTACGATTCACTCGAGGGACGCGGCCTCGGCGGCACGCGCACCGCGCTTCCGCCGCATCGCGACGGATTCACGCCGTACCAGATCGACCTGGGCCGCTATCTATTCTTCGATCCCGTGCTGTCGGGCGACGGCTCGTTGTCCTGCGCGAGTTGCCATGACCCGGCCCGCGGGCTCTCCGATGGGCAGTCCCGCTCGATCGGCATCCACGGCGCGGACGCGGGACGCGCCGCGCCGACGTTGTGGAACGTGGCCTTCCTGAAACGCTTCTTCTGGGACGCGCGCGCGGATTCGCTGGAAGCGCAGGCCAAGGGCCCGCTGTACTCCCCCAAGGAAATGGGCAGCTCGCCCGTGCGGCTGCTCGCCAGCCTGAACGGCAACGCGAGCTACCGGCAACTTTTCCAGCAGGCCTTCCCGCAAGATCGCGGCTCGATCACCGAACAGCAGGTGCTCACCGCGCTCACCGCCTTCGAGACTTCGCTGATCTCACTGAACAGCCGCTACGACCGCTACGTGCACGGTTCCGACACCGCGCTCAGCGAGCGCGAGATCGAAGGCCTGAACGTATTCCGCTCCTTCGTCGCGCGCTGCTCCGAGTGCCACACGCCGCCGCTGTTCACCAATGAGCAGATCGCAGTCATCGGCATGCCCGAGCCCGCCGGCCATCCCTTCGACGTCGGCGCCGAGAAAATCTTCAACAGCCCGAAACTCAAGGGCGGCTTCAAGGTTCCCACGCTGCGCAAC
>Ga0164241_10005302_pt1 | contig 12154 bp, 12 predicted proteins | sample OricomyardsoilBY_FD_108780 | JGI IMG/M metagenome (GOLD analysis project Ga0164241, IMG submission 108780) | Backyard soil microbial communities from Emeryville, California, USA - Original compost - Back yard soil (BY) | ecosystem: Environmental > Terrestrial > Soil > Unclassified | place: USA...
GCACCTCGTTGATCAGCACGCCGCCGAACTCGAGCGCCTGCGCCGCCCGCAGTCCACGCCCGACGTCACGGGTGAAGACGCCGGCCTGGAGGCCGAACTTGGAGTCGTTGGCCAGCTCCAGCGCCTCGCCGAACTCGGCGTAGGTGTCGATCGTCGCCACCGGCCCGAAGACCTCCTCGCACCAGACCTTGGCGTCTTTGGGCGGCGCGGAGAGCAGGGTCGGGGCCAGGCAGCGGCCCTCGTCGACCAGCTCGCCGCCGCTCAGCAGCTCGGCTCCGGCGGCGAGGGCCTCGTCGACCCACTGCTTGACGCGGTCGCGGTCGCCGGGGGTGATCAGCGGCCCGACGTCGGTCTCCTCGTCGAAGGGGTTGCCGACCCGCAGCTTCTCCACGTTGGCGACGAGCCGCGCGGTGAAGGCGTCGGCGACGCTCTCGTGGACGAGGATGCGCTGGATCGAGATGCAGCTCTGGCCGGCGTGGGAGAAGGCGTGGATCTGGGCTTTGTCGGCCGCCGTCTCCCAGTCGCCGTCGGCGTGGACGATCAGCGGCGCGTTCGAGCCCAGCTCGAGGTTGACCTTCTTGTGGGGGACGCGGCTGCGGATGTCCCAGCCGACCCCGGCCGAGCCGGTGAAGGTGAGCGCCTTGGTCAGCTCGTGCTCGACGATCGCGTTGCCGACCTTGGAGCCGGGGCCGGGGATCACGCTGAGCCAGCCGTCCGGCAGCCCCGCCTGCTCGAGGATCGCCGCCAGCTTGAGGGCGCTGATCGGGGTCTGCCCGGCCGGCTTGAGGACGATCGCGTTGCCGGCAGCGATCGCCGGGCCGAGCTTGTGGGCGACCAGGTTGAGCGGGAAGTTGAAGGGGCTGATCGCGCCGACGACGCCGTAGGGGACGCGCAGCATCACCCCGAGCTTGCCGGCGCCGGCCGGGGAGGCGTCCATCGGCACCGTGCCGCCGGTCAGCTTGCGGGCCTCGACCGCGGCGAAGGTGAGGGTGTCGACGCAGCGCTGGGCCTCGACCGTCGCGGTCTTGACCGGCTTGCCCGCCTCGGCGGCGATCGTCAGCGCCAGCTCGTCGACCCGTTCGCCGACCAGCTCGGCGGCGCGGTCGAGCACGGCGGCGCGCTCGTGCTGGGGAAAGTCGGCGGACTCGAAGGCCTCGTGGGCGGCGGCCACCGCCCGCTCCACGGTCGTCTCGTCGCCCAGCGCGACCCGGCCGACGGGACTGCCGTCGTAGGGGCTCTCGACCTCTCCCCACTCGCCGGTCGCGCTCCACTCGCCGGCCGCGAGCAGCTTGTGATCGACCGCCTCGATGGCCCGAGTTGCCATTGAAAACAGACTAGAGCAGGCCGCTACTCGTCCAGCGCGAACCTGTTGACCCAGAGATGCGTTTTCGTTCGATCGGACTTCTGCTTGCCCTCGTGCTCTCCCTGGCACTGGCGCCGACCGCCAAGGCCGGGGTCAGCTGGGTGGTCAACGGGCGCGGCTTCGGCCACGGCGTCGGTATGAGCGCCTACGGCGCCTATGGCTACGCCCTGCACGGCAAGAGCCACGAGTTCATCCTCGGCCACTACTTCCAGGGGACGACGATCGGCACGCTTCCCAGCCCGCGGCTGGTCCGCGTCCTGCTCGACGTCTCCGCCGAGGACGTCGGCTTCGGCGCCGCGGGCAGCGCCTGCGGAGTCGCACTCGACCCCGAGCGCAGCTACCAGGCCCACCGCACCGGCAGCACGGTCGTGCTGCGCAGCGCCGCCGGCAAGCGGCTCGCCGACTGCGGCCGCAAGCTGCGTGCCGCCGGCGCCGGCCGGATCGAGATCGCCGGCCTCGGCACCTACCGCGGCGCCCTGGAGATGGTGCCGACCGAAAGCAACCCGAGCGCGCTCAACGTCATCAACGCGCTCCCCGTCGACCAGTACGTGAAAGGAGTGATCCCGAACGAGTCGCCGCCCTCCTGGCCGGAGGAGCAGCTGAAGGCGCAGGCGATCGCCTCGCGCTCCTTCGCCCTCACCGGCGGCATCGACGGCAACGGCTTCGACCTCTACGACGACACCCGCAGCCAGGTCTACGAGGGCCTGGCCAGCGAGTACGCCAGCACCAACGCCGCCGCCAACGCGACCCGCGGCCAAGTCGTCGAATACGGCGGCGAGATCGCCCAGACCCTCTTCTCGGCCTGCTCCGGCGGCCACACCGAGAGCGTCGAGAACGTCTTCGGCACCGCCATTCCCTACCTGGTCGGCGTCCCCGACCCCTACGACTACTACTGCCCGCTGCACAAATGGACGCTGCGCTTCAGCGGCCCCGAGATCAGCGCCAAGCTGAGCGGCTACCTCGACGGGCGGCTCAAGCAGGTGGTGATAACCCGGCGCGGCCTCTCCCCCCGGATCATCACCGCGAAGCTGATCGGCACCGGCGGCGTCAGCACCGTCACCGGCGAACAGCTCGAGGTCGCCCTCGGCGGCTACGACACCTGGATGACCTTCAAAAAGGTCGTCGGCGGGCCCGGCTAAGCGGCTCAGCCGTCCGGATAGGGCTTGATCGGGATGCCGTGGTCGGTCTCCCGCATCCCCAGCTCGTAGGCGGCGCCAGCCGCCAAGGTGAGCTCCCGCGTCGGCAGGCCGGGGCGCTCGACGATCAGTTCGAGGTCGGCGACGGAGCAGTTGACGGTGTTGTGCTCGGGGCCCTCGGGGTCGGCGTAGACCCAGCCGACGAAGTCCTTCGCGGGGGCGCTGACCCGGCCGCGGACGACGATGTCCTTGCCGGGCAGGACGAAGGCGCAGGCAGTCGGCGACTCGGCAATCTTGGCCGAGGCGATCGCGCCGAGGCCGCCAAGGCGGTGCGGCTCGCCTTCCAGCATCAGCATCCCCGAGGGGATCCACGGGGTGGCCCGGCGGCCGAGCGCGATCCGTGCGGCGCCGGCGTCGAAGTAGGTGTCGGGCGCATCGGCGAAACCGGTCCCCTCCAGCCAGACCCAGCGCTCGGCGTGCTCGCTGCCCCAGTTGTGGCCGACCATCCCCGGCCAACCGGAGACGTCGATCTCCTCGCCGTCGACCACGAGGCGGCCGTCGAAGTGGGTCAGCGGCACCGGCGCGACGAACTTGGTCTTCGGCAGCGGAGCCTCGTAGAGCCAGTCGGCCGGCAGGTAGCGGCAGGGGTCGGTCTCGGCGGCAAAGGCGAAGCTCCAGGAGGCGCTGAGCGCGGCGGTTGCGACCGCGCCCTCGGCCCGGCCCGGCCCGATCTCCGCCCCACCGACCCGGATCCAGGACCCCGCCGGCGCCGAGAGGTCGGCGGCCGGGACAGTGACCTTGGTCGCCCGCGGCCCCGGCGCCTCGCGGTCGAAGAGGACGAACCAGATCGAGGCGTTGGGCTCGTCGCCGGGCCGCTTGTGGACGGTGTGGCGGATCCAGATGCCGCGGCCTCCCCCCGGCCGGCAGGCCTTGAGGTAGAAGCTCTCGTAGTGGCCGGCCTTGGTCGCGACCCGCGGGAACCTGGCGCCTTCGTCCATGGCGGTGGACTCTAGCCCGACTTGCCGGGGTCCAACCGCCCCTGTAGCCTCGCGCCCGTGCTCGTCCTCCGCCGCCTGCTCGTCCTCGCCTGTGCGCTCGCCCTGCTCGGCGCCTCCACGGCCGTTGTCACCGCAAGCGCCGCCGCACCTGGCGCGGCGACCTCGAAGAAGGCCAAAGGCAAGAAATGCCCGAAAGGCAAGAAGTCGGCGACCGTGAAGCGGAACGGCAAGAAAGTCAAGGTCTGCAAGAAAGTCCCGAAGCCGAAACCGGCGCCCCCGACCCCCGCCCCGGCACCCGGCCCCGGACAGGGCCTCTTCCCGGACCCGGGCCGGACCCTGGAGGAAGCCGAGGCGAAGGAGTACCTGAAGCCGTACCTCCCCAATTCCACCTTCACCGACTGCGTGCAGGGCTGGCCGGCCTGCGGAGGCTTCGAGAACCGCTACAGCCACTCCTCGGGCAGCACCTTCTACCAGTGCTGGCTGCGCCCGACCTCCGGCTCCGACGTCAAGAGCGTCGGCGAATACGGCGTCAACAAGGCGAAGGTCAACCCCGACGGCTCCTGGATCGTCCAGGAGGTCGTCGCCTGGTACGGGCACCAGAACCTGTTCGAATGGGAAGTCTCCGACAGCGGCGTCGTCAACGGCGCCAACCAGTCGGATTCCGGCGGCGCGCCGGAAAGGATCGGCCCGCTCCAGTACGTCGGCGGCATCGCCAAAGACTGCAGTTACTGATTCGCTGCGGCGTCGGCCGAGATCGCGTCCATCATCGCGAGCGCGACATACCGGCGCTGACCGCGCACCCCTTCGGCGCCCTCCTTCAACACACCCCGCTCCTCCATCCGGCGGAGCAGGCGTAACGCAGTGGGACGGCTGACCCCGAGGCGACCCTCGATCGCCCTCGTCGTAACGATTGGGTTCTCACAGATCAGGTCGACAAGAGCCAAGGCGTTGGTGGTGCCCATGGCTGCCGCAATCTGACGGTATTGCTCTCGCAGCTCGACGATCTGCTGGGCCCGCCTAACCGCGTCGCCGGCTTGGGTTTTGACAGCCGTGAGGAACAGCTCGACCCACGGAATCGGATCGCCCGTCTCGCGGATGGTCTGAAGGGCGTCGTAGTAGGCCTGTCGATGGCGCTCCACATAGGAGCTCAGATAGAGCAGTGGCATGCCGAGTCTTCCTCGAGCAACGAGAAAGAATGCGAGTAGAAGCCGGCCGAGGCGTCCGTTGCCGTCGAGGAAAGGGTGGATCGTCTCGAACTGGGAGTGGAGCAGGGCGTTCTGGACCAGCAGCGGCAACTCGGGCTCCTCGTTGGCAAAACGCTCCCAATCTGCGAGCAGCTTCGCCAGCTCGTCGGGCGGCGGCGGCACGAACTGTGCGGTTTCCACCGTCGAGCCCGGCGCTCCGATCCAGTTCTGGCTCGTGCGGAGCTCGCCCGGCGCAAGCTCTCGACCGCGGACTCCATCCATCAGCCGGCGGTGCATCTCGCAAAGCAAGCGAGTGCTGAGAGGCAACTCGTCGAGCCGTTCGAGGCCCCAACGCATCGCCGCGACGTAGTTGACGACTTCCTCTACGTCGGCATTCGGCGCATCACCAGCCGCATCCACTTCGAAAACCTCAGCCATGCTCGCCTGGGTTCCCTCGATCCGCGTCGATGAAAGTGCCTCCCGCAGGAGATATGGACGAAGCAAGAGGTCTGGGTTCGGCAGGAGACGGCTGATTCCAGCGAGCTGGCCCAACTCCCCCTCGGCATCGCCCAGCAGTCGCACCGTTGAATGCGGCAGCCCCAACGCCCTCGGTATCGGCGCAGGGAAGTAGGCCACGTAGCCGTGGCGACCAGGGGTTCGGCGCGCCTCACCAAATGAAGTCGACCGGTATCCCTCAAGCTCCATGAGGCGAGTCTACCTGACCCTAACGTCTAGCTATAAAATAGTTAGAGACGCAGGATGACCCTTACGCGGCTGTCGGAGACTGGGCCGCTAGACCTTGATCGTGATCACGTCGCCGTCGGCGACGACGTAGTCGCGGCCCTCGATCCGCAGCTGGCCCTTGTCGCGGGCCCCCGAGTAGCCGCCGCACTCGACCAGCTGCTCCCAGCCGACCACCTCGGCTTTGATGAAGGCTTCCATGATCTCGGTGTGGATCGTGCCGGCCGCCTCCAGCGCGGTGGCGCCACGGCGCAGCGGCCGCGCCACCGCCTCCTTGCCCTCGCCGGCGGTGAAGAAGACGATCAGATCCAGCAGGTCGTAGGCGCCGCGGACCAGGCGCTCCAGGCCAGAGCCTTCGACCCCGTAGGACTCGCGCATCTCCGCCGCTTCCTCGGGGTCGAGCTCGGCCAGCTCGCCCTCGATCCGGGCGCTGACCGCGACCGCACCGGCGCCGACTGCGGCGGCGTGGGAGGCGACCGCCTCCGGCACCTCTCCGTCGCCCTCGTCGACGTTGGCGACGTAGAGGATCGGCTTCGTGGTCAGGGCGCCGAGGTCGCGGGCCGCGTTGGGGGCGGCGTCGGGGACCGGGACCGAGCGGGCGGGGCGGCCGGCGGCCAGCGCCTCGTGCACCGCCTGCAGCCAGCCGTGCTCGGCGATCGCTTCGGCGTCGCCCGACTTCGCCTGCTTGCCGACCCGGCCCAGCCGGCGCTCGACCTGGTCGTAGTCGGAGAGCACCAGCTCGGTCTCGATCGTCTCGACGTCGGCCAGCGGATCGACCCGCCCGTCGGGGTGCGGCACGCCGGAGTCCTCGTGGCAGCGGACGACGTGGCAGATCGCGTCGGTCTCGCGGATCGAGGCGAGGAACTGGTTGCCGAGCCCCTCCCCTTCGGAGGCGCCCTTGACCAGGCCGGCGATGTCGTGGAAGGAGATCGTCGCCGGTTCCAGCTTCGAGCTGCGCACCGTCTCGGCGACCTTGACCAGCCGCTCGTCCGGCACCTCGGCGATCGCCACGTTGGGCTCGATCGTCGTGAACGGGTAGTCGCCGGTCTGGGCGCCGCCCTTGGTCAGAGCGTTGAAGAGGGTGGACTTGCCGGCGTTCGGCAGCCCGACGATCCCGACCTTCATCGCTGCTCCGTCCTCATATGGAGAGCGGCACGATCAGGCCGAGCAGAACGCCGAGAAAGGCGCCGGCGAGGACGTCGGACGGGTAGTGCATCCCCAGGTAGGGGCGGCAGAGCGAGATTGCCAGGGCGACGACGAGGGCGCCCGCCGTGGCCGGGTCGACCCGCACCATCGCCGTCGCCACCGCGAACGAGGAGAGGGCGTGGGCGGAGGGAAAGCTGAGTGAGCTGGGGGCGCCGCCGAGCGGCGGCAGGCCCTCGAGGACCGGGCGCGGCCGCCTGACCAGGAGCTTGATCCCGTAGTTGAGGACGATCGCGACCGGCCCCAGCACGGCGCAGATCAGCCAGGCCTCGTGCCGTTCCCAGTCGAGCAGGGCGAGGGCGCCCCCGAGCACGACCCAGACGGCGGCGTTGTTGCCGGCCTTGCCCAGCGCCTTGGCGGCGGACTCCAGCCCGGGCGAGTGCCCGCGGGTCCGCATCAGGCGCAGCAGCTTGAGGTCGAGGTTCTCGGACTTGGCGGCGGCGTTCTCCACGGCGGCGGAGGATAAGGGTCTGCCTCGGGCTCCCGCTCAGTCAGTATCTGCGCATGCCCTCCGTCCCTGGCTACGTCCACATCCCCGGCAACCACTGCGGCTCGACCGCGCTGCGCAACCTGCTCGGCTTCCACGGGATCGAGCTCAGCGAGGAGATGGCCTTCGGCCTCGGGGCCGGCGCCGGCTTCTACTACCTGACCATGGAGGACGCCTCACCGAGCCGCTGGTTCAACGGCCGCACCGCGCGCCTGGAGGAGAGCTTCCGCGACCTCACCGGGGCGGCGCTGGAGCTGCGCACCTTCGCCGAGGGCGACGACGCCGGGGCCTGGGAGGCGGCGCGGGCCGAGGTCGACGCCGGCAACCCCGCCCTCCTCCTCACCGACATCTTCTACCTCGACCACTACGGCAGCTCGGCCCACTTCCCCGGCCACGCGGTCGTCCTCGCCGGCTACGACGAGGAGCTGGCGCAGCTCTCCGACACCGGCTTCGAGGAACTGCAGACGACCCGGCTCGAGAACCTCGCCAAGGCCCGCCACAGCCCCCACCCCGCCTTCCGCCTCGAAGGCCACATGTTCACCGTCGCCGCCGCGGTCGAGCGCGAGCAGCTGGAAGCGGCGATCCCGGCCGCGATTGGACAGGCAGCGAAGGAGATGCTGGAGCCGACCTTCGGCGAGTTCGGCGGCCTCCCCGCGATCGAGCGCTTCGCCGCCGAGGCCGGGTCCTGGCCCGAGGTCGCCGCCGACTGGCAGTGGTGCGCCCGCTTCGCCTACCAGGTGATCGAGCGCCGCGGCACCGGCGGTGGCGCCTTCCGCCTGATGTATTCCCGCTTCCTCGAGGAGGCGGGACGGGCCGAGGCTCCCCTGGCCGCCGCGGCGGCGGCGCAGTGGACCCTGTTGGCAAACGCCTTCAAAGCGGCGAGCGAGAGCGACGAGCCGGATCGAGATCTTTGGCGCGAGGTCGATGCGACGGCGAAACAGGTCGCGTTCACCGAGCAGCGGCTCTGGGAGTCCCTGGGCGGCTAGCCGCGCACCGTGCCCGGCAGCCCGCGCAGCACCCGCGGCAGGTCGCGGCGGGCGCGGGCGTAGGCCGTCTCCACGGCGGTGGCGGCCTCAGGGCCGTGAACGCCGTGCCCGTGGCCGAGCAGCAGGTGCTCGGGCTCATAGCCCCGCAGCGACTGCGGCGGCCACGGTCGCAGGAACAGGTGCATGCCCACCCGCTGCTCGCCGCCCGTGTGCATCGCGTTCGCGGCCAGCACCTCCGCCACGACCAGCGCCTCCTTCGCCGGCCACCACAGCGCCGTCTCCTGCCAGCGCGGCACCCGCACCGCCGCGATCGCCTCGAACGGCGAGTCCGGGATCGAGTCCGGCACCCGCAGATGCGGGACGCCGAGCCGCGCCGCGATCGCGGCGCAGTCGCGGTTGTGGCGGTCGAGCAGCTGCAGCACCGCCGCCGGCTTCCCCAAGTTCTCCGCCGCCGCCATCTCCGGTCCGTCCAGGGGGTCGACCAGCCAGACCCGGCCATCGTCGACGAGCGCGTGGAACGCCCGTTCCATCGGCTCCTCGACGACCCAGGTCAGACCCAGCGCATGCTCTTCGACGGCGATCTCGGGCATGCCCTGAACCTACTCTCCGCCGCCGGCAGCGCCGGTCGCGGGCTGCCTCAGTCGACGGAGCCGAAGCCGACCCGGTGCTCGCCGGAGTCGATGCGGAGGAAGGCGACTTTGCCGAGGTAGAGGGAGATCACGCCGTCCTCGGTGTGGAGGTCGTGCCAGCCGCCCTTCTCGAGCTGCTTACGGAGGTCCTTGAGATCGGCGTTGGCGAGGCGGGTGGCGATGACCTGCCCGCCCTCGAAGCCGATCTCGACTCGCTGTGCTTCGGCCATCAGTGCCCTCCCGCGGGTTCGACGATCTCGGTCAGGACCCCGCCGGTGGAGCGGGGGTGGAGGAAGGCGACGCGGCTGTCGCGGATGCCGACCCGCGGCTCGGAGTCGATCAGCTCGATCCCGGCGGCGGCGATCCGCCCGAGGGCGCCGTCGATGTCGTCGACCGCGTAGGCGACGTGGTGCAGGCCTTCGCCCTTGCGGGCGAGGAACTTGCCGACGGCGGTGTCGGGGCCGAGCGGTGCCAGCAGCTCGACGTGGCCGTCGCCAACGTCCAGCAGCACCGCCTCGACTCCCTGCGACTCCACCGTCTCCCGGTGCGCCAGCACCATCTCGAAGCTCTGCTCGTAGAGGGCGATGGCGGCGTCGAGATCCTCGACGGCGACTCCGATGTGGTCAATCCTTCCGAACACGTCGGTGAGTCTATGCGGCCAGCGGCAGGTCGTCCCCGCCGTTGCCCTGCTCGACCCGGAGAATCTCCGCCATCGCCGCCAGCCCGACCTCGAGCTGCTCGGGCGTTGGCTCCTTGGTCGCCAGGTGGCGCTGGATCTCGCGCCCGGGGGTGTGGAAGGCCTCGGCCAGGGGATCGCCGTGGTGGCGGTCGCTCCAGGCGAACATCTCGACCGCGATCGAGGCGCCGGCGAGGCCGACGAAGGCCCGGACCGGCGCGCTCGGCCGCTCGACCAGCCGCTCCAGCAGCGCCGTGCCAAGCGCCGACAGCGCCATCATCGGCACGATCAGGTTGGAGCCGCAGCGGTCGTGCTCTTTGGGCACCGCGGCGACGTCCTCGATGCCCTGCTCGTGGGCCGCGATCGCCTTGTGCTCGACCCCGTGGTAGGCGGCGAGATCGCGGTCGAGCAGCGCCACGACCGCGGGCAGGGCGCCGATCGCCTGCGCCAGCCCCTCGCGCAGGGCCGAGGGTCGGGCCCGCCGGCGCAGCAGCCCGGTCGCCGCCAGGGTGGTGCCGACGGCCGCGATCACCTGCCAGTTCTCGAAGGGCAGCCGCACCGCCGGCAGCCGCCGCCGCGCCAGCGGCAGCACCGCCATCGCCTCCGCCAGTTTCACCGGCCCGCGCAGCCCCGGCGCTTTGGCGACCAGCTTCGGGGCGAGCTCGGGCTTGGGCGCGGAGGCGACCTGGATCTGCCCCTCGCCATCGCGCACCGCCACCGACCAGTGGGTCGGCCCGTGGATCAGCAGTCCGTTGCGCAGCGCCATCCCCCCGAGGCGCAACCGCTCAGCATCTTTCGAGGCCATCCGAGCACCTTAGGCCATCCCGTCGCCACGCCCCCCGGACATACAGAGGGCGCCGAGTCCAGTCCCACTCGGCGCCCTCTCCCCCCTGTGTTAAGTCCCCACCGGAAGCCCCCAGTCCAGGCCTCCGGTGGGTATGTCGGCTCTCCCTGGCTTTAGCTTGGAAAGCCGCCCATTGAAACCCGGCGATCTTTAGGAAGTTGCGCCCGTCACTTGGACTTGTCGAATCTCTTCCTCAGGGCGGCGAGGCGGCGGCCCAGCTCGGCCTCGAAGCCGCGCTCGGTGGGGGCGTAGAAGCGGCGGCCGGCGAGGCCGTCGGGGAGCAGCTGCTGGTCGCCGACACCGTCCGGCTCGTCGTGCGCGTAGCGGTAGCCGCTGCCGCGGCCGAGCTTGGCGGCACCCGGGTAGTGCGCGTCGCGCAGGTAGTCGGGCGGGGTCCGGGCGCCGTGCTCGCGGACCTCGGCCCGGGCGGCGGCGAGCGCCTTGTAGGAGGCGTTGGACTTGGGGGCGAGGGCCAGGTGGACGCAGGCCTGGGCGAGGTTGAGCGCGCACTCGGGCAGGCCGACGCGATCGACCGCGCGGGCGGCGGCATCGGCGACCAGCAGCGCCTGGGGGTCGGCGTTGCCGATGTCCTCGGAGGCGAGGATGACCATGCGGCGGGCGATGAAGCGCGGGTCCTCGCCCCCCTCCAGCATCACCGCCAGGTAGTAGAGCGAGGCGTCGACGTCGGAGCCGCGCGTGGCCTTGATCCAAGCCGAGACGAAATCGTAGTGGCGATCCCCCTGGCGGTCGTAGTCGAGCGCCTTGCGCTGCAGCGCATCCTCGATCGCGGCGACGTCGATCGCCTTCCCCTGCGCCCGCTCGACCGCCCGCTCCAACCCCGAGAGGGCGACCCGGGCGTCGCCGCCGCTGCGCTCGGCCAGCATCGCCAGCGCCGCCTCGTCGATCGGCGGCGGGTCCGCGATCCCACGCTCGGGATCGCTCAGCGCCCGCCGCAGCAGGCCCTCCACCTGCTCGGCGCCCAGCGGCCGCAGCTCGTACACCTGCGAGCGCGAGATCAGCGCCGAGTTGACCTCGAAGTACGGGTTCTCGGTCGTCGCCCCGATCAGCGTCAGCAGCCCTTCCTCGACCGCCGGCAGCAGCGCGTCCTGCTGCGCCTTGTTGAAGCGATGGATCTCGTCGAGGAAGAGGATCGTCGGCCGCCCCGATCCCTTGCGGCGCTCGCGAGCCCGCTCGATCACGCCGCGGATCTCCGCTTTGCCGACGACCACCGCCGACTGCTCCTCGAACGCGCCCGCCGCCCCCGCCGCCGCGATCCGCGCCAGCGTCGTCTTCCCCGCCCCCGGCGGCCCGTAGAGGATCGCGCTGTGCGGATGCCCGCTCTCGATCGCGCTCCGCAGCGCCGACCCCGCGCCGAGGATGTGCTCCTGCCCGACCAGCTCGTCGAGCGAACGCGGCCGCATCCGCACCGCCAGCGGAGCGTCCGCGGCTACGGCCTCGGCCGGTCGGTCTTCCCCGGTGTCGAACAACTGGTCGCTCATCGCAGACGAGTCTAGAATCGCCGGATGGCTACCACCGAGGCGAAACCCGCAGCCCTGTCAACTCTTGAGTCCTTCAACCCGGCAACGGGCGAGCTCGTCGGCACGGTCCCGACGATCGGCCCGGACCAGGTCCAGGCGGTCGTGGACGACGTCGCCCGCATCCAGCCCGCCTGGGCGGAGCTGCCGCTGAAGGTCCGCGCCGCCTACATGCGCCGCGCCGCCGACGCCCTGCTCGACGACATCGACGAGGTCGCCGAGCTGCTGGTTCGCGAGCAGGGCAAGCCGCGCGCCGAGGCGTACACGATGGAGCTGCTGCCGACCGTCGACGCCCTGCACTGGTGCGCCAAGGCCGGCCCCAAGATCCTCGCCGACGAGAAGGTGCGGATGAGCCAGGCCTTCACGCTCTCC
>Ga0164241_10005303_pt1 | contig 12152 bp, 13 predicted proteins | sample OricomyardsoilBY_FD_108780 | JGI IMG/M metagenome (GOLD analysis project Ga0164241, IMG submission 108780) | Backyard soil microbial communities from Emeryville, California, USA - Original compost - Back yard soil (BY) | ecosystem: Environmental > Terrestrial > Soil > Unclassified | place: USA...
AAGGCCCGGGGTCGCCCCCGGGCCTTTTCTTAATGTTAGCGGATCACGCTCAGTCGCGGTCACCGGTCAGGAAAGCGGGCGCGAACTCGGGCGCGGGGCCCCGATCGTCATTGACGTCATTGCCGCCTTCGCTGCGCTCACGGCGCGGGCCGCGGTCGCCACGATCACCACCGTCGCGGCGCGGACCACGATCACCGCCATCGCGACGCGGGCCACGGTCACGACCGCCACCGCCGTCACGGCGCGGGCCACGATCGCCACGAGGCCCACGATCGCCACCCTCACGCGGCTCGCGCGGCGGGCGGGTGTCGGGCAGTTCCTCGCCGGTCTCCTGATCGACGACGCGCATCGACAGGCGGACCTTGCCGCGCGGATCGATCTCGAGGACCTTGACCTTCACTTCCTGGCCTTCGGAGACGACGTCGGTCGGCTTCTCGACCCGCTCGTTCTTCATCTCGGAGACGTGGACGAGGCCGTCCTTGCCGCCCATGAAGTTCACGAACGCGCCGAAATCGACGATGTTGACGACCTTGCCGTTATAGACCTTGCCGACCTCGGGCTCTTCGACGATGCCCTTGATCCAGTTCATCGCCGCCTCGATCTGCGTCAGATCGGACGAGGAGACCTTGATCAGGCCTTCGTCGTCGATGTCGACCTTGGCGCCGGTGGTCGCGACGATCTCGCGGATCACCTTGCCGCCGGTGCCGATCACGTCGCGGATCTTCGCCTTGTCGATCTGCATCGTCTCGATGCGGGGCGCGTGGGCCGAGAGCTCTTCACGGGTGTGGTCGAGCGCCTTGTTCATCTCACCAAGGATGTGCGCGCGGCCGTCCTTGGCCTGGTTGAGCGCCTTCTCGAAGATCTCGCGCGTGATGCCCGCGATCTTGATGTCCATCTGCATCGTGGTGATGCCCTGGCTGGTGCCCGCGACCTTGAAATCCATGTCGCCGAGGTGATCCTCGTCGCCCAGGATGTCGCTGAGGATCGCGAAGTCCTTGCCTTCCAGGATCAGGCCCATCGCGATGCCCGAGACCGGGCGCTTGATCGGCACGCCGGCGTCCATCATCGCGAGGCTGCCGCCGCAGACCGACGCCATCGACGACGAGCCGTTCGACTCGGTGATGTCGCTGGTCAGGCGGATCGTGTAGGGAAACTCGTCCTTGGTCGGCAGCACCGGATGCAGCGCGCGCCACGCCAGCTTGCCATGACCGACTTCGCGACGGCCCGGCGCGCCGAAGCGGCCCACTTCACCGACCGAGTAGGGCGGGAAGTTATAGTGCAGCATGAAATGCTGATAGCTCAGGCCGTTCAGCCCATCGATCATCTGCTCGGAATCCTTGGTGCCCAAGGTGCAGGTGGCGATGGTCTGGGTCTCGCCGCGGGTGAACAGCGTCGAGCCGTGCGCACGCGGCAGGAAGTGCGTTTCCGCCGTGATCGGGCGAATCTGCGTGGTGGTACGGCCGTCGATGCGCTTGCCGTCCTTCAGGATGGCGGTGCGGACGATCTCGGCTTCCAGCTTCTTGGTCAGCTTGATGCCGGCCATGACGTCCTGGGGGGCCAGGCCGTCGGCGGTGAACTGCGCCTTGGCTTTGCTACGCGCTTCGTTCAGCGCGTTCGAGCGGGCCGACTTGTCGGTCAGCTTGTAGGCGGCGGCGATGTCCTTGCCGATCAGCTTCTTCAGCTTGTCCTTGATCGCGGCATTGTCGCCCGAAGACGCCATGTCCCACGGATCCTTGGCGGCCTGCTCAGCGAGCTTGATGATCGCCTTGACGACCTGCTTGCACGCATCGTGCGCGAACAGGACGGCGCCGAGCATGACCTCTTCCGACAGCTCGTTGGCTTCGGATTCGACCATCATCACCGCATCGTGCGTCGCGGCGACGACGAGATCGAGATCGCCTTCGGCGACCTGCTCGTCGGTCGGGTTGAGGATGTATTCGCCGTTCAGATACCCGACGCGCGCGGCGCCGATCGGCCCCATGAAGGGCACGCCCGAAATGGTGAGCGCGGCGGAAGCGGCGACCATCGCGAGGATGTCCGGCTCGTTATGGCCGTCATAGCTCAGCACCTGAGCGATGGCGTTGATCTCGTTGTAGAAGCCTTCGGGGAAGAGCGGGCGGATCGGGCGGTCGATGAGACGCGAGACCAGGGTCTCCTTCTCGGTCGCGCCGCGCTCGCGCTTGAAGAAGCCGCCCGGGATGCGCCCGGCCGACGAATATTTTTCCTGATAGTGGACGGTGAGCGGGAAGAAATCCTGCCCGTCCTTGACCGACTTGGCGGCGGTGACCGCGCACAGCACGACGGTCTCGCCGAGCGTCGCCATGATGGCGCCGTCGGCCTGGCGGGCAACCTTGCCCGTTTCGAGCGTGAGGGTCTGTCCGCCCCACTCGATGCTTACCTTCTTGGTATCGAACATTGTGTTTCCTTCAACTCCGGCGGCCAGATGCCGTCCGGGGCCTATGGGGCACCCGCGAAAGTATACTTTCGCGGGAACCTATGAGTGAGCCGGTAGCGGCTCTGGAAGCGAACCGGATTGTCCGCCTCCATGTGCTCCTGCGAAGGCAGGAGCCCAGGATTTCAAAGCGGTTCGCTCCGTTACCCTGGATCCCCGCCTGCGCGGGGATAACGCAATACGTAAACGGCCCGCCGAAGCGGGCCGAACGATTGCGTTACTTGCGAAGGCCGAGCTTCGCGATCAGCGCCAGATAGCGATCGCCATCCTTGTGACGCAGATAATCGAGCAGCGAGCGGCGCTTGTTGACCATCATCAGCAGCCCGCGGCGCGAATGATTGTCCTTGGCGTGGCCCTTGAAATGCTCGGTCAGGTTGCGGATGCGCTCGGTGAGGATCGCGACCTGCACTTCGGGGGAGCCGGTATCGCCCTTTTCACGGGCGTGCTCGGTGATCAGCGCTTCCTTGCGCTCGGGGGTAATCGACATGTGTTTTCCTTCGACATCGCATCAAATGTTGAAGCCGCGGACGACGCGGGCTTCCCCGCGATCGATCTCCACCAAGGCGACCGGAACGTCGTCCAGCATCGCGAAATGGAGGCCATCGTCTCTGGCGATCCCGACCAGCACACGCCCCTGACGGAGCGATCCTGCCTGATCGGGAGTGAGAGCAAGAGCCGGGATGTCGTCCAGCCCCGCCCTCAGCGGCAGGAGTATGTGTTCAAGGGTGCGCGCCTTAGCGTGTTCCGCCAGTTTGTCCAGCGATATCGCCTGGGAGAGCCCGAACGGCCCGGCCTTGGTGCGGTGGAGATAGGTGACGTGCCCGACCGTGCCAAGCGCATGCGCGATGTCGCGCGCGAGGCTGCGGATATAGGTGCCTTTGGAGACGTGGGCGGTGAGGGTTACTTCGTCATGCCGGACTTGTTCCGGCACCCACCCTTCCACGAGCGCCACGGCCTGCGGCTCGGTAGGCCCCGGAACAAGTCCGGGGTGACGGGTAAGCGAATGCACCGTCACCGCGCGCTTTGCCAGCACCACCTCTTCTCCCGCGCGCGCCAGATCATAGGCGCGCTCGCCATCGATCTTCAGCGCGGAATAGGCTGGGGGCACTTGCTCGGTCGGCCCGGTGAAGCGGCGAAGGATCGCTTCGACCGCGTTCCACGTCGGCCGCACATCGCTCGTCGCGACCACCTTGCCCTCGGCGTCGAGCGTATCGGTTTCCTCGCCGAAGCGGATCGTGAAATCGTAGATCTTGTCGCTGTCGAGCATCCGCCCGGCGAGCTTGGTCGCTTCGCCGATCGCCACCGGCAGAACGCCCGAGGCGAGCGGATCGAGCGTCCCGCCATGCCCCACCTTGGCCCTGGGATAGCCGCCTTCCCGCAGCGCGCGCTTGACCGCGCTCACCGCCTGGGTCGAGCCGAGCCCGACCGGCTTGTCGAGAAGGAGCCAGCCATGCATCGCGCCGCGCCCTAGCCGAGGGCGCGGCCGCGGTCAGCCCTTCTTCGCTTTCTTCGGCTTGGGCGGCGGGCCGTTGCTGGCAACCAGGCTGGTCAGCGGGCAGCGTTGGTGATCGACCAGCAAGGTGCCGGTGCGATCGAGCTGGTTGCCGCCGAACCGGGTATCGACGCCGATCCGTACGGCGAAGCGCAAGCCGGTGCATGACCCCAATGTTTCGGCATAATACCAGCGCCGCTGCTGGTCCTGCAGCCACACGCCGTGGTCGCCATCGGCATGAAAACTGTAGAGACCCACGCTATCCATGAACGGAATAGTGGTTTCCTTGCCCAATTTGTCTGCCGGCCAGGCGCGATCTTTCGCGATCGCCGGCGCGACGGCCGGCAGCGCCAGCGCGGCGGCCAGGGCTGTGATCAACATCTTTCTCATCGCTCGTCTCCGTGGCGCGGATCCTATCGCGCCCCGGCTGAACGCTCCATGAAATGCTTGCGGCACAGCGCGATATAACGGTCGTTGCCGCCGATCTCGGTCTGCGCGCCCTCGCGCACCGCATAGCCCTCGGCGTCGACGCGCAGGTTCATTGTCGCCTTGCGGCCGCACTCGCAGACCGATTTGATCTCGGTGAGCGAGTCGGCAAGCGCCAGCAGCCGCGCCGAGCCGGGAAACAGCGCGCCCTGGAAATCGGTGCGCAGCCCGTAAGCGAGCACCGGAATGCCGAGCACGTCGCAGATATGCGCGAGCTGGCCGACCTGCGCCTCGGTCAGGAACTGCGCCTCGTCGACCAGCACGCAGGCGACCTTGGCGTGCGCCTGTTCGGCCGCGACCATGGCGGCGATGTCGGTCGCGGCATCGAAGGCGGTCGCACCCGCTTCCAGCCCGATGCGCGAGGTGATCGTGCCCGCCGCATAGCGATCGTCGATCGCGGCGGTGAACAGCATCGTGTGCATCCCGCGCTCGCGATAATTGAAATCGGCCTGCAGCAGCATGGTCGATTTCCCGGCGTTCATCGAGGCGTAGTAGAAATAGAGCTTGGCCATGCGGCGAGCCTAGCCACGGAAGCACATGCGCGTCTATCCATGTGCACAAAGAGGGAGGGGCGAATGCGCGGCGGAATCTGGGTGTTGACGATCATGGCCGCGATCTGGGGTGTGGCGGCCGTCAGGGTCGGGCAGGCGCCGGCTTGGCTGGTAATCGGGCCGGTTGCGATCTCGGTGGCGTTGCTGTTCTGGGCGCGCCGCCAGCCCATCGGCACCGGCAATCCGGTGGAGGGCGACCATGTCGGCCACGTCGTCGGTATCGCGACGGCGATCGAGGGCGTCGCGATCTTCCTTGCCGCCAACGTGCTGATCAACCTGCATCAGCCGACCTTGGTGATGCCGGCGATCGCGATCATCGTCGGGCTGCACTTCATTCCGCTCGCGCGCTGGATTCCGGTGCCGCTCTATTACCGGACCGGCGGCGGGCTGATCGTGGCGGGGCTGCTCGCCATCCTTCTGCCGGCGAAGGATCGCGCGATGGCCGGCATCGCGGCGGCTCTCATACTATGGATCAGCTGCATCCTGCTGGTCCGCTATGGCCGCGGCGAGGCGCCGCGCGCGTCGAACCCGGCATAGTCGATCAGCGCGGCGGCGCGATCGTATCGAGCCAGGAAACCAGCGCTTCCGACAACGCGATGCGCATGTCGGAGAAGGGATGATCGGTCGCCCAGATCGCGCCCGTCACCTGCATATTTCCGGCAGCGCGCGCCGCCGCCATATACGCCCTGTTGCCATCGCCATTGCCGCGCGCCGCGCCATAGACCGCCAGCGGCCGCTTGCCGTAGGCGGCGATGCGCTTGTCGAGATCGAAGCGATCGGCGCCGTTCGTTATTTCCTGTGCCAAGGCCTCCTCGCTGGTGCCAGCCAGCGGCGGGAGGTCGCCCGCCGCTTCCTCGTGCCAGCCCTTACGGCCAGCCTCGGTCTTGAGCGCCGCTGCCGTCCCGCCGATATTCCAGGCATCGAGCAGGAACAGGCCGATCACCGCCTTGTCGTCCGCCGCTGCATCCGCCGCCATGAAGCCGCCCATGCTGTGCCCGGCGACCGCGATGCGCGCGGGATCGATATGATATTTCGCGATCGCCGCCGGGCTGCGCAGATATGCAAGCGCGGCATGGGCATCCTCCGCCGCATTGCCGAACGAGAAGCGTCCCGGGCTACCCCACGAGCCACGATAATGCAGCGTCAGGACGTTCCAGCCGTCACGCCGCGCGGCCTGTGCGAGATCGATATTCTGCTCGTTGCCCGGAAAGCCGTGGAGCAGCAGCAGCGTGGGATGCGGCGCCGCGCCCGACGCGGTGTAGATCACCGCGTTCATTGCCCCGTCCTTCACCGGCAGCACGAAGGCGTCCTGTCCGGCGGGATTGGTGGCGTCGGGCACCGGATCGGCGATTGCCGGCGAAGCCCGTTGTGCAACGGCGGGCGTGGCGAGGCATAATGCCAGCGAGACAGCGGTGAAAGCGTGGCGCATCGATGATCCCCCTGATGAAGGGGCGAGCCTATCAGCTTTCGGTGTCGTCGCCAGCCAGATCGCGCGCCACCTTGGGATCGCGCAACAGCGTTTCGATGTGCGAGCCCTCGTCGAAGCTTTCATCGGCGAGGAACTTGAGCTTCGCCGCGTATTTCATCTTCACGCGGGTAGCCACCTCGCGCTGGAGATAGGCGGTGTTGGTCCGGAGCGCCTTCAAGACCGCTTCCTCGTCCTTGCCCAGCAGCGGCTTCACGAACACCGTCGCGTGGCGAAGGTCGGGCGACATGCGCACTTCGGTGATGCTCACCATGTGGCTGGCGAGGGTCTCGTCATGCACGTCGCCGCGCTGCAGGATTTCGGACAGGATGTGGCGCACCTGCTCACCGACGCGGAGCAGGCGGATCGATTGGTTCTCGGACGTTTCGGTATGGCGGCTCACGATCAGTCCTCGGGTAGGATGTCTTCGAGAGAAACGCCCAGCGCCTCGCTTAATGCCCGCCAGACTTTCAGGCTTCCTGGGCGCGCGCCTTTCTCCATCGTCGAAATCGTCATTTTCGACATACTGATTTTGGCGGCCAGTTCGGTTTGGGTCAGCCCACGATATTGCCGCCAAACCCTGAGCGGGCTTTCGCCTGCGATGAGGCTGTCCACAACCGCGGCGGGAATATATTCCTCACCGGACAAACGGCGGCGTTCCGCATCGAGCGCTGCGTTCCGATCCTCCTGATCCTCGGCCATGTCGAGAAGCTGCCGGTATTCATGTTCAGGCAGGACAGCCATGCGATTGCCGGCGACTTCGATGATCTGAACAGTCATGATCTCACCTGATAGACCGATCCCCGCGGGGCGATGTCGTCGATCCAGAGGATGCCGGCGTCGATCCGGAAGATGATTCTCCAATCCTGCACGCGCAGCCGATATTCGGGCCGGCCTTGCAGCTTCTTCACGTTCGCGCTCAACGCCAGCGGCTCAGCCGCAAGCTGCGCAATCTTGTCCAGGACCAGTTCACGTTTGTCACACCGCAGCAGCGCTTTCGCCGCTGTTCTGGAAAAGCGGGTCTCCACCGCTTGGTGAGTAAGGCAAACGCTTACCGGGTGCAAGCGCCCGGTAAGCATATGTCAAACTACAGCGTCCGTTCGCGCAGCTCGACCTCGAAGGTTTCGAGGAAGTCGCCGGGCTTGATGTCGGTGAAGTTCTGCGTGAACGTCACGCCGCACTCTAGGCCTGCGCGGACTTCCGGCACGTCGTCCTTGAAGCGGCGCAGCGAGGCGATCTCGCCCTGATAGATGATGACATCCTCGCGCGTGATGCGGGCCTTGAGCGCTTTCCTGATGACACCTTCGGTGACGAGCAGGCCCGCCGCCTTGCCGTGCTTGCCGGCCGAGAACACCTCGCGGATTTCGGCGCGGCCGACCACGGTCTCGAACGCTTCCGGCCCGAGTTCGCCCGCCATGCCGGCGCGGATCTCGTCGGTCAGTTCGTAGATCACGTCGTAATATTTGAGCGCGACCTTCTGGCGGTCGGCGATCTCGCGCGCCTTGGCGTTGGCGCGGACGTTGAAGCCGATGATCGGCGCGCCGCTGGCGCCCGCCAGCGTCACGTCGCTCTCGGTGATGCCGCCGACGCCCGAATGGAGCACGCGCGCCTTGATCAGGTCGGTCGAGATCTTGTTGATCGCGCCGACGATCGCCTCGACCGTGCCTTGCGTATCCGCCTTGACCACCAAGGGATATTCGATCGCCTGCTTTTCCTTGAGCGCGGAGAACATCGAATCGAGGCTGGCGGGCGCGTTGGTCGTGCGCTTCTGCTGGATGACGCCGGCGCGATAGGCGGCGACCTCACGCGCGCGCGCTTCGTTCTCGACAACCTGTAGCGGGTCGCCGGCGTGCGGCACGCCGGTCATGCCGAGAATCTCGACCGGCATCGACGGATCGGCTTCCTTGATCTGACGGCCCTTGTCGTCGACCAAGGCGCGGACCTTGCCGCTCTCGGCGCCGATCACGAACACGTCGCCGACCTTCAGCGTGCCGCGCGTGACGAGCACGGTCGCGACCGGGCCGCGGCCCTTGTCGAGCTTGGCTTCGATCACGGTGCCCTCGGCTTCGCGATCGGGATTCGCCTTGAGCTCGAGCAGCTCGGCCTGCAGCTGGATCTTCTCGATCAGCTGGTCGAGCCCGGTCTTCTTGAGCGCGGAGACCTCGACATCCTGCGTCTCGCCGCCCATTTCCTCGACTTGAACGTCATGCTCGAGCAACCGCTCGCGCACCTTCTGCGCATTGGCCTCGGGCTTGTCGATCTTGTTGATCGCCACGATCATCGGCACGCCGGCCGCCTTGGTATGGTTGATCGCCTCGATCGTCTGCGGCATCAGCCCGTCGTCGGCGGCCACCACCAGCACGACGATGTCGGTGACGTTGGCGCCGCGCGCGCGCATCTCGCTGAACGCTTCATGGCCCGGCGTGTCGAGGAAGGTGATCTTCGACTTGTCCTTCAGCGTGACCTGATAGGCGCCGATATGCTGGGTGATGCCGCCGGCCTCGCCGCGCACCACGTCGGTGCCGCGCAGCGCGTCGAGCAGACTGGTCTTGCCGTGATCGACATGGCCCATAATCGTGACCACCGGCGGACGCGGTTGCAGCTGGTCCTCGGCATCTCCGGAGACGTCGGCCTGCAAATCGATGTCCGACGCGCTGACGCGCTGGATGTTGTGACCGAATTCGGTGACGAGCAGCTCGGCGGTGTCCTGGTCGATCGTCTGGGTCAGCGTGACGGGCGAGCCCATCTTGAACAAGGCCTTGACCAGGTCGGCGCCCTTTTCCGCCATGCGGTTGGCGAGCTCCTGCACCGTGATCGCCTCGGGGACGACCACGTCGCGGACCTGCTTGGCCTGATCGGCGCGCGGGCCGGTATGGGCGCGCCGCTCCTTCTCGCGCGCGCGCTTCAACGCCGCGAGGCTGCGGGCGCGGGCGCCCTCTTCGCCGCCAAGCGCACGGTTGACGGTCAGCTTGCCGCCGCGGCGCTCCTCACCCATGCGACCGCGCTGCGCGGGCCGGTTGGACTCCTCGTTGGTACGGCGCGGGGTCGGCTGGCCACTCGGCAGCGCGCGCTGCGTCGGCTGTTGCGAAGCCGGCTGTTGCGCAGCCGGTTGCTGCGGCGACGACGGCGGGGAAGCCGCCGGGCGCTCGACACGCTCGGGGCGCGCGACCGGCGAAAAGCGGCGCGGCGCCGGCATCGACGGATCGAGCGCGAGCGCGGCCGGCTCGGGTGCCGGCTCCGGCGCGGGAACGGGTGCCGGCGCGGCCTTGGCCGGAGCCTGCTTGGCCTCGACCGGCTGCGGCGCGGGTTCGGGCGCGTTAGCCTTTTCCTCTGCGCGGCGCTTCTCTGCCTCGACCTGCTCGGAGCGCTCGCGTTCCTCGCGGACGCGCGCGTCCTCCAGCGCACGCATGCGCTGCTCCTCGGCATCGCGCAGCAGCCGTTCCTGGCGCTCGCGCGGCGTTTCGGCGGCGGGCGCCGGACGCTTGGGCGCGGCCGGCGGCGGCGCGGCGGGTGCCGGTGCGGGGGGCGCTTCCTGGACCGGAGCCTCGGCCGGGCCGGCATTCGGGCCCAGCACGCGGCGGCGCTTGACCTCGACCACGACGGTGTTCGAGCGCCCATGGCTGAAGCTCTGCTTCACCTTGCCGGTCTCGACCGTGCGCTTCAGCCCCAGCGGCGCGCGCATGCCCAGTTTCGGCTTTTCGTTGTCCGTATCGCTCACTCGAATTCCTCGTTGGTCGTATTGTCGGCCTGGGCGGGCCCGCTGGTGCCGGACGCCGATGCGCCCTGCGAGGCCGTTTCGCAAGGCTCGGTGTCCGGGTCAGGGCCGATAAAGTGCAGCCAGCGGGCGAGCGCGTCGCGCACCCGATTGGCAGCGTGGAGGTCGGTCAGGCCGATATGTACCACATTTTCGCGGCCCAACGCCAAGGACAATATGGTGCGGTCGACGGGCAATACCAAGCCCCGCTTGGCCGATCCCTCTTCGTCGGAGCCGACGCGCCAGGCCTGGTCGAGCTTGCGGTTACCGTCCTCGCCGGCGTCCGCGGCATGGAGCAGCAGGTGCAACTGGCCGCTGCGCGCCGCCGCCTCGATCCGCTCGGAGCCGATCAGCACCGCGCCGCCACGCGATTCCAGTCCGAGCCGGTCGAGCGCATTGCGCGCCAGCGCCGCGGCGATCTGCGCCGAGAGATCGGCGGGCACCTCGATTGCGTTGGTCTTGAACGCCCGCGCGAGCGCGCCGCGCAGCTTGCCCTTGGCGATCGCCTGATCGAGCGCGGCCTGCGGCACGCCGATCCACGCGCCGCGCCCCGGCGCCTTGGCGCGCACGTCGGGCAGCACCTGGCCATCCGGCGAGAGCGCCAGGCGCACCAAGCCTTCGCGCGGAGCTTCCTCCCGCGACAGGATGCAGGTGCGGATCGGATCAGCCATCCGCCGCACCTCCGCCGTCACCCCGGACTTGTTCCGGGGCCCACGCTTCGGCAAGCTGGACGCGATGTTGGAACGTAATCCCTGTGTTTATATCATGACAAATGGCTTCAACGACGCATTGTATACTGGCCTGGCGTCGAACCTGCTGGCCCGCGTCATCCAGCATCGGGACGGCACCTTCGACGGCTTCACCAAGCGGCACAACATCAAGCGCCTCGTCTGGTACGAGACGACCGACACGATGGACTCGGCGATTGCGGCCGAGAAACGCATCAAGAAATGGCGGCGCGACTGGAAGAAGAACGCGATCGAGCGCGACAATCCGCATTGGGACGGTCTCGCTGTGGCGCTCGGTTTCCCGCCGCTGCGTTGAACGCACCGTAGGCCCCGGAACAAGTCCGGGGTGACGGGTTGCTGCTGGCGGTGTGGTTACGCGCTCATTGTTCGGAGTCCGCATGTGCGTCCTCCTCACCGGCGGAGCCGGCCTCTTCGGCGCCTGCCGCCGCCGGTTCGTCCTCGAACCAGTGGGCGCGGGCGGCCATGATGATCTCGTTGCCCTGCGCTTCGTTCAGGCCGTATTCGGCGAGCACGCCGCCCTTGTGCTCAGGGCGCTTCGGGGCATCTTCGTTGCGGCGGCGCGGTTCGACGCGCTTCTTCTCGATCAGTTCGTCGGTGGCGAGATCGGCGAGATCGTCGAGCGTCTTGATCCCCGCCTTGCCGAGCGTGACGAGCATCGCCTCGGTCAGATAGGGAATGTCAGCCAGTGCATCCTCGACGCCGAGCGCGCGGCGCTCTTCGCGATTGGCCGCCTCACGCCGCTCCAGCGCTTCGGCCGCGCGGCTCTGCAATTCCTGGCCGAGCTCTTGGTCGAAGCCCTCGATTCCGGCGATCTCGTCGAGTTCGACATAGGCCACTTCCTCGAGCGCGGTGAAGCCTTCGGCGACCAACAATTGCGCGAGCGTCTCATCGACGTCGAGCTCGGTCTGGAACATTTCCGAGCGCTCGACGAATTCCTGCTGGCGCTTCTCGCTGGCGTCGGTCTCGGTCAGGATGTCGATCGCCTTGGCGGTGAGCTGCGAGGCGAGCCGGACGTTCTGGCCACGGCGGCCGATCGCCAGGCTGAGCTGATCGTCGGGCACCACCACCTCGATGCGATCCTCCTCCTCGTCGATCACCACGCGCGCGACGTTCGCCGGCTGCAGCGCGTTGACGACGAAGGTCGCGATGTCGGGCGACCAGGGGATGATGTCGATCTTCTCGCCCTGCATTTCCTGCACCACC
>Ga0164241_10005304_pt1 | contig 12152 bp, 9 predicted proteins | sample OricomyardsoilBY_FD_108780 | JGI IMG/M metagenome (GOLD analysis project Ga0164241, IMG submission 108780) | Backyard soil microbial communities from Emeryville, California, USA - Original compost - Back yard soil (BY) | ecosystem: Environmental > Terrestrial > Soil > Unclassified | place: USA...
CCGCGAATCAGCATCCAGTTCCGGCCTCGAGGGGTGCGCTGACGCTTCAGCGCGTCTGCGCCTGGGCGCTGGTCAGCTAGTGCACCCGGCTCTGGTCGGTGGTTGTGGGTTGGACGGGGTGGGTGGGGAGGGGGTGGGGGCGGGGGGGCCGGATGAGTTGGGCTGCGAGCTCTCGTCGGGCTCCGGGCACTCGCTGTGTGCGAGCCTCCGTCCGCTGCGAACTCCCTTTGGTTCGCGTGCACACGACCGTCGGATCACGGGCGCCGTTGGGCCGCGAGCTTTCGCTTGCGTTGCAAGCACGCGCTCAGTGAGCCACGGCTCCCGTTGACTCCGGACACTGATCGACAGCAAGCTCCCGTTGAGGAACCTGTTCGGCTGTGAGCTCCGTGGACATTGCGCCCGCGCTTCGAACTCCCATGAGCCCCGACAAGACACAAACGCCGCGGGCCGAGCACCGCCGGCCTCGCCGCACGCACGAGTCGGCTGCTCGGCGACTTCACCCGCCGCCACGACGCGCGCGCCCATTGACTCGACTGGTCACTCAGAGCGGCACGCTCTCCCCCGCCACTCGGCCGTCGTTAGGAGCGGACCAGGCGCGCGATGGCGTCGCTCGCCTCGCGGACCTTGTCCTCCGCGTCCTTGCCGCCATCAGCCAGGGCCTGGGCCACGCAGTGGCGCAGGTGCTCGTCCATCAAACCGAGCGACACCGCTTGCAGCGCCTTCGTCGCCGCTGAGATCTGGGTCAGGACGTCGATGCAGTACTCGTCGTTCTCCACCATCCGCTGCAGACCGCGGACCTGTCCCTCGATGCGGCGAAGACGCTTCAGGTAGCCGTCCTTGTCGCTGGTGTAGCCCCGCATCCGAGTAACCTTTCCGCCGTCCGACCGCCGAACCAATGACTATACCCGAGGGGGGTAATGTCATGGCCGTTCCCGGCAACAAGACCCCTGCCGCGCCGCCCCCTGGGCTGGCCGAGACCGAGCTGTTCGCCACCGACGCGTACCGGCGTTCTTTCGACGCCACCGTGCTCGAGGTCGATCGCGAACAGAACCGGATCGCGCTCGCGCGGACCGCGTTCTACCCCGGCGGTGGCGGCCAGCCACACGACCTCGGCACGCTGCGCTGGGACGGCGGCACCGCACCGGTCACCAAGGTGAAACGCGACGGCGGGCGGATCTGGCACTGGCTCGACACACCCGAACCACCCGGCGACGGCACCGAGGTCGAAGGCGCACTCGACTGGGACCGCCGGCACCTGCTCATGCGCACCCACACCGCACTCCACATCCTGTGCGGCGTGATCTGGACCGAGTTCCACGTCGCCGTCACCGGCGGGAACATGGATCCCGGCAAGGGACGGCTCGACTTCCCCCTCGACAGCATGTCCACCGAGCTCGGGAAGCGCGTCGAACGGCGCATCAACGAGGAGATCGCCGCCGCCCGCGAGATCGTCGTCACCTTCCTCGGCCGGGACGCCGCCGACGACGATCCGGCACTGATCCGGACCGCGGCCAACCTGATCCCGCGGGAGATCGACCCGCTTCGGGTGATCGACATCGTCGGGCTCGACAAGCAGGCCGACGGCGGCACCCACGTTCTCAGCACGGCCGAGGTCGGCTCGGTCGCGGTGACCGGTACCGAGTCGAAGGGCAAAGGGAACAAGCGCATCCGGCTGGAGGTCCGCCCGCCCAGGTAGCGTGGTCAGGTGTTCACCACCCGCCCCGAGCTCGTCGGAACATTTGGCATGGTGGCCTCGACGCACTGGCTCGCGTCCGCCGCCGGGATGGCAGTACTCGAACACGGCGGCAACGCCTTCGACGCCGCCGCGGCCGTCGCGTTCACGCTGCACGTCACCGAACCGCACATGAACGGTCCGGGCGGCGAGGTGCCCGCCATCTTCGTCACCGCCGCCGACCCGACCCCGCGAGTCCTCTGTGGACAGGGGGTCGCGCCCGCTGCGGCCACCATCGCGGCCTACCGCGACCTCGGGCTCGAGCTGGTGCCCGGCACCGGGCCGCTCGCCGCGACCGTGCCCGGCGCGGTCGGCGCCTGGCTCACACTGCTGCGCGACCACGGCACGCTCCCCCTGCGCGACATCCTCACCTACGCCATCGGCTACGCCGAGCAGGGCCACCCGGTCGCCGAAGCCGTCGTCCTCACGATCCGGACCGTCGAGGAGCTGTTCCGCACCTACTGGCCGACCTCCGCGCAACTGTGGCTGCCGGTCCCCGAACCTGGCCGGCTGATCCGCAACCCGGCACTCGCCGCGACCTACCGCCGCCTCGTCGACGAGGCCGAAGCCGCGGGCGCCGGCCGCGAGGCGCAGCTCGACGCCGCCTACCGCGCCTGGTACGAGGGTTTCGTCGCCGAGGAGCTGGACGCCTTCTGCCGCACCGAGATCCTCGACGACTCCGGCACGCCGCACGCCGGCCTGCTCACCGGCGCCGATCTCGCCGCCTGGCGACCGTCCTACGAGCCGACCGTCAGCCTCGACGCGTTCGGCCGGACCGTCCACAAAGTAGGGTCGTGGAGCCAGGGTCCGGTGCTGCTCGCACAGCTCGCGATGCTCGAGCAGCTCGGTGAGCTGCCCCCGCCCGGCAGCGCCGAGCTGATCCACCGGGTGGTCGAGGTCGCCAAGCTCGCCTTCGCCGACCGTGACGCCAACTACGGCGACACCGACGTCGACCTCGCCCGTCTGCTGTCCGCCGAGTACGCCGCCGAGCGCGCGAAGCTCGTCACCGACGAGGCCGCGCCCCCGCTGCGCCCCGGCGCCGGGCGGCTGCCCCGCTACGTCACCGATGCCCACGAGGTCGCCCCGACCGGCCTGGGCATCGGCGAGCCGACGCTGGGCCCGCTCGGCACCACCCGCGGCGACACCTGCCACATCGACGTGGCCGACCGGTGGGGCAACGTCATCTCCGCCACCCCGTCCGGCGGCTGGCTGCAGAGCTCGCCGGTCGTCGCGTCGCTCGGGTTCTGCCTGGGCACCCGCGCGCAGATGTTCTGGCTCGAGGAGGGACTGCCGAACTCCCTCGCGCCCGGCAAACGGCCGCGCACCACGCTGTCACCGTCACTCGCCACCCGCGACGGCGAGGTCCTGTCGTTCGGCACACCCGGCGGCGACCAGCAGGACCAGTGGCAGCTGGGATTCCTGCTCAACCACGCGGGCCACGGCATGAACCTCCAGGAGGCCATCGACGCGCCCGCCTGGCACACCACGCAGTTCGCCTCGTCGTTCTACCCCAGGGCAACCGGCGACGAGCTGCTGGTCGAGTCCAGAGTGGACAGCAAGGTCCGGGACGAGCTCTCCCGCCGCGGCCACAACGTGGTCGAGGTGGAACCGTGGTCGCTCGGCCGCCTGTCGGCCGTCTCCCGCGACACGACGAGCGGCCTGCTGCGCGCCGCCGCGAACGCCCGCGGCATGCAGGGCTACGCCGCGGGCCGCTGACCAAGTACGACCGCAGGGTCAGCGAGGCGCGATGAGGACTCCGTCCACGCGGCGCGGGACGCCCAGTGGGTTGCCGTCCCGCAACACCTCCGGGAGCAGGCGCTGCGGCATGTTCTGGTAGGCCACCGGCCGCAGGAAGCGGCGCAGTGACGTCGTCCCCACCGACGTGTGCAGCGCCGACGTCGCCGCCGGGTACGGGCCGCCGTGGTGCATCGCGTAGGTCACCGCCACGCCGGTGGGCCAGCCGTTCCACAGCACGCGGCCCACCCGCCCGGAAAGGTCGGCCACCAGGCGCGCCGCCACGTCGTCGTCGCCCTCGCCGTGGACGGTGGCGGTCAGCTCGCCGGTGAACGCGCGGGCGCAGGCCAGCAGCTCGTCGGACGAGGTGTAGCGCACCAGCATCGACGTCGGGCCGAAGCACTCGGTGGTCAGGTCCGAAGGGTTCGCCAGCAGGTCGGCGGCCGACGTCGCGAGCAGGGTCGGCGCCGGGCCGGCCACGCTGTCGGCGCCCTCGTGCAGCACAGTGACCGCCGGGTGGCCCGCCAGCGCGGATCGGGTGCGCGCGTAGCCCGCGGCGATGCGGTCGTTCAGCAGCCGCCCCGCCGGCCGCGACGCCAGCGCCTCGACCAGCGGCGCCTCGAAACCCCCTCCGTCGGGCACGAACAGCAGGCCCGGCTTCGTGCAGAACTGGCCCATGCCGAGCGTGAACGACTCGAGGTAGCCCTCCGCGATGTCCCGCGCGCGGCTCTCGGCGGCGGCCGGCGTGACGAACGCCGGGTTCACGCTGCCCATCTCCGCGTAGAAGGGGACGGGCTCGGGCCGCGAGCACGCGAGGTCGAACAGCGCCCGGCCGCCCGCCGGTGAACCGGTGAACGTGCCGGCCTTCACCCGCGGGTCCACCAGCGCCGCGCGGCCGATCTCCTCGCCGTGCACCAGCGCGAACGACCCGGCGGGCAGGCCGGCGCCGGTGAGTGCGGCCGACACGATCGACGCCGTGCGCTCGGACAGCTCCGGGTGCCCGGGGTTCGCCTTGACCACGACCGGGCAGCCCGCCGCGAGCGCCGCGGCGGTGTCCCCGCCCGCGACGCTGAACGCGAACGGGAAGTTCGTCGCCGCGAAGTTGACCACCGGGCCGATCGGGCGCAGCATCCGCCGCACGTCCTGGCGCCCGCCCGCGGGCCAGTCGGAGTCCGGCGAGTCGAGGGTGACCTCGAGGTAGCCGCCCTCCATGATCGTCTCGGCGAGCAGCCGCAGCTGGAACGTGGTGCGGCCGAGCTCGGCGAACAGGCGTGGCTGCACCGGCAGGTTGGTCTCCCGGTTCGCCAGCGGCACCAGCTCAGCCGCCGCCGTGTCCAGCGCGTCGGCGACCCGGCGCAGCGCCCTCGCCCGGGCCTCGGCGGTGGTGTCCGCGAGCTCGGTGAAGGCGGCTGCGGCGGCCGCCAGCACGCGGTCCAGCTCCTGCTCGGTGGTGGTCGGCGCGGCTGTGGTCATGTCGCGACGTATATCACGGCCAGGCCGCCGCCAAACGTGCAAGCCCGGGCTCGATCGCGTCCAGCTCGATCGCGCCGTAGCCGAGCGCGAGGCCCGGCCGTCCCGGGCCTTCGCCGTGGTAGGTCCGCAGGTCCTCCACCCGCACCCCCGCCTCGGCCGCCCGCCGCACGAGCGCGCCGACGTCGATCGGCTCGAGCGCGAGGGCGGCCAGGTGCAGGCCGGCGATCGACGGCACGAGGTCCAGCCGGCCGGCGAAGTCCCGGCGCAGCACCTCGGTGATCCGCTCGTGCCGGGCGGCGTACTCGCGGGTGGCGCGGCGCAGGTGGCGGGCGAAGAGGCCCTCGGTGAGGAACGCGGCGAGGGCGCCCTGCGCGGCGACGTCGCCCTGCCGGTCGGCCAGCCGCTTCGCCGCGCGCACCGCCGGCCGCAGCGACGGCGGCGCGACGAGGAAACCCAGCCGCAGCATGGGCAGCATGGTCTTGGCGAACGAGCCGACGTAGACGACGCGGCGGCCGCGGTCGAGGCCGTACAGCGGCTCGAGCGGGCGGTCGGAGAAGCGGAACTCGCTGTCGTAGTCGTCCTCGAGCACCACCGCGCCGCGCCGGTGCGCCCAGTCCAGCAGCGCGGTCCGGCGCTCCAGCGACATGGGCGTGCCGAGCGGGAACTGGTGCGACGGCGTCACGTACACGAGGCCGGCCGCGCGCGGGATCTCCCGCACCACCAGGCCTTCACCGTCCACCGGCACGCCGACGACCCGGGCGCCGAGCGAGGCGAACAGCTCGCGTGCGGGCGGGTAGCCCGGCTCCTCGACGGCCACGCACGCGCCCGGCTCGAGCAGCACGCGGCCGACGAGGTCCAGCGCCTGCTGCGCGCCGTGGGTGACGAGCACGTCGTCCGCGTCCGCAGGCACCGAACGGGACAGGCCGATGTGCCGGGCGATCGCGGCACGAAGGCCCGCGTGCCCGGCCGGGTCGACGTAGCCGGCCGCGCGCACGCCGACGTCGCGCAGCTCCCGGGCGACGAGGCGGCGCCACGCGGTCATCGGGAAGCGGTGCGCGTCGGGCACGCCGACCTGGAAGTCGTAGCGCACGGGCCGTGGCGCGGGCGGCTCGGCGAGCAGCGGGCGCCACAGCGGGCGGACCGCGATGTCTCCGTCGGGCCGGTCGGCGCGCGGCGGCTGCGCGGGCGGGTTGGCGCACACGAACGTGCCGGCGCCGACCCGGCCGACCAGGAAGCCCTCGGCGGTGAGCCGGTCGTAGGCGACGGCGACCGTGTTCCGGGAGACCGACAGGCTCGCCGCCAGCTCCCTGGTCGGCGGCAGCCGCTCCCCCGGCCCGAGCCTGCCCTCGATGATCGCCTCGTGCAGCTGCCGGTAGATCCGCGCCGACAGGTCACCGCGACCGGCCAGACTCACGTGGAAATCCACGTGCCGGACCTTAACCGGAGTTCTACGTTGGCGTCATGACCAGCGCGATCCTTACCGAGGCCTACCAGCGGCTGCACTTCGCCGGACCGGAATGGGACGACAACTCGCTGACCAACCACGGCCCGATGGCCGTCGAGGTGCTGATCCGGCGCGGCCGCGCCGACGACGTGCACCCGTGGCTCGACGGCTACCTGTCGCGGCTCGACGAACTGCCGGCCGCGGCCGACCCGGTCACCGACGACAACTGGCGCGAGGCGATGGGCGACGGCGACCGGGTATCCGACTGGACCACCTACCTCGTGCGGCAGATCGCCGAGCAACCGTGGCGCGACGTGCTCGCTCTGTGGTGGCCGCGGCTGCTGCCGGCGATCGCGGCCGGCACCACGCACGGCGTGATCCGCACCAGCCACGCGGTGCGCGCGCTGCTGGCCGGTGACGAGAGCGCCGAGGCACGGACGGAGCTGGCGCACGGGCTCGCGTTCTGGGCGGCCCGCGCTCAGTACGTGCCCGGAGTCGAGGCACCCGCCGGCTCGCTGGACGCCGGCGCCGCGTTCCGCGGGCTGCCCCGGATCGGCAGCCAGCACGGTCCGGTCGCCGGCCGGTTCGCCCAGCTCGCCGAGCTGCCGTCGTGGCCGGTGTCGCTGACCGCGCTGCGCGCGCCCGCCGACCCGGACGACGCCCGCGACCGGCTGGCCGGCCTCGTCGACGCCGCGGCCGCCGGTTATCTGGGCTACGGGCACACGAGCCCGGTGCTCCTTGTGCACACCGCGACCGCGCCGAACGCCGTGCTGCACACGCTGCCCGCGCTGCCGCGCGAGCTGTGGGCGGACAGCCTGACCGCGGCGTGGGCCGCCTGCGCCGCCATCACCGTCACCTTCGCGCCCGGGCAGCCGCCGCCGCGCGAGCAGCTGCCGACCGCCCCCACGGCTGACGACCCCGTGACCGAGATGGTCGACCGGGCCGTGGCGCACGGGGACGAGCACGTCATCAAGTTCACCGACACGGCCGTCGAGTCCTTCCAGCGGACGGGAAACCCCGACACGCTCGCCGCGTGTGTGCGGGCCGCCGAGCTGATCGGCCACTGATTGGCCCAATCGTCTTTGATCGGAATTGGTCCTTACGCAGAGCCAATGCCGACCGTAGATTTCGGCACATGCGAATCACCGGCCCGGCACGCCTGCTGTCGATCGCCCAGCTGACCGACTCGATCGGGCTCGGCGGCTACCTCGTGTGCTCGGCGCTGTACTTCACCCGGATCGTCGACCTCAGCGCGACCCAGGTCGGCTTCGGCCTGACGTTCGGGTGGGCCGTCGGCTTCCTCGCCGGCGTGCCGCTCGGCCACCTCGCCGACCGGCGCGGGCCGCGCGGCGTCGCGATGCTGCTCGCGGCGAGCACCGCGGCCGCGCTCGTGGCGTTCCTGTTCGTGCGCTCGTTCGTGCCGTTCGTGGCGGTCGCGAGCCTGTACGGGGCGAGCCAGTGCGGCCTGACCGCCGCGCGGCAGGCGCTGCTCGCCGGGCTCGTCGCACCGGCCGACCGGACCCGGGTGCGTGCGGTGCTCCAGACTGCGATCAACGGCGGCATCGCGATCGGCGCGGCGGGCGGCGGGCTCGCGCTGCAGGCAGGCACGCAGGCCGCGTACCTGACGGTGTTCGCGCTGGACGCGGCGAGCCTGGTGGTCTCCGCGCTCGTGCTGGCGCGGCTGCCCGCGGTCGCGCCGCAGCCGCGCGGGGTGCCGGGCGAGCCGGCGCTCGCGGTGCTGCGGGACCGGCCCTACGCGGTCATCGCCGCGCTGAACACCGTGCTGCAGCTGCACATCCCGTTGATCACTCTCGGGATTCCACTGTGGATAGTCCAGCGGACGCACGCGCCCAGCTGGACCGTGGCCGCGCTGCTCGTGGTGAACACGATGTCCGTCGTGTTCTTCCAGGTGCGGGTGGCGCGCCGGGTGACCGACCTGACGACCGCCGCCCGCCAGGTGCGTGCCGCGGGCGTGGTGCTGCTCGTCGCGTGCGTGGTGTTCGCGCTGTCCGCCACCGGCTCGTCGGCACTGGTGGCGGTGGCGATCCTGCTGCTGGCCGTCCTGCTGCAGTCGCTCGCCGAGATGATGCAGGTCAGTGGGTCGTGGGAGATCAGCTTCGATCTCGCCCCGCCCGGCAAGCACGGGCAGTACCAAGGGTTCTTCGGCTCCGGGTTCACCGTCGCGCGGATGCTGGGGCCACTGTTGATCACCACGTTGATCATCAGCTGGGGCACGATCGGCTGGCTGTTGCTCGGTGTCGTGTTCCTCGCCGCGGGCGTCGCGATGGTGCCGGCGGTGCGGGTCGCCCGCGCACGGCTGCGCGAGAACTCGGTTGTGTAACAAAAACCACCACCTGCTTCACATGGCGCAACAGTGCGCATCATCCGAGTCGACCTTTCGTTTAGGCTCCGCTCAATTCAGGAGCCTGAGTCGGGAGGAGGCCTCGTGGCGGACGACACCGCGGAGAAGAAGGCCAGGGCACCGGAGGAAACCGGACCCGGTAGCGACAAAGCCGTTGCGGACACACCGGATACGCCGGATACATCCGCGGCCGACGAGACATTCGTCGCCGCGGCGGACCGGCCGCCGGTCACGGACAAGATCGTCTTCGGCGTGGCCGCGGCGCTGACGGTGGTGTTCCTCGCGTGGGGCGTGTTCGGCACCGACTCGCTGATCAGCGTCGCGGGCAGCATCCTCAACGACGGCATCATTCCCTACGGCGGCTGGGCTTTCGTGCTCGTCGCAAGTGGATTCGTGCTGTTCGCGATCGCGCTGTCGATCAGCCGGTACGGCCGGATCCCGCTCGGCGCGGACAAGGAGAAGCCCGAGTTCCGCACGGTGTCGTGGATCGCGATGATGTTCAGCGCGGGCATGGGCATCGGCCTGATGTTCTTCGGCGTGGCCGAGCCGGTGACGCACCTGATGAGCCCGCCGCCGGGCACCGCGCTGCCCGCGTCGGACCAGGCGGTGCACACGGCGATGGCCACCACGCTGTTCCACTGGACGGTCCACCCGTGGGCCATCTACGCGGTGGTGGGCCTGGCGATCGCGTACAGCACGTTCCGCCGTGGCCGCCGCCAGCTGTTCAGCTCGGTGTTCTCACCGCTGATCGGCGAGAAGCGCTCATCGGGACCGCTGGGCAAGGCCATCGACATCATGGCGATCTTCGCGACGCTGTTCGGGTCGGCGGCGTCCCTTGGTCTTGGCGCGCTGCAGGTCGGCGAGGGCATGCGCTACGTCGGCTGGGTCGGCGAGGCGGGCACCATGCTGCTGGTCACGGTGATCGCGGTGCTGACCGTCGCGTTCGTGGCGTCGGCGGTGTCCGGGGTGGCCAAGGGCATCCAGTGGCTGTCGAACATCAACATGGTGCTCGCCGCGGTGCTCGCGTTCTTCGTCCTCGTGGTCGGCCCGACCGTGCTGATCCTGAACCTCGTGCCCGGCGCGATCGGTGACTACCTGCGCGAGTTCGCGGAGATGTCCGGCCGCACCGGTGCCACCGGCGGCGAGGCGATGCAGACCTGGCTCGGTGGCTGGACGATCTTCTACTGGGCGTGGTGGATCTCGTGGACGCCGTTCGTCGGCATGTTCATCGCGCGGATCAGCCGCGGCCGCTCCATCCGGCAGTTCGTGGCCGGCGTGATCCTCGTGCCGAGCGTGGTGAGCCTGTTCTGGTTCGCCATCTTCGGCGGCGCGGCGATCCAGCAGCAGCGCGACGCGCTCGCGTCGCAGAACCTCACCCCGCAGCAGCTCGCGGAGGCCAACGCCGGCGGTGGGCTGGCCGACCTGTTCAACCAGAACACGTGGGTCTACAACACGGACGGCAACTCGCAGGCGATGACGTTCGCGTTCCTCGAACACCTGCCGCTGTCCACGCTGGCCGCGGTGCTGGTGATCCTGCTGGTGTCGATCTTCTTCGTCTCGGGCGCGGACGCCGCGTCGATCGTGATGGGCACGCTGTCCCAAGGCGGCTCGGTGCACCCGAAGCGCAACGTGGTCATCTTCTGGGGCGTGCTGATGGGTGGCGTGGCCATCGTGATGCTGCTCGCCGGAGACGGCAGCGGCAACGCGCTGACCGGGTTGCAGAACTTGACGATCATCGTGGCGGCGCCGTTCGCGCTGGTGATGATCGGGCTGTGCTGGGCGCTGTGGCGCGACCTGCGCACCGATCCGCTGGTGCTGCGGGAGAACGAGATGCTGCGCAACCTGCGCGAGTCGATGGAGGGCGAGGAGGACCACCACAGCCTGCGCCGGAAGTTGCACATCGGCCGGCACGACTGACCCGAACACAGCAGCCGCCCGTCCCGGATCGTCGGCCGTCGATCCGGGGCGGGCGGTGTCATACCCGCAGTCGTACCCGCTCAGGCCAGGATGCGGCGGATGATCGTGACCGGGCCGATGGCGTCGATCGGGGTGATCTTCACCGTCTCGCCGAAGCTCGGGGCGTGCACGGCGAGGTCGTTGTCCACCGCGATGGCGACGTGGTGCACCGGGCGGTAGAAGAAGATCAGGTCACCGGCCCGCACCTGCGAGCGGGGCACCACCAGGCCGACCGTCGCCTGCTGGCGGGACACCCGCGGCAGCGTGACGCCCGCCTTCTTGTACGCCGTCTGCACCAGGCCCGAGCAGTCGTAGGAGGACGGGCCGACCGCGCCCCACAGGTACGGCTTGCCCATCTGGGACATGACGAACTTGATGATCCCGCCGAGGTTCCCGGCCGGGATGACGACGTCGTCGCCGTAGTTCTCGCTGCCCGACAGCAGGGCGCGCTGGTCGGGTGTCAGGTTGTCCAGCGCCTTGCGCACCTCGGCGATCTGGGCGTCCAGGTCGGCCTGCCGTTCGCGCATGTCCGCGGCGCCGCGGGTGACCTTGGCCGACGCCTTCGCCGCGGACGCCCTCGCCGCGGCCGCCTTGTCCGCCGCCGCCTGCGCCGTCGCCAGCGCCCCCGGCGGGATGTCGCGACCGCCGGTCAGGCGCTGGGCGAGGTTGGCCGCGGCGAGCTTGCCGAGGAGGTCGTCGGGACTGGTGCTGGCCGCGAACGCGGACAGCGCGTCGAGGTCACGGTGCGAGGACAGCGCGTCGGCGACCTCGTCGAGGTCCTGGGCTGCGTTGACCGTCCCACTCGCCGCGTCGGCGGCGGCTGCCGCGTCCTTCGCCGCCTTCGTGGCGGCGTCGGCGGCCTGCTGGTGGCCGGCGAGGTTCTCCTGCATGGCCAGCAGGTCCTCGTTGACGCGCTCGGCCTCCTGGCTCAGGTCGCGGTAGTGCGCGAGCAGCCCGGCGACCGTCGTCGGCTGCGCGGCCACCGAGACGGCACCGGCGGGCGAGGCCACCAGCAGCGTCGCGGTCAGCACCACGACGCCGCACAGCGGGGCCACGAGTCGGCGCACCACAGCTCCCTTCCCCAAAAGTAGTGGTCACGGCCATTGTTCCAGCACGGTAGGCGGGCGGGGATAACGGAGGCGTTAGGGTCGGGTGTCGTGAGTGTCTTGTTGGCGGTCAGCGACCTGCACGTCGGCTACGCGGAGAACCGCGAGGTGGTCAAGCAGCTGCGCCCGCGTTCGGACGACGACTGGCTGCTGGTCGCGGGTGACGTCGCCGAGCAGTTCTCGAGCATCGAGTGGGCCCTCGGGGTGCTGCGCGAGCAGTTCGCCAAGGTCATCTGGGTGCCGGGCAACCACGAGCTGTGGACCCCGCCGGACGACCCGGTGAAGCTGCGCGGGGTCGAGCGGTACGAGGCGGTCGTGGAGATGGCCCGGCGGCTGGACGTGCTC
>Ga0164241_10005305_pt1 | contig 12151 bp, 10 predicted proteins | sample OricomyardsoilBY_FD_108780 | JGI IMG/M metagenome (GOLD analysis project Ga0164241, IMG submission 108780) | Backyard soil microbial communities from Emeryville, California, USA - Original compost - Back yard soil (BY) | ecosystem: Environmental > Terrestrial > Soil > Unclassified | place: USA...
CACCTCGCGCACGAAATCATGCAGGTGCGTGATCAGCGAGCTCATCACCTGCCTGAAGCGCGGCTCGGTGCATTGATCCATGCGCGCCAGCACGGCCGCGGTGATGCTTTTTTCGTCGAATTCGCGCATGTCGCCCCCGTAGTTTTGTTTCAGCCGCGCCGCCGCGTTTCGCGCGGCATGGGCCGGGTGTCGATTTCGGTCAGCAGCCCGCCAACACCCATGGCCATGATATCCGCAGCGGTCACCGGCTCGCCCGCCGCCAGACGTCGCAGAACGAAATCAAAGCCATTGAGCTTGGGCGAGCGGGCGCAGGTGGGAATGCCGATGACCGGGTGCGGAGTTGTCGTGGCGGGCAATTCCCCCAGCACCAGCAGATTGCCCGGGTCCACGGGCATGCCGGCATGCAGCACCCGCCCTCCCGAGCGCACGATGGACAAAGGCACCACGTCGCGTCGATCCACGGTGGCCGCGATGCCCGAGATCAGCAGCAGCCGCGGCGCGGCGGCGTGGCGTGTCAGATCCTGCAGCGCCTGGGCGATCGCCTCATCGTCATGCGGCACGATGTGTTCGGCCACCAGCGACGCGCCCAGCGGAGCAAGGCGGCCGGCCACCGCCTCGCGCATCTTGTTCAACATCGATTCGGCCGTCTGCGGCGTGCGCGTCATGACCAGCCCCACCGGCAAGTTGCGCCATGCCGCCACGCGCAATGCACGTCGCCCCACGTCCTCCGGCGCCTCGCCACGCAGCGATTGCAGTACCTGCGCCACGGCCGACTGCGGCACCGCGTAGGGAATGATCTTCACGGTGGCCAGCATCTGTCCCTGCTCCACCGGCGAATCGGGCTGCAGCGTGGCCACGGTGAGTCCTTCATCCACGGCGTTGGTGGCATGGATGCGCGCGACGTCGAGCACCATGAGGCCGGCACTGCGCGCGTACAGATTCACGCGGCCGGTGCCCGCATTGCCGATCTCCACCTCCGCGCCGCCCAGCGCCCGCGCCACCTGCAACGCGGCCGCATCTTCAGGCACGTCATCGGCTTCCAGGCGCGCGCCCGTGATGTGGTCGATGCCCGCCGCGGCAAGCCGCTGCAACTCGGGCTCGCCCAGCAGCAGACCTTTCTTCAAAGTGCCATCGGGCAGCTTGATGCTGTGCGCGAGCACGCAGCCCTGCGCATCGGCAATCGCGATGGGACCGAACTTCACGGCGCGGCGCTCCGCAGCACCTGTGTCAACTGCGCCAGCACGGAGACTGCAATCTCCGCAGGTGTGCGTGCCCCGATACGCAGACCGGCCGGACCGTGGATGCGTGCGCGATCGACCTCGCTGACACCCGCCGCGGCCAGGCGATCCAGTCGTCTGGCATGCGTGCGCGTGGAACCCAGCGCGCCGATGTAGAAGGCCGGGGTGGGCAGCACCGCCAGCAGCGCTGGATCATCGATCTTCGGGTCGTGCGTCAGCAGCACCACGGCCGTACGTGCATCCGGTGCGAGTTGCGCAAAGGCCTGCTGCGGCCACTGACCGATCAACGTGACACCGGCAAACCGGTCGGGGCGCAGGAAGGCAGTGCGTGGATCGACCACACTCACCGCGTAACCGCATTGACGCGCCATGGCACACAGGGCTTCGCTGATGTGCACGGCGCCGACGATGACCAGGCGCAGTGGCGGATTGTGCGGCGTGATGAGCACTTCGCCGCCCTGGTGTTCGAGCGTGGTGGCGCGGTCGCTGCGCAGTGCTTCGCGCGCGGCCGTGGCCAGCGCCGGATCGGTCAGCGCCAGCAGCGCCAGCGCTTGGGCATCCAGCAGGCGCTGCGCGCCGCCATCCAGTGGCGTCAGCAGCACCACCGCGCGACTGGCGCTGCGCGCGTCGCGCAGCGCTTCGGCCATGCCACGTCGCATGCGCTACTCCAGCGCCTCGACGTAGACACGGATTCGGCCGCCGCAGGCCAGCCCCACACTGAATGCCTGCTCGTCGCTGACGCCGTACTCGAGCAACTGCGGCGCACCGGTGCGCATCACTTCGGCTGCCGCTTCGATCACACTGACTTCGACGCAGCCGCCGGATACCGAGCCGGCGAATGCGCCCGCCTCGTTGCAAACCAGCTGGCTGCCCGCGGCGCGCGGCGCCGATCCCCAGGTGGAAACCACCGTGGCGATGGCCGCGCGCTGACCGGCGTCGCGCCATGCCAGCGCCAGCGTGAGCAGATCCTGTTCGGGATTCAGTTCGGTCATTACGGCAATTGTAGGATAATGCTGGCTGTCCCGGATCTTAAGACTGCGGAGCCTCGCGATGATGAAACTGAACGTCAATGGCAAAGAGCTGAGCACCGAGGCCCCCGACGACACGCCGCTGCTCTGGGTGCTGCGCGACAGCCTGAACCTCACCGGGACCAAATTCGGCTGCGGCATGGCCCTGTGCGGCGCCTGCACGGTGCACATCGACGGCGCGGCCACGCGCAGCTGCGTGCTGCCGGTGTCGGCCGCCGTGGGCAAGCAGATCTCCACCATCGAAGACGTGGCGGGCAATCCGGTGGGCAAGGCCGTGCAGGATGCCTGGATCGCGGAAAACGTGCCGCAATGTGGCTACTGCCAGTCGGGCCAGATCATGAGCGCCACCGCCCTGCTGCAGCGTAACCGCAGCCCCACCGATGCCGACATCGATACCGCCATGACGGGCAACATCTGCCGCTGCGGCACCTACGTGCGCATCCGCGCCGCCATTCACCGCGCCGCCGCCGCCCTGGCCTGATCGGCACCGCAGGACACACCATGAACAACCAGAACATTCCGCAGGATTTTCTCATCGTCAACGCCGCGCTGCTGCCGCTGAGCCGGCGCGAGCTGATCAAGGGCGCGGGCCTGACGCTCGCGGTGCTCGGCGGTGGCTCATTGCTCACGGCCTGCGCCAGCACCGAGCAGAACGCGGCGCCGTTGGTCACCGGTCAATATCTGCGCATCGGCACCGATGGCATCGTCACCGTGATATCGCCCAATACCGAACTGGGTCAGGGCGCCTACACCGGTCTGGCCACGCTGGTGGCCGAAGAACTCGACGCCGACTGGCAGCAGATCCTCGTCGAAGCCGCGCCGGCCGATGTGAAATTGTTCGGCAATCCCGCCTTTGGCGGCGCCCTTCAAGGCACTGGCGGCAGCACTACCGTCGCCGCGTTCTGGGAACCGATGCGCAAGGCCGGCGCCACCGCGCGCGCCATGCTGGTGGCGGCTGCGGCCGACCAGTGGGGCGTGCAGCCTGGCGACATCACCGTGAAAGCCGGCGTGGTTTCCCACGCGGGCAAGAACAAGTCGGCGCCTTTCGGCGAACTGGTGGCGGCCGCCGCGACGCAATCGGCTCCGGTCAACGTCCGGCTCAAGGAACCCAGGGATTTCAAGCTCATCGGCCAACCCGCCCAGCGCGTGGATGCCAGGGCCAAGTCCAGTGGCACGGCGATCTTCACGCAGGACATCAAGCTGCCCGACATGCTGGTGACCATGATCGCCTACCCGCCGCGCTTTGGCGGCAAGGTGAAGCGCTTCGACGCCACGGCCGCCAAGGCCATGCCCGGCGTGGTCGATGTGGTGCAATTCAAAACGCCGCTGCGCGAAGGCGTTGCAGTGCTGGCCAAAGACACCTTCACCGCGAAGAAGGCCCGCGATGCGGTAAAGGTGGAATGGGACGAATCCGCTGCCTTCGTGATGGGCTCGGATGCCATCATGGCGCAGTACAAGGCGCTGGCACAGAAGCCGGGGCTCGAGGCCAAAAAGCAGGGTGATGCCGGCAAGGCGCTGGCCGGCGCCGCGCAGCGCATCGAAGCGCAATACGAGTTCCCCTTCCTGGCGCATGCCGCGATGGAGCCCATGAACTGCGTGGTGCAGCTCAATGCCGATGGCTGCCAGATCTGGAATGGCGAGCAGATGCACACGCCCGACCAGGCCACCATTGCCAAGTTCCTGAACACCACGCCGGACAAGATCAAGATCAACATGCTGTATGCCGGCGGCAGCTTCGGCCGCCGCGGCAATTCTTTTGCCGACTACCTGCTGGACACGGTCGCGGTCGCGCAGGCCGGCGCGCAGGGCAAGCCGGTCAAACTGGTGTGGACGCGCGAGGACGACATGCGCGCCGGGTTCTACCGGCCGGTGTATCTGCACGCCCTGAAGGCCGGCCTCGATGCGCATGGCCGGATCACCGGCTGGCAACAGCGCATCGTGGGACAGTCCATCGTGAAGGGCTCACCGCTCGACAACGGCGCAGCGGTGGATTTCACCTCGGTGGAAGGCGCGGCCAACATGCCCTACGCCATCCCCAACCTGCTGGTGGAGCTGCATACCACGCAACTGGGCGTTCCCATCCAGTGGTGGCGCTCGGTGGGCTCCACGCACACGGCCTACGCCATCGAATGCTTCCTCGATGAAATCGCGCGCGCGACCAGACAGGATCCGGTCCAGCTGCGCCGCACGCTGCTGGCCGACAAGCCGCGGCATCTGGCCGTGCTCAACGCCGCGGCCGAGAAATCCGGCTGGGGCAAGCCGCTGCCCGCGGGTACGGCGCGCGGCATTGCCATCCACGAATCCTTCAACACCGTGGTGGCCGAAGTGGTCGAAGTGACCAGCCGCGACAACGGCTTCAAGGTGGATCGCGTCACCTGCGTGGTGGACTGCGGCATTGCCGTGAACCCCAACATCGTCCAGATGCAGATGGAGTCGGCGATCATCTATGGCCTGTCGGCCGCCTCCACCGGTGCCATCACGCTCAAGGATGGCCACGTGGAGCAATCGAATTTCCACCAGTACACCGTGCTGCGCATGAACCAGATACCCACGATCGAGGTGCACATCCTGCCTTCGACCAACAAGCCCACCGGCGTGGGCGAACCGGGCACTCCGCCCATCGGGCCGGCGGTGGCCAATGCATTGTCGGTACTGACAGGCAAGACCTACCGGCAGCTGCCGTTCAGCGGCGCGGGCATGCACATTGCCGGATGACTCGCGAGCCGGGCGACCAGCGCGCATCGTGGTCATCGGTGGCGGATTCGCCGGCCTGTGGGCCGTGCGCGCGCTGCGGCGCGCGCCGGTGGAAATATTGCTGATCGATCGCCACAACCACCACACTTTCCAGCCCCTGCTGTACCAGGTGGCCACCGCGGGCCTCGCCGCACCCTCCATCGCCGCGCCGTTGCGTCACATCCTGCGCGACCAGCGCAATGTCACCGTGCAACTGGGCAGCGTGGAGCGCATCGACGTCGCGGCCCGCCAGGTGTTTGCGGACCAGCACGTCATCGATTACGACTTCCTGCTGCTGGCCACAGGGGTTTCGCATGCGTATTTCGGCCACGATGACTGGGCTGTCCACGCGCCGGGCCTTAAAACCCTCGATGACGCACTGAAGATCCGGGCCCGCATCCTCACCGCCTTCGAGCACGCGGAATCCTGCACGGATGCACTGCAGGCGCAGCAATACCTCACCTTCGTCATCGTCGGCGGCGGCCCCACCGGCGTGGAACTGGCCGGCACGCTGGCCGAGATCGCCCGCCATACCCTGCAACGGGAATTCCGGCGCATCGATCCGACCACCGCGCGAGTGATCCTGGTGGAGGCCGGCCCCCGCGTACTGCCGGCGTTTCCGCAGGAGCTGTCTGAAAGCGCCCGGCAACAGCTCGAGCGCCTGGGTGTCATCGTGCGCACCGGCACGCCGATCACGCATGTCGATGAGGGTGGCGTGAAGGTGGGTGAAGAAACGATCGCCGCGCGCACCGTGCTGTGGGCCGCCGGTGTCACGGCTTCGCCGCTGGCGCGAACCCTGGGCGTGGCGCTGGAGCGCAGCGGCCGCGTGCCGGTTCAAGCTGACCTGAGCATCGCCGGTCACCCCGAGGTCTTCGTCGCGGGAGATCTGGCCGCGTGCAACTCATCGCATGGACCGGTGCCCGGCATCGCGCCGGCGGCCAAACAAATGGGTGCCCACGTGGCGCGCACCATCAAGGCGCACCTGGCAGGCCGCATCGGCGCGCCGTTCCGCTATCGTCACTACGGACTGCTCGCCACCATCGGCCGCATGGCGGCCGTGGTGGATCTGGGACGCCTGCGGTTCTCAGGCGTGATGGCGTGGTGGTTCTGGCTGCTGGCCCACGTGTTCTTCCTCATCGGCTTTCGCAACCGGATCGTGGTGCTGATCGACTGGGCCAGCGCCTACTGGACCTACCATCGCGGCGCCCGCATCGTGACGCAAGACTAGTCCGCCTCGCCACCGGTGGCGGAATGCGGAGCGTCCACGGGCTTGGATTCTGGCGAACCGCGCTGCCGCAGGAAGATGCTCAGCACCACCATCGACAGCACCGCCAGGAACTCGCTCTGCCAGTTCTGCAGTGATTCGAACCAGAACTGCGCGCCGCGCACGTATTGCCCCAGCGATACCGTCGCGCCGCCCTGCGCCAGCTGCTCCTCGTTGAAAGCGCGCATCCCGCCGATGGCGTGCACCACGACGCAGATGAAGAACAGCAACAGGAAGGCCAGCGACAGCGAGTTCTCGTACAGCCTCAGGATCCAGCCGCCGCGGCGCACCGGCCACGGAACATTGCGTTTGCGCGAGCCGCCCCTGGGGTGGCGATCCACCGCTTCGCGTCCGTCGATCCGCCTGGATTCCGCCGAACCACGCTGGTAGAGCAGCGCCGTCAGCACCACATAGGCAGCCATCTGCAGGAATTCGCTTTCCCAGTTCTCGGCGGTGGCTTCGAGAAAGTGGCCCGTGGTCAGGTACGCCGCCAACGCGACAGCGGGCTGATGATGCTCAGCCCGCTCATGGTTGTAACGATGCAGCCCGGTTTCGATCTGCCCGAACAGCGTCAGGACGAACATTCCCGCGACGACCAGCGACAAGCCATTGTCGCGCAGGAAGCGGCGCATGTCCGTTCGCCCTTACCCGTTGAAGGTGATCTCCGTGTCCTCGTCCATGCCATCGGAGGCGCCGAGCTCTTCCTTGCGTGCCCGCAGCTGCTCGCCCAGGGCGTCCAGGTCCATGTCCGAATCACGCGCCTCGGCAAACATGCCCTCGCGCTTTTCTTCCTCATGCACGTGATGCTTGATCATTTCCGACAACACCTTCACGCGCGCGTCGAAGTAGTCATCCGACGGTCCCGCCTTTTCGATCTCGGCGATCAGCTTCTCGGCGCCGTTGTGTTCGACTTCCGCCTCGTGATGGATATCCTTGTTGCCCGTGGCTTCCAGGAAGGCCGGGTAGAAAATCTCCTCTTCGATCTTCGTGTGCATCTTCAGCGCCTGACAGATCTTCTGCGCCAGTTGCGCCTTCTTGTCCTCTGAACGGCTTTTCTCGAACTGCTCGAACAGATCCTCCACCTCACGGTGATCGGCTTTCAGAAGAGCAATGGCATCCTGTGCGCCGGCGCGGGCGGCTTTGGATTGCGCGGTCTGACTGCGGGAGCGGGTGCTGGTTTGAGCCATGGAATTCCCCTGGGTGGATGAATGATCAGTGGCCAGCAGTCTCCGCACCACGCGGCATCGCAACCAGACTGCAAACGTTTATATCGCGCGTAGGAGAGGCCCTACCGGGAGTGCGCGATGAGAATGGAATGGCGTCCCCACGGGGATTCGAACCCCGGTTACCGCCGTGAAAGGGCGATGTCCTAGGCCTCTAGACGATGGGGACGTCCTGAAGGGGGCGGCATTCTAATCGGAACCGCCGCCAGTTCCTACCCGCCCGAACCACCCGGCGCCCTATTGAACCTGAACCGAGGCCTCGTTCCGGTTTGCCGGGCCGGCCGTTCCCCGCCCCGGGGCCGGTCGCGGCGCCTTGGACTGCTGCGGCTCGTGGCCGGTTTTGGCCACGATCAGCTCGCGCAGCAATTTCATGGTCTCGTTGTTGGGCGACTGTTCGGGTTCAAGGAAGCCGCGCTCGGCGCGTCCGGCCGCATGATCGATGGCCCGCAGGCCACGGCCATCTGCAAGCTCCAGGTCGGCGCCGCGATCGGCCAGCAACTTCACGGTCTGGTTCCAGCCATGCGCCGCGGCGGCATGCAGTGCGGTGCGGCGCTGACGGGGATCGGCCGCATTCACATCGGCGCCGGCATCGAGCAGCAAAGCCGCGCACTGCGCCGCCTCGGCATCGGTCTTGTAGCGGCCGCGCGTGGGATTGGCGCCGTGACCTGTGCCCGCCGCCACCATCAGTGGCGTGGTGCCATCCTCGGTGGGCAGGTTGAAGTTGGCCTTGTATTGCAGCAGCAGCTTCACCGCCTCGACATCACCACCCTTGGCGGCCCGCAGCAGCGGCGTGGCGCCGGTCGACAGCACACCATCGCCGCCCCGGTCGAAGATGTAGTTGCGATACGGTGGCCGCAGCTTCAGCTGGATATTCGGATTCGCGCCCGCCGCCAGCAGTTGCCCGGCGACCTGCAGGCCGGTGGTGAAATCCTCGCTGGGCAGGTCGGGCCGGCCGCCGCGCGGCAGCGTGTTCATGTCGATGGCCACATACAGCGGCGTCTGGCCATAGAGATCCCAGCGATCGACATCGGCGCCCTGCTTGATCAGGAAAGCCGCGTAATCGAAGTGCAGGTTCATCAGCGCCACTACCAGCGGCGTGGTCTGGTCCGGATCGGCGCGATTGATGTCTGCGCCGCCCTTGAGCAGTTCGCGCGCGCACTCGATGCAGCCCTCACGCGCGGTGTACAGCAGTGGCGTGAAGCCGCCGCGGTTCATGCCCTTGGGCCGTGGTTCGGAAGTGATGCGCCGCGCCCACTCGCGGATCTCGCCACGTGCGTTCACGTCGGCGCCGGCCTTCACCAGCACCTTGATCATTTCTGCCTGTCCCTGCGCCGCCGCCCACATCAGCGCACTCTGCCCGGCCCAGGTCTCCTTCGCGTTGACGTTGGCGCCAGCCTTGATCAGCAGCCTGGCCGCATCCACCTTGCCGGCGCGCGCCACCACCATCAGTGCGGTCTGCCCTTCGGGATTGGCGGATTCCACGTCGGCTCCGCCCTTCAGCAGCAGCCGGATGGCCTCGGCATTGCCCGTGGTGGCCGCCTCGGCCAGCGGCATCGAACCGAATTCATTGCGCGCATCGGGATCGGCCTTGCCCTTCAGCAGCACCGTGATCAGGCGTGCATCGGCAAAATGCGCGGCGTAGTGCAGCGGCGTGGTGCCATCCGGCTCCCTGGCATTCGGGTCCGCACCCTGCGAGAGCGCATACAGCGCCGTTTCGGGATCCTGGGCTTTCAAGGCCTCGAACAGTTGAGCATTGAGTTCGGCGCGGCCGGTGACCGCCCAGGCCGAAGTCAGGCAAAGCGGCGCCAGCAGCACCAGGGCAAGCAGCTTGCGCACTGGACCTAGACCTCCGCGAAGGTGCCGGTGCTGTCGCCTACCTTCTCCACCGGCACGCCGGCCCGGTTGAGCAAGGTGAGCAGCAGGTTGGCATGCGGGGTGTTCTGCGGATATTTCAGATGCTGGCCGCCCTTGATCTTGCCGTAGCCCTTGCCGAACACCGCCGAAGGCAGCGGATCGTTGTTGTGCTTGTCGCTGTTGGACATGTTGCTGCCGAACAGGATGATGGAATGATCGAGCAGCGAGCCATCGCCATCCTTCGTGGCGGCCAGCCGGTCGAGGAAGCCCGTGAACACCTTGGTGTGGAAGTTCTGCACCTTCACCAGCTTCTCGATCTTGGCCGGGTTTTCCTGATGGTGCGACAGCGGATGGAAGGCATCGGAAATGCCCAGGTTGTTGTAGGTCCGCATGCTCACTTCGCGCGCCATCATGAACGAGGCCACGCGGGTGAGATTGGCCTGGAAGGCCAGCGCGATCATGTCGAACTGCAGCTTCAGGTGCTCCTCGAATGCCGCCGGAATGCCCACCGGCGCATCCGGAAGCTGCACGCCGCCCATGCCCTCGGTCTTGATCTTCTGGATGCGGCGTTCGATCTCGCGCACCGAATCCAGATAGTCGGCCACCGCGACGCGGTCCGCGGCACCCAGGCGCTTTTGCAGCGCCGCGGCGTCCGCCGCCACGGCATCCAGAATGCTGGTGGTTTCCACCGTGATCGCCGCGCGCTCGGCGGCCGTGTCGCCCTGACCGAACAGCCGGTAGAAAATCTTGCGCGGATTGAACTCCATCGGCAGCGGCTGCGTGGGAGAACGGAACGCCACGGTGTGACCATAGCTGCAGCCATAAGCCGGATCGCAGACCGCGCCGCCTTCGGTGGCCAGTTCCAGTGACGGAAAGGCGGTATCGGCGCCCAGCACCTTCGCGGCCATCTGATCCACCGTGGTGCCCGCATGCGGATCGTGCGTCTTCTGCGGCGACACACAGCCCAGCCAGGTGCCGGCGATGATGGCGTGCGGGGTATTGCTCTCGCCGCCCCTGTTGCGCAGGCCGCTGACGATGGTCATCACGTCGCGATGCTTGGCGGCGGGCTCCAGGATCTTGGTGAGCTGGAAGTCGGCGCCCGTGGCCGCGGGCGACCAGTGCTGCATCACCGCGCCGTGCGGGAAGTACACGAATCCCATGCGCGGCCTGGGCGCCGCGGCCGTCTGGCCCAGCGCCGTGGATGCCGGAATCATGGAATCCAGCAGCGGCAGCGCCACCGACACACCCACGCCCTTGAGCACGGTGCGACGATCCAGATGCTTCTTGGTGATGAACATGGACACGTCCTCTAGTGAATCACTAGTTGATCACGGCGGCCTGACGCATCGGGGGCGCCGGGGCTTGCACGGGAATCTGCTTCATGCGAAATGGCGCGCTCTTGACGATCTGCGTCACCAGCGTGGCGAATCGGTAATCATCCGCGGCGCTGTGCCTGACGATGGCGCGGATGGTGGGCATGTCCTGCCACTCCATCGGGCGGCCGGTGGCGTAGATCATCAGCTTGGTCACCAGCGTCTGCACGAACTGATCCGGATGTTTCATCAGCGCATTGCGCAGATCCACCGGACCGTTGACCTTGGTGCCATCGGGCAGCACGCCCGAGGAATCGATGCGCGTCTCGGCCATGCGGTCCTTCTCGCGCCAGTGGCCCACGCCGTCGAAGTTCTCCAGTGCCAGCCCCATCGGATCGAGCACGCCATGGCAGGCGAAGCAGCTCTTGTTGGTGCGATGCACGGCCATCTGCTCGCGCATCGAGAGCACCCTGGCGCCAACGGGCGGATCTTTCAGCGACTCGACATTGGGCGGCGGCGGCGTCGGCGGCGTGCCGGTGATGTTGTCGAGAATCCACTCACCACGCAGCACCGGCGCCGTGCGATTGGGATAAGAGGACACCATCAGCACCGCGGCCTTGCCCAGCAGGCCAAAGCGGTTCGGATCGGCCAGCACCACGCGGCGAAACGAGGAACCCTTCACGTCACGGATGCCGTAGTGCACGGCCAGGCGCTCGTTCAGATAGGTGTAATCGCCGGTCATCAGCTCGAGCACGTTGCGGTTGCCGCGGAACACGGCATCGACGAACTGGCGGATCTCCTCGCGGAAATCCTCGCGCAGGTCGCCCTCCAGATCGCGGTGATTGGCCGCGTAGGGGAACACACCCGGATCGGGTTCGATGTCGGCCAGCTTCGCCAGGCCCAGCCACTGGAAGGCGAAATCGCGCGCCAGGGATTGCGCGCGCGGATCAGCCAGCATGCGTCGCACCTGCTGTTCGAGCACCGCATCATTGGCCAGCTTGCCGGCGGCGGCCACTTCCAGCAGTTCATCATCCGGCAGGCTGCTCCACAGAAAGAACGAGAGCCGCGAGGCCAGCTGCAGATCATCCAGCTCGAACGCCTCGCCCGGCTGCTTGCCGGCCGGCGCCGCCTCGGGACGATAGAGAAAATCCGGACTGGCCAGGATGCGCGTGACCACGCCACGCACGCCATCATCGAAGCTTTTGCCCTGTCGCGCGGCCGAATAGGCCTGCATCAGGTTGGCCACCTCGCCATCCTGCAGCGGGCGACGGAAGGCGCGGCGCGCGATGGTGGCGGTGATCTGCTCGGCGCAGGGCTGCTCCTCGGCCTGACTCTTCGGATAGCAGGTGAAGATCTTGCGGCGCGGCGCGCTGTCGCTGACGCCATCGGTCTTGAAGGGACCACGCACCTCGAAGCTCGTGACCTTCAGCACACGATCCTCGCCACCGCCCGGCACCAGCAGCTCCAGCCGCGAATCGGATTCGGCAAAGCTGCGCGC
>Ga0164241_10005306_pt1 | contig 12151 bp, 10 predicted proteins | sample OricomyardsoilBY_FD_108780 | JGI IMG/M metagenome (GOLD analysis project Ga0164241, IMG submission 108780) | Backyard soil microbial communities from Emeryville, California, USA - Original compost - Back yard soil (BY) | ecosystem: Environmental > Terrestrial > Soil > Unclassified | place: USA...
GCTGTTAGTTATGGTGGCCATGCAGGCATTTTCGCAGGCTAAGTTTTATGCGCAAGTGCCTAAGCAGGCAGGTATTAACCAGGCTTTTCAATTAAGTTACACTATTGAAAATGCTAACGGCAGCAATTTAAAGCTTCCTCCGCTTAACGATTTTCAATTGGTGGGTGGGCCTAACACTTCAACCAGTATGCAATGGATAAACGGCAATGTTTCCCAGTCGGTTACCTATTCGTATATTCTAAAACCTAAAAGCAAAGGCACTTTTAAAATTGGCAAAGGTACCATACAGGTTGGCGGTGTTACTATGGAAAGCAACGAGGTAAACATTACCATCACCGATGCTGTACAACAACAGCAACGCCAGCAAAGGGCTTACGATCCATTTGCCGATGACCCGTTTTTTAACCAGCAACAACAAGAGCCCGAGCCACAGGTATCGCAAGCCGATTTGGAAAAACAAGTAAAGGATGATGTATTTGTAAAATTGATTGTAAACCGCAACAACGTTTACAAAGGCGAAATGCTAACCGCCACATATAAACTTTACTTTAGGCAAAACCTGTCGGGTTTTAATGTTACCAAGGCCCCTGCCTTTGATGGCTACTGGAGCCAAGAGGTTGAGCTGGACCCTAAGCGCAGGCCCGCCATTGAAACTGTTAATGGTAAGCAATACAATACAGTTGAAATTTTAAAATACAATCTGTATCCGCAAAGGGCAGGCAGTTTACCTATTGCAGCCGCTGAAATATCAACAGTAGCACAAGTACCTGTGCGCACTAAATCGCGCGGATTTTTTGACGACTTTTTCAATATGAACCACGTACAGCAAGTGCCATTACAGCTAAAAACGAATACGGTATCGGTAAACGTGAAAGATTTGCCTGAAAACGATAAGCCGGAGGATTTTGCAGGTGCCGTAGGTAAGTTCAGCTTTAAGGCAACCCTATCCGACCAAGAAGCAAAAACCGATAATCCCGTAACATTCAGTATAAAAATATCGGGCACAGGCAACCTTAAATTTATTGAAGCGCCTATTTTAAAATTCCCCCCATCGTTTGAAGTGTACGACCCAAAGGTGAAGGAAAATATTACCAATGGCGCAGCAGGCTTAACGGGTAGCAAACAATACGACTACCTGCTAATACCCCGCCAACCCGGCGATTATAAAATTGACCAGCAAGCGTTCTCCTACTTCGACCCAAGTAGTGCTAAATACTTTACCATACAGTCGCCCGAGTTTACGGTGAAGGTTACTGGCGAAGCATCGAAAGACGTAAATGCAACGGCAGCTAACCCAACTAATAAAGAAGAGGTATCGCTATTAGGACAGGACATTAATTACATAAAAACAAAAACGCCTGAATTTGAAAAGGGCGGTTCGTTTATAGAATCGGCAGGTTTTGTGGCCTTATACGGGTCACCATTTCTGCTTTTTGTAGCATTAATATTTGTAAAACGCCGCAACGAAACCCTTGCCGCCGACCTTGTTGGCACTAAACGCCGCAGGGCTTTAAAGCTGGCTAAAAAACGTTTAAGCCTTGCCGATAAATTATTGGCACAAGCCGATAAAAAAGCATTTTACAACGAGGTGTCGCGCGCTATTTGGGGCTACTTAGGCGATAAGTTGAATATTGATATGGCCATGCTAAGTAAAGATAACGTGGAGGAGAAATTATTGGCTAAAAATGTAAAAGCCGAAACCATAACTAAGCTGAAAGATCTGCTTAATATTTGCGAACTGGCCTTGTATTCGCCCGTTGGCGAAGGCAGTGAAATGAAGCTTAACTACAACAATGCGCTTAATTTAATTGCCGATATAGAAGACGAAACCAAGAAGTAAAATCAATACAATAGAACGCTGATCATAATGATTGTGATGATATATTATGATGAATACAAAAAATATTTTTCATGTATGCCAAGCATGCTAGTAAAACATAGAAGAAGCATTAAATAGTAGCATATTGAATTATGCAAAAAAATATAATAAATAAAGCATGAAAAACCTATTAAACATAAACCCTGCAATGCGCAAATGGCTGTTAACGCTGTTGGCGGGTTTATGTATGGTAAGTACTTATGCCACTACGCAAACACCACAGCAATTATATAATACTGCCACCCAACAATACAAAGCCAATAATTTTGGAGAGGCAACTAAAACCTATCAGCAAATATTGGCCGAGGGATATAAAAGTGCCGATGTGTTTTACAACTTGGGTAATTGCTTTTATAAGCTAAACAACCCGGGTAAGGCAGTATTAAACTACGAACGCGCCTTAAAGCTAAAACCCGATGACGAGGATATAATACATAACCTAAAAATTGTAAACCTAAGCCTGGTTGATAAAATACAACCTGTGCCGCAATTAGGCATTGTAACTTGGTGGAACAACTTTACCCAACAGCACAGCGCTAAAGGCTGGGGCATATATGCCATTGTGTGTATCTGGCTTACGCTTGTGGCTGCTATTGTGTACCTGTTTACAGGTATTAAAAAGCCGGCAAGCTATACGGGTTCAATATTCCTGTTGCTTTCGGTTGCGTGCATATCGTTAGCGTTTAAGCAAAATAATAACGAGCAAAACCCCAATGCGGCGGTGCTGATGGTAGATAACACCTTTGTAAAAAGTGCCCCATCGGATAGCGGTACCAATATTTTTATGGTACACGAAGGTACCAGTTTTAAACTGCTTGATAACGTAAGCACTTGGTACAAAATACGCTTAGCCGATGGCAAAACAGGCTGGGTTGAGCGCAACAACTTCGAAAAGATATAAGCATCCCGTCTTCCGTTTTTAAATATTTGCTTAGTGATTAACTTGAGTATGCATATATGCCGTACTTTATTTATTTTGTACTTGTTGCTGAACCATTAACACAACAGCAAAAATTATTAACCAAACAAAATTTACGAATATGGGAATGATGAAAGAGTTTAAGGATTTTGCCATGAAGGGCAACGTGGTTGACTTAGCCGTGGGTGTTATTATAGGCGGTGCCTTTGGCAAAATAGTTTCGGCTTTGGTTGAGGACATTATTATGCCCCCCGTTAGTTTGCTTATTGGCGATAAAGGTTTTGTGAATTTCTTTGTTGGGCTTAACCCTGCTGTACGAAGCGCGCAAGCAGCTAACCCTGCCTTATCGTTAGAAGAGGCCAGAAAGTTAGGGCCTGTATTAGCTTGGGGCGATTTTATTACCATTACCATCAACTTCATCATATTGGCGTTCATCATATTTTTAATGGTAAAAGCCATGAATAGCGTTAAAAGAAAAGAAGATGCTGCTGCCGTACCTGCTACGCCACCACCACCACCGGCCGATGTACAGTTATTAACTGAAATACGCGATTTGCTGAAAAAATAACAGGCATTTGCAAAACATAAAAAACGTTCCCTTTACCAAAAGCGGAACGTTTTTGCTTTTAAAAGGTGCCTACCCTTAAAAATATAACACCTGCTAATCCGCTTAGGTCGGCGGGGGTAATGCCGTTGTACTTAGTGCCAATTACAGCGCGGTAGTTAAGCCCTACCCCAAACCTGAAATACTTAGTGGCATTATATACACCGTACACGGCAGGTATTACGGCGCCATAATCGTGGCGCATAAAAGTTTTGGCGGGGTATTCGTACTTCATGCTTGCCCACCCCGCAGCTAATTCGGGCTGAAACGAAAACTTCTTATCGGCAAATAAAATATAGCTAAAGGCAAGCCCCGCAAAGTGGTGGCTTAGTTTTACAGGTTTGGTATAGCCCGGGGCTATGGTGTTGGTAATTTCGTTACCCGTAGTAAGCACATGGTACTTGGCACTAACCACATATTTATGATTTATTACCCAGTTTAAATTCAGGCCGGCGTTCATACCTACCTTGGTTTTAAGTATTTGAGTAACTTGCGCCTCGAAACCCACGAAGGCCTTGCTATTGAACTTTTTAGCTTCAAAAAAAGGGCGATTTTGGGTAGTGTCTTCCTCTATTACCTGTGCCAGCAAGGGCAGGGTAAACAAGGCAAGCATAATGGTTAAAAAATGGCTCTTTTTAAGTTTCACTGCACGAGTATAAAAAATGTTTTCTGCAAATAATTATTTTCACGCACCATGTATGCCGTAATTGATGTTGAAACCACCGGCGGAAGCCCCGCCAGTGACCGAGTTATTGAGATTGCCGTTATATTATATGACGGCGAAAGAATTGTTGAAACCTACTCAACACTTGTTAATCCGTTGCGTGGCATCGACCCTTACGTTACCAAACTTACAGGTATTACGCAGGAAATGGTAGCCGATGCGCCCACCTTCGAATCTATCCACCAAAAAATATTGGACCTAACCCACGAATCGATTTTTGTGGCACACAACGTAAAGTTCGATTTTGGGATGATACGGCAGGAGTACCGCCGTTTGGGTATAGATTTTAACCGCAAGCAATTAGATACCGTAAACCTGGCACGTAAAGTATTGCCCGGTTTTGAAAGCTATAGCCTTGGCAATATTTGCCAAAGCTTGGGTATTGAAATACGCGACCGCCACCGCGCCTTGGGCGATACCGAGGCCACCGTTAGGTTACTGGAACTGATACTGGCCAAAAACACTGCCCAAAAATACATTGAAATTGAGCTGAACCACGGTATTGATGCCGACCTGTTGCCACCATACTTATCGAAAGCGGAAATTGAAAAACTGCCCGAAGACGCAGGTGTATTTTTTTATAAGGATGAAATTGGCAGGGTGTTATACTTAGACGGGGTAAAGAATATCCGTAAAAAAGTCATCTCAATGTTTTCGAGCCCTAATGATTCGGCTGAGAAAAAGCGGATGTACGAGTTAATGCGCAGTATTGATTATGAGCTATCGGGTAACGAACTTACCGCCAAGCTGGCTGCCTACCGCGAAATTAAAAAGCACCTGCCCGAGTTTAATAAAAAACCTAAGCTGCACCCTTTTACCCACGCCATATTTTTGGTGGAAGATGAATTGGGCTTTAACCAACTTAAAATACACCCTATTGACTGGGAAACCGGCGAACCTGTATTGCGGTTTACCAGTAAGGCAAGCGCTAATAAAGTGTTATCGAAAATTATTAAGGATAATAACCTGTATAGCTGGTTTGCCCTGCGTAGTAAAATGAAAGAAAACGGCGTGGATGCCAAAACACTAAAAGGCTACAACAATGCTATGGAGAAAACGGCGCGCAGGTATTTATACCGCAGCAACAACTTCTTTTTAATATGCGAGGGCATACACCCAGATGAGCATGCTGTAGTGTGGATTGAAAACAACGTGTACCGCGGCTTTGGCTTTTATAACCCCGAGCTTACCAGCGCCACCCCCGAAAACCTGCAAGAAGTAATAAAGCACGATGAAGATGATTTTGAAGTACACAAAATTATCCGCACCCAACTACGCAAAATGAAGAATGCGAAAATGGTTACTTATTAATAGCGGGAGTTTTACTGCAACAGTTCAATCATTACAATTTTACCTTACTGCGTTGCTTAGCATTAAAAGCTGCCGTTGCTTTTATGCTATTTCAAAATAATCTTCATAACCTGCATAATTTTGTTGAAAAACTTACGTTAGTTGTGTTAAGTTTTTCTGTTCTTTGCCCGCAATTACAAACCCTTATAATCCGAAAGTCCGCGCATGGCTTTATTTAACTTTTTAACACAAGAAATTGCTATAGACCTTGGCACTGCCAATACCCTTATTATACATAATGATAAAGTTGTTGTTGATGAGCCCAGTATAGTGGCTATAGACCGCCGCACCGACAAGGTGATAGCGGTAGGTAAACGTGCCATGCAAATGCACGAAAAAACCCACGAAAATATTAAAACCGTTCGCCCTCTTAAGGATGGGGTAATTGCCGATTTCCGCGCTGCCGAAAGCATGATACGCGAAATGATAAGCATGATATACGGTAAAAAGAAGCCCATGTTCCCCCCGCGCTACCGTATGGTTATATGCATACCATCGGGTATTACCGAGGTAGAGAAACGTGCCGTAAAGGATAGTGCCGAGCAAGCAGGCGGGCAAGAAGTAAAAATGGTACACGAACCGATGGCAGCAGCCATTGGTATTGGTATAGATGTGGAAGAGCCAAACGGCAACATGATTATTGATATTGGTGGTGGAACTACCGAAATTGCCGTTATTGCCCTTTCGGGTATTGTGTGCGACCAAAGTATACGTGTAGCCGGCGATGAGTTTACTTTGGATATAGTAGACTACATGCGCCGCCAGCATAATATGCTAATTGGCGAGCGTACTGCCGAGCAGATTAAAATAAACGTAGGTTCGGCACTTACTGATATTGATAGCCCGCCGGATGATTTCCCCGTTAATGGCCGCGACTTAATGACCGGTATTCCAAAACAAATTATTGTTTCGTACTCCGAAATTGCCCATGCTATTGATAAATCGATTTCGAAAATTGAAGAAGCGATATTAAAGGCACTTGAAACGACACCCCCCGAGTTAGCAGCCGATATATTTAAAACCGGCTTATACCTTACCGGTGGCGGTGCGTTGCTGCGCGGGTTAGATAAACGTATCAGTCAAAAAACCAAATTGCCTGTGCATGTAGCCGAAGACCCGCTACGCGCCGTGGTACGCGGTACGGGCATAGCCCTTAAAAACATTGACAGGTTTACGTTCCTGATGGACGAATAAGCTATATTTTTTTTGTAGCAGCGCGGGGGTTACCTGCCTGCCTGCCTTTCAAGCTTCTGAATTTAAATGTATAATCTACTACGGTTTCTTATACGGTATCACTTATTCCTTTTGTTTGTATTATTAGAAGGGTTCTGTTTCTTTTTAATATACCGCAACAGCAAGTATCACGAGGCCGCCTATATTAATGTTGCTAATAGCATAAGCGGCGGCGCATACCAAGTATATTCGGGTGGGGTAGGTTATTTTTACCTGCGCCGTTACAGCGATAGCTTAGTGGCCGAAAATGCCCGCTTAAGACAGGAAATTTTGGCATCGAAGTATGATAATAAAGTCGATTCAGGGTTTGTAAGCGATTCGGGGTTGCGATACATTCAAAACTATACGTACATAGCCGCCCGCGTAACCATGAACACCGTTGACCGCCCCAGTAACCTTATATACATTGACCGCGGCAGCAATCACGGAATTGCAAAACAAATGGGTGTAATAGCGCACAACGGCATTGTTGGCCAGGTAATTAGCGTTACCGAAAACTATGCAGTGGTAATGAGTGTGCTAAGTAAAGATTTTAAAGTAAGTGCCAAGTTTAAGAAAAATGAATTTTTTGGTAACCTGCATTGGAACGGGGGCAGCAGCACCACTGCCAGCCTTGAAAACATACCCAAGCACGTACCTGTAGCCGAAGGCGATACCGTTTTAACATCGGGATACTCGGAACTTTTTCCGCGTAATATTATGATAGGTGTGGTTAAAAAGGTGAAATCGGAAGCCGATAAGCCGTTTTTAGATGTTACCGTTAGCCTTTCTACCGATTTTGGCAACTTAAGCTATGTGTATATTGTAAACAACCTGCGCAAGCAAGAAATATTAGTGCTGGACAGTATAGCCAAAACTCAAAAAAATGATTAGCCAAATACCCATCAACATACTAAGGTTGCTGCTATTGTTAATGGCTCAAGTACTCATTTTCAGCAATATCAATTTCAGTTCGCTGGTTAACCCATACATATTTCCATTATTTGTATTGCTGTTGCCTTTCGAAACCCCGCGCCTGCTGTTAATGGTTATAGGTTTGCTGGCAGGCCTTTCGCTCGATGTATTTTTGGGCTCAACAGGTATGCATGCGGCGGCCTGTTTAGCGCTTGGGTATTTTCGACCTTTTTTAATTAATATAATTACCCCTAAAGGCACCGAGTTTGAAATAAGCCCCAACATACACGCACAGGGCCTGCCTTGGTTTATTATTTATTTGGGTATATCGGTGTTATTATACCTCAGCTTTTTCTTTATAGTTGAAGCAGGTACGTTTTATAATTTTGCGTTACTGTTAGTTAAAATTGTTTTAAGCACTATTACCTCAGTTACCTTTATGGTTGTATTTCTGTACCTTTTCAGCAGCCGCAAAAAACGCAGGTTTGTGTAAAAGGGTTGGTGGTTACAAGTTACTTGTTGCTGAAAACCAATGCGGAAAGTTATAGGTAAAAAATTGATAGAATAATACTTAGTGCACCTTATGCTTTATTAGTGTGCTTAGTGGTAAAATTTTGTATTGAATAAGTGAGCGGTAAAGATTTATATAGAAACAGGCATCAGGTAATACAAGTTATAATACTTGTATTTGCCGTTATTTTTTTAATACGCTTGCTTTACTTGCAGGTAATTGATACCAAGTACGATACCCTGGCAAAAAACAATGCTATTAAAGAAATTGATGTATACCCCACGCGCGGCATGGTTTACGACCGCAATGGCGAACTGGTAGTATATAACGAAGCTATTTACGACCTAATGGTAATACCACGCCAAGCCAAAGGGGTTGATACGGCTAAGCTTTGCTCATTACTGGGTATGGCTCCCGGCGATTATGCCTTGCGCTTTGCCGAAATGAAAAAGCAACGGGGCTATTCAACCTATAAGCCGGCAGTGTTTGCCAAACAGCTTTCGCTAAGAGATTTTTCGCGTTTGCAGGAATACCTGTACCTCTTTCCGGGGTTTTACGGGCAGGTGCGTACCATACGTAAATACCCGCACCGTGTGGCGGCTACCATACTGGGCGATATTGGCGAGGTTGACGACAGGCAAATTGATAAAAGCGGCGGCTACTATAAACCCGGCGACTATGTAGGCAAAAGCGGTATTGAAAAAGTGTATGAAAAAGAGTTGGGTGGCACACGCGGCAAAAAATTTGTGTTTGTGGATGTACACAACCGCGAAATGGGCAGCTTTAGCAATGGCGAGTATGATACCCTTGCCCGATCGGGTGATAATGTAGTAACCACATTGGATATAAAACTACAGGAGTACGGCGAGCAGTTAATGAAGAACAAAAAGGGAAGCATAGTAGCCATTGAGCCCGAAACAGGCGAAATATTAGCTATGGTAAGCAGCCCCGGGTACGACCCCAACTTGCTTTGCGGCGCTATACGCGGCGTTAATTACAACAAACTTTTACGCGATTCGCTTTTGCCGCTTTACACGCGCCCATCGTTGGCAACTTATCCGCCGGGCTCATCGTTTAAACCCGTAGTGGGTTTAATAGCCCTACAGGAGGGCGTACAGGATATTGATTACTACGTGCCATGCAGCGGTATGTATGTTTTTGCAGGTTTATCGTTGCACTGCAGCCACCATCACCCGCCTGCGCGCAACATTCAGTTTGCATTGCAGGAAAGTTGCAACTCGTACTTTTGGCAAACTTTCCGAAATATTATTGAAAACCGTAAATACGATGATATACACGAAATTTACGGCAAGTGGGTGGCCTATTGCAACAGCTTTGGCTTAGGCGTTAAAACAGGTATCGATTTACCAAGCGAAGCATCGGGCAATATACCCACTAACAAATACTTTAATAAAATATACGGGGTTGATGGCTGGCATTCATCTACCATTATATCATTAGGTATTGGGCAAGGCGAGGTACTTACTACCCCTTTACAAATGGCCAATTTGTATGCCTGCCTGGCCAATAAAGGCCACTGGATAACACCACACGTAGTTAAAAAAATTACCGACCCCGAAACCAATAAAGACGTTACCCATCCGTACCAAAACCATATTATTAATATCAACAGAAGATATTTCGATGCCGTATCGGAAGGCTTATTACAAGTAGTTGAAGCAGGTACGGCACACTCGGCCCGTGTGGAGGGTATAACCCTGTGCGGCAAAACAGGTACCGCACAAAACCCGCATGGCGATAACCATAGTATGTTTGCAGGCTATGCCCCTTACGATAAACCTAAAATAGCTATAGCCGTAGTGGTTGAAAACGGAGGGTATGGCGCTGCATTTTCGGCACCTATAGCCAGCTTAATGGTTGAAAAATACCTGAATGATACCATACAAACCAAGCGCTTGCCTTTAGAGAAAAGAATGATGGAAGGAAACCTGCTTAATAAGTATGGTATTAAAACAAATGTTTCGGCTAACCTAAATGCACAAGGCGATGAGTAGGTTTAAGCAACAGGAAAGCCTGACAGGTAAAATAGATTGGTTTACAGTATTGCTTTATATAGTGCTGGTATTAATTGGTTGGGGCGCTATATACTCGGCGGCGTACGCCGATGAAGGCACCAGTATTTTCAGCTCATCCATTAACAGCGGTAAGCAGTTTCAATGGATGGTAGCTTCGGCGGTGCTGGCGTTTATTATTCTTATTGTCGATTCGCGGTTTTACATTACTTTCTCATATCCTATTTACGGGTTTATTATGCTGTTTGTACTATCGGTAATGGTAATAGGTACAACGGTAAAAGGGCAGCAAAACTGGATCAGGTTTGGCAGCTTTCAAATGCAGCCGTCCGAACTGGCAAAATTGGGTGTATCGTTAGCTTTAGCAAAATACTTAAGTGGCTTAAATGTAGATATACGCAAGTGGCGCGATAAATGGAAAGCCTTTGCCATAGTGGGTATACCTATGGTAATAGTAGCAGTACAGGGCGATACTGGCTCGGCCGTGGTGTTCCTTACTTTTTCACTAATACTTTTCCGCGATGGGTTAGAATCGTACTTTCTTATTATTGGTGCCTCAGTATTAGTTATATCGGTACTGGCATTAGTAGTACCTAAATTTATACTTATAGGTGTGCTGCTTGCATTAGCAGCGTTATTTATATACTTCAGCCGGCGTAACCGTAAACTGGCATTAATAGTGGCAGGCTTATGGATTGTTGCATCAGGTTATGTTTTATCGGTTGATTATGTTTTTAATAACGTATTAAAATCGCACCAACGCGACAGGGTAAATGTATTACTGGGTAAAGAGGTTGAGAAGGGTAAGGACTGGAACATAAAGCAATCTATTATTGCAATCGGCTCGGGTGGTGTAATGGGTAAAGGTTACTTGCAAGGCACACAAACCAAACTTAAATTTGTGCCCGAGCAAAGCACCGATTTTATTTTCAGCAGTATTGGCGAGGAGTTTGGCTTTATGGGCAGCTTGGTAATTATTGGCCTTTTTGTAGCCCTTTTTTTCAGGTTATTGCACATGGCCGAGCGGCAGCGATCTAAGTTTAGCCGTATATATGGTTACTGTGTTACCTGCATTCTCTTCTTCCACTTTTTAATCAATATAGGTATGGCCATTGGGGTAGCACCGGTAATAGGTATACCGCTTCCATTTATCAGTTACGGCGGTTCGGCATTGCTTTCGTTTACGGTGCTATTATTCATCTTTATCCGCCTCGATACCCAACGCTACGAAACCATGCGTTAGGCAAACGCAATTTTAATCGCTTACCAATCAGTCTATTAGCTTTCAAATATTGGCACTTCTTCTTTTATTCAAATCTATTATCGTATATTTGCGATAATAGATAAAGAGATGGCGATTAATAAGAAAAATGAATTTGATGTAAAGGAAGTTGAATTGGCCGATTTAGCAAAAGCCATTAGCCACCCGGCACGTATTGCTATACTTAAAACTATAGCCCAACGTAACGAATGTATATGCGGCGAAATAGTTGAGGTATTGCCTTTGGCGCAATCAACCGTATCGCAACACTTACGCGAGTTGCTGAACGCCGGATTGATAAAAGGTAGTGTTGACGGCCCGCGTTCGTGCTACTGTATTAACTGGCAGGCTTTTGAAAAGTTTGGAGAAATTTTTGGCGAGTTTTTTACCAAAACAAAAGATTTAGACGAAGGCCGTAAATGTTGCTAATAAACTAACCACATAAATATATAACCATGCAAACCACCAACAAGTTAAAAGATACTGTAAAACAGAAGTACACCGAAATAGCCTTACAGGATAAAGAAACCAACCAATCATCGTGCTGCGGTGCAGGCGGTTGTTCAACCGAGGTATATAATATTATGACCGACGATTACAGCCAGGTTGAAGGCTACAAAGCCGATGACGATTTAGGATTGGGCTGTGGCCTGCCTACCCAGTTTGCCAAAATTAAAAAGGGCGATACCGTAATTGACTTAGGCAGCGGTGCCGGTAACGATTGCTTTGTTGCCCGCCACGAA
>Ga0164241_10005307_pt1 | contig 12149 bp, 9 predicted proteins | sample OricomyardsoilBY_FD_108780 | JGI IMG/M metagenome (GOLD analysis project Ga0164241, IMG submission 108780) | Backyard soil microbial communities from Emeryville, California, USA - Original compost - Back yard soil (BY) | ecosystem: Environmental > Terrestrial > Soil > Unclassified | place: USA...
GCGCATCGGCGACATGGTCAAGCTGATCACCGCGGTGGCCGAACAGACCAATCTGCTGGCGCTGAACGCTACCATCGAGGCGGCGCGCGCCGGCGATGCCGGCCGCGGCTTCGCGGTGGTCGCCGACGAAGTGCAGCGCCTCGCCGAACGCGCGGCGGCCGCCACGCGCCAGATCGAGACGCTGGTGCGCGCCATCCAGGCGGATACCAACGAAGCCGTGGTCTCGATGGAACGCTCGACCACCGACGTGGTGGGCGGTGCGCTGCTCGCCGAGAACGCGGGCGCCGCGCTCGAGGAAATCGAGCAGGTCTCGAACCAGATCGCCAGCCTCGTGAACAATATCTTCTCGAGCTCGCGCCAGCAGGTGAGCGAAGCGCAAAAGATCGCGCGCAACATGCAGGTGCTCAAGGAGATCTCCACGCAGACGGCGGAATCCACGACCGCGACCTCGCAGAGCATTGCCAAGCTGGCGCAGCTGTCGGCCGCGATGCGCCAGTCGGCCTCCGGATTCCGGCTGCCGGGTGCGCCCACGCCGCGCCAGGTGGCGGCGGCCGGTGCGGCGATCGCCGCGGCCGCGGCCGCCACCACGGGCGTGAGCCCGGTGCAGCCAGCGAGCGGCGCGACCCAGCGCAACCGGACGATCTCGCTGGCCTCCTAACAAGGACGTTTACCGAACCCTTTTCCAATGCCTGAAGTCGCATCACAGACTCTTGACCTCGTCGGCCGCGAGCTCAACAACACGCTCGCCGAAGCACGCACCGCGCTCGAGACCTACGTCGAGCAGCCGGAAAACGTCGTGCTGCTGCAGCGCTGCGTCACCGACCTGCACCAGGTGCAGGGCGTGTTGCGCCTGCTGGAGATCTTCGGCGCCGCGCTGCTGGCCGAGGAGATGGAGCAGGTCACCAAGTACCTGCTGACCCCGGCCTCGCAGAAGAACCAGGCGGAGACCCTCGACGCGCTGATGCGCGCCATGGTCCAGCTACCCAGCTACGTCGAACGCGTGCTCGCCGGTGGCCGCGATCTGGCGCTGGTGCTGCTGCCGCTGCTCAACGACCTGCGCGCCGTGCGCGGCAGCGCGCTGCTGTCCGAAGGCACGCTGCTGCTGTTGAATCTCAAGTCCGACCAGCAGGCAGCGCCAGTCGCGCCCGCGGCCGGCGAGCCGGAGATGTCGGTCGCGCAGTGGGCGCGCCGGCTGCGCACGCGTTTCCAGCTCGGCCTGGTGGGCTGGATCCGAGGCGAGCGACCCGAGCAGAACCTCGAAATCCTCGAGACCGTCGCACACCAGCTCGAGCAGGTGGCCACCAAGCAGGCGGTGTTCCAGTTGTGGTGGGTGGTCGGCGCCATGGTCGAAGCGCTGCGCGAAGGCGGCCTGGAAACCGGCGTCTCCATCAAGCGCCTCATGGGCCTGGCCGATCGCGAGATCCTGCAGCTCTACACGCAGGGTGAGGGGCGCTACGCGCAGAACCCGCCGGTCGAACTGCTGAACAACCTTCTTTATTACGCGGCCCGCGCCACCAGCAACGGTCCCAAGATCACCGCGGTGCGCGCCTCGTTCCGCCTGAACGAACTGCTGCTGGTCGACGATTCGGTCGAGCAGGAACGCGAAAACCTCTCGGCGCCGTCGGTCAAGCTGATGCGCACCGTGTCGGCCGCGATCCGCGAGGATCTCGGCAAGGTCAAGGACGTGCTGGACATCTACGTGCGCCGCGGCGGCCAACCGGCCGAGCTCGAGGCGCAGGTGGGCATGTTGCGCAAGATCGGCGACACGCTCGGCGTGCTGGGTCTCGGCGAACTGCGCCAGCGCGTGCTCGAAGAGACCAGTCGCCTGGAGGCCATGGCCGCCGGCAAGACGCCGGCCGATCACGCCGCGCTGGAGCACATCGCCGCCACGCTGATCAACGTCGAGGATCGCCTCGATCGCGATCTCGTCGGCCTGATCGTTCCCAAGGCGCCGGCGGAAGCGCCGGGCGCCGATGGCACGCCCACCGACGCCGAGTTCCAGCAGGTCCAGGCGGCGGTGCTGCGCGAGTGCAGCATCAACCTGGTGCGCGTCAAGGAAGCGATCGCCTCGAACGTCGCGGGCACGCTCGACGTCAGCGCCCTGGACTCCTGGCCGGGCCTGATCGCCGGTATCAAGGCCGGCCTGCTGATGCTCGGCAAGACGCGCGCGGTCGAAATTGTTGATGGCATCGCGCGAAACCTCAAGGAATTGCTGCAGCCGGGCGGCACCGCCGTCCCGCCTAACTACCTCGACCGGCTGGCGGACGCGGTGGTCAGCCTCGAGTACTACATGGAGACGCTGCAGGCCGGCCGCGCGGATCCGTGGTACATGCTCGACAACGCGCAGACCTGCCTGCAGGCGCTGTCGCAGATGCCCAAGCGCGTGGTACCCACGGTGCCGCCGCTCGGACCCGAGGCTTACGCGGCCACGGTGCTGCTGGCCGATGCCGGCGCCACGGCGCGCGCGCATGCGCTGCAGGCCGGCGTCGCGCCGCCCACGGTGCAGGGCGCGCCGACCCTGCACCAGTCGGCCCAGCCGCCGATCGGGGCCAAGCCGATCCACATCGATCCCGAGCTGCTCACTCTATATATAGAGGAGGCGCGCGAAGAGGTCGCCAGGATCGGCAAGCTGTTCCCGGCCTGGGAGCAGAACCCGCTCGAGACCGAGGCGCTCGCGGGCGTACGCCGCGCGTTCCACACGCTCAAGGGCTCGGGCCGCATGGTCGGCGCCACCGACGTCAGCGAATTCGCCTGGGCCATCGAAAACCTGCTCAACAAGATCATCGAGAACACGCTGCAGCGCTCGCCGGCCATCCTGGCCACGGTGCGCGACGCGGTGGTGGTGACCGGCGAACTGGTGAACGCCCTCGAAGCCGGCAAACCGGCACCCGCGCGTACCCAGGACATCGTCGACCGCGCGCATGCGCTGGCGGCCAACCGGCTGTCGAGCGCACCGAGTGCCGCGCTCGAAAGCCTCGAACGCACGCAGGAGACCAGTCGCGTCGAGTCGCTCGAAGCAACCAACCGCGTGCCCACCTTGCAGGCAGCGCCGCCTCCGGCACCGCGGGCGCCGTCCGCAACCGCCGCCGATTCCGAGGAGTGGGTACTCGATGAGCCGCCCGAGTCGGGTGGCGAAGAAATCGTGTTGTCGACGCCCGAAGAAGAACCGAGCGGCGACCTGCAGCTGAAAGAGATCTACAGCCGCGAGACGCAGGTGAACATCGACGCGGTGCTGCGTTTCACCGCCGACGCGCGCGCGCACGAGGCTCCGCATGCGGTCAGTGAAGAGGCTTATCGCGCCTGCCACACGCTCGCGGGCAGCTCGCGCATGGCCGAGGCCCGGCATGGCATCCGCCTGACGGCGCCCCTCGAACACTGGATCCGCAAATCCTTCGACAGCGGTGTGGGCCTGGAGAACTCCGATCTGGACCTGCTCGACGAATGCATGAACGCCATGCAGTCGGTAGCCGCGCACCTGGACGAGTCCACCGGCTTCTTCCAGTCGCATGGTGCGCTGCTGGCGCGTATCGAACAGGCCACCGAAGAGCTCGATTCGCGCCTCATCGCCGCGGCCAGCGCCGCGGAACAGGCCGCCGCGCCCGCTCCGGCGCCCGTGGTCGCTGCGCCGCCTGTCCAAGCCGCGCCGGCGGTCGCGGCCACTCCCGCATCCTTTCCGGCCCAGCCCGCCAAGGAATCAACGCTAGCGGCCGACATCGTCGAAGACGTCGTCACCGATTTCGACCAGGACATCGCCAGCATCTTCACCGACGAAGCGGTGGAGCTCATCGACGCCGCGCAGGGTGCGCTGGCGCAGTGGAACGAAAACCGCGGCAGTGTCGATGGCCTGGCCGCGCTCAAGCGGCCGCTGCACACTCTCAAGGGCGGCGCGCGCATGGCGGGCCTGATCCCCATGGGCGACCTGTCGCACGAACTCGAAACCCTGTTCATGCAGATCGACAGCGGCGTGATCGCCCCTGACGATCGTGCTTTCCAGCTGGCTCAGACCGCGCTCGACGAGCTCGCGCGCATGCGTGAAGCCGTCAGCGCCGGCAAAGGCGTGAGCACCGCGCGCGGCCTGATCGCGCGCATCCATGCGCTGGGAAATCCGGCCTCCGCCGCAGCCGCTGCACCAGCCGCGCCGGTGCCCGTGATCGCTGCCCCCGTTCCGCCACCGGCACCCGCCATGGTTCAGCCGGCGCCCGCGCCCAAGCCCGCCCCGCCCCCGGTAGTGAGCGCGTCGCCGCCCAAGCCAGCCACGCCGCCGATGCTCACCGCGGTGCCCACTCCAAAACCGTCGCCGGCGTCGCGCGCGGATCTCGCGCCAGAGCCCCCGGTGCTCGCGCCCGTCTGGGCACCGCAGGTGCCCAGGGCGGAGGACCACAGGGCTCCGAAAGAAGACAAGGTGATGCCGCCTGCCTCGAGCATCGTGGCCGCGTCGTCCATCGAACCCGTGTCCTTCGTCGCGCGTTCCGTGCCGAAGGATCCGCCGTCCGCCGGTTTCGCGAAGGATGCCGAGGCCGCGGACGCGCCGCTGCTACCGCCCGGCGCGGTGCCCCCGGGCCGCGAGCCGTCGGCGCCTTCCGATCGTCCGGAACTCGCGCGCGTCGACGCCGAGCTGCTCGACCAGCTGCTCAACAATTCCGGCGAAGCGAGCATCGCGCGCGCGCGCCTCGAACAGCAGATCGGCTCCATCGACTTCAACGTGGGCGAGTTGTCGCGCACCGTGACACGCCTGAAGGAACAGCTGCGCAAGCTCGAGCTCGAAACCGAAGCGCAGATCCTGCATCGCTACGAGGAAGAGAAGGGCACGCGCGGTGAGTTCGATCCGCTCGAGCTGGATCGTTATTCCTCGATCCAGCAGTTCTCGCGCGCGCTGGCCGAAACCGCCAACGACGTGGGCAGCATCCAGCAGCTGCTGGAGACGTTGACCAAGGACACGCAGAATCTGCTGACCCAGCAGGCGCGCACCATCACCGAGTTGCAGAACGGCCTGATGCGCACGCGCATGGTGCCGTTCCAGCGCCACGTGCAGCGCCTCGCGCGCATCGTGCGCCAGGCGGCGACCGACACGCACAAGAAGGCCGAGCTGCACATCGAAGGCGCCTCCGGCGAACTCGATCGCCAGGTGCTCGAGCGCATGATGCCGCCGTTCGAGCACATGTTGCGAAATGCCGTCGCGCACGGCATCGAAACGCCCGAGGAGCGCAAGAAGAAGGGCAAGAACGAAGCCGGCACGATCACGATCGCGTTGCATCGCGAGGGCAGCGAAGTGGTCGTCGAAGTATCCGACGACGGCGGCGGCATGAACCTCAAGGCCATCCGCGACAAGGGCATTTCGCTGGGCCTGGTGCGGGCCGACCAGCAGCTCTCCGACGACGACATCATCCAGCTCATCCTCGAGCCCGGGTTCTCCACCGCGGGGCAGGTGAGCACGCTGTCCGGCCGCGGCGTCGGCATGGACGTGGTGGCCAACGAGATCAAGAAGCTCGGCGGCGCGCTGCACATGGAATCGAAGCAGGGCCAGGGCTCGCGCTTCACCATCCGCCTGCCGTTGACGCTGGCCATCAGCCACGCGTTGATCCTGCGCGCCAACGATGAGTTGTATGCGCTGCCGTTGCCCACTGTCGAGGGCGTGGTGCGCCTGTCACGCGCCGAGGTCGAGGCGCATCTCGGACCCGAAGCGCCGCCGTTCGAATACGGCGGGCAGAAGTACAAGTTCCAGCACCTGGCGTTCTACGTGGGACGCGAGCCGGGGCCGCTGCCCGATGGCGACGTGACCGTGCCCGTGATCCTGGTGCGCGCCGGCGAACACTCGACCGGCTTGGTCACCGACGAACTGGTCGGCAGCCGCGAGATCGTGGTCAAGAGCGTGGGTCCGCAGATCGCGGCCATCCGCGGCATCTCGGGCGCCACGATTCTCGGCGACGGCCGCATCGTCATCATTCTCGACATCGGGGCCCTGGTGCGCGCCGACTGGCGCGCGCGCACCGAACCGGTGATGCCGCGCGAGAAGACCGACACCCGCTCGATCGCGCTGGTAGTGGACGATTCGATCACCGTGCGCCGCGTGACCCAGCGACTGCTGGAACGCAATGGCATGCGCGTGCTGACGGCGCGCGATGGCGTCGACGCCATGGAAATGCTCCAGGAGCATACGCCGGACATCATCCTGCTCGACATTGAAATGCCGCGCATGGACGGTTACGAAGTGGCGACCCAGGTGCGCGCCGATGCGCGCCTCGCCGGCATCCCCATCATCATGATCACCTCGCGCGTGGGCGAAAAACACCGTGCGCGCGCCATCGAGATCGGCGTCGACGACTACCTTGGCAAGCCGTACCAGGAGGCGCAGCTGCTCGAGGCCATCGAGCCGCTGATCGCCCGCCGCCGCGAAGCGCATCTGCGCGAGGCTAACTAGAGGCTCGCATGGTCGAACGGATAACGGAAATCTACAGCCTGCTGGTGCCGTTGCTCGACGGGCGCCTGATCATCCCGCGCTCCTGCGTCGCGGAGGTGGTGGGCTTCCAGCAACCGTCGGAGATGCCCGGCGCGCCGCCGTGGTACCTCGGCATGTTCGCCTGGAGCAACCGGCAGATCCCGCTGATCTCCTTCGAAGGCACCTGCGGCCAGACCATCCCGCCGCTCACCGGGCGCACGCGCGTGGTGGTGCTGTTCGCGCTGGGCTCGCAGATCGAAGGCGGCTACTACGGCATCGTGTCGCAGGGCTTCCCGCAGCTGGTGCGCGTCAGCGCCGATATCCTGCGTCCCGATCCCACCAAGACTTTTCCCGAGCGCACGCCGATCATCTCGCAGGTGCGCATGATCAACGAGGCACCGTGGATTCCCGACCTCGAGCGAATCGAGGAGATGGTGGCGGAAGAGACATCGGTTCTCGTCGAGTAGCGGTGCCGGGAGTAGTGGTGCCGGGAGGGGGTTCCCGGGGTTACCCACGCATCACGCCCGATCCAGGCGATTGCAGTTCGTAACCCCGGGAACCCCCTCCCGGCACCACTCAGCGCACCATCTTGTCGAGCAGGTGTTCCAGCGTGGCTGCCATGTTCCCGCTGCGACCCGAGTGCACGGCGGAGGTCTGGATCATGGTGCTGCGCGGCGCCACCAGCCAGTCGAAGCGTTCGCGCTTGGACATTCCCCCGATTGGTCCCGCGGCCGCGCCGCCCTGGCACACCACTTCGATGCTGCGCAGGTGTTGACGCACGACTTCCACGTCGACGGACGGATCCAGCGCGCCCAGCCGCGCTTCGTCCAGCGCAATGCGCGCCTCGAGCACGTCGTGTTCGCGGCACCAGACGATGACGCCGGCGTTCACGAATTCCTGGCGCTCCACGCGCGGCACCACGCGGATCAGCGCGTAATCATAGGAGCTGTGAGCGGGCACGCGTGGCCTCCGTCAGGAAAGGGCGTGGCGCCTGCAGCCGGCGCGTGAGATGGCGGATGTAGGCATCGCGCGTGGCGCGCGGCGACTCGAAGCTCAAGTCGGCGGCGAGCCAGTCCTCCGGGACCAGTTCGACGATTTCACGGATCACCCCGGGCGTGATGCGCTCCGCCATGGCGGCATCCGCCTCCGGCAGCGCCGATGCGAACTTCAACAGGATGTGGTCACGGATCAGCGGGAACGAATCCTGGCTGCGGTCCGCCTCGTTCCAGCCATGGTGGAAATAGAGCGCGGCACCGTGGTCGATTAGCCACAGCTGCCGATGCCACATGAGCATGTTGGCGTTGCGCGCCGTGCGGTCGACGTTGCTGCAAAAGGCGTCGAACCACACGATGCTGGAAGCCAGCAGCGGCTCAGGGGTGTCGACGATCGGATCGAAAGTCACAGATCCCGGTAGATAGTCGAGCGCGAGGTTGAGCCCGGCGCTGGCGCGAATCAGGTGCTGGATCTCCGGGTCGGGCTCGGTGCGCGCCAGGTCCGCGTCCAGTTCGATGAATGCCAGTTCCGGCAGCCGCAGGCCGGCGGCGCGCGCCAGCTCGCCGGCGATGAGTTCGGCGGTGAGCACCTTCGGACCCTGTCCGGCGCCGCGGAATTTCAGCACGTACATGCCCGCGTCGTCGGCTTCGACGATCCCGGGCAACGAGCCGCCCTCGCGCAGCGGCGTCACGTAACGCGTGGCATGAACGGTGCGCAGCTTCACGTGCGTCTCGTCATTTCCGATCCCAGTGCAGCCGATGCATCAGCCGGTGTACCAGCGGGGCGAACAGCAGGCCCGCCGTGACGATGAACACCAGCCCGGCGTACAACGCGAAGAAGCCCGCGAATAGTTTGCCGGCCGGCGTCACCGGCGCGTTCACCGGACCCATGCCGCCCAGCAACATGGCGGTGTTCAGGAAGCCATCCAGCACGCTCAAGTGCTCGAACTGGCAGTAGCCGGCGATACCGATGCCGATGGATACGGCGATCAGGCCCACCGCCAGTACCACGTGAATCATGAGCCGGCGGCGGAACAGGGCACGCGACAGCAGGGGATCCATTTTCGATTCGTACATGGAGCCCTCAGCGTTTCCAGCCGAGAGCCAGGACTCCGGCGGCGATCAACGCGAACCCGAACCATTGCCGGGGCGCGGGCCGTTCACCCAGGAATGCCACGGCGAACACGGCCACCAGCAGCAGGCTGGCCTTGTCCACCGACGCTACCAGGGACGCGTCGCCGGCCTTGAGCGCGCGGAAATAACAGATCCACGATGCGCCGGTGGCCAGGGCGGACAACGCCAGGAACCACAGCGTGCGCGCCGGCAGCAGCAACGGGTTGGTCCACTTGCCGGCGGCCAGCACCATCACGCCCAGGAGAACGACGATGACCAGTGTGCGCAGGAAGGTGGCGAGATCGGCGTCGACGTCGGCGACGCCCAGTTTCGCGAACACCGTGGTCAAGGCGGCGAAGACCGCGGACAACAATGCCCAGGTGAACCAGTTGGAGGCGGCGCCCATGCGAAGGTCCTCAGAGCCTGAAATCCCCGGCCACGGCTTGCAGCGCAGCCAGCGCCGCGAGCCCCGCGGTTTCGGTGCGCATGATACGCGGCCCCAGCCGGCAGGAAATGAAGCCGTTGGCCTGCGCATATTTCTGTTCGCCGTCCGCGAGGCCACCCTCGGGTCCGATCAGCAGCACCAGCTTCGCGCCCGCCGCGCGTACGGCGGCCTGGGCCAGAGTGTCCGGCGCGTCCGCGGCCAGCAGGCATCGCATGCCGCCCTCGGGGAGCAGCTGCAACGCATCGCCGAGCGGCACGGCATCGTGCACGGCCGGAACGCGGTTCCGGCCGCATTGTTCGCAGGCCGCGATCACGATCGCCTGCCAGTGTTCGCGCTTGCGCTCGCGCCGCTTCGCGTCGATCTTCACCACCGATCGCTCGGCCAGCACCGGCACGATGCGCGCGACGCCGAGCTCGGTGGCTTTCTGCACGATGAGATCCATGCGTTCGCCGCGCGCCACGCCCTGCAGCAGCGTGATGTCCAGCGGCGACTCGCGTTCGATCGGGTCGTGCCGCAACACGCGCGCGCGCACTAGTTTGCCGGTCGACGCGATCTCGCCCGCGTACTCGCCGCCGTTGCCGTCGAACATCACGATCCTGGCGCCGGCCTCCAGCCGCAGGACGCGCGCGAGGTGTTCGCCGGCCTGCGCCGGCAGCGTGATCTCGCTGCCGGCCTTGAGCGGCTCGGGTACGTAGATGCGCGTCAGGCGCATGCGACCTCGATGCCCGACGTGGCGACGCGGGCCAGCAGCTCGATCTCGTCGGGCTCGATGACATACGGGGGCATGAAATACACCGTGGTCCCCAGCGGGCGCAGCAGCGCGCCCTGTTCGAGCGCGTGCCGGTAGATACGAAGTCCGCGCCGTTCCTGCCACGGCCACGGCGTACGGCTGGCGCGGTCCTTCACGAGCTCGATGGCCAGGATCATGCCGCGCTGGCGGATCTCGGCCACGTGCGGGTGGTCGCGCAGGTGCTCGACGCTCGTGGCCATGCGCCGCGCCGTTTCGCGATTGCGTCCCAGCACGTCCTGCTCGCGGAAGATGCCGAGCGTGGCATTCGCCGCGGCGCAGGCCAGTGGATTGCCGGTGTAGCTGTGTGAATGCAGGAACGCATTGAGCTTCACGTATTCATCGTAGAAGGCCGCGTACACGGCATCTGTGGTCATCACCACCGAGAGCGGCAGGTAGCCGCCCGTGAGGCCCTTCGACAGGCACAGGTAGTCAGGCCGGATGCCGGCCTGCTCGCAGGCGAACAGGGTGCCGGTGCGCCCGAAGCCCACGGCGATCTCGTCGGCGATGAGATGCACGCCGTGCCGGTCGCAGGCCGCGCGCAGCAGCTGCAGATACCGCGGGTCGTACATGCGCATGCCGCCCGCGCATTGCACCAGCGGCTCGACGATCACCGCGGCGATTTCGCCGGCCTGCTGCGCAAGTGTGGCCTCCATGGACGCGAACATGCGTTCGGCATGTTGCGCCTCGCTCACGCCGGCTTCGCGCGCGAACGAATCCGGCGACGGCACGGTGATCACGTCCATGAGCAGCGGCTGGTAGATGGACTTGAAGAGGTCGACGTTGCCGACGGCCAGCGCGCCCAGAGTCTCGCCGTGGTAGCTGTTGGACAGCGTGACGAAGCGCGTCTTCTTCGTCTGCCCGCTGTTGCGCCAGAAGTGGAAACTCATCTTGATGGCCACTTCGATGGCGGCCGAGCCGTTGTCGGCGAAGAAGCAGCGGTTCAAACCGGGCGGCGCGATGCGCACCAGCTCTTCGGCGAGCGTCACCGCGGGCGGGTGCGTGAAGCCGGCGAAGATCGCATGTTCGAGGCGCTCGAGCTGTTCGCGGACCGCGGCATTGATGCGCGCGTTGGAATGCCCGAAGAGATTCACCCACCAGGAGCTGATGCCGTCGACGTAACGCTTGCCGCTGAAATCCTCGAGCCACACGCCACTGCCCGAGCGCAGCGGGATCATGGGCACCGACTCGTGATCCTTCATCTGCGTGCAGGGATGCCACACGTGCCGGAGATCGCGCTCGACCCAGCTGTTGTCGTTATTCACGAGGGCTATTGTGGCATGCTAACCGCGCAATGCGGCTCGACATCCCTACCGGCCTGTTGATCGGCGTCAAACAGGTCTTGTCGCCGTTCTTCGATGCGCGTCCGTCCGGCGTTGCGCCCGATCTCATCGTGCTGCACGGGATCAGCCTGCCACCGGGCGAATTCGGCGGGCCGTGGATATCGCGTCTGTTTACCGGCGCACCCATGCCGCCGGCACATCACGACTTTTTCTCGACGCTGGCAGGATTGCGCGCCTCGGCCCACCTGCTGGTTCGACGCGACGGCGCAGTGGTGCAGTACGTGCCCTTCACCCAGCGTGCCTGGCACGCGGGCAAGTCGAGCTGGCAGGGGCGCGACGCGTGTAATGACTACTCCATCGGCATCGAGTGCGAGGGCGCCGACGAGGTGCCGTACGAGCCCGCGCAATACGCGGCATTGCGCGCGCTGCTGCCACTCTTGTTAGGCGCATATCCTGCGATCACGCGCGAGCGCATCGTCGGCCACTCGGACGTGGCGCCGGGGCGCAAGACGGACCCGGGGCCGTCCTTCGATTGGTCGCAGATCCGTTAGGCGTGCTTCCCGGCGCCGCGATCGTGGCGCCACAACACCTCGGAACCATGTTCGTGGCGCGCCAGTACCCGCGCGATGACGAACAGCAGGTCGGAGAGCCGGTTGAGATAACGCGGCACTTCCACCCTGATTTCTCCGGGAGTGGCCCGCTCGACTTCCGCCAGCGACCACACACGCCGCTCCGCGCGCCGCACGATGGTGCGTGCCAGGTGGCAGGCGGCAGCCGCCGGCCCGCCGCCCGGCAGGATGAAATCCTTGAGCGGCGGCAATGGATCGTTGAACCGGTCGAGCACCTGTTCGAGCTGCGCGATGCGCTCGGCCTTGATGGCCTGCGTGCCGGGGATGCAGAGCTCGCCGCCGAGATCGAACAGGTCGTGCTGGATCTCGGTGAGGCAGCGCGCGACTTCCGGCGGTAACCCGGGTACCGCGAGGATCATGCCGATCGTGCTGTTGGCCTCGTCGACGGTGCCGTAAGCCTCGACCCGCGCATGATCCTTGCGTACCCGGCTGCCGTCGCCGAGGCCGGTGGTGCCGTCATCGCC
>Ga0164241_10005308_pt1 | contig 12149 bp, 12 predicted proteins | sample OricomyardsoilBY_FD_108780 | JGI IMG/M metagenome (GOLD analysis project Ga0164241, IMG submission 108780) | Backyard soil microbial communities from Emeryville, California, USA - Original compost - Back yard soil (BY) | ecosystem: Environmental > Terrestrial > Soil > Unclassified | place: USA...
CCTGCGAGATGCAACTGGGCCTGCCAGTGGTTGCCATGGGGCCATCGATCGCCTCGGTCTACCAGACGCCCTTGCGGCTGAAGGGTGCGGCAATGCTGCTGATCTCGCAATCGGGCCGCAGCCCGGACCTGCTCGCCGCGGTCGAGGCCGGGCGCGACTCGGGCGCACTGGTCGCGGCGATGGTCAACGACGAATCCTCGCCGCTGGCGGCGATGGCCGACGCGCTGCTGCCGCTCGGCGCCGGACCGGAACGCAGCGTGGCGGCGACCAAAAGCTATATCGCGACGCTCGCGGCGATCCTCGATATGGTCGCTTCGTGGAGCGGCGACGCCGGACTGCATTCCGCGCTTGATGCCGCGCCCGCTGCGCTCGCCGCGGCGTGGCGTTGCGAATGGCCGGCTCTGGTCGATGGATTGCAGCGCGTGCGCGGGTTGTATGTGATCGGGCGCGGCATCGGTCTGGCGATCGCGCAGGAAGCCGCGCTCAAGTTCAAGGAGACCTGCGGGTTGCATGCCGAGGCGTTCAGCGCGGCCGAGGTGCGCCACGGGCCGATGGCGCTGGTCGGGCCGGATTTCCCCTTGCTCGTCTTCCGCCAGAACGACGAAGCGGCGGACGGGATCGACGCGCTGGTGCGCGAGGTGGCGGAGCGCGGCGGCGCGGTCTATCTTGCCGGTGGCGCGGTTGACAACGCGATCACGTTGCCCACACCCAAGGCGCCCGCCATGCTGCAGCCGATGACGCAAATCCAGGCCTTCTACCGCGCGGTCAACGCGCTCTCGGTGGCGCGCGGGTTCGATCCCGATCGCCCGCCGCATCTGCGCAAGGTGACCGAAACATTATGAGCCGCTTCGCGATTCTGGGCGGCGCGATCGTGCGCGGCGGCGCGCTCGTCTCCGGCGAGGCGGTGCTGATCGAGGACGGCCGCATCGCCGCGATCATGCCCGATTCCGCGGTGCCGGGCGATCTGCCGCGCCACGATCTCTGCGGCGCAACGCTCGCGCCCGGTTTCATCGATGCGCAGGTCAATGGCGGCGGCGGCGTGCTGTTCAACGATTCGCCCACGGTCGATGCGATCGCGGCGATCGGCGCGGCGCATCGGCGCTACGGCACTACCGGCTTCCTGCCGACGCTGATCAGCGACGATCTCGCGGTGGTGCGCGAAGGCGTGCGTGCGGTCGATGCGGCGATCGCGGCGGGCGTGCCCGGCGTGCTCGGCATCCATATCGAGGGACCGTTCCTCAACGTCGATCGCAAGGGCATCCACGATCCGGCCAAGATCATCGCGCTCGACGATGCCGGGCTGGCGAGCATCACCGGACTGAAGCATGGGCGCACGCTGGTGACGCTGGCGCCCGAGCGGACCAATCCGACGATGATCGCCAGGCTCGCCGCGGCGGGCGTGATCGTCGCGGCGGGGCATACCGACGCCAGCTATGCCGAGATCCGCGCCGCGATCGATGCCGGGCTGACCGGCTTCACGCATCTGTTCAACGCGATGTCGCCGCTCACCTCGCGCGAGCCGGGCGCGGTGGGCGCGGCGCTGGCCGATCCCGATTGCTGGTGCGGGCTGATCGTCGACGGCCGGCACGTCCACCCCGCCACTTTGGGTATTGCGCTCGCCGCCAAGCGGCACGACCGCTTCATGCTGGTGACCGACGCGATGCCGAGTGTCGGCAGCGCCGAGAAGAGCTTCCAGCTCAACGGCCAGCGCATCACGGTCAAGGACGGGGTATGCGTCAATGTCGACGGCACGCTGGCGGGATCGGATCTCGACATGGCGCAGGCGGTGCGCAACGCGCAGGCGCTGCTCGGCCTTTCGCTACCCGAAGCGGTGGCGATGGCAAGCACCAATCCCGCACGCTTCCTGCGCCTCGAGGCCGCGCGCGGCGCGATCGCGCCGGGCCTGCGCGCCGACCTGGTGGCGATCGCCGCCGACGGCAGCATCGCGGAAAGCTGGATCGCGGGCGTCGCGGCATTCGCGTAGGTTGTGGCACCGAGGGCACAGGCTGCGACGAACCGCCGCGCGGTACCCGATAGCCCCTGTTCCTGAGGCGGCGCATCTGCCAAATTCGGAACCGGATGCAGCAGCCCGTTCGCGCCCCCGCCGGCTCTTCTCGAACCCTGCTTTCGTTCGCGTCCGATCCGCACGCTCGTTCGTGCATCCCCGCCCATGAAAGGATGGCATGAGCCGCAAGCCCGTACCTGCCCAGACCGGTGAGCGTTCGCGCGTCGAATTGCTGTTCGACAAACCGCAATCGCTGAGCCAATTGTTCGGCCAATACGACCAGCATCTGGTGGCGCTGGAAAACCGGCTCGGCGTGTACATCACCGCGCGCGGCAACCGCATCGGGCTGGAGGGCTCGGCCGAGCAGGTCGCCTTGGCGCGCGATGTGCTCAACGATCTCTATCAGCGCATCCAGCGCGGCGAGGAAGTCGATACCGGCCTCGTCGATGCCTCGATCGCGATGGCCGCCGAGCCCACGCTCCACGGCATCATACGCGCCGAATCGGGTGATCGCGCGCCGGGCATCATGATCCGCACGCGCAAGAAGACGATCGTGCCCCGCACCCCCGCACAAGCGCATTACATGCAGCAACTCGTGTCGAACGACATGATCTTCGCGCTCGGGCCCGCCGGCACCGGCAAGACCTATCTCGCCGTCGCGCAGGCCGTGGCGCAGCTCATCACCGGCAGCGTCCAGCGCCTGATCCTCTCACGCCCCGCGGTGGAGGCGGGCGAGCGGCTCGGCTTCCTCCCCGGCGACATGAAGGAGAAGGTCGATCCCTATCTCCGCCCCTTGTACGACGCGCTGTACGATTGCCTGCCCGCCGAGCAGGTCGAGCGGCGCATCGCCTCGGGCGAGATCGAGATCGCGCCGATCGCCTTCATGCGCGGCCGCACGCTCGGCGACGCCTTCGTGATCCTCGACGAGGCGCAGAACACCACGCCGGCGCAGATGAAGATGTTCCTCACCCGCTTCGGTCAGAACAGCCGCATGGTGATCTGCGGCGATCCCAAGCAGGTCGATCTGCCCGGCGGCGTCGAGGCCTCGGGCCTGGCCGACGCGGTGACGCGGCTGGAGGGCGTCGAGAGCATCGCGATGGTCCGCTTCTCCGCCGCCGACGTGGTTCGCCACCCGATCGTCGGCCGCATCGTCGAGGCCTATGAGGGGCACGATGCTTGATGGCGAGGATATCCTGATTTATATATGAGGATATCCCGGGAGACGAAGGATGGCGTCGCTCTACATCAAGGACGGAAAGACCGCCAATCGCGTCGATCGGCTGGCCCAACGGCTGGGCGAAACCAAGACCGCGACCGTGAATCGGGCTTTGCAATTGCTCGAAGAGAAGCTCGAGGTCGACGATCCGCCGCCCAAGGATTTGGTGGAATGGGTCAAATGGCGCCGCGCCCGGCACCCGCTACCGCCGAAAGTCGCCGAAGCCGACAAGGCATTCTTCGACGAGCTTTGGGATGAGGAACCTTGATGCTGTTCATCGATGCCTCAGCCTTGGTCGCGATTCTCGCTGAAGAGCCGGAAGGACCCGCCTTTACCGCAGCAATCCGGGACGACGGGATGCCCATGTGGTCAGCAATGTCGTGCTGGGAAACGGTATCGAGCTTGCGACGGTCCTACGATTGGCCGATCGACGTGGCGAGAAGAGAGACGGAAGCCTTTGCCGATGCGGCTTCCCTATCACTCGTGGAACTCGGCTCGGCGGAGCTCTCTATCGCGCTTGACGCCTATCAGCTCTACGGGCGCGGCAGCAGCCACCCTGCCCGCCTCAATATGGGTGACTGCTTCGCTTATGCCTGTGCGAAAGCCAACGGCGCAGACTTGCTCTACAAAGGCGGTGATTTTCTGCACACCGACCTCGCCTGATGCTGGAAACCGCGCTTACCCACGAGGCGCCCTGGCCGGATGCCGACTGGGACGCGCTCGCGACCCGCGCCGCGCGGGCGGCGATCGAGCGGACGCCGCACGGCGAGCTGCTGACCGCTGCCGCCGCGATCGAATTGTCGTTCCGGCTCACCTCGGACGCGGAAGTCCGCACGCTCAACGCGCAGTTCCGCCACAAGGACAAGCCGACCAACGTGCTGTCCTTCCCGATGATCCAGCCCGATCTGATCGAGACGGTCGCGCAGAATTCGGACGACGGCGAAGTGCTGCTCGGCGACATCGTGCTCGCGCACGGCGTGTGCGCAGCCGAGGCGGAAGAGCGCGGCATCGCGGTCGCCGATCATGCCGCACATCTGATGGTGCACGGCACGCTGCATCTGCTAGGCTACGACCATATGACCGACGACGAGGCCGAGCATATGGAGGCGATCGAGATCGACGCGCTCGCCGCGCTCGGCATCGCCGATCCCTATCTGCTGCGCGAGGACTGACGAGCGAGAATGCCCGAGGACCGAAGTAGCGCCGGCAACGGCGATTCCAGCGAGAACAGCATCTGGCGCGGGCTGAAAGGCCTGATCTTCGGCGACGGCGGCGAGGACACGCTGCGCGACCAGCTCGAAGAGGTGATCGACCGCCACGAGGACGATCCCGCGCCCGATGCCAAGGGCGACCTCTCGCCGCTCGAACGGCAGATGGTCAGGAACCTGCTCCATTTCGGCGAGCGCGACGCGGGCGATGTCGGCGTGCCGCGCGCCGATATCATCGCGGTCGAGGAGCGCACCAGCTTCGCCGATCTGGTGACGTTGTTCGCCGAGGCGGGGCACAGCCGCCTGCCGGTCTATCGCGAGAAGCTCGATACGATCGTCGGCATGGTCCACATCAAGGACGTGTTCAACATCCTGGCGACCGGCGCTGCGCCGCCGCCCTCGATCGCGGCGCTGATCCGCGAGCCGCTTTACGTGCCGATGTCGCGCGGCACGCTCGATCTGCTCGCCGACATGCGCGCGAAGCGGGTCCACCTCGCCGTGGTGCTCGACGAATATTCGGGTACCGAGGGCCTCGTCACGATCGAGGATTTGATCGAGGAGATCACCGGCGATATCGAGGACGAGCATGACGAAGCGCCCGGGCAATTGCTCGTGCCGCTCGACGGCGGCGCCTGGGAAGCGGATGCCCGCGCCGAGCTCGAGGATGTCGGCGAGACGATCGACCCGCGGCTGTCGGAGACCGATGAGGATGTCGACACGCTGGCCGGCCTTGCCGGAATTCTCGCTGGTCATGTGCCGCAGGCCGGCGAATGCCTGCATCACGAAAGCGGCTGGACGCTCGAAGTGATCGCGGCCGATCCCCGGCGCGTCCACAAGCTTCGCCTTCACCCGCCCAAGCCGATCCCCGAGGACGCAGTCTCGTAGCCGCTCGGCCGGCGCGCGAGCGCGATCACATCCTTCAGCATCATGGTATCGCCCTGGACAATGAATCCGGTGGCAACATCATCGCCGAGGATCCGGCTGCCGTCGAACCTCATGGACTTCCATCTCAACATCGCCGAAGTTGCCGAGCAGCCGCGGATCAATCGGGCCGGGGCGATATGCGGCTGGAGATGGAGGGTGGTTTGTCCCCGACGTCCCCGCGCGCAGGCGGCGAAGGGCACAAGGTCGCCGTCGCAGACGATAGGGAGCACGCAATCATCATGATCGATGGAGACCGGTTTTTGAGCGCGGCCGATACGCGGCGACCCGATGCGCTTGCCGTGAGCGCGCGATGAAGGCGGCCGGCTGGCTCGCCGCGATCGCGGCGCTCGGCTGCGCCACGCCTGCTCTGGCGCAATCCCCAGCGAGCGCCACGATCGACGCCACGATCAAGCAGCATTGGGCCGAGCTCGACGCGCTCTACAAGGATATTCACGCGCATCCCGAGCTCGCCTTCGACGAGCACCGCACCGCCGCCTTGCTCGCGCAGAAGATGCGCGCGCTGGGCTTCACCGTGACCGAGGGGGTGGGCAAGACCGGCATCGTCGCGATCTACCACAATGGCGAAGGCCCGGTGGTGATGGTGCGCACCGAGCTCGATGCGCTGCCGATGCAGGAGAAGACCGGCCTGCCCTTCGCCAGCACGGTCCAGACCAGTGGCGCGGACGGCAAGCCGACCTTCGTCGCGCACAGCTGCGGCCACGACAATCACATGGCGTGGTGGCTCGGCACCGCCGAAGCGTTGCTGGCGATGAAGGACCGCTGGCACGGCACTTTGATGTTCGTGGGGCAACCCGCCGAGGAGATCGTCGAGGGCGCCAAGGCGATGATCGAAGACGGCCTGTTCAAGCGCTTTACCAAGCCCGATTTCGCCTTTGCCGCGCATGTCGGCAACGCCCCGACAGACACCGTGGCGATCAAGGACGGCGTGGTCAGCTCGAATTCCGATACGGTCGAGGTCATCTTCCACGGCCGCGGCGCGCACGGCTCCATGCCATCGGAATCGATCGACCCGATCGTGATGGGCGCGCATTTCGTCAGCGACGTGCAGACCGTGATCAGCCGCCAGAAGGATGCCGGCGTGTTCGGCGTGATCACCGTCGGCAGCTTCCAGTCGGGCACGGTGGCCAACATCATCCCGGACACCGCGGACCTGCAGCTCTCGCTGCGCTCGTTCACGCCCGAGGTGCGCAAGCTGCTGCTCGACGGTGTGAAACGCACCGCCGAAGCCTCGGCGGCGATGGCGATGGCGCCGGCGCCCGAGGTGAAGTGGCTGCACGGCACCGGCGCGGTGAACAACGACCACGCGCTCGTCGCCAAGGTCGGTGCGAAGCTGACCGCCGAGGATCGGCAGGACGCCTTCACCGTCGTTCCGGCGAGCGAGCCCGGCTGGTCGGCCAGCGAGGACTTTTCCGCCTTTGTCGATGCCGGCGTGCCGTCGGTCTATTTCTCGATCGGCGGCTACGATCCGGCCGTCATCGCCGACGACAAGGCCAAAGGCGTGCCGGTGCCGACCAACCACTCGCCCTTCTTCGCGCCCGATCACGACAAGGCGATCCCCACGGGAATCCGCACGCTCACGCTCGCAGTGCTGGCGGTCGCGTCGACTTAACCCGGCGGCGGGGGCAGCTTGAACGACAGCGGGATGCCCGCCTGGAGCTGGACGAGCGCGGCCTGGCCCATCAGCGGGCGCGGCACCGCGATATACTGGCTGGGCGAGAGGCCCATGAATTCGTGGAACTCGTGATTGAAATGCGCGAGGTCGAAATATTCGGCGTCCATCAGCGTGCTGAAATTGGGATGCTCGGTGATGCGGATCTGGCCGAGCGTGTCGAGGAAGCGCTGGCGGCGCAGCAGCCGCTTGGCGCCGAAGCCGAACACCTGCTTGCAGATGCGGCCGAGCGTGCGCGGCGGCATGTCCGCCGCGGCGGCGAAGGCGGCGACGTCGGACGGCCGATCGCGTAGCACACGATCGATCCGGATCGCCGCCTCGCTGTTCGGCCGGCGCTCCGCCAGCCGATCGAGCAGCAGCCGGTCGAACACCGCGACTCCTTCCTGATCGGTGGTCGGTTCGGCGAGGCGCGCGCGCAAATCCTCACCCGCCACCCCGAAAAAGGCCCGGTCGAGATCGACGATCCGGTTGGCCATCCGGTCGGCGGGCACGTCGAGCATCCGTTGCCAGCCCAAGGGGGTGAGCCCGAAACCGGCGGATTTGCCGCCGCACGAAATCGCCTTTGCGGCGCGGTCGGTGGGCCCGAACAGCGCCCCGATCTGCGGCATCGCCGCGCGTGTCTGGGTCGATTCGACCCACCACGAACCGCTCAGCGAGAAGCGCACATTGCCCCATTCGGGATAGAGGAAATCCTCCAGCGGCCCGGCGCACTCGACGAAATAATAGAAGGTCGCGAAGCTGCGCAGCCGCTCGTCGGGCAGATAGATGCGCACCGACGTCGTCGAAAGGTCATTGGTCGGCGGCGCGGCGGGCGCTGCGTCGGCGTCGGACATGATTCAGGCGACCCCCATCGACATATCGCCTGCTATATCAATAGGTCCGGATCGGACTGCAAGTTTTTACAAGCGGCGCGGCGTGCCGCTTCAGCACGCCGGGGTCAGTCGAGCACCCATTCGCTGCGCGGGATGCCCTGGGCGTAGAGCAGCGCCGACAAGTCGTTATGGTCGATCCGCGCGGCCGCGGCGGCGGCGACCATCGGTTTGGCATGATAGGCGACGCCGAGTCCCGCCGCCTTGATCATCGCCAGATCGTTGGCGCCGTCGCCCACCGCCATCGTCATTCCGGGCGAAAGATCGCGCTCGGCGCCGGCTTTGCGCAGCGTCTGGAGCTTGGTGTCCGATCCGACGATCGGCTTGGCGACCGTGCCGGTGAGCTTGCCGTCCGCGACCTCCAACACGTTGGCGATGGCGCGATCGAAGCCGATCTCGGCCGCGACCGGCTCGGCGAAGCGGGTGAAGCCGCCCGAGACGAGGATGGTGGCCGCACCGCGCGCCTTCATCGTGCGGATCAGCGTCTTCGCGCCGGGCATGATCGTCACGCGCTCGGCGAGGCAGCGTGCGATCACCGCCTCGTCCAGCCCCTTGAGCAGTGCCACGCGCGCATCGAGCGCCGCCTCGAAATCGAGCTCGCCGCGCATCGCCGCTTCGGTGACGGCGGCGATCTGCGGCTTGATCCCGGCATAATCGGCGAGTTCGTCGATGCACTCGACGGTGATCATGGTCGAATCCATGTCGGCGACGAGCAACGCCTTCTGGCGCCGGTGATTGGGCTGCACGACCACGTCGATGCCCATAAAAATTCCCTCCAAGGCGGCGCGGGCGATCTCGGGCGCCTGAGCGAACGCGATATCGGCGGCGGCATGATCATCGAGCCATTCCCAAGCGACGGGCTTGCAGCCGCCTTCCGATAGCCGGTCGCGCGCGGCGGAAATATCGGCCGCGCTTAGGCCTTCCGATGCTATCAAGGTCGCAATGAAAAAGGATCACCTCCCGAAGGTCGCGCTCATCGCAGGGCCGACCGCGAGCGGCAAGTCCGCGCTGGCGATGGCGATCGCCGAACGGCATGGCGGCACGGTGATCAACGCCGACAGCGCGCAAGTCTATCGCGACCTGCGCATACTGAGCGCGCGCCCCTCGGCCGAGGACGAGGCGCGCGTGCCGCACCGGCTGTTCGGCCACATCGACGGTGCGAAAAGTTGCTCGGCGGCGCGCTGGGCGGCGGATGCGCGGGAGGCGATCGACGCTGCGCTGGCTGAGGGCAGCTTGCCGATCCTGGCCGGCGGCACCGGGTTATACCTGCGCACCTTGCTAGAGGGGATCGCCCCGGTGCCGGAGATCGATCCGGCGATCCGTGAGCAAGCCCGCGCCCTGCCGGTCGTCTCGGCGCACCACCTGCTGAGTGAGGCCGATCCGGCCGCCGCCGCACGGCTCAATCCCGCCGATACCACCCGTGTCGCCCGCGCGCTCGAAGTCGTGCTCTCCACCGGCAAGCCGCTGGCGCATTGGCAGCAGCGGCGAGAGGGCGGGATCGGCGGCCGGATCGCACTCGCGCCGCTGATCCTGCTCCCCGACCGCGATTGGCTGATCGAGCGCTGCGACCGACGGCTGGGGCAGATGTTCGATCGCGGGGCGATCGGAGAGGTCGAGGCACTGCTCGCGCGCGCCCTCCCCGCCTCCGCGCCGGTCATGCGCGCGATCGGCGTAGCGGAGATCGCCGCGATGCTCGCCGGGGAGATCGACCGGAACGCGGCGATCGAACGCGCACGGCTCGCCACGCGCCAATATGCTAAGCGCCAATATACCTGGTTCCGTAACCAGCCGCCGGCGGATTGGGCTCGCCTGGAGGATGTGGTGACGGAAGATGCGTGGGCGCGGATGGAAACGATCATGTTCGCTCGAACCTAAGGCAGCTTGGCAGGCCATCGCGCAGTTGATAAGCTCTGCTCGATGTCGTCGTTCTCACCCCTTCCGGTCCAGATACGCGGTCTTGCCGCGATGCCGGTGTGTGCGCGCGTAATTCAGGTCCTCCTTATTATTCCCTGACCCGCCGTCCGGAGACCCGACGCTTGCAAGCCGTCTGTTCTCCGGGCGGCTTTTTTGTTGTCCCGCAAATCGATGGCCCGAAACCAAACGTAAGATTATTACGAAAAAGCCGGTTGACTACGAATTTTTGTTTCTCTAGCGCCGCGCTGCAGCAAAGGAATGGAGCGATGACCCACGAACGTTCGGGAGCCGATATCCTGGTCGCGGCGCTGTGCGATCTCGGCGTGGAAATCGTGTTCGGCTATCCCGGCGGTGCGGTGCTGCCGATTTACGACGCGATGTTCCGGTCGGGGCGACTGAAGCACATCCTGGTCCGTCACGAACAGGCCGCGACGCACGCGGCGGAGGGCTATGCCCGATCGACCGGCAAGCCCGGCGTTGTTCTCGTCACCTCGGGTCCCGGCGCGACCAACGCGGTCACCGGCATCACCGACGCGCTGATGGATTCGATCCCGATGGTGGTGATCACCGGGCAGGTGCCGACCGCCTTGATAGGCACCGACGCGTTTCAGGAAGCCGATACCGTCGGCATCACGCGCCACTGCACCAAGCACAATTATCTGGTGAAGGACCCGGCGACGCTGGGCGACACGATCCATGAGGCGTTCCACATCGCCACCTCGGGCCGGCCCGGCCCGGTGGTGATCGATATCCCCAAGGACGTGCAGGTCGCCACGGCCCAATATACCAAACCCGGCCCGATCAAGCACAAGACCTATCGCCCGCAGGTCAAGGCCGATCAAAGCGCGATCGAGCAGGTGGTGGACATGCTCGCCGCGGCCGAGCGGCCGATATTCTATACCGGCGGCGGGATCATCAATGCCGGCCCGGGCGCATCGCAATTGCTGCGCGAGTTGGTCAAGATCACCGGCGCGCCGGTCACCTCGACGCTGATGGGCCTGGGCGCCTTCCCCGCTTCTGGCGCGCAATGGCTCGGCATGCTCGGCATGCACGGCACCTACGAAGCCAATATGGCGATGAACCAGGCCGACCTGATCGTCGCGCTCGGCGCGCGCTTCGACGATCGCGTCACCGGCCGGCTCGACGCGTTCAGCCCGAACAGCCGCAAGGTCCATATCGATATCGACCGATCGAGCGTGAACAAGAACGTCCGCGTCGATCTGCCCATCATCGCCGATGTCGGCCGTGCGCTGGAGGACATGGTGCGCGTGTGGAAGGCGCGCCAGCATCCCAGGCCGGACACCGCCGACTGGCAACGCCGCATCGCCGGCTGGCACGCGGTGAAGTGCCTCGATTTCCCGGAGGACGGAAAGGCCATCATGCCGCAGCGCGCGATCAAGGCGCTGTGGGACGCGACGCATGCGCGCAATCCGATCATCTCCACCGAAGTCGGCCAGCACCAGATGTGGGCCGCGCAGCATTTCGGCTTCGAGGCGCCCAACAAATGGCTGACTTCGGGCGGGCTCGGCACGATGGGCTATGGCCTGCCCGCCGCGATCGGCGCTCAGCTCGGCAATCCCAATGCGCTGGTGATCGATATCGCCGGCGAAGCCTCGATCCAGATGAACATCCAGGAGCTGGCGACGGCGACGCAATACCGCCTGCCGGTGAAGGTCTTCATCCTCAACAACGAATATATGGGCATGGTCCGTCAGTGGCAGGAACTGACCTATGCCGGCCGCTATGCCGAGAGCTATTCGGACAGCCTCCCCGATTTCGTGAAGCTCGCCGAGGCCTATGGCTGGACCGGGCTGCGGATCGAGAAGCCCGAGGAACTGGAGGACGGCATCGCCGCGATGCTGGCCGCCGACGGCCCGGTGATGGTCGATTGCCGCGTGGCGAAGCTCGCCAATTGCTTCCCGATGATCCCCTCGGGCGCAGCGCATACCGAGATGCTGCTCCAGGCGAGCGAAGTCTCGGGCGAGATGGACGACGAAGCCAAGGCGCTGGTGTGATGCACATCAAGGAAGAAGCCGCCGAGCGGCATACTTTGGCCGTCGTGGTCGACAACGAACCGGGCATCCTCGCGCGGATCGCCGGGCTGTTCACCGCGCGCGGCTATAATATCGAGAGCCTGACGGTGAGCGAGATCACCGCCGACAAGGCGGTGAGCCGGATCACCATCGTCACGTCGGCCAGCCCGCACGTGCTCGAACAGATCGTGGCGCAGCTCGACCGGCTGGTGCCGGTACATCGCGTGCATGACCTGACCGCGGAGGGCGACCATGTCGAACGCGAGCTAGCGCTGGTGAAGGTCCGCGGC
>Ga0164241_10005309_pt1 | contig 12146 bp, 10 predicted proteins | sample OricomyardsoilBY_FD_108780 | JGI IMG/M metagenome (GOLD analysis project Ga0164241, IMG submission 108780) | Backyard soil microbial communities from Emeryville, California, USA - Original compost - Back yard soil (BY) | ecosystem: Environmental > Terrestrial > Soil > Unclassified | place: USA...
AGGCCTACGAGCAGGCGCTGCGCTTCGCCGACGTGGTGGGCCTGCCGCGCGCCGAAATTCCGGCGCTGCCGCAAGGCGTCAAGCTGCCGGTGCGCACGCTGGCCGTGGGCTCGGTGGATGCGCGCGGCGGCCGCACCGAGCCGATCGCCGTCATGAAGGTGGTGTCACTGCAGCGTGCGTTCGTGGTCCCCGGCCTGCTGAAGGACCCCAGCACCGGCCGCACGCTGGACTACGTGATGGCGCCCGGCAGCGCGGTCATCGGCGTCGACGACGCCGGCGTGCAGCTGGCCAGCATCGACGGCTGGTCGAACTCGCCGATCGACCCGAAGATCGATCCGTCGCTGTCGAAGTCCACCGCGAACCTGGCCAACGAAATCGCCGACGACCTGTACGCCGAAGGCGTGCGCCACGTCGGCTCGCTGTCGGTGCAGATCATCCTGCGCCGGGCCTACCCGAACCCGGACGACCCGAACCCGCCGCTGTGCCCGGTGTGCGGCCTGTTGCTGCCCGCGGTGCAGGTCTCGGTGGCGCAGGTCGGCGGCGGCGTCATCCAGACCTCCGAGAAGGCGTTCGCCGCGCCCGGCGTGGTGCGCGCCTACGACCTGGTCGACCGCTCGGAGGCCGGCGCCCGGCGCTGAAATCCCGTTGCCGCCGCCCGTCATTGCCGAATTCAAACCACAGAAAAGTGCACAAGGAGCATTCCCCATGAGTCTCAACCATCCTCGCTTGCCGCCAGCCATTCGCGCCGGCCTGCTGGCGGCGGCCCTGCTGGGCGCCGGCGCGGCACAGGCGGTCGTCCAGAGCTCCGCCGTCGGCGAGGCCGACTACGGCAATGGCGGCAACATCTTCCAGATCCAGCCGATGGTGTTCATCCAGGGCCTGGGCAGCGCCAACACGCCCGGCCAGGTGGTGGTGCTGAACCCGGCGCTCGAGCAAAGCTCGGCGATCAGCGGCCTGGGCACGTCGATGATGACCATCGACTACCGCATCCACAACCTCAGCGCCAGCGAAAGCTTCAGCGACCTGCGCTTCATGTTCTTCGCCAACCCGGACGGCGATCCGGTCAACTTCCTAGACCGGTTGTCGGAAAACTGGGGCGCGGCGGCGCCGGGCGAACCGACGCGGCGCGAAGGCCGCGAGTTCAGCTTCGACCCGAACGACATCATCTTCAACCGCTTCAGGGTCAACAACAACCTCACCGAAGGGGCGTCGGCACTCGACGCCGCGTGCACCACGGCGGCCGGCTGCGATGCCACCTTCGCGCTGCAGTGGAACGAGCCGACGCTTGGTCCCGGCGAAACGCTGCACATTCGCGTCGGCCTGTCGGACGACGGCTCGGCGCTGTCGTCGAACTGGCTGCGCGCCACGGCGGTGGATTCGCCGGACACGGCGCTGACGCTGTCCGGGTTGTCCGCGATCGTCGCGGTACCCGAAGCCGACTCGGCGTGGATGCTGGGCGGCGGACTGGCGATGGTGGCGCTGGCGCTGCGGCGGCGCCGTGGCGGCGCGCACCGCTGAACGATGGCACGACGGCGCCGCCGGCTGCGGCGCGGCGGCGCCGTCGCGCTGGCGCTGCTCGGGTTGTTGGGCTTGGCGGCGGCGCCGCCGGGCATGAGCAGCGCGTTGCCGCCGCCGGCCACCGGCTCGGGCGTGGGCGGCGGCGCGAGCCCGCCGGACGTACCGCGCACCGAGGCCGAAGCCCGCTCGCTGCATGACGACACCGTGCGCAAGTGCCGGTTGCTCGGGGTGAAGGCGGTGCGCGACGAATGCCTGCGCGAAGCGGACCGGAATCTGCAGCGCAATCTCGACAGGTTGAACAACGCCGGCGCGGGCGCGACGCGCTGAAGCGGCGCCGGGCCGCACATTTCAGCGCGGCTGGGGCGCGCTGGCTGGCGCCCGTGGCGTCACGGGCGCGCCGGCTGCGACGCGCCGCGCGTCGAAGTCGATCGGCCTATAGCTGCTGTGGCCGCCGCTGATCAGCAGGCGAAACCGCAGCACCTGCTGCGCGCCACTGCCTTGCAGTTCGGCGGCATAGCGGTGCGTCAGCTGCTTGGTCGAATCGCCCATGCTTTCGATGCTGTGGGTTTCGAAGTGCAGGTTCGACCCTTCGATGTGCAGGTTGCGGATGGCGCGCGGATAGCCCAGGAAGGTGGCCGTGCCGCCCAGATCGCCGGCGTGGCGCGTGAACTCGAAGCGCTCGTCGTAGCGGTCGCCCCAGTCGTAGCGCACGCTGCCCTGCCAGCTGCCGAGCAGTTGCTGCGTGGGGTCGGCGCCGATCAGCGGGCGCAACCAGAACAGCGCGCCGCCGAGCAGCACCGCGGCGGCGCCGACCAAGGCCCATTTGCGGCGACCCGCGCCGGCCGGCAGGCCGGTGGCCGCGACCAGGCGCATGACGTCGTCGTCCCAATGCGCGTCGCCGAGGTTCATCGCGTTGCGCCGGGCCAGCGCCTCGAGGTCGTCGGGCAGCGCGCTGGCGGCGGGCATCGGCGTGCCGCCGAGCAGCACCGGCACGACGCGCTTGCCGCTGTCCAGCGCCACCGCCACTTCCAGGCGCACGAAATCGTTCGCGTCGTCGATGCGCCGCTGGCCGGCGGTCTCGCCGCCGGCCCAGCGCGGGCCGATCAGCACCAGCACCGTCTGCGCCGTGCTCAGGCGCGTACGGATCGTCGCGGCGAAGTCGTCGCCGGGGGCGATGTCGAGCACGTCGCGAAAGACGCTGCCCTTGCCGAGCAGGCGTTCCAGCGATTCCTCGAGGCGCCCCGCATAGCCCTCGGCGTCGTCGCGGCGGTAGGAGATGAAGACGCAGTTCTTCAAATTCGGCACCTCGGTTCGGCTCGGGCCGCCGTTTCAGCGCCCGCGCAGGAACAATGCGTCCAGTTCCTTCATCGTCAGCTGCCGCCAGGTCGGGCGGCCATGGTTGCACTGGTCGGCGCGTTCGGTGGCTTCCATCTGGCGCAGCAGCGCGTTCATCTCGGCGATGCCCAGGCGGCGGTTGGCACGCACCGCGCCGTGGCAGGCCATCGTGGCCAGCAGCTCGTCGCGGGCGCGCTGCACGACGCCGCTGGCGGCATCGACCTGCGCCATCTCGGCCAGCACCGAGCGCACCAGTTCGGCCAGGTCGGCATCGGGCAGCGCGCTGGGCCGGCTGCGCACCGCCAGCGTACCGGCGGACAGCGCCGACACGTCCAGCCCGAGTTCGAGCAGCGACTCGCGCTGCTCCTGGGCCGTGGCCATCTCGGCAGGGCTGGCGGCGAAGGCCAGCGGAATCAGCAGCGGCTGCGCCTGCAGCGCGCGCTCGCCGAGCGTGGCCTTGAGCCGTTCGTACACCACCCGCTCGTGCGCGGCATGCATGTCGACGATGACCAGGCCGTGCGCGTTCTGCGCCAGCACGTAGACGCCGCCGAGCTGCGCCAGCGCCTGTCCGAGCGGCTGTTCGTCGCCGCCGGCCGGCGGCGCTTCGGCGGTAACGCCGCCGGTCAGCGGCGCTTCAGCCGTAACACCGCCCGCCGGCGGCGCTTCGGCAGTGATCGCCGGCTGCGGCGCGGCCCATGCGGCGGGCGGCTCGGCGGCGAACAAGGTGGCGAGCTCGTGCAGCGCCAGCCGGCCCTGTCCGGTGGCGCCGCGCGGCTGCGGCCACGGCGGCGTGGCGGCCGCCGGCGCCGGCGCAGCCGCCGGTATGGCAGCGGACGCGTCGACCGCGCGGCTGGCCGCCAGCGCGTTCTCGGCCGCGTGCCGCACCGTCTGATGCAGCTCGCGGCCGTCGCGAAAGCGCACCTCGATCTTGGTCGGGTGCACGTTGACATCGACCCGCGCCGGGTCGATGTCGATGAACAGCACATAAGCCGGCTGCCGGGCGCCGTGCAGCACGTCTTCGTAGGCCGAGCGCAGCGCATGGGCGATCAGCCGGTCGCGCACGAAGCGGCCGTTGACATAGACGAACTGGTGGTCGGCGCGCGCGCGCGCCGCCTCGGGCGTGCCGATGCGCCCGGCCAGCCGCAGCGCGCCGGCCGGCCGCTCGGCGCCGTGGGCCAGCTCGCGGCTGTGGGTGACGAAGTCGGCGCCCAGCACGTCGTGCAGCCGCTGCGCCGCGCCCGCCGCGCGCCATTGCGCCAGCAGCTTGTTGTCGTGCCAGACGGCAAAGCCTACCTCCGGCCGCGCCAGCGCATGGCGGCGCACCGCTTCCAGGCAATGCGCCGTTTCGGTGGCATCGGTCTTCAGGAACTTGCGCCGCGCCGGCGTGCTGAAGAACAGCTCGCGCACCTCCACCGTGGTGCCGACGGCGCGCGCCGCGGGGCCGATTTCGCCGCTGCGCGCATCGAGCCGGGCCGCGTGCGTGGCCGCCGCGGTGCGGCTGATGAGCAGCAGCTCCGACACCGAGGCCACCGCCGCCAGCGCTTCGCCGCGAAAGCCCATCGTGGCCACGCGCTCCAGGTCGCTCAGCGAGCCGATCTTGCTGGTCGCATGGCGCTTCAGCGCCAGCGCCAGTTCGCTGGGCTCGATGCCGGTGCCGTCGTCCTCGACGACGATGGCGCGCACGCCGCCGGCCGACAGCCGCACGTTGACCTGCGTCGCGCCGGCGTCGAGGGCGTTGTCCACCAGCTCGCGCACCACCGAGGCGGGGCGCTCGATGACCTCGCCGGCGGCGATCTGGCTGACCAGCTCGTCGCTCAGTTCGCGGATCGCGCGGCGCGGCGTCGGGTCGGGCAGGGCGCTCATCGCCGCATTGTAGGAAGCCGGTTCGCCGCGGCCGCGCAACCGGCATAGGGATTGCCGCGTGCGGGGCAAGGCGTTACGTTGCCGCCGCGCGGCGTCGCTCGGGTGCCGCTCTCAACCCAAGCCGGGAGGTCGACATGAAACTTCGTGCCCTGTGCAGCGTGGCGCTCGGCGCCGCGGTGTTGGCCGCTTGCGGCGGCGGTCTGGTCGCGGTGCTGCCGTTCATCGGCGCGATCGGCGGCCAGTGGTTCGGCGGCGTGCAGACGCCGGCCGGCTTCGTGCAGGACCCCAGCGAAGCGCTGAGCTTCTCCGCCAACAACCCGGTGGGCGACAGCAACGATCTCTATGCGGGCGAAAAGACCGAATACTCGGCACGGCTGACCACCCAGTCGCTGAACTGCGGCGTGGCGCAGGACCTGGCCGTGGTGGCGAAGATGGACGGGCGCAACTTCACGCTGTCGGTGCCGGGCAATGTGCAGCTTGCCGATTGCCTGAGCGGCACCTTCGTCGACGAGATCAACATCACCTTGCACACCGGCGGCGCCGGCACGGCGCTGCGCAATGTGCTGAGCCTGCAGCCGGAGCTCGAAAAAGGGGTCTGGACGAACATCGACGACACCGCGCAGCGGCTGCGCTTCCGCAACGACCTGCGGAGCGACGACAACATCGTCGCCACGCAGAGCGGCTGCGAGCTGAACGGCGGCACGGTCACCGGCAGCGTGCTGGCGACCTTCCACTTCGGCGACTCGAACCGCAACCTGCTGCCGAAGATCGACTCGATCGTCATCACCCGCAACGGCGGCAGCGAAACCTGGAGCGACGGCCGGATGGTCGGCGCCTCGGGCCTGCAGGCGACCGCCGGCGGCGGCACGGTGCAGTTGCAGCGCCGCGACGAGTCGCCGGACTGTCCTTGAGCGGGCCCGTTCAGCGCGCCGGCAACGGCGGCAGGAAGTAGGCGCGGTTCAGCGTCGCCGCCACGCTGCGGCCGCCGCGCCGCACCTCGATCGTCAGCTGCGCTGCGTCGTGCAGCACGCGGTCGGCGTCCAGTTCCGATACCGCCTTGCCGTCGAGCTTCAGCACCTCGTCGCCGGCTTCGAAGCCGGCGCGCTCGGCAGGGCTACCGGGCAGCACGTAGGCCAGCCGCAGCCGGCCCTGCTGCGCCGTCCACTGCAGGCCGAAGCCGCCGCGCAGGCTGTCGCCGGCGCAGCCGTGCAGCCACAACCGGTCGGCCTGCAGATCGAGCGTGAAGCGGCAGCCGTCCAGCGCCGCCATACCCAGCGTGCCGGCGACGGCCGACGGCAGGGCACGCGACAGCGCGGTGCCGGGCAGGTCGGCCACCGGCACCTGGCGGCGCGTCGTGCCGGCGATGTCCACGCGCGTCGCCAGCGCCACGGCCATCGCCGTGCCGCGCCGTTGCAGGCGCACGATGCCGCCGGCCGAGCCGGTGTCGAACAACAGCCGCGTCGGCGTGCCGTCGATGTCGACCCGAATCACCGGCAACGATTGCACCCGTTCGAGCGGCAGCGCGCCGGCGTCGGGCGGCGCCGCGGCGTCGACGTCGATCAGCCGCTGCTGCAGGTCCACCTGCAGCCGCCGGCCCTGCAGGAAAGGCAAGCCCAGCACGCCATCGACCTGCGTCGCCAGCGGGCCGAGCAGCGGCGCCAGATCGAGCTGCAGCGCGGTCTGGTCGCCGAAGCGGCCGGCGCCGATGCGCAGGTCCGGCAGCAGCACCTGAACGCCGCGCAGCCGGCCCGCGGCGCTGTTCAGCGTGGCGCCGGCCGCCGGCTGCGTGGCCGGCGCGGACGTGGTCGCGCCCAGCAGGTTATGCGTGCTGCCCGAATCGATCAGCCAGCGCAGCGGCCGCCCATCGACCGTGCCCTGCACCGTCAGCAGCACGCCGATGTCGCCGCTGTACAGCGGCAGCAGCGTCACCGGCGCGGCCAGCGCGCCGCCGGGCAGCAGCAGCGCGGCGGCGATCCAATGCCAGGCCTTCACTGCTGCTCCAGCTTGGCCACCAGCGCCAGCGACTGGCGCGTCAGCTGCTGCAGCGCCTTGCGCGCCTTGTCGATGCGCTGGCCCTTGTCGGCCTCGGCGGCCGCCAGCGCGACGGCGTCGTGCCGCAGCGTGCCGTCGAAGGCATTGACCGCGTCGACCACCCGGTTCAGCGCGAACAGGCTGCCCCGATAGAGCTTTTCTTCGACGAAGACCAGCAGCTTGTCGAATTCGGCCGCCAGGTAGCCGCCGAAGAGGTTGTGCGCCTGCGCGCGCAGCGCGTCCTTGCGGGCGATGAAGGCGTCGCTGAACTGCACGTAGGCCGCCACGCCGCGGGCGAGCTGCGCATGGGCTTCGTCGCGCGTGGCCAGCACCTGCAATGGCACCCCCATCGCCGCCAGCATCAGGAAGGCGTCGTCCTTGAAACGCGTCAGGTCGCCGCGCAGCGCGGCGATGAAGCGCCGGCGGCTGCTGTCGCCGGCGGTCTCGATCCATTCGCTGAGCAACGCGAACAGATGGTGCGCCAGCTGTCGCCCGGCGTCGGCGGCGGCGTCGCCGCAGCGCAGGTAGATGCGCGACCACAGTGCCGCGAACGGCGCGTCGGCCGGCGCGGCCTCGGGCGCGTCGCGCAGCAGCAGCGGCACCACGAAGGGGCGCCGCAGGTCGGCTTCGCGTTCCAGCGCCCAGCCCAGCTCGCGCGCCACCCATTGCGACCGCAACGAACGCGGGCTGACGAAGACGGCCACGTAGTCGTTGTCGTCGAGCACCGCACGGCGCAACTCGTCGCGCAGCTGGTGGCCGGCGTACAGGTTGTCGACGTCCAGCCAGACGTGCACATGCGGCGGCAGCGCGTCCTGCACGGCCTGCACGAAGGCCTTGTCGTCGCTGGCGTGGCTGAGGAAGAGACGCATGGCACGGGCGGCGGCAACGGGCTTCGAAGCCGGCATGCTATCCGCGCCCGGGGCAGGCGGCTGATAGTCTTCGGCCCATGGAACTGATCACCTTCGCCCTGGACTTCGTGCTGCACATCGACAAGCACCTGGCCGAGTTCGTCTCGCTGTACGGTGCCTGGGTCTATGCGCTGCTGTTCGCCATCGTCTTCGTCGAAACGGCGCTGGTGGTGATGCCGTTCCTGCCCGGCGATTCGCTGCTCTTCGTGGCCGGCGCGATGTGCGGGCTGGGCATGATGCACCTGGGCACGGTGATGCTGCTGCTGGTGGCGGCGGCGATCCTGGGCGACCAGCTGAACTTCAGCATCGGCCGCTATTTCGGGCCGAAGGTGTGGCGCTGGGAACACTCGCGCTTCTTCAACAGGCGCGCCTTCATGCAGGCGCACGAGTTCTACGAACGCTACGGCGGCATCACCATCGTCGCCGCACGCTTCCTGCCCTTCATCCGCACCTTCGTGCCCTTCGTGGCCGGCGTCGCCGACATGGGACGGCGCAAGTTCACGATGTACAACGTCGTCGGCGCGCTGCTGTGGGTGGTTCTGGTGAGCTTGGCGGGCTACTGGTTCGGCAACACCCGGTGGGCGCAGGCCAACATGAGCCTGATCATCTGGGGCATGGTGCTGGTTCCCGGCGCGCTGGCGCTGCTGGGCGCGTGGCGGGCGCGGCGCGGCATGGCGGCCGGCGACGCTGCCTAGGGCGTCCCGGCGCGCGGCCTCAGCCGCATCGTCAGCCCCACCGGCGCCATCGTGAAGGCCATCGTTTCGTGCGCCTCGGCGCCGTCGGGCGTGTCCACCGCTTCGATGTCGAAGCCGCCGAGCACGATGGCCATGACCATCTTCATCTCCAGCAGCGCCAGGTAGCGGCCCGGGCAGACGCGCGGGCCGGCGCCGAAGGGCATCGACACGCGCTTGGCCGACGCGGCCGCGGCGCCGGGGTTGCCGTCGGCCAGCCAGCGCTGCGGCTCGAAGGCGTTCGCGGCGCTGAAGAAGCGTTCCTGCAGGCTGTCGTGGCGCAGCACGCACCACACCAGCGTGCCGGCCGGGACCTGGACGTCGCCGACCACGGTGTCGCTCAACGCCTGCATGACGTTGAACGGCGCGACGGGTTTCAGCCGCATGGTCTCGTGGATGCAGGCCTCGACGTAGTCCAGGCCGGCGATGCGGTCGATGTCCAGTTGCCGGCCGTCGCCTAGCGCGCGCCGCACCTCGTCCTGTGCACGCGCCAGCGCCTGTGGATGGCGCTTCAGCAGGTGGATCATCCACGCCAGCGTGTTGGCGGTGGTGTCCTCGCCGGCCAGCAGCATGTTGAGCACGTTGCCGGCGATGTCGGTGTCGTTGACCTCGCTGTCCGGCGCGGCGGCGGCGACGATCATCGCTTCGAGCAGGTTCGGCGGCCGTTCGCGCCGCGACGGCTCGTCGTGCAGCCGCTGCCGCGCCTGCGCGATGAAGCCGGCGATGGCCGCGTGAACCTCGGCGACGCTGCGTTCGAGCTGCCGGTCGGCGGCGGTCCTGACCAGCCGCCAGTACGGCAGCGGCGCGAACATGCGGCGAAACAGCGACGGGAAGATCTTGTCCAGGTGTTGCTGGATGACCTCGTCGTCGCTCTCCAGCGTGTTGACGTCGCTGCCGAAGGCCAGCCCGGTGATGGCATCGACGGTGAAGCGCATCAGCTCGGGTTGCAGCTCGATGGTGGCACCGTCGCGTGCCGCCTTCATCCAGCGGCCGCGCAGGCGCAGCGCCACCTTCGCCAGCGCCGGGAAATAGGCCCGCACATGGGTCGGGTCCAGCCCGGCCATGACCATGCGCCGCTGGCGCCGCCAGGCGTCGCCGTTGGAGCCGAAGACGCCGGCCGGCAGCCCCATCTCGCGGCCGACCAGCTCCAGCCTTTCGCTGCGGCGAAAACCGTCGGGACGGTCGCGCAGCACGGCGGCGATCAGCTCGTGGTCGGCCAGCGCCAGGAAATTGCGCGGGCCGAGGCGGAAGCGGAAGCACGGGCCGAATTCGCGCGCCCAGGCCTCGACCTGGGCGTGCACCCGGGTGCGGTCGATCTGCAGCAGGTTGCCCACCAGCGGCCAGCCGCGCGGGCCGTCCAGGTCCTGCAGATGGCGCGTGGCCAAGGTGGCGCCGTTAGCCATCGGCAACGCTCAGGCGGCCAGCGCGCGCTTCAACTCGGCGGCGCAGATCGCCACCGCGGCGTTGGCCTCGTCGATGACCCGGCCCATGGTGATGAAGCCGTGGATCTGGCGCTCGAAGTTGATGTGCGTGACGCGGTTGCCGGCCACCGTCAGCGCGTGCGAGTACTGGATGCCTTCGTCGCGCAACGGGTCGTAGCCGGCGGTCAGCAGCAGCGCCGGCGGCAGCTTCGACAAGTCCTCGTGCAGCAGCGGCGAGGCGCGCCAGTCCAGGTCCCACGCCTTGTCGGTGATGTAGTGGTCGTGGAAGTAGTCCATCGTCTCGTGCGTCAGCAGGTAGCCCTGGCCATTGTGGGTATGCGACGGCCAGCCGCGGCGCTGGTCGGTGGCCGGGTAGATCAGCAGCTGGAAGGCGATGGGCAGGTCGCCGGCGTCGCGCGCGGCGATGCTGACCACCGCCGCCAAGTTGCCGCCGGCGCTGTCGCCGCCGACCGCCAGGCGCGACGCGTCGACGCCGAGTTCGCCGGCGTGGTCGCGCACCCAGCGCGTGGCCGCCAGGCTGTCGTCGACGGCGGCGGGGAAGCGGAATTCCGGCGCCATGCGGTAGTCCACCGCCACCATGGCGCAGCCCGAGCCCAGCGCCAGCTGGCGGCACAGCGTGTCGTGGGTGTCCAGGTCGCCGATCACCCAACCGCCGCCGTGGTAGTACACCAGCACCGGCGGTGCCGCGCGGCGCTCGGCCTTGGCCTGCGGCTGATACAGCCGCAACGCGATCGGCCCGTGCGGGCCCGGTGCCGACAGCTCGCGCACCTCGCCGATCGCCGGCGGCTCGGGCTGCGTGACCGCGCGGCGCTCGCGGTAGAAGTGGCGCGCTTCGGCCGGGCTCAGCGTGTGCGTCGGCGGCACCTGGCGTTCGATCATCAGGTCCAGCAGGGCCTTGGCATGGGGGTGCAGCATCGGGTTCCTTTCCTTCGGTCCGTTCGACGCGAACTGTAGGTCATCGAGCGGCGCTTGGCGCGCCGGCATTTTCTCAGGGCCGCGCCGAGGAAGGCGCGAAGGCACATGCCTTTTAGCGCTTGTTCTTCGACCTGTTCGCTTGCGCGGAACGATTTCTCCCGGAAGAAAAATCCCCCCACCGGATGATCAACCACGCCAGGGCCAGAGGAACAACGATTGCGAGAAGGGTCATCAATATATGAAAAAGATCGTTTTCCATATTCATGCCGATGAATCTTCGCAAACCATTTCCAGGATCATGGGATGGCCGTTCTTGTGGCGTGCATTTCCCGGCACCGGCCGGTTTGCATGGCGCCACTCTAGTGCTCAACGCCGGGGTGCGCCGTAAATTCTGCGTAAATTGACCAAACCGGAATATCGCGCCAATCCGGCATAAGCGCCGGCAACCGGTTTTCGAGAATTTATGAAGAATTTATGCGCAGGGCCATTCTCGATATGGAGAATTTACGCGTACCCGTCTAATACTTCAGCGCGGCTCCCAGAACTATTTTCGCCGGCATCGATGGATGCCCGCCGGTCATGACTGAATCTCTCTTGGTATTTGCCTTGGCGATTGGCCTGGGCTGGCCGCTGAGCCTATATCTGGCGGCGGTCATGCGCGGTGGCCCGATGCGCGGGGACGCCCTGTTCCGCTGGATCGAGCAGCCCGTCTACAGGCTGCTGGGCACGCGCGCGGAACGCGGCATGAACTGCAAAAGCTATGCGGCAGCGTTTCTGTCGAGCAACCTGGTCCTGGCTATCGTCGTCTGGCTGATCTTCATGACCCAGGCCTGGTTGCCTTTGAACCCCGATGCTGCGCCCAACATGCGCTGGGACTTGGCGCTGCACACGATGGTGTCCTTCCTGACGAACACCAACCAGCAACACTATTCGGGTCAGGCCCAGCTGTCGTACCTGGCGCAGATGACGGGCATCGTTGGCCTGCAGGTGATCACGCCGATGATGGGGTTGGCGATCGTGGTCGCCACGCTGCGCGGCCTCTTCGGCGGGCGCAATGCCGAGGCGCTTGAAACGGGCGGGCCGAAGGACGACGAGGTCGACCTGGGCAACTACTGGGCCGACGTCGTTCGTGCCACCTTGCGCTTCATGCTCCCGCTGTGCCTCGTCTGGACCGTGCTGCTGGCCAGCCAGGGGGTGCCCGCGACGCTGGACGGTGGACCCGTGGTCGCCCCCGTTGATTCGGCTGTCGGGATGAAGGAGCAGAAGCTCCCGCTCGGGCCGGTGGCTCCGATGGTCGCCATCAAGCAGCTGGGCACCAACGGCGGAGGCTGGTTCGGCCCCAACAGCGCCGCGCCGCTGGAAAACCCCACGCCGCTGTCCAACCTGCTCGAAACGCTGGCGAT
>Ga0164241_10005310_pt1 | contig 12146 bp, 4 predicted proteins | sample OricomyardsoilBY_FD_108780 | JGI IMG/M metagenome (GOLD analysis project Ga0164241, IMG submission 108780) | Backyard soil microbial communities from Emeryville, California, USA - Original compost - Back yard soil (BY) | ecosystem: Environmental > Terrestrial > Soil > Unclassified | place: USA...
ATCAACCCCATAAACGGCACTTCCGAAAGTTTTGACTAGCATTTACAACAAACTTATGGTTAATGATAGCAAATATATTTGTTGTATGCTATTACGCAGATAGCAATGAGATAAATTCTCGTTTGCTATTGTTAACCATTGTTCGAATAATTTTTTTAGTGCTACTTATAGACAAGATACAATAAACACCATGTATATTCTATTGTTTGCTGGTAATAAGGCATTACAGGATAGGGTTTCTAATAGTAAAAAATCACTCCAGACTTTTATTTGAAAGTCTGGAGTGATTGAGATTTATTCTTTAATTATCTTGAACGTTTTGGTTTCTGTATCAGTTTTAATTTCAATTTCGTATAAACCTTTGGTTAGTTGCCCAACAATTATGTGTGTCTTAAAATCATATGAGTAGTTAGTGTTTTTGAAATCCCGATTATAAACTTCATCGCCCACAACATTCAAAACTCTGATTGCTACGTTACTACTTTTCACATTTACTAATTCTACTGTAACAATATCGGCAGCAGGATTTGGATAAATACGATAGGTTTCTGAACCGAAAACACTTACATCCATGCAAATGGTATCGGCACAACAGGTATAACAACTATCTCCATCTTCAACATGCTGCCATAAAGAAATAAGGCAAACATGATATACCCCTGGATTAGTGTAGCCATGAATAGTATCAGTAGTTTCACTGCTTACAACATTGTTTAACACACTTGCCCCATCGCCAAAATTCCATATTTGAATATCAGGTTGCTGATTATATGTTGCATTGAGGTGCATATTATAAGGGTTGAGCGAATCAGGGAAATAGGTAACCACCCCATCAAGTAAATCACACGGACGAACTATTACATTTATATCTATGCAAAAAGTATCGGAGCAACAAGCAAATCCATTATAATCAACCCAGTTTGCTATAATGCATATGGTGTACTTCCCCGAATGCGTGTATGCATGAGTGGCAGGTTGACCGGCAATTGCATCCTGAAACGGAGTACCATCGCCAAAATACCAACTAACGTATGATGGATTGTAAGGACTATTGTCAGTAACTCTTACTTCATTTCCGCTTACTACGATATTAAAGTGCGCTTTAAGCTGTGGTGGGCAAGGGCAATCAACAACTGTTACTGTTACACATTCAGTGTCGGAGCACATAAATGTGCTATCCATAGAAGCAACAAGACATAGCTCATATACACCGGGAACCAGATCTATAGGCCCGTTAAAAATGTTATAGGTAGGTGAACCGGAAAAAGTATCATCAACAATTCCATCAATCATTATCTGATAGTAGTTGCCCCCCGAAAATGCTATTACAAAGTTAGAGTCTTGTATACATATAGTTGATGGCACTACAAAACACGCATGTGTATGACAGCTTTCTGTACATTCAATTACTGTAAATTTTGCATCAGAAGAATCGGAACATGTTTGCGTAGAATCAGAAGTGAAAACACGAATTTGTAATTGATGAGCACCTGCGGTAAGGCTGATAGGTACTGATACAACTTGTGGGTGCTGATAGAAGGCTTGTAAAGGTTGTATAATGCCATCGATTGATAGCTGGTAAAAATCGCCTCCGTCAATAACAACAGGCATCAGGTCAGTTTCGCACACCGTATCGTCAACAATTACCAAGGAAGCATCCAGCGCTTCACATACGCAATTGCGCACAGTTAAATGGGTGGTATCAGTGCTACAGGAAATAGTATCCGAATTGAAGAATGTAGCCACTATTTCATTATCCCCTAAATGGAAATTATTACTAACCTTAGCAAAATCTTTATCTATAATCATTGGGTGCGACGTTATAGGTATGCGGGGCCCTATCGCAATACCATTTACATTAAACTGTACAAAAGCCCCTCCATCTAATATAATAGTACTGGTGTCGTTCATACAAACTGATGTATCCTCCATCCAAAATAGTGGTGTTGTGCAACATTGGATTATATGTGCCAAATGGGTTAGTGTATCCGTATCGCAGAGATTTGTGATAACAAGAGTTACTTCAAAATCCCCAGGTTCAGGATAAGTATGTGTCGGATTGAATTCTGTCGAGGTGGTTCCATCCCCGAAATCCCAACTGTATGAGTTCACTAAACTCAAATTACAGGTAGCTGTAGATGGCGGAAGAAATTGAACGCAGCATTGCACGCACGAGTCTACTTGTGTTATTTCACCGGTAATGTTGTTATGTATCAAATCGCTTTGAATGAAGGTTGGTAAGCCTATATTATGAAATGTATCAACACCTGAACCAGGAAGTGTGCATATGTCATCGGGTGCATAGATATTTAAAGGAATAGCATCCTGTTGAAAGTCGCAAGTCAAAAAACCATTGTCAGGGTGGTTAATTACACTTAACGTGCTGGTATTATCCATAGCCATGTATATTCTCCCATCTGGCCCCAATTGAAGTGCTCCATAATTATACCCAGGATAATCTGCTTTCCATGCTAAAGGTGTTGTTAAGTTTGTAATAATGTGTCCCACCACACTATAGTCCCATAGTTCTGAACGTCCGATACCTGCAACACTTAAATAAAGATAATAGGCATTGGGTGAAAATTCTACCCCATACGGGTCATTATGGCCTCCGCCGCTTGGGTTGTTATTGGGTACGTCAATATTATAATGGTTACTAATATTAGCTGTAGCGTTATCAAAATCCATTATTTCAAATTCTACTGTGTTTGCCCCAACGTTGGCACCGTTAATGGCATTGGCAAGATGTTTTCCATCAGGGGAAACTTTTAGTTGCCCTCTTGGGTCCGCTACTATGGAATAGCCGCCATCTGTTCCAAAAGAATGGCCGATACTTTGTATCAACGGAGAGCTAATACCGGCAGTTGTAATATGGAAAGAGTAATAATTTGTACCTGAGTAGAGGTGACTAATGAGCCAATATCCTGTACCCACATTATCTTTGGTAGCGGTAAGCTTTTCTGAGAAGTTATTTGTAGGATCATCAGGGATTGTAGGCATTAGCAAGTTTTTCATCCCAGCTATAATATCCCCATTGCCTCCGTTTAAAGTCATGTCAACCACATTATACAATAATGGGCGGGGCGAAGCACTACCTGGTAAAACGCCTTGATCAGAAGCATAAGTGGTAAAAATGTAATAGAAACGCGTACTACCCGGAAATGGAACTACTAATGCCGACTGAGTAGAAGACCAGTGGCCTTTCAGACTGTCTCCATTAGGCATTACATTGTCATTCCTATCCCAAACTTTTGTACCGTCTGTATAAAAAAGCATTTCGCCATTGCAGTCTGATACATTGGCGCAACCTTCAGAGGTGCAAAGTTGTCTACCATACACCGTTTCGGGTATTACATGCTCAGCAAATTCAATTCCAAACTTATTCCCAAAGGCCCAATTTCGCCCATATCCGGGTACACAGGAGGAATCATTAATTTGCGAAAAACCGCTAAAACAAAATGCTAATAGAAGAATTGAAAAAAATAGCTTTCTCTTCAATTTGTGGATGTAATCTTTTCTCATAAACTATTATTTTGGTTTAATGAAAAGGTATGCATTATTTATAATAAGCTATTTTTTATAGTTAACAATATTTTCAATTTATTTATTAACACTTCGGAGCTGTCTTTTTCCAATTGAAGAAAGTAAGAAGAATTAAATGCATATAAATAAATGGCAATCATATAGATATTAAAATTCAGTAGTCTGAAATCAATAATCGAGCCATTGTTATTATAGAGTAATTATACTTTAATGTAATTTTACTCAGGGATGCTAATTTAAGTGAGCTACATTAAATACGAACGAGTGGGTTAAATAGATAAAGAGCCGTCGGCGTCATCCGGTATTGTGATTTGGATATTATGTACTTTTTATAAATAAAATAGGCACCGGTGTTTCCGATGCCTATTTCGTGGGTCTCTATCTTTTTACTTATTAATTTTTAATCACTTTAACTACTTCAACCTTTTTGTTAACGGTTACTTTCATCAAGTATAGGCCGTCTACAAGGTCTCGCAGGTTAACGTAAAGTTGGTTATTTCCTTCCTTTAAATTGTTATATTCCTTAACAATCATCGGCCTTCCAATATTATCGGTAAGTTCAAGTTTGGCATTATCGTTTTCGCCAGCTATAACTTCAACTGTAAGTAAACTATTAGTTGGGTTAGGATAAAACCTCATTAATCCTCCTTCGTAACTAGCATTTGTTTTTAAATTAAATTCTTCACAATACTGAGTTTTACATAAAATTGAGGGCTCGTTAGGGAAGGAAGTATAGTAATCAGCTTGAACGCAAAGCTTAAACCTATTGTTTGGAGGATTATTATATCCGAAATAAGTACTTATACCTGATGATAATATGTTATTATCAACCGACCAAGAATAGGTTGCCGCAGATAAGCGTGTTGAGGAAGCGACTTGAAAACTTGCGAATTGGTTTTGTTCTTCCAACAATATAATATCAAATGTTTGTGCGTTACAAGGATTAATTTCAACCGGTATACATATTGTATCCACACAGCAGCAAATTGCTAAGCTATCAAAATTAACAGTAGTGGTATCTAAACTCCAAATTACTGTAGCGCAAGCTTGATATCCCATACCATTATTCATATAGTAATGCGAAATAGCTTGGCCGTTATTTACGGAAACCTGGCCATCGCCAAAGTCCCAAATTACAGTAGGTACGGGGTACATATTACCGGTATAGTTAAAAACAGCATTATGATAATTGTTGGCATCAAGGGTGTAACTGATATAGTCAGTTGCTTTCCAGTAATCGCATAAATCAATTACAATGCTATCACAATCTCTGTCGTAACAACAAATGTTATGACCATTAGGCCCAGGCAATATATAAGCGGCTTCCATGCATATTACATGTTGGCCGGGCGTAAACTGATAATTAAATATATCGTCGTTTAATGTTTCTCCAACTAAAGAATCATCAACATACCAATTAATAAAGCTTGCCTCAAGGCCGGTATTATAAAATTCGTATTTCATATTAGGTAATTCATTACTAGCCAAGTGTGCTTTACCATATAATGAATCACAGCCGCAGCTAATTAATACAGCCGAAATGCAAACAGTATCACTACAATAGTCTTCTGTAGTTTCAGGATCAGAAGAATAAATAACTAAGCATAAGGTATGTTCCCCTAAATCATCAGGCCCGGGGGTAAATTGCCATGCATAATTAACTACACCCGTTGAAGAGGAAATATCATCAGCTTCCCCATCGCCAATTGTTGTAAAGTATAAATCTCCATTTAAATACAGGTGCACCGTTACTACCTCACCTATACAAAACGTATCCTTATCAAAACTAATGTTACCATCAATTACTGGTGGTCCGCCTACAATTGCAGTTGCGGTTCCTGTGCAACCATTATTTGATGTTGCAGTCACTGTATATATACCTGGGCCAACATTACTTAAGTGGTCATCAGTTGAGTCGTTGCTCCATAAATAATTATAACCAAGAGTTAGTCCACCACCGGTTACGGTTAGTGTAACCCCTCCATCATTACCTTCGCAAGTAGCATCAATAGGTGTAGGTGTTACAATGACAACGTCAGGATTAGCTAAGATGCGCGAACTTGTAGCAGTGCAACCATTAGCATCAGTCATAGTAAAGGCATAATCTCCGGCGCACAAATTGGTTATTGTAGCCGTATTGCCACCGAAAGGAACGCCATTTTGGCTCCATTGATAAGTAAAAGGTGCTACCCCACTGTTAAAAGCTGAGGCTGACATTATACCATCACACGCATCATGACAGCTTATCAAATCATAAACGTGCATAAGCACAATTGCAACGAAAGGTGCCGGCTCAGTAACGGTAGCAGTAGCTGTGGCTGTACAGCCTACTGCATCTGTCAAGGTAACAGTATAGGTGCCCCCACCCAATCCTGTAATAGATGCTGTAGTTGCCGCATTATTCCATGCATAAGTATAAGGGGCTACACCATCCGTAACTTCAACGGTTGCTGTTCCTGTTAACTCGCCATTGCAAATTGGATTTGTGGCATTTATTTCAACAGCACATGATACCCTAAATAGATCTACATCACCAGGATGTGTTTTAACATTAAGACCCGTTGCATTGACTGGTGCAACTGCTGTAAATATATGCAAATATATGCTACTATTTTCAACGTTATCATTATTATTTGGCGATACGAATTGATAATAATTATTGCCATTTTCAGGGATCCCGGCTAACCCATATTCGACTTGATGGACATTTCCGCCAAACCAATTTGGGGAATATTCTAATGCATCGCCAGTTGCCCAATAACGAGCATTTGTATTTGGTGTTTGCACGTTAAAATCAACCCCGCCTGTGCAATTTGTGCTTTTATAATTCCACACACCTAGATTCCCAACATAATAGTTATTATTTGATATCTCCCATAAGTTTGTTGAGTTGTTATAGTCATATCTTAGCACTCTTGATTTGTGTGCCCAAAACATAATATCCGTTGGATAAGATGGGGTACCGCCATTTGCATTTGTAAATGTAGATGGAGCGTGGGTATCTCCCATTGTTCTTTCAGCTAACAGCATTTGTTGACCATCTAACGAGATTTCAATATCAGCTATAGGATTAGAGTAATTTCTATCGCCCAAAGGATCTAGTGTTGTACTAGTATTTGGTATGTGTGGTATGGGGGTAATGCTAAATAAAGCTTCTGTTATTGGATCTAATAGCCCGGAACCATTAATTTCAACAGAATGAACTTCATTATCGTTGGAAGCATCGATATTTCCGATATTTTCTCTCCATCTAGCAAAATAAATTTTATCACGATAGTAAGCGATACCCCACAATAAGTCCCCTCTCTTAGCGAATGATGGAAAATGATCCATAGCATGAGCATCGGAATATGAATTAAAAGTGGGGTAGTACCGGCTTAGTACATTACCTGTTGACGCATCAATAGTATAAATACCTCCATCTTCCATATTTGTGGCATATATTCTATTCCGGTTTTTATCGTAACAGATGTTACCTATCCCTGTTCCCCTATTGAACATATGGTTATCACCAATTGGCGAGGTATTATTCAGCGTGGAAAATACTAATGCATTATAAGCACCTGTAACCGGATCTAACGCCCAAATTAGAACTGCATTATCATTACCTGCTGTAGTTCCATCGAAAGATTTATATCCGCTATTATTTACTCCACCAATTTCATAATTAGCATCAGCTATGGGGGCGTATATTTGAGTAGCTGCAACATATATTAAGTGGTTAGGAGAGGTAGTATTTGTTGCTATTCCAAATACTTGACCTAGATTCTGAGCTATCCAATCGGATTGTGTGATATGGCCTGCATTATTAGGCAAAGTACCCCATCCCCAATTGTCACCAAGTAAATTTTGTTCTGCATAACTAGTATTAGATACATCAAATATTTCAACTACACGTGATGTTGCATCATCCGCTGACTTGGTTACCACTGATGATCCGATATCCAACTGCGCTGAGCCCCGTATGCATAATGTAATTAAGGCTATAAAAAGTAAAAATTTTGGTTTCATAAGCTATGGGGTTTAGGTTTGTAATACCCCAAAGCTGGTGCAATGTGTTGGCTTAATTAACCAATAAAGGATAAGTGCGGCTTATTTTTGAAGAAGTGATGTAACAGGCTAATAAGTGCAAGGTTAAGCATTCAGCAATTGCTCCATCAATAAATCGCGCTTTCGTTGCGATACATTTATGTTCGAACCATCGCTCATTACCAATACGGGCGAGTTACCTTTTTTATATTCAACCACATGCAGTTTATTAATTAGGCTGGCGTGGTGTACGCGTATAAAGCCACTATCGGCTAATAGGGTTTCGTATTCGCCTAAGTTTTTGGTGGCCAACATTTCATTTTGGTTAGTAAGCTTAAACCAAGTATAGCCACCATCGGCTCGGCAATGTACTATATCTGTTATTTTTACAAATATCATACCCTGCATAGCGGGCAATGCAATTTTGCGTTCCTTGTCTAAACTTTTTATGTTAGTTAGCAAGTTTTTAAGTTGTACGTTTTCGGTTTTAGCATTAATGCGCTCAGTAGCTTTATTTACTGCGTTTGCTAATATGCTAACATCAATAGGCTTTAATATATAGTCGCACGCCGATAAACGAATTGCTTGCAATGCATATTTCTCGAAGGCGGTTACAAATATTACCTCAAATGGCACCTTCTCGTATTCGGCAAGCAAATTAAATGCATTGCCGAAAGGCATTTCAATATCTAAAAACACTAGCTGCGGGGCATGCTTATCAATAATTATTTTTGCCTCGTTGGCACTGCCGGCTGTGCCTACTACATTAATACCGGGACAATACTTAATAATTAAATTGTTTAAATTTTCAACGCCTGCCTCCTCATCGTCAACAATAATTGCAGTTATCATATAGCATCTTTTAATGGAACAAACACTTTTACCAACGTACCAAGTGCCTTACCCTGTTCATTAATCAAATCTTCAATTTCAACTCGTATCTTACTATTATTTACTCTATTAAATAAAAACACCTTATCCTCAGATAATTTAATTCCTTTCGATCTGTATTCAATGTGCATTTTGCTTTTCAGCTCGGCGGCGGCTTTTCTGCCAACCCCGTTATCGCGTACATGGCACACAATAAATCCGTTTTCGCATATAAACGAAATTTCCAGTAGCCCTTGTCCTTCAGTTTTATGTCTCAACCCATGCCTGATGGCATTTTCCACGTAGGGCTGTAAAACCATTGAAGGAAAGATAATATCTTCTGCCGAAAAACTGGAAATATTATTGGTTAATAAATAATTAAACTTTTTTCCGAAGCGCATTTTTTCTAACGTAAGATAATTGTTCAGGTATTCAAGTTCCTCCTTTAACGATATAACAGGCGTTGCTGAAATTTCCATTGTTTGCCGTATAAGCGCACCAAAATTGGCCAAATAAAAATTAGCAGAGTCAACGTCGTTGCGGTTAATATAGTTTTGTATTGAGCTAAGAGAATTGAAAATGAAATGCTCATTCATGTGTGCTCGTAGCGCCTGCAATTCTATTTCAGCAATTTTTTTATTTATAGCTGTATTTGCTTTTTCCCGTCTTCTTATTAAGTTAATACGCCAGTAAGCAGCAGACCATATAATAATGATTATAGCAATCATTATTAATGCGGCAAACCACCATGTTTTCCAAAACGGAAGATGAATTTCAAAAAGAATAGTTGCAGGCTTATTACTCCAAAGGCCATCAGGGCTACGTGCCCATACATTAAAAATATATTTACCTGCCGGCAACGCATAAAAGCTTAGTACATTGTTATAGGTTGATACTGTATCGGCATTGTTGCTATTCAATACGTATTTGTAAAGTACTTTACCTGCACTATTATACGATATACCTATAAATCCTATTTCAATGTTATTTTGATAATGCTTTAAATGCAAAACATTAAAATTTGTAAATGAACTATCGGCGTATTTAAAGGATGTAATATATACGGGCGGGCTGAAGGAGGTATTATGGGTTGCCGCCGGTATATTAAAGGCCCCATCGCTGGTACCAAGCCAAATATTTTTATCATCTGTATATATATCGTTAACTTGTAGTCCTTGTCCTATATTAAAGCCATTTAAAACTGTAACATTGTATGTTAATGGCAAATATGATGTAACACTAATTTTTGCAGCGCTGTGGTTAGCGCATACCCATATTACATCTTCCCTTTCTTTAAATATTCTTTTACAAATATCGCTAGGTAAGCCATTGGTTTCATTGATATTCAATATTTCATTATTGTCGGTTATTATAAATACACCACGCTGATGGGTGGCTAACCATAAGTTGCCACGGCTATCCGCTGCCATGTCCGTTATTCTTGATTTATTTAAAATATTATTTTCGTTATAGCTTTCAATCCTTCCGCTTTTATATGTGTAAAGCCCATTAAGGGAGGCAAGCCAAATACAACCATGCTTATCTTTCTCAACTGAAGTAGTTCTGAATTTGCATATAGTGTCAATTAAATAGTTGCCATTTTTTAAGTATACTCTATAGGCGCCATTGGTTGCGGCAATCAGGCAAGAATCCTCAGCCTCATGGGTTATATTTTTAATACAAAAGGTTTGTATTAAGGTATGTAACTCAGGATTCTTTTTTGATATAAATAGCAAACCATAATCAGTAGCAACCGATAGTAAGTTTCTATTAAAATCGCATATTTTAATAATTTTTTTGCCCGCAGCACTATTGTTATTTACATTTATAATTTCTGTTTTGTCACCTTTTAAAATTTCATATTGCGCATTATCTAAACCTAAAATAACGCTGTTATTATTTTTGTATAACGCGGTAACCTCACTACTTTTTAAATTAGTATTTACATTGTATTGAATAATTTTATTTGATGTACTTAAGAAAACGCCCCGGCCTAATGATGTAGTCCAGTTATTACCTTCTCTATCAATACAGGTATGCGTATAAGTTGTATTAGTAGGCAGAAAAGGAAAAGGTGGGGGCATTAATTTGAGTTTACTATTGAATGCTTTTACACCGTCATTTCTGACTGAAATTAGCAATAACGAATCGCCAAATACATTCGTATAATTCTCTATTATATTATCAAAACCGTACTTTTCAACATCCTCAATTAACACGGTATTTTTAGTGATTTTAATAATGCGATTGGGCCCTTTGGAAATATTTTCTGTAACATAGCAAGTGTCGTTCCAAAAACAAGGTGTATGATGAAAGCCATCATCTAAATCAATAATTTTCTGATAGCTAACTTTTTTATTTATGAAATTAATATAGTATATACCCCCTGTTACTGTTATTGTAGGGCGATTACCAATATATCCAATACCAGAGCAGCGTTTTCCTCCCGGAGCCTCAAAATCCATTATTTTATTACTGTCAATTACATAGACTCTATCACCATATATCCAAACCTTTCCTTTTTCATCAACTGTAATGTTTGAGAACCACATCTCACACACCTTCATACCACTTAACAGGGTATCGTTTTCAGCATTATGTATAATACCTTTATACATAAAACAAGGTGTAGAGTTGTAGCAGATCATCCAAAGGCGCTCAAGCGAGTCTTCAGCAATAATGAACACATCGTTATCTGGGAGGCCATCTCTAACAGTAAAATTTACGAAATTTGTACCATCAAATCGGCTCAGTCCATGATCGGTACCAAACCATAAAAACCCCTTCCTATCCTGCATTGCTGTGTAAACCGTGGAGCCGGGCAAGCCATCTTTCGACGTATAATTTTTATATACCTGCTGTTGAGCCATACATAAATGTGCAAGTAGTAGCATGAACAGTATACTTAATGTTTTTTTCATTTTTTATCAGAGACAACAAAGTTGCAAAGCGGCAATTAATATTAAGTGACTATCATTTAATTGCATAAAGTAAAAACTCATGCTATAAGTTAGGGTCTTTGACTAAAAATTAATGGAAGCTATTATTAATGCAAACTCAATTAATTTTTAATAGAACATGAATTGATTCATATGTACATGTTCTCTTCAATATTAGAAATTTAGTTAGAAAGGTGCAATTAATATTAATGCTTGAAAAAAAGAATTACCCATCAATTCTTATGGTGATGAACTTACTAAAACCTCATGGGCTCATACTGGCCACCAACATAAAGCTGGCAGGGTAGGTAATTGAAAACTTACTCCGCGAAATAGTTACGCGGCGTTCCCCCATAGGTTGGCGCATTACCTCTAATACAGTACGTTTAAATTCAGGTAGTTCATCTAAAAATAAAACGCCATTATGCGCTAAACTAATTTCACCGGGGTGCGGGTTACTGCCGCCGCCAACTAAAGCCACATCACTTACTTATGGTGCGGCGAACGAAACGGCCTTTGATACAGTAAGGAAGTATTTGTACCCAGTTTACCTGCTACCGAATGTATTTTGGTGGTTTCAAGCGCCTCCTGTAAAGTTAATGGTGGCAATATGGTAGGCATACGTTTAGCAAGCATGGTTTTATAGCGGCTTCGCGGGCGTTTTGCTTGGGTAGTATAAAGCCTTTAAATTTTTCTTTACGCGCCTGTATGGCTATGGGCAATGCACCCTTTATTGGTAACAGGCTGCCATCTAACGATAGTTCG
>Ga0164241_10005311_pt1 | contig 12146 bp, 11 predicted proteins | sample OricomyardsoilBY_FD_108780 | JGI IMG/M metagenome (GOLD analysis project Ga0164241, IMG submission 108780) | Backyard soil microbial communities from Emeryville, California, USA - Original compost - Back yard soil (BY) | ecosystem: Environmental > Terrestrial > Soil > Unclassified | place: USA...
ACGCCTCGAAGGGAAAAACGAAGACGGCCGCGGCGAAAAAGAAAACGAAAGCGAAAACCAAAACGCGTTCCCGCAAGAAAGCCGCCTGAGCGCGCGCCCGGTTTGAATCGTAGCATTCCTCTCACTTCTCATGTCGCTCACTGAATACCGGCGGAAACGAAACTTCGGAAAAACCGCCGAGCCCGAGGCGAAAACCAACCGCCAGAATCGCCGCCGCTTCGTCATCCAAAAACACGACGCCACCCGCCTCCACTACGACTTCCGCCTCGAACTCGGCGGCACGTTGAAATCGTGGGCCGTCCCGAAAGGTCTTCCGTACAAGAAAGGCGAAAAGCGCCTCGCCGTGCACGTCGAGGATCACCCCGTTTCCTACATCGCCTTCGAAGGCACCATCCCGAAAGGCCAGTACGGCGGCGGCACCGTGATGGTTTGGGATCAGGGCACTTTCGAAACCGACGATCCGCATCCGTTGAAGACGTTGGAGAACGGCAAACTGCATTTCTCGCTCCATGGGAAAAAGCTGAAAGGCGAATGGTATCTCGTGCGTCTGCGGGACGGCGATGAGTGGCTCATCATCCGTGGCGGCGACGACTTCAAACCCGTATCCAAAAAACAAGACGACACCTCCGCGCGCTCCGGCAAATCGATGGCCGCGCTCAGCCGCAGCTCGAAAGTCTGGAACTCGAAAGATCCCGAAGACCCGGAGAAGAAAAAGAAGGCGGAGGCCGAACACTCCGCCGCCCGCAAACGTGGCGCCAAGCACCTCAAACCGATCGCCGCCGGCCCCGCGCCGAAATTCATCGAGCCGATGCAAGCGCTCCTGGTGGATGAACCGGCGGAGGGCGACTGGCGCTACGAGATCAAATTCGACGGCTTCCGCGCACTCGCGTTCAAACGCGGCGCCGGCGTGCACCTGCTTTCCCGAAACAATAAAAACTTCGCGGAAAAATTCCCCGAGATCGTCGACGCCGTCGCTGCGTTAGAGACCGACGATCTCATCCTCGACGGCGAAATCGTGGCCTTGGACAAGAAGGGCCGCTCGTCGTTTCAACTCCTCCAAGGCATCGACACCGGCGAGCGCCCGCCGCTGGTTTACTACGTATTCGATATTCTGCGACTCGACGGTGAATCGCTCCTCAAACTTCCGCTCGACGAGCGGAAGACACGCCTCGAACGCGTGCTCAAAAACGCCCCGCCCGAAATCCGTTTTTCCGCGTCGCTCGAAGGCAAGGTCGGGAAACTCCTCGCGCACGCACAGCGGCTCGGCCTCGAAGGCTTGATCGGCAAACGCCCGGATTCCCTCTATGAGGCCGGGCGCCGCAGCGGCGCATGGATAAAACTGAAACTCCAGCACGAACAGGAATTCGTGATCGGCGGCTACACGCCGCCGGGCGGGAGCCGTAAACATTTCGGCGCGTTGATCGTCGGCGTTTACGAAGGGAAGAAACTGATCTGCACGGGAAAGGTCGGCACCGGCTTCAACCAGGCACTGCTGCGCTCTCTGCATGAACGTTTCAAAAAAATCCCCGCATCGGAATGCCCGTTCGAAAATCTGCCCGATAAAAACAGCCGGCGCTACGGGCAGGCGATCACCGCATCCGTCATGAAAACCTGCCACTGGCTGAAACCCTCGCTCGTCTGCCAGCTTCGCTTCACCGAATGGACGCAGGACGGCCGCCTCCGGCATCCCGTCTTTCTCGGCCTGCGCGAGGACAAACGCGCCTCCGAAGTCATCCACGAAAAAGCCGTATGAGCGCCTCCGCCAAAACCGAACTCAACGTGGACGGCACGCCGGTCGCCGTCTCCAATCTCAAGAAGGTGCTCTACCCCAAAACGGGTTTCACCAAAGGCGATGTCATTGATTATTACATACGCATTTCGAAGCATCTCCTGCCTCATTTGAAGAACCGGCCGATCACGCTGAAGCGTTACCCGGACGGCGTGGATGGTTTTTTCTTCTACGAAAAACAATGTCCGCCCCATCGCCCGAAATGGATCAAGACGACTGCCGTCCCGAAGTCGGATGGCACCGACATCAACTACTGCGTGATGAACGATCTGCCGGCGCTCGTGTGGGCCGCGAATCTCGCCGACCTCGAACTCCACACGTTTCTTCACAAGGCCCCCGCGATCCACCGGCCCACCGCGCTCGCCTTCGATCTCGATCCAGGCGCGCCCGCCGATCTCGTCCAGTGCGGCCAGGTCGGTCTTTTGCTCAAGGGACTTTTCGATTCGTTGAAACTGAAGTCGTTCGCGAAGACCTCCGGCTCGAAAGGCCTGCAAATCTATGTGCCGCTGAACACACCTTCGGCGAGCTACGAGAAGACGAAGGAGTTCGCGCATCAGGTCGCGATCACACTCGAACAACAGGCCCCCGAGCTGGTCGTTTCGAAAATGCAAAAATCGCTGCGACGCGGCAAAGTGCTCGTCGATTGGAGCCAGAACGATGACCACAAAACCACCGTCAACGTGTACTCCTTGCGCGCAAAAGACCATCCAACCGTCTCCACGCCGGTGACGTGGGAAGAAGTCGCCGGGATGGTGAAAAAGAAGGACGCCGCCCGCCTCAGTTTCGAAGCCAAAGACGTCCCGAAACGTGTCGCGAAACTCGGCGACCTCTTCGCGCCCGTGCTCACGTTGAAGCAAAAACTCCCTCCGCTGAAAGCGCTCTGACTTCTATGGAGTGCGGTGCCTCGGCACCGCTTTCCCGCGAGCCTCGGCTCGCCCCACGAAGCGGCGTCAAGCCTCCGCACTCCAACGCCTCCGCCGACTCCAAACGCGAAACCGCCCGCTTCCGTTATTGCCCGCGCGCATGACCGCCGCTAACTCGTCCCCACTTCTTTACCTATGGGACGTCAATGGCTCCACGCTAAGCGCGCGATCGTTAACCTTAAAAAAGGTCAGACGGTCGGCAAAATCGTCAAAGAAATCACCGTCGCCGCCAAGCTCGGCGGCGCCGACCTCGCGGCCAATGCCCGGCTCTTCGCCGCCGTGGAAAAAGCCCGCAAGCAAAGCGTGACTCGCGATGTCATTGAGCGCGCGATCAAAAAGGGCGCCGGCATCGGCGACGACAAACTCGTCCTCGAGCACATTGTCTTCGAAGGGTACGCACCGCATAAAGTGCCGCTCATCGTCGAGTGCATGACGGACAACCACCAACGCACCGCGCCCGAGATGCGCGTGCTTTTTAAGAAAGGCGTGCTCGGCGGCGCCGGCTCCAACAAGTTCCTCTTCGATCATGTCGGCATCGTGGAAGCGCACCATCCCGATTCCGCCAGCGATCTCGAAGCAGTCGCGATCGAGGCCGGCGCGAATGAGTTCGAGCCGCTCACGCACGCGCAAAACGACGACATCCCCGCAGGCGTCGCCGGCGCGCGCTTTCTCACCGATCGCACCGCCGTCCATTCCGCCTCCGTATGGCTCAAGGAAAACGGCTGGTCCGTCATCACGAGCGAGATCGGTTACGTCGCGAAAAATTTCCCCGAGCTCGACGACAATGCGCGCGCCGAAGTCGGCGAATTTCTCCAAGCCATCGAGGACAACGACGACGTCCAACGCGTCTGGGCCGCCGTTAAATAACGCGCGCGCGCCCTGATCGCTGCGAGCACAGCCGCCGAAGCAGCGACTCCGCCGGCGACTCGCTAATCGCTCCCACTATTCAATAGTTGCGACTTCCCCCGCGACGCTTCCCGCCTCCGCCACCATCGCGCGCTTCCGTAAATCCAGCGAAGCGACGATGAACAAGCCGATCAGGAAAAAGCCGCCGTTCGTCAGAATCGCCGCGCGATAACCAAACCGCGCCGCCAGTTCGCCGAAGACCAGCGGCCCGATCAACGCCGCGAGTTTTCCGAAAAATCCCCAGCACCCAAAAAACTCCCCGCTTCGGCCCGGTGGTGTCAGCACGGATACAACCGCCCGCCCCGCCGATTGCAGCGATCCCAGCGCCAGCCCCGCGACCACGCCGATCGCCATGAACTCGCCCTTCGTCCGGCACCACGCGACCCACACGCTCACGATCACCCATAAAATCAGCGACAGGATGAGCGCCGCACGCGAGCCCACTTTGTCCTGCAGAATCCCGAACCCAAACGCGCCCGCCACGCCCGCGACTTGGAGCACCATGAACAGGATCACAGTTTCGTTGATCGTCATCTGCAAAACCTGATCCGCGTACACCGATGAAAACGAAACCACCGCCATCAATCCCGCGGTGAAAAACACCATCGCGATAAAAAATACGAACAACGTTTTGTGCTGCGGCAGCTCGCGCAGCAGCGACAAGTTCGCCTGCCAGCCCGCCTTCAAATACGAGTCTCCTTTGGCCAGCGGTGTCGGCACCGCGCGTTCCCGCAGCAGCAACAACGTCGGCAAACTCGCCAGCAGGAAAAACGCGCCCGTCATCACAAACGTCCACGACACGCGGCCTGAGCCACTCCCGATCATCGCCATCGCGAGCCCCAAGCTGAGCAGCCCGCCGAGATACCCGAAGCTCCACCCATAACTCGAAATCCGCCCGACATTTTCCGCCGTGCTGATCTCCGGCAGAAACGCCGCGCACAGATTTTCGCTCACGGAGAACGCGATGTTTGCCACCGCCACGAGCCCCAGCGCCAGCCAGATTTCTCCTTCGCCCACCCAATAAAGCGCCATCGTCGCCCCCGAACAAACGAACGCCGTCGTCATCAAAAACCGTTTCTTCGCCGCCTTCGCATCCGCCACCGCCCCGATGAGCGGCGACGCCAGGATCACGACCACTTGTGACAACGCCAGCGCCCGTCCCCACCACGCCGGAGCCGATGCATTTCCCTCCGCGACCACGCCGACAAAATAGCGCGCGTAGATCACCGTGATGATGATCGTCGTGAACGCCGAGTTCGCGAAGTCGAAGCAGCACCACCCAAAAATCTCGCTCTTCTTGACCGGCGGGAAAGCGCCCGCAGGCGCAGCACTCGACGCGGACGACAACGGGGCGGCAGGTTCGCTCATGCGCCGCGCAGGCAAGCCACCGCACTCCGTCGAAGCAAGCGGAGAGCCTCCCGCCACCCTGACCAATAAAGCCGTCCGCTAACGGTTTCCCGATGACCGCCACCGCGATGCTCGACCTCAAACAACGGCTGGCGCGCCTGTCCGAGAGCGAACGTCGCGCAGCCGCTGCGTACTTGTTACGACTTAAGCACGAATCTCCTGCTGGGCGTCGCGAAACCTCCCGCTTGATGCGCGAGATGGACGCCGGAAAAAAGACGCGCCTGAGCAACCTGTCGAAGCGCAGTCGTCATGCCTAATCCCGGCTCCTTTGAGCCAGTCTTATCGGGCAAAGCGTCGTCCTATTTTCTGCGCGTTCCAAACGAAAGCAGCGCGCCGGGACGCGACTTCGCGGTGCAATTCGCCCGCTCTACCCATTCGGCATCATGCCGCTGTTAAGCGTCACCGCAAAAGCGCCGATACCTTCGTGATACCTTACTAACTCCGCGCCGTTTTCCACCGAAACGCGGCTTGCGCATCCGGCCTTCACGTCGTTCCTTCCCGCCCTCTTTTCTCCGATCACTTTTGTTAATGTTAATGCCCGACTCCTCCTCCACACCTCCCTCCTTCGGCCGACGCTGCCTCACCGCCGTCACCCAATGGATCGACTCCGATTACTGCCCAGATGGCGCCGAGAAAATGCGCAACGAACCCGACAAGGTCGACTGGGTGCGCGTCATGCCTTTCGTGATTCTTCACGTGGGCTGCTTCGGCATCCTCTTCGTCGGCGTCAGCGCCTTCGCCGCGTGGGCCGCGGTCTTCCTGTACTTCATCCGCATGTTCGCGGTCACCGGCATCTATCACCGGTACTTTTCTCATAAGACCTATAGCACCAGCCGCGTCGGCCAGTTCTTCCTGGCGCTCTGGGGCGCCACGACCGTTCAACGCGGTGGACTCTGGTGGGCGTATCACCATCGCCATCACCACCAGCACTCGGACGAAGAAGAGGATGCCCATTCGCCGCACGTTCACGGCTTCCTTTGGTCACACATCGGCTGGATCACCAGCCGGCGCAATTTCCCGACCGATTACTCCAAGGTTAAAGACCTCGCGAAATTCCCCGAGCTCGTGTGGCTGAACCGTTTCGACCTCGTGGTCCCGCTTTTGTACGCCTTCTCGATGTTCGGCATCGGTGCCCTCCTCGAACGCTTCGCTCCCGGCCTCGGCACCAATGGCTGGCAGATGGTTGTCTGGGGCTTCTTCGTGAGCACCACCGCCCTCTTCCACGGAACCGCCTGCATCAACTCCATGGCGCACTTGATGGGCAAACGCCGCTTCAAGACCGACGACGATTCCCGCAACAGTTTCATCCTCGCCATCATCACGCTCGGCGAGGGCTGGCACAATAATCACCACCGCTACCAGAGCTGCACGCGCAACGGCTTCTACTGGTGGGAAATCGATCCCACTTACTACGGTCTGAAATTCCTTTCGTGGACCGGTCTTATCTGGGGCCTCAAGGCCGTCCCGCAGTCCATCCTCGACGAAGGTCAGCGCGCCGAACACGCCGCCTCGATCGCCGCCGCCCTCAAAGCCGCGCACGTGCATCCCGAGTATTCCGCGCTGAAACGCGTCCTCCCCGCCGCCGCCGCCATCGCCGTTGCCACGGTCAACGCCGCCAACGTCCAAATCCCTCAAAAGGCCGAAGCCGGTCACCACAAAGACGTGACCGAACTCGCCCACGAGCTTCAGCAAAAGCAGTCGGGCGATCACCTGATCCGGCACACTCAGCCGCAGGCTCCGCAAAATCCGCCCGCCGTCTAAACCGCTCTCGTGTCGCGAGCCCTGATCAAGGCTCGCGGTCACAGTGCCGCCTCACGCCTCTTCCCGGGCGGACGTTCCCCAACGTCCGCCCTTTTTTATGTCGCGACCAAGCGGCGCGGCACGCGACGAGCCCGTCACCTCCGCCTCCGGGGCACTTCATAAAACCGGTTGCCGGCGCGCTCGCTCCGCCACCACTCTCCGCGCGTGGCCCTGCCTCCCGTTATCTACGAAGACGAAACCATGATCGCGTTCGACAAGCCCAGCGGCCTGTTGATCGCGCCCGATCGCTGGGACAAGAAACGAGAAAATCTCATGGATCTCGTGCACGCCAAAATGGGCCACGGCGTCGCCAACGTCCATCGCCTCGACGCCGACACGAGCGGCATCGTTCTCTGCGCCAAAACCAAGATCGCCCTCGATTTTCTCAGCGGACAATTCCAGAGCCGCACCGCGCAAAAACGCTACCTCGCCCTCAGCGTCGTGCTGCCCGAAGAGCGCGCGATGAAGCTCCCCACACCCGTCCTGCCCCGCCTGCCCGACGGCACGCTCCCCGAGTCGTTCACCATCGATCTCGGCCTCGGCCAGGATGAACACCACCCGGGTCACATGCGCGTCTTCCGCAAACGCGGCGGCAAGCCCAGCGTCACCGAGTTTCAAGCGCGCGAACGCTTCGGGAAATTTGTCCTGTACGAATGCCGCCCCGTCACCGGCCGCACCCACCAGATCCGCGTTCACCTCGCGGCCGTCGGCGCGCCCGTGCTCAACGACCGTTTCTACGGCGACCCCGACGAAAAGCTCCTCCTCTCGAATTTGAAACGCGGATACAAGGGCCGCGGCGACGAGAAGCCGCTGCTCGACCGCCTCGCGCTCCACGCCAGCGAACTCACCGTGAAACATCCCGACACGCGCGAGCCCGTCACGATCCACTCCGACAACCCGCGCGAGTTCGAAGTCGCCCTCAAATACCTCCGGAAATTTTCCTCCCCTCGCGTCTGAATGACCGGCCCGGTTCGGGGAGCACACGCGGCCCGCGTGTGGAGCCCTGCGTCCCGCCGGGCACGGCTCGAAACGCGGACTCCACCGGCGGCGACGCGTCTCTTCACGGCGCGAACTGAAACGGCAGCCGCACGCGCACATCGACCGGCTTCCCTCCGCGCATCGGCGGATCGAATACCCAAAGCGTTGCCGCGATCAGCGCCGCCCGGCCGAATTTCTCCTCCGTCGCCGACACCACCCGCGGGAGTCGCACGCGGCCTTCCTGGTCGATGATGAACTCCACCTGCGCCGAGCCCGACGATCCGCTCGCGCGCAAGTCCTCCGGATACGGCGCCGCCACCCGCCAAAGCGGTTTCAACGGCGCATCCAATCCTTTGGCCGTTCCGATGGCCGTTCCCGACCGCAGCACGCGGATCAATCGCGCCTCCGCCGCCTCGTTCTCCGGTGCGTCCGCGGCGGGCAGCGCAAACACATGCGTCCACTGCATCGGCACCGCCACCGTGCGCCCGTCCTTCATCGCCGGTTTGAACGTCCCTGCCGCCAGCGTATCCATTAATCGCTGACCGAACTCCGGCGCGCTCGCGGACACGAGCTGGAGATTTTCCGGCTGACCACGTTCCGTCAGATCGAAAAACACCGTCGCTTCTCCCGCCCGCCCTTCCACCGCCGCTTCGCGCGGGAAGGCCACATCCGGCACGCTCCAAAGCTGCGGAGGTTTGTCGCACAGATCGCGCTCTTCCTGCCCGTCAGCGGTCCGCACCGCGAAACCGTTGAGCGCCAGTTGCGGCGGCGCGCGTTCGCCGATGTTCATCGTGCTGGCTTCAAATTCTATCGGCGACCGCATCTTCGCGCGGACGGAGAGATCGCCCTGTTTCGCGGGCGTGAACGTCATCTTTTCCACCGCAGCGAGTACGGGACGCACGAAACCGGGATGCGTGATGTCGCGCAACCGCACGCCCGTGATCCGGCCGTCCGGCTCCACCACGTAATCCACCACAGCGGCGCCGCTTATCTGGCGCGCGAACAAGTCCGCAGGGTACGCCGGGTCGGGCGGCGAATCCGCTTTCGCGTCGGTCTTGGAAAGCGGATGCGGCGTCGAATTGTTCGGCGGCAGCAAACCGGCCTTCGGTTCGGGCAGCTTGAAATTCAAGCGTACGCTCATGCCCATCGCCGCCCGCTCGCCCATCTCCACGCCCGCATCGAAGGTCCATTGCGACACCGACTCCACCGCCGCTTTTTCGAAACGCGGGTCGGACGATTTCTGCGCGCGCACCGCACTCACCGCGCCTTTTTCATCGACGATGAAATACACGGTCACGTCTCCGGTCACTCCGGCCTCTTTGAGTTCCGCGGGATAAACCGGCGGCACCCACGTTCTCACCAAGGGTTCGCTCTCGGGCAGCTCCGCCGCCGCCGTTGCCGCTGGCTGCGCGTGCGCGCCCGCTGCGAACCACAAACTCATCAACCCCACCGCCACGCCGATTTTTATTTTCATGCGAGCCGCGATGCTTGGGAGCAGATTTAACGCTCGTCAACGGTTGCGATCATGCCCGCTGATTGACCTCCCTTCGCTGAACGCCAGCGTGCGGGAAAATTCGCGCCATGAAAATAGCCTTCACCCAAAAAGAGTACGCCCGCCTGCTGGAGATGAGTCACATCGCGACTTGGGTCGCCGGCTCGCACGACGACCAAAACCCGGCCGCACGGCGCTACGCGAACCTGGAGCAAAAGCTTCTCGCGATGGCCACGCCGATGGGCTGCGCCGATTACGTCGATGCCGATACCGACGACGAGACGCTGTATCCTTCGCTGAAACTCGAGGAAGAAACTCCGGCCACTCAGGCCATCGACGCCTACGACGAAGCCACCTTTTGGGAAAGCCTAGCCACGCGGCTCGCGGAGCGCGATTACACGCGCGAGTTGTTGAAGGAGCCTCTTCCAAAATCCCTGTCCGACGACGAACGTCACGCCCACATGGCCAAACGCCTCGACGCTCTCGAAGAACGTTACTGGGGCGAGTTCGAGAAACATGGCCTGGACAATCTCATGGTCCTCTTCGGCACCGAGCGCCTGTCGTGACTTTGTGGATATGTCGCTCAAGACACTGCTCCGTCGCGCGGACGTCACGCCGTCTAATTTCCCTTGGGGCTTCCTGCTGGTCGCCGCCTTTTCCGCCGTCTCGATCCTGATGCCCGCGTGGCGTCACCTCCTGGTTTACGATCGCAATGCCGTGCAGGCCGGCGAGCTCTGGCGGTTGTGGACAGGGAACATCGTTCACTTTGGCTGGTTGCACTTTCTCGCCGACACCGGCCTGTGGCTGATCATCGGCTGGTTCGTGGAGCGCGAGCATCCGCGGACCGCGCGCATCACGATCTTCTTCATCCCGCTCGCAGTGACCGGCGCCGTTTATTTTTTCGATCCAGAGATGATCCGCTACGCCGGGCTCTCGGGCATGAATGTCGGCTACCTCGTCTTCCTCGCGCTGGCCGGCTGGCAGAAATCGTGGAAGGACTGGTTCTGGCCCGCGATCCTCGGTATCCACGTTTTGGAGCTGATTCTGGAGGCGACGTGGGGACACGGCATGGTTATGTTCGACGATCTTTCGATCCGCGTCGCGACCATCGCGCACATCGGCGGCATCATTTTCGGCCTCGGTCTGTGGATCGGCATCAACCTCGCGGACCGCCGCAACCGCGCCGCTCCGTAAACGCAGGTCGCGGGAACATCCGCATTGTCGTCGCGCCTATCGCGGTTTCGTTGAACCCGTTTGGTCCGCGCCAGTCTGCGCCGATCACCCTCGAGACGGGCCGGGTCGGAAGCGCGGGAGGGGTTGAGAAAAATCACGCGGGGCCGTGCGTTTTGAGGCGGGCTGATTATGCTGGAGCAGCGCAGGCGCGGTGTATCTACCGGGTCGTTGCGTCGTTCTCTTAACCCCAAATTCGACAACGCGATGAATCCTGCGACGACGATTGCGACTTTTCTGGTGTACGCGGCATTGGCCGGCCTGTGTGGTGCGGTGGCCATGACGGCGATGATGAAACTGGTGTCGCGCTCAGGCATGGCGCGTAACGACATGGTCGTGGCGGTCGGCAGTCTCTTCACCCGTTCGCGCGAGTCTGCGTTTCGGGTCGGGCTGATTTTGCATGTGCTCTCGGCGATCGTGTTTGGCCAGATCTACACGGTTTTGATGATCGGATTGGAGGTGTCGGCGTGGCCATCGGCGTTTTACGTGGGCGTGGGTTTCGGTGTCTTCCACGGATTGATCGTGAGCCTGGCGTTATGCTGGGTGGTGGCGGACCAGCATCCGCTGGAGGAGTTTCGCCGCGCGGGTGTATCCGTGGCGCTGACACATTTCATCGGGCACGTGGCGTACGGCGCGGTGGTGGGACTGGTGATCGCATTCGCTCCCGTGTGAGAGAAGCGGCCGCGCGCGCGGGAGAGGGAGGGCGGGGAGGCAGGAGCCGCGCGGAAATTTTTAACCGCGAAGGGGCGCGAAGGGGCGCGAATTTTCGGAGGTGGACATAGAGTAGACGGAGCGCGGGTACGGACATCGAGGGCATGGAGTTGGAGTTAAGGGAATTCAGGGGGCGAAAATTGGAGAACGAGTAGGAGTAGGAGAACGAGAACGATGGCGGAACGGGACACTCGGGAAGAGGGTTTGAAGGGCGGGATTGCGATGCCGGAGCGGAGAAATTTTAGAGAAGCGGGGCTTTGCATTGAGGCGGCGCGCTTTCACGTTGGGGGATGGCTTCCGCACAGCTGACATTGCAGAAAATCGAGTTCGCGCGTCCGGGGATGACGGATCCTCTTTTCACTGAACTCACGGTGCAGTTTCCGCGCGCCTGGACGGGCATCGTGGGGCCGAATGGCGCGGGGAAAACGACGTTGTTGAAGGTAGCCGTGGGCGAACTCGCGGCGCAAAACGGGACGGTGGCGCGAGACGGGCTGGCGCTGTATGTCGCGCAGCGGACGGACGAGCCGCCGGAGATGTTTGAGGATTTTATCTGGGCACCCGACGCGAAGCTTCTGAAGTCGCGGCTGCGTATTGGTGACGATTGGACGGAGCGCTGGGAAACGTTGAGCCATGGGGAGCGGAAGCGTGCGCAGATCGCGGTGGCGCTTTGGCGCGAGCCGGCGGTGCTGGCGCTGGATGAACCGAGCAATCACATCGACGCGGATGCGCGGGAATTGCTCGTGCGGGCGCTGACGGATTTTGGCGGGATCGGGCTGCTGGTGAGTCATGACCGGGCGCTGCTCGATGAGTTGTGCACGCATTGTTTGCTGCTCGATCCGCCCGATGCGGTGTTGCGGCCGGGAGGCGTGACCGAGGCGCTCGCGGAACAAGGGAAAGAGGAAACGTCCGC
>Ga0164241_10005312_pt1 | contig 12141 bp, 7 predicted proteins | sample OricomyardsoilBY_FD_108780 | JGI IMG/M metagenome (GOLD analysis project Ga0164241, IMG submission 108780) | Backyard soil microbial communities from Emeryville, California, USA - Original compost - Back yard soil (BY) | ecosystem: Environmental > Terrestrial > Soil > Unclassified | place: USA...
AGCCGCTCGGCCAAGTCCGTGGCGACCTGCACCAGGTCCCGTTGCCCGGAGCTGGTGCGCCGCAATAGCTTCTCCAGACGCTCGGTGCGCTCGAAACGTTCGCGGCTCTGATTGGCGTCTTGGTCCGATTCCCGCAGCGCGAAGGAGGCCAGACCAGCTCGTCGCAGGCCATCGAGCAGCTTCAGCAGTTGCGGCCGCGACGGAGCGTCCAGATCAGACAGGTCGTACGTCTTCAACCCTTGACGGCTGCCAAACCAGAGGCGCCCGAGCGCCCCGAAGTCGTCGTCGTTCAGCGTCGGCACGTCCTCCAGCACCAGGATGGGGTACGTGCGCATCGGAAAGCTGCGATTGAATAGCTCGTAGAAGAGCACGCCGTCGCTGCGCGTGCGCAGGGCGGCGGTCAGCGAGCCCAGCGGAAAAAATGGGGCCAACGAGCTCTGGGCGGCGGCAGACAGACGAGCGCGGGCACTCACGTCGAGTGTGGCGTTGGCATCGCGCCTGGGGGCGAGCTTGAGCGTGCTCAAGAGCCCGCGCATCTGATCGATCCCGATCACCGCGTTGAGCGCACTGCCGCGCGTGTAACCGGCATGATACACGCCCACCAGCTCGAATTCCCCGGTCTTGCAGGAAATGGCCAACACCGGGGAGCCCGAGTTGCCCTGCGACAAGAGCGCGTCGACCACGAAATCGTCGTGGTCCCACTCCTTGTAGGTGTCGTGATCGTACGCCGAGACGACCTTGCCGACGTTGGTGGCTTTGAATGCGCCGAGCGGGAAGCCGCGCACGTCGACGATGTTTCGATCTCGCAGGCGCGAGCTGTGCCCGATCTTCCAGGGCAACACCGCGAGTTTGTTCGGCGTGGTGAGCACGGCGATGTCGAGCTGAGGATCCGCCACGACCCGCGAGAGGGGAATGTCGTCCCGCCCGTACGAGTCGGCTTCGTTCTCGACGATGTTGAGCTCTTCGCTGACGCGCCGGCAGCCGGGAGGTACGTCCTCTGCCGTGTGATCGTCATCCGTGACGACGGGCCAGTCAGCGACGTGCTGGTTCGTGAGCAGCAAGGTCCCGCTGCCACCACGCCGGTAGGCAAACGCAGTACCGTGCGCCACTACCTGCGTGCGCTTGTGCACCAGGTCTCCGTCGACGCCGTAGGACGGGCATTCGTAGGTCGCGGTGGTGCGGATGCAAAACGTATAGGACGCGAGCTGCGTCTCCAACCGGCGCACTTTGGCCGCCAGCGCCGATAGGTTGTCCGCATATTCACCCGGACAGGAGTTGGCCGACGGGGCCGGCTGCCGCCGCTGCTGCGGCGGGCTGCTGGACGGCTTGCTCGCCGCGAGCGCCGGCGTGGGCGCGAGCGCCGATTGCGCGGAGCTGGCCATGGCGGGCGTGGGCGTGGCTGCAGGGGGTGGGCTCGCCGCCGCTATTCCGGACAGAGCAGAGCCACCGGGGACGAGGCCTGCAGAGGTCATGCCGCTGAGGACCAGACCGGCGAGCAAGAGCCTGCGAAGACGTGCCACGACCTCTCTCCAAGAGCGGCTCCGCGGCGTACGCCTCACGGATGACCTCGGCGGATGGCAGGTTGCCGGCGAACCGCGGGATGGCGACATCGCCTCAGGCGCATTCTAAATGATACGGCGAAGCATGCGATGGGACAAGGCAGAAGCGGAGCCGCGCCGCTCGTTCCACGCACAGCTGCATCACCCCCGCAGCCAAGGTTCGGCCAGCGCTGTCGCCGTGCGGAGGCCGGCACGGTTCCCGCGAAGCCCGCCCGTCGCTCAGTTTTCGGCCGCGCCGCAGGGAGCCATGTTCGGAGGCGCTCGGCACGTGTGTGTGGCCCGTCACCACGACGTCGGCGTCGGACCGAGACGCGACCGCGACCGCCCAGGCCTGAAAGCTGCCGCGGCCGGGAGCCGCCGAACAGCCCGCGCGCCGGATCCAGCCTCCGACGCAGACGCCGAGCTCCACGATGTGGCGCGCCACGCGCAACCGATCGTGTCCGTGCCCATGCATGAACAGGAAGCGCTTGCCGTCCACGTCGAGCGACCACCGTTCCGGTGCACCGTCGATCTGCGCGGCGATCGGATCGTGACTGCCCTGAACGTCGCTGGAACTCGGGCAGCGGAAGCGTCGGTCGATCTCGGGATGTCGCTCGCGTGCCAGTGCTCGTAGGAACTCCCCGTCATGGCGGTCAAAACCATCCGTGATGTCTTCCGACCGAGATGTAGGTCAGAGACGACTGCTATTCTCACGGGCGGTCAGCTTGCCAAGAACGGGTGACGGCCGAACGGCGGGGAGGCGGCGCTGGTAACTTTACGGGAGCTTTGCGGTGTCGACGGCCTGTAACGACGGACGCAGCTCGAATGGGCTGGAGCGCTGTCCCGAATTGACCCTCCTGCGGCTCCCCCTAGCGCGAGTGTTCGCTCAGGGTTTCGCGTTTCATTCGATCTCCCGCGGCGTCAGCGTGTCGACACAGCGTAACGTGATACTCTAGATCCGTGCATTGCCAGCTCGAGCCTCGGGGGAATCCTCGGAGGCGTGGCTTGACGGTACTCGCGCTCGTCGTGGTCGGACTGAGTCTCTGGCTCGCGTTCCGCGACGTGTCGATGCTGGCCGTGGGGCAACTGCTGTCCGCGGCTGGTCCCCGGTTGGCTTGGGTGCCGCTGCCGTTTTGCCTGGCGCAACTCATCGACACCCGCGCTTGCCGCTGCCTGTTCGAGCGCATGGCAACGCCGCCGTCATTCCTGCGCATGTTTCAGGCACAGGTCGCGGGAGAGGCAACGACCCTGGCGCTGCCCATGGGCTTTTTGGTGGGCGAGTCGCTTCGACCCTGGCTCTTGGCTGCCGGGGACCAGACGCGGCTGGCGAGCAGCATCGCGGCGGTCAGCGGGCGCAAGGCGCTCTTGATCATGGGGGAGGGGGCCTGGATCCTCTTGACCCTCTTGCTCGCGCCCGCCGCGGCGCTCCAACTGTCTTGGCAGCTGCTCGGTGGGCCCTGGCTGATCGCGCTCAGCATACTGTTGGGCACGGTGCTGATCGGTGTGGGCGTGTCGATGGTCTGTTTTCTGGGGGGCGGGCATGTCGCCGCACAGCTCTTTCGGCGCTTGGCGGCGGCGGTGCCGCTGCGCTTTGCCGCGCGGGTCCAGCGCACCGAGTCGTACTTTACGCGTACGGACGCCGAGTTGGCGCAAGTCTTCGCGGCCCCGCGCCGCAAGTTGCTCGTCCCGGCGCTCTCGTATCTGTGCGTCTGGGTGCTGGAGGGGGTAGAGGTCTGGTTGATCCTCCACCTGCTGGGGGTGGACGTGCCTCTGACCACCGCGTTCTACATCGAGGCCATCGTGGCGAGTTGTCGCTCTCTTCTCCCTCTGACGCCGGCGGGTCTGGGCGTGCAGGACGCCGGCTACGTCGCGTGCTTGACCGCCTTGGGCATCCCCGGTGCGCTGGGAGTGGGCGCAGCGTTTTGTCTCGCCAAGCGTACGCGGGAGCTGGGTTGGTGCCTGCTCGGCATGGCTTGCTGGCTGTTGGCGCGCCGTTCCAACCAGCGAGCGGCCCGAGCCAGACTGGCGCCTACTTCCTTGCGATCTTCGCCGGTGGCCTGAGCGACGCTTCGGAACCGATCTTCAGCACCACGTCGAGGGTGGTCTCCGGATGACTCCGCCTCGATCCGGGTGCGGGCCAATGGAAGGGAGAAGTGTGCATGCTACATTGTCTCCGGGGTGGGCCCGCAGCATAGGCGCGAGTCGCGGCTCGGCGAACGGCGACGGCGTCTCGTCGTTCTGACGTTTGCGAGGGCCCCAAGCTCACCGTTCTTTTGTATATCCAGGCCGTGGACAATCGCTTCAGCGTCGCGCCCGCGGAGGATTCAGCGGCAGCCTCCCATTTGAATCTGAATGAGGCGATCGCCCATCGCAGCCGGAGTGAGGCAACCAAGATGCTCGTCGGCGAGTCGGACGCGACCATCGCCGAGCTCTTGTCGGAGCAGAATCCCTCCAGCGCGGATGCTCTCTTGTGGGCGCTGCCCTCGCCGCGTCGCGCGTCGGTGCTGGAGGCGGCGGCCCCCGAGTATCGCGAACAGTGGCTACGCAATCACACCTATGCAGAGGGCAGCATCGGGCGCCTGATGGACCCGCCGTTGGCGACGATCCAGCCTGGCCAGACGGTGCAGGAGATCGTGGAGTGGCTGCGACCGATCGTGAAGAAGGCGCTCATCACCTACGGCTGGGTGGTGGACGACGCGGGCGTGTTGGTCGGTGTGCTCGTGTTCCGAGAGCTCTTGTTTGCGTCCCCCAGCCAGCCCATCAGTGACCTGATGGTGCGCAAGCCATTTTCGCTGCGACCCGAGCTCTCGATCACGGATGCCATGCGGGAGGCGCTGAAGCTGCACTTTCCAGTGTACCCGGTCTGTGACACCGGTGGAAAACTGGTCGGCATCGTGCGTGGGCAGACGCTGTTCGAGCACCAGGCATTCGAGCTGAGTGCGCAGGCAGGCAGCATGGTTGGCGTGGAGCGCGAGGAGCGGCTCGGCACACCCTGGCAGACCAGCTTCAAGTTTCGGCACCCGTGGCTGCAGCTGAACCTGCTCACTGCGTTCATCGCAGCAGGCGTGGTCGGTGCGTTTCAGGGTACACTCGATCGCATGGTCATTCTCTCGGTCTTCCTGCCCGTGCTCGCGGGGCAGTCGGGCAACACGGGCTGTCAGGCGCTGGCAGTGGCATTGCGCGGCATCACGCTCGGCGAACTGCAGGCGGGCCGCGCCGCGGCCGTGGTCGGCAAGGAGGCGCTGCTCGGCCTGGTGAATGGCGTGTTGGTGGGGCTCACCGCAGGCCTGGGCATGTTGCTCTTGGCGCGCTCTCAGGGCAACCCGGCGGCCCTGCAGCTGGCCCTGGTGGTGGTCGTGGCGATGGCCGGCAGCTGCACCGTGAGCGGTATGGCGGGCGCCGTCGTACCGCTGATCCTCAGGAAGATCGGCGCGGACCCGGCGACAGCATCGAGCATTTTTCTGACCACCGCGACCGACGTGGTCAGCATGGGGACCTTCTTGACCCTCGCCACCTGGTTGGCGCTATGAACGCGCGCAACAGACGGACGAGCGCGGCGCTGCTATTGGGCGCGGCCGTAGCGGCGGGGTGCAGCAGCGAGGCGCCCATCGACCCCGAGCCGACACCCACGCCAGACGCGGGCACTGGACCGGTTCAACCCACGCCGGATGCCGGTGGCGGGCCCGACCAAACGCCCATGCTCTGCGATAGCGTGGTCGAGGAGCATCCGCCCACCTCCGCGGCTCACATCACCGAGTGCCTGCCCGTCAGCTACGACACCAATCCGCCGAGCGGTGGCCAGCACTATCCCGTCTGGGCTGCCTTTCAGAACTACGACTACCCGATCCCCCAGGGCTTCCTGGGCCATTCGCTCGAGCACGGGGCGGTGGTGTTTTGGTACAACTGCCCCGACGGCTGCCCCGAGGAAGTGGCGAGTGCGCGCGCTTTCATCGACGCCTTGCCGGCCGATCCGCTGTGCAGCGGAACCACGACTCCGCGGCGAGTGATTCTGGTACCGGAGCCGAAGCTCGACTCGCGCTGGGCCGCCAGCTCCTGGGGTTTCACCCTGAACGCGGACTGTTTCGATGTCGCCGCCATGGGTGCCTTCTACGAAGAGCACCATGGCAACGTCGCCGAGAACTTCTGCGCTGCGGGCGTGGTGATTCCTGAAAATCGCTGCCCTTAGCGCCTGGATGGAGCCGCGCTAGCGGCGCTCACTTCGCCTTGTTGGGCGGCTCCTCGAAGCGCGAGTGCAACTGCACCGGCTGCGCCCGGCGCACGCGCAGGTTGATCATCTCCACCAGTAGCGCAAAGGCCATCGCAAAGTAGATGTAGCCCTTGGAGATGTGCTGTCCCATGCCGTCGGCGACCAGCACCACACCGATCAACATCAGGAAGGAGAGCGCCAGAATCTTCATCGTCGGGTGGCGCTCCACGAAGGTGCCGATGGGGCCGGCGAAGATCAACATGACGCCGACGGCGATGATCATGGCCAGCACCATCACCACCAGGCTGGGCGCCATGCCGACCGCCGTGATCACTGAGTCGAGCGAAAAGACGATATCGAGCAGCAGGATCTGGATCAGGATGGCCAGAAAGGACGCGCCGCGAGCGGTGGCGGTCGGCTCCTCGTGTTGCACTTCGAGCTTGTCGTGGATCTCGTGCACCGATTTGCCCACCAGGAAGGTGCCACCGAGGATCAGGATCAGGTCCCGACCCGAAATCTCATTGCCGAACACCGCGAAGAGCGGTTCGGTCAGCTGCATCATCCAGGAGATGGTGAACAAGAGGCCGAGGCGCATGAATAGCGCGAGCGTCAGCCCCAGCGAGCGCGCTTTCGGTTGCTCTGCGGCCGGCAGCTTGCCCGAGAGGATCGAGATGAAAATGATGTTGTCGATCCCGAGCACGATTTCCATCGCAGTCAGAGTCGTCAGGCTGATCCAGCCCTCCACCGTCGTAAGCACCTCGAAGTCGAACATTCGGGCGCTATAAGCGTGATCCGCTGCTCGCGCCAGCGACAAACTCGCGACGGCTCGGGGCAGGGGCCGCAGCTTGGGCCCGTCGAGAGCCGCCGCCTAGCGGCAACCGTTGCGGCAGCTGCGCGCGGGCGCGCCGAAATTCTGTGTCCAATAGTTGCTGCCGAGGCCACGTCCGCCCGCTCCGGGATGGTAGCCGACGCCGAGCATCGTATAGTTCGCGCGCATCACGTTGGAGCAGTGACCGTCGCTGTCCATCCAGCTGCGCATCACTTGTTCGGGGCTGACCTGACCCACCGCAATGTTTTCGCCTGCGCCGCCGCCCTTGAATCCCGCCGCATCCATGCGTTCAAACGGATCTTTGCCGTCCGGATTGGTGTGATCGAAGAAATTCCGCTCAAACATGTCCAGCGAGTGTAGGCGCGCCGAGCAGCGCAAGACGGCGTCCATGACGAGCGGCGGCGCAGCAGCGAACTTACCGTCCACGCCGCAGTCAGCCGCTCGTGAGCGGTTTTCGTTGACGAGAGCGAGCACCTCTTCCTCGATCGCCACCCACTCGGGATCCCAGTCGCTGACCGCTGCGCAATGTTCGGTGTCTGGCACCTCGCCGCCGGAGCCTGACGCCGTGGCGCCCTCGTCGGCAGCGGCGCCGTCCGGCGCGCGGCCGCTCAGACCGGTGGGGCTCGGCCGTGCTTCGCTGATCGTGTCGTTGTCCGCGTCGGCTCCGTCCGGCGTCTTGCCGCCGAGCGAGGGCGAATCCGAGCTCAGGTTCGGAGCTGCCACGTCACCCGACGGGTCTTCCGGCAAAGTGGTTACCTCCGCCTCACCAGAGCAGCCGACGAGCGAGAGCAGGCCCCCGGTCAACGTCCCGGCCCAGGCCAACCGGGCCGCTCCGCAACGTCCGAGTGAGCTCCGCATGCGTGTTTCTCCGAATGGCATTAGATCGCCGCCCCCAACCTGTCTCGCTTAGCACCTCGATCCCTGCGAATCGAGGGCACAAATGCAGGAAACATCCGGCGTGGACTCGAGAAAGGCGAGGCGTCTCGGCGCCATGGAAGGTTCCAGCTTGCCCGGACGCGATCGCGCTACCGTTCGCAGCTCACGCACTGCGCTGCGCGGGCGCGTCCGGCACGCGAAGCAACAGCGCGCCTCCCAGTGCGAACAGCACGACCAAGGACACGATGGCCAGGCGCGAGCTGCCCGTGACGAGCGCCACGGCGCCGGTCAGGATCGGTCCCATCACCGCCGCGAATTTCCCCATCAGATTGAAGAAACCGAAAAATTCACCCGCTTTATCCGCGGGCACGAGCCGGCCATAAAACGAGCGACTCAAGCTTTGCACGCCGCCCTGGACCAGGCCGATCACCACCGCCATGGCGTAGAACTCGAGCACGTTGTCCAGCCAATACGCCCAGATCGTGATCACGAAGTAGACGGAGATGGCCAGCAAGAGCCCGCGCCGGGTGCCAAAGCGAGCCCCGAACCAACCGAAAGCGAGCGCCGCGGGAAATGCGACGAACTGCGTGAGCAAGAGGGCAACGATCAAGCTCTTGGCTTCAAACCCGAGGGATAGCCCGTAGTCCACCGCCATCTTGATCACGGTGTTGACGCCATCGATGTAGAGCCAATACGCCGCGAGAAACAGGCACAGCGCGCGATATTGCCGCAGGTGGCGCAGCGTGATGGTGAGCTCGCGCCAGCCTTGCGTGAGCGCCGTCGACAGAGACAGCGGCTGCCGTGGGTTGCGCTCCTTCACCCAGAAGAGCAGGGGCAGAGTAAACACCGCCCACCAGATCGCCACGCTCAGGAACGAGACGCGCACGGCCGCGGCCGCGTCGGCGAGACCGAACAGCTGCGGCTTTAGCGTCATGCCGACATTGAGTGCGAACAGCAGACCGCCTCCCAGGTAGCCAAGGGAGTAGCCGTAGGACGACACCAGGTCGAACTCATTGGGCTCGGCAACGTCCGTCATCAGGGAATCACAGAACGCCGAACCGCCGGCGAAGCCGAGTGACGCCAGCGCGTACACGAACACCGCCACTGGCCAGTTGCCCTTCTCGACCCAATACAAGGCCGCCGTCATCGCGCTGCCGAGCACCGTGAAAAACAGCAGCATCTTCACGCGAGCGCCGCCGCGATCGGCGGCCGCGCCGAGCAGCGGCGCCAGGAGCGCGATCACCAGGCTGGCCACGCCGTTGCCGAGACCCAGGCGAAAGGTGCTGACGGTCGCCTCGCTACCCGCGCTCCAATATTGTTTGAAGAAGACCGGAAAGAACCCGGCCATCACCGTCGTGGCGAAGGCCGAGTTGGCCCAGTCGTAGAGGGCCCAGCCGACGACAGGTCGGCGCAAGAGCGGCGAGCCTGAACTCACGCAGCCTCGGTGGCCGCGGTCCAAGGGGTCACGATCAACGGGTACCCTCGCGTCACGATCATGGTGTGCTCGAATTGCGCGCCACGGCTGCCGTCTGGCGTTCGCAACGTCCAACCGTCGGCGTCCTCCACCACCGTCTGGGCACGTGTGGTCAGAAAGGGTTCGATCGTCATCACCAGCCCTTCCCAGAGCTGCGTGCGGCCGCCGGCGCTCTCGACGTTGGGTACGTTGGGCGCTTCGTGAATGTGCCGGCCCACGCCGTGGCCACACAGGTCTCGCACGACGTGCAACCCCGCCCGGCGCGCCCGGCGCTCCACCGCGCGCCCAATCTGCCGCAGCGGCTGACCGGCGCTGGTGACGGCGAGCGCGTCCTCGAGCGCTTGGCGAGTCGCACGCAGCAAGAGCGCGGCTTCTGCGTTGACCTCACCCACGGCAAAGCTCGCGCCAGTGTCTGCCCAGTAACCATCGAGCTCTGCTGAAACGTCGATGTTCACGAGGTCCCCCTCGAGCAGGCAGCGGCGCGGCGATGGAATACCGTGCGCCACCTCGTCGTTTACGCTGATGCAGGTCGTCCCCGGGAACCCGTACGCGAGTTGCGGTGCGGAGCGAGCGCCGTGTCGATCGAGAATGGCGCGCCCGATCGCGTCCAGCTCCCCCGTCGTCACTCCGGGGCGAACGCTTGCCCCCATCACGTCCCGCGCTTCGGCGACAATGGCGCCGACGCGCAGCAAACCCTGGACATCTTGCTCATTGGCGATCGTCATCTGTGGTATCCATCCTTGGCGTTTGGTGCCTGCTCTGCGTCGGGCATTACGAGGCTCCGGCCTTGATCTGCGGTACGGGGGATCTGTCGTCGACGCGCGCCTCGAGCTCGTCCACCTGGCGAACCAGCTTGCGCATGCGCTCCTCGAGTTTTTCCAGCTCCTGGGCGCGCGCCGCGTCGTCGCCGCTGGCCCGCAGCGCGTGCAATACGCGCAGCACTTTCACCTGGTCCTGGCGCGCGAGACGAGCCGCGAGCGCCTCGAGTGCGGGTTGGGCGCTCTGGGCCCGGCAGTGGCCGAGCGCGCGGGCGGCCGCCAGTTGCAGGCGGGGATTGCCATCGCGCAGCGCATCGCTCAGGGCCTCGATGGCGCGCTCGCGGGCGCGCTCCGTCAGGGTTGCCGCGAGCGCTCCGAGGCCCTCGGCGGCGGCGTGCCGGACGCGTTGCGGAGCTCCGCCGCGCGCGAGCGCGCGCAGCAAAGGTTCGAGCGCGCTCGGTTGCCGTGTGGCACCGAGCGCTCGCAGTGCACCCGACTGAGCAAAGCCACCAAAGCCAGGCTGCTGTGCCGCTCGGAGCAAGCGCTCGAACGGTGCGGACTCGCGCTGCGCGCCGAGCGACTCCAGCGCCGCTTCCGTGGCGCGGTGCGCGAGCCCCTGGTCCAGGCGCAGCTCGAGCACGGCCGTCACGCGCGGGTCGCGGTACTTGCCGAGCGCACGCAAGAGCGCGGGCAAACTGCGCGGATCTTGGTGTCGTGCCGCGAGTCCGAGCAAGGCCTCGAGCGCAGGCTCCGAGGCGGCCTTGGCGAGGGCCTCGGCCCATTTTACGCGCACGCCCCAGCAGGGCTCTGCCTCGAACGCCGGCACCAGCAGAGCGGCCGCGCGGCGAGCGGCGTGCTTGATCAGGAGCAGGCCGGCCTGGATGCGTCCACGCGCGTCCGCGGCGCCGAGCTGACGCTCCAGGCGTGCCGCTCCGGGATCGAAATCGAGCCGGTGTAGCACGCGGCCGTCTGGATCGATGCGCAACAGCTCCGGATCTGCGCTCATGGCTGCCACGGCGACCGTGCGCCGCCCGGAGATCCGCACGCTGCGGCGCTCGAGCCCGGAAGCGCTGCCCCAGGCGAGCTCCAGCTCGAAGCTGAATGCGCCCTGGCCGGTCTTTTCGTCGGCTTGCTTCTGCACGATCTCGAACACACCCTCGGCACGCTCGGGGTCGTGCCGAAAGCTGACCTGCAGATCCGGAAACCCCGGACGCAGAAACCACTGCTCGAAGAAATGCTCCAGGCTCCGGCCGGAGCGCGCTTCGAGTGCGCGCCGAAAGTCATCCGTCTCGACGACGCGCCCCGCGTACGCGACCAGGTAGTCGTGCACTCCCGCCCAGAACACCTCGTCGCCGAGCAGCCGGCGCAGCATGTGAATGCGCCAGGCAGCGCCCGGGTACAGGTGCTGATCGAACAAGTCGAACGAGCTGTCGTACTTGCGCGTCACGATCGCCCGGCGATAGCGCTCGTCGGCCTCCGTGAAGTAGGCGTCCGCGTGGTTCCACAGCTCGACGTCGAAGGCCGCCGCCCCCTCGCTGAACTCGAACCAACAGCTCTCGATATAGGTAGCCCAGCCCTCCTTGAGCCAAGAATGGGCAAAATCGCGGCAGATCACCTGGTCGCCAAACCAGCTGTGCGCCATCTCGTGCACGTTGATCAGATCCACGAGCGCGCGCTCCTCCGTTTCGAGCGCCTCGTCCAGAAGGAAGCGATCGTCCCAGGAGACCAGCGAGATGTTCTCCATCGCGCCGCCGATGCCCTCGGCGGCAAACTGGTAGTACTTGACGAACGGGTAGGGGACGCCCAGCCGCTGGGTGAGAAACGCCAGCATCTCGCGAGTTCGACCAAAGCTGCGGGCCAGGTGCTCGGCGCTGAAGGGCTTCGGCGCGAAGGCTGCGATCGGCACACCCTCGAAATCGCCACCGTCCCAGCGCACGAACTCCCCCGCTGCAAAGCAGATCAGGTAGCTCGGGCAGCCCACGTCCTGCACGAAGCGTGCGGTCTTCGTCCCGTCCGCATGCGCGACTTCCCCGGCGGGCGCACCGTTCGCCAAGAGCGTGAGGTGGGCGGCAGCGGTCAGCTCGATCTCGAGCGTGGGGCGTACGGAGGGGTGATCGAGCGCGGCCAGCCAGTAGCGAGCACGCTCGGTTTCGTGATCGGTGACGGCGAAGCTGGGCGCGTCCGGGTAGATCGCGTCGGGGTGGGAAAAGAGCACCCCCGTGACCGGCGCGACCACGCGATACGACAGCTCGACGCGACGCTCTTCCCCGCTCGTGAACGCTTCGTGCCAGGTCAGCGTGATGGCCCGACCGTCGTAGTGACTGGTGACGGGCTCAGCACACGTCACGACCAACTGCTCCAGATCGACGCCGTCCAGCCGCAGCGAGCGCGCGCCGGCCTGGCGCGCGCGGATGCGCCAGGCGAGGCGCAGCCCGAGCGTGCGCGACGGAATGTCGATC
>Ga0164241_10005313_pt1 | contig 12141 bp, 7 predicted proteins | sample OricomyardsoilBY_FD_108780 | JGI IMG/M metagenome (GOLD analysis project Ga0164241, IMG submission 108780) | Backyard soil microbial communities from Emeryville, California, USA - Original compost - Back yard soil (BY) | ecosystem: Environmental > Terrestrial > Soil > Unclassified | place: USA...
GCGATCGAGACTGCGGTACGCCGCCATTGGGGCCGGCGTAGGTTGTTCGAGCCGATAACGTGCAATCCTCTCAAGGATCTCCTTGAAGTTCCGAGTGGGCCTTCCCTCAGAAGCTGGCGCACGGACTTTGTCGCCTTCACCTTCGTAATCAGGCGATGTCGGATAGCCCGCCCAGAACGGCGCCAGCTTTGACCACGTGGCCTCAAGGGCCTCCGACGTCAGTTGGATGCGCCGCGCGTACTCGGCGATGGCCATGCTCCGTAGTGCGGCGTTGGCGGATAGCCCGGCAAGGAACGCAAATCCTCCCCCGGAAATGTGCTCGAAAGTGCTCCGTAGCGACACGCTGGAGCCGCGTTCAAGGCTTCTCGCACTGGCGAGAGACCCATGAGCTGCTGCGCGGGCAGCCGCGCGTTTGAGCAAGCGCCGAACTCCCCTGACTGCCGAATTCAGGCTGTCAAAGACTGGCTCGCCGCTTTCGAGCTGCGGCTCATGGGGCAGGGCCAACCTCCCACCAAGCGAGTGGTCAAGCGTTCGCGCCAAAGGTGGCAACGCAAAGACCCAGGTACGGCCGAGCCGGGCGCAGGGAAGATGTATGCGCCACGTCGGGAGTCCCGGCGTCGGAGGTATGCAGTGCTCCACGAGAAGATCTTGCATCTCGCGGAGCTTGAAGCCGCCGAAGAACTGAAGTTCCAGAGCCAGACGCTCATCCAGCGAGGTGCAGTCTTCAGGATCTGCAAGCTGTGCCTCGACCCAAGCCCAATCCGATCTGCTGAACGGGCGTGATGCGACCCGGCGCCCGTAACTTGCGAAGTCGTCTTGGTCGGTCTCATTGTTCCGAAGCGAAGCCACGCTGCTCAGTAGATGCAAATTGGCATAGCCCTTGGCCCCCAGCCAGTTGAAGCACGCTCTGCAATGCGACAGGATGGTCACGATCGAGCGTTCAGATTGCGGCCCTTGAAAGGGCCTCCATCGAGGGTCTTGCCGCCGCACGCTTCGTGGCGATACCCAGCGGGAACTGGGCCACGGATTGCCGAGGAAATCGACGAACGCTGTGATGTCATCGCGCTCCAGCGATGAAACCGCGACACCGCGCTCGAACACCGCCCAGTTCATCAGCTTCTCGATGGCGCATCGCGCTGCGACGTAGGTTCGATCCGAGTTCATCGAGTCCGCGAGCCACTCGCTCACCGCCTTGGCATCGTGTTCGGCATCGATCGCACAGAACCGCTGGTCACCGCGGTGGGTGCCGTCCTTCCCGCAAAGGCCGCCGGGCGCTCTGAATCGTTCGAGCGTGGCGATGCCACTGCCTTCGGTCAGGCGCCTAATTACACCTTCATCGTCGAGGCTCATCGCCCGATCACCGCACAGCGGGCATCAGTGCCCGACAACCGGTGCAGCGCCGCCGTCAGTCAGCACTTGGCCGACGCACTCCGCGATGCCTTCCTCGCCGGACCGCGCCGAGACGAGGACAAGCTGAAGATCAGAGGCAGATGGGTCACCGGATGAGGAAATAGCGAAGCATGTGATTCCGGCGGGCCACAAGCGCGACACCGGCCCGAAGCGGTGATGAAGCCTTGTCGCCAGCTCCAACCAATCGCTCCGGTCTGACTGACTGTGAAGGTCTAGCTCGCCGAGCTCGGTGCGGAAATGCTCGGCGGACATCAACTCATGCTTGAGGCAGGCCAAACAGAAGTTGGCCCACGCGGCGTCCGTTGATCGCCACTTTGCCGGCCAGCCGACCACGCCGTATCGCAGATGCAGCTCGTTCGAGCGCCCCGTGGATATTTCTCCCCAGAGCCGATCCGCTTCGAACCGTGTTCGCCACGACAAGAAGCCGTGAAGCTCCGAGCCGACGCTGGCGTTCGCGGGCAAGAGGACGCTGTGGGGATAGTCCCAGATCAGATCCTCGCGCCGCGCATGCACTCGACTGTTCTTGCATTTGAGCCGACGTCGAAAGTGGCGTCGGATCGACTTGTAGATCGTCGTGCGCACTGCTGCCGCGTGATCGATGTCATCGAGCGTCCAGGGCTGTGCGCACCGCTCGATCGCGTATCGCCGAACGTTGGTCCGCTCCGAAGGTTGGATCATGGTGCCGTGCACAAAGCTGGTAAGCAGCTCGAAGGTCCTCGCACGCCTGTTGGTATCGCTGCGTGGATCCGCTGGATCCAGTAGCCAAGCCCCCTGGTCAGGCCAGGTGATTGACAGGCGCTCGACTTGCTGGAGCTCTCGGCCTAAGGTCTCGTAGGCGTGAGCTGGCATGGAGTGCCAGCTCGCGAAGTGGTTCTCGGGTGACCAGGCTGCGCCATAGGCGAGCTCGCAATCTGGGCAGACCAGCGGGCTGAGCAGGATCTCCTCCGTCAGCGCATACCGCGGCGTCTTTCGGTTGCAGTTCAAGCACCGATCAACGATGGGAACGTTGTGGACCGGGCAGAGGGTCAGGCCGTCGATCTGGCAGAGCACAGATTGAAATCCCTGTGCAATGCACTGTGGGCAGTACCTCAACGCGCTGTCGCTCGCCAAGCAACGCCACCATCTGGGGTTGGATTGGGACAGTGTTCTCCTGGTGACTTCGGCGATGAGATCGGCATAGGCTGGACCTGTCGGTCTGGCCCAGCTCAGGTCCAGGAAAGTGCGTCCATGCAGTTGCGAAGGGTTCGATTTGAGCAGCCTGGCGTTGAGGCCCTTCAGCAGATCCTCTTGGCTCAATCCGTTTCCAATGACGAGCTTCGCGAACACGGTGTACGGTCCCTCGCAGGCGCTGAACCAATTTGCATCGACCGTCCACTGCCAGTCGTTCTCGTTGTCATCGATGTCCGACATGCTCATGTGGCCCTGCCCGTATGAAGATGCGTCGATCACTCGTCGCGCTGATCGCCATCTAGCGAGTTCTCAAACCCGCTGGCTTCAACGGCGAGGAGCCACTTCTCATGAGTTCCAATGAAGACCACCGAATCCTTGCTTACATGCGCGAACAGGAAGTTTCGAATCGCGCGCATCACCCACTGCATCCCGACGTTCTTGACGGTGCGTCCTTTCCTACTCGCTACCTCGACGAACGCTGCCCAACAGGTCGGTGCCTCACCCGCCATTCGCCATCCGTTCTGAAATGCGCGAGGCAGGAAGAACTGAGACGTGGCGATGCCGCTGCCGGATGGGAAGTCATGCTTCTCCGCGTTGTCGAGCAACGCGAACGTCTCGGTCAGGTCTTCAGGCCCTTGGTGCCCGTGAAATTCGTGCAGACTCAAGAGGAAGCGGCCGATGAGATCCATCCTTCGTTGCTCTAGCAGCTCTGCTCGGCGCAGCAACAGCGCTGTGTCACCGAACATCAAAGTCTGGATCTCAACGTTCCGTTTTTCCATGACATTGGTCATGTCACGAAGCCAGATCAACTCCTGCTCCCCCCAGTTCTCGGCTTCGTCGACAAACAGCAGGTACCGATCACTAGCTTTGGCTCGTGCTTCAGCTTCCCAGCGAGCGAACATCTTCTTCTTGCGCTCGCCTGCCCGACCGATCCGTGCGCCGCCGTGCCTGTAGTCCTCGAGGAGGTCACCATAGAACTCGGCCTCGTTGGGGTCTCGATGATCCTTTGCTATGAGGATGTGGGACGGAATGTCCGGAAAGGTCCTCGCGCATTCCGCGCGAACGCTCTCCAAGCCCAAGCTTTTGCCCATGCGAAATGCGCCGGCGAAGCAAGTGCCCGGGTCATGATGGACGATCACTTGCTCCACGACCGAGTACACCTTCTTGATCGGTGGGGTGATCATCCGAAGCTTGTTTCTGACCAATGGATGCTTCTCGTAAAGCGCGTCTCGACCCGGGCCTTCAGAGAGGGCTTCGGTCCGCAGCGCGTGGAGCCTTCTGGCCTCCGCATCTCGCAGGGTTTCTTCGTCTTCTTTGCTCGGTTCGTCATCGTCTTTTTGCATGTAGAGCTCCTCTCGTGCCGATCGAACGGCTGACACCGAATGTCTTTTGATCAGGTCGCCCACGATGGCCGTTTCGTGGTTGGCAAGACCGGGGCAGGGGGTGGTACAACGAGCGCCAGCGCGGGCCGATTCCTCTTGTTCAGCGAGGGAACAGGCAGCCCCGTGATCCGCAAAACTTCAGCGAGCTGCGACGCGGACTCGGAAATCTTGTTGGGCTTCTTCTTGACGTCTTCCAGCGACTTGCGAGCCAGGTGCTCGAGATAGTCGGCGACGAGGTCGTCGCTGTCTGGTGGCAGTTCGTCGCGCTGGCGATTGATCATCTTGCGCAGCTCACGGCTGTGCTTGGTGCGCCTCCATCCCTTCTCGCGCACCTTGAGGACGCCGAGACTGGTCCCGTCTGGCAGGAAGGCTTCGATGGTTCTCATGTCGTCCTCGTCGACGTGAACAGTCAGAGGCTCACCAACAGCGTCGTGACGACCGCGCAGCGCGTCGTTGGTGTACGTAGCTTTGTCGATCTGTACGTAGACGCTCTTGACGTTTCCGGGCTTGAACGGGCCGCGCGCTTTGGCAGTCTCCACAGCGATTCCCAACCGCGGAGTGCAGAGGGTGTCGGGGAACGGGAGCGGTGGCTGAATCGACGGCCTTTCCGGATCGATCGCCTGACGCATCACAGCAAGGTGCGACTGGTGTCCCGCCCCGGATGTCCGCGTCGCGTTGTAGTTGGCAAATGCGACGTCGATCAGTTCAATGAGCTCTTCCATCTCGATGGAGTGGCGGATAGCCGCACCGACCGGGTCGTCGCGCAGTGGATCTCCAGGTCCAGTGCCCATCGTCGATGGCAACCGTTTGAAGCCCTTCCGTCCAAGCTCGCGGAATAGGAACTCGGCGACCGGGTTCTGCCACCACGCCCCAATCGACCCGAAGGACACGGCGCAACCGAACTTCTTGCGCACCTTGTCCAAGACGCGGTTCGAGAAGCCCGGCATCCCGTTGTCCAGCCGAATCCCGCACGGGCGATACGCATCGAGACCCTCAATGGTGCCCACGGGGAACCCCGCACCCTCGGCGTAGCGGACGTTGTGCATGTCGAGGTTGCGCGGCACCCACGGCGTCTGTGCCATCGCGAAGGCCTTCTCGATCATGAGGCTCGTCGGCTCGGCGCGTATCGAAACCGCATACCCTGGGACGACGCCGGAATCGAAATCGACCACGGCATAGATCCAGATTCGTCTCACGGCGATGTTCTGCGGGCCCTTGGGCCCGTTCACCCGGACTACACCGATGACAGGCAGGTCATGTGCGTCGACACCGCACATGTCGAACGGCGCCGTGGCCAAGTCAAAGCTGCTCTCGCCATTCCCGACCGAGGAACTCGCTGTGGCATCTGGCCCGAACCAAGGCTTGCCAGGCGCCTGAGTGCTGAGCTTCTGTTCGACATAGCGCTCAACCGATCGCCGCCCTCGCGCCTTGGTATTGAAGGGATAGCTCGTGGCCTCGATCTTCTCTGCCTTGCAGAGTCGGAGGAACAGCCTGAAGATGGATTCGACGGTGTTGGTTCCGGCTCTTACATGTTTCGTGCCCACGCCGCGCCGGATGGCGACGTCGAGCTCCTTCTTGATCGAGGGGTAATCACGCAGGAGCTTTGCGAATGCGCCGGCGTACCCGGCGTCCTCCCTTGAGCCCTCACCAGGCAAGCCTGCCTCACGCCTGTATGCGTTGACACGATGCCCATAGATGAGACCGGCCCACCCCAACACGCCGCCGTCGGCGGTCGCGATCACGCAGCGATTGACCTGGTCGATGAACGCCGGCTCAGACACCCCTGCAGCGGCGGCCGACTCCTTGAGCTTGCCGCAGCCCAGGTAGAACGTCACGGCAGATTGATATCGCTCGAAACGCTCCCTAACCTCGTCGTCGAACTTGCTGGTGTCAATCGACACCCACTGGGTCGTGTCTCGAACAGCAGCCGGAATGGTCTTGTAGCGCAGGAGCTTAGTTGCCATCGTCGTCTCCCAGATAGAACCGGGTGCGACCGCTGAACGGGTGCGCATCGAGATCGCTGTGTATGCGGCCCCGCCTTGCTAGGTTGAGGACCGCGGCGCCGAGCAGCGCCGACAACTTGGGGTCGTCCATCTTCAGCACATGGCCGAACTCGAAGGCCTTGAGCCGCCGCAGCAGGCAGAGCACTTGGCTCTCGGCGTCCGTCAGCACGAAATGGCGGGCTCCCGCGAGCCAGGCCATCGCCCGATGCGCATTCCGCAGCGCCATGGGTGACCGATACAGCTGCTCTTCGGTCACAACCTCGTGGCGTACGTTCTCATCGCGTGCCGCCTGCAACTGGATGAGCAGCTGCAAATTGGCGCGGTTCGCGGCTCCGGCCTCAAGATCGGCCTTGTACTTGACCTCGCGCCAGATGATCTCGCCAGAGTGCAGCGTGATCTCCGCGTCGACGATCGTGCCGAGCACCTCGCCGGCCACCCGGGCGACGCGCTTCTGGGGCCGGTAGTTGATGGATGCGATCCGGGAATCCCATTCGATCTGCAGGAAGTGCAGGTACTCCAGTTGCGACCGAAAGACGACGTCTTCGCGCGCCGTCGGGCTGTAGTGCAGCCAGAGGATGCTCTTCAGGTCGCCGCGACTGTCGTAAGCCTCTGCAAGTGCACCGCGCAGGCGGGTTCCAGGGCGCGCCTTGGACTCCGTTTTTGCCTTCTGCGTCATTTCTGGCTCCTCGGCTGGAGGGAGCCGTCTCAGGACCCAAAAAATCAGCGCGAGTTCGCCCACGTCCTGCTTGACATACTCCTGCGAGAGGAATATCGTCATTGACAGAGCGGTTCTTGGTCGGATCGTTCAGCTGAATTGATGCAGCCCTTTGTCGCTTGTGGCGAGCGACACAGGGCTGTTTTCATTGGTCCATTGATGGCCTTTGGGGAATTTGACCGGCCATTCAACGAATAAATCAGTTCAAACGCAAGCAACCCCACTCTTGCAGCGTGTTTGAGGAGTTTTTTGCGGAGCTACACGTATAATCGGCCCGTTTATCCTACAAATATCAATACATGTTATGTATTCATTTTGTTGGTATTTATTTAATGCATTACACGTATAGTGAATGCGTCCACGTACGAGCGGCTGACGACGTTGGTGTAGCCAGCAATGAAGTAAGACAGAGATTGTCTAAGTGCTGCAGCAGAGCAGCAGTCGCCTCATATCTCCCGAGACGCGCTCGAAGAGAGTGCCAGGGGCCACGAGCCAGCTGTTCTTGTGCAAGCAAATGACAGAGTGGCGTCGCGGTCTCAGTCGATGCCAAGACGGCTGCCCATTGACGCCGCTTGATTAGTCCAACACGTTTCGGATTGCTTTGCTCTCAGGATGTTGATCAAGGAAGCTGTACAGGCTTTTCCAGATCCGTCGTCGGTCGTTAGACCACGGCACCTCCCGGTTCTGCAGGCTTTGAATCAAAAAGAAGGTTACGCAAAGGCCTGCTCCGTCTGCTGCAAGCATTTCGTCGAACTGGCGGTCATGACGATGAATGTGAATGGCATGCTGAGCCTCAGGGATGAGGTAGGCGCCCATGTTCGACAGCCTCATCCCAATCCACGAAGGACAGTCGATGCGGCCGTCCGTGAGCCAGCAGAGCTGTTGGCTCGCTACGGTCAACAAAATGTCTGCCGACAGATGGGAGTGAGTTAGGCCTGCGAGCAGTCGACCAAGCTCCTCCGCGCCCACACGCTGGCGACCTATAGGTTTGCGTCTACGCAGATGGGGTGCGAGAGTCGCTCTAGGAAAATAGGTCCAGTCGGACATTGCAAACCTTCATACCCCGCCGAGAGAAAACGGGCTGGTATTTCCGGAAGAAACTTGATTGTGGGTGCAGCGGATGACGTTCCGACCTGCGCCGCGAGCGCAGCCGATACCCAGACCTCTAAGGAGCGGAGGGTGACTACCGTCCGCTGCCTTCAGCGTTCGGATTCGGTATCCGCCAGGTAGGCGGCTGCCAAGTACCACGGTCTCACCCAATCGGTGTAGGACGCGCTAGCCCCATCTCGATGCGCCGCCAGAGCGGTTGGTAGGGACAGTGAACGGCACGTCGCAACCAGCGAAGGTACCTTTCAGGATCTATCCATGACCACCGCTGTCCGTGCGGGGATCGACGCACTGCTGACGCCTAGCAACTGCACGACGGCCTGGATCGCCGAGGTCGCGCAACCGCTCAGCGTTGCAGACGTATCGCTTGATCGTGACTTTGTGGCTGCCGATGCGATTCATCGCGTACTCGCAAGTGCTATGGTCATCCAAGAAATGCCGTTAGGAGACCCCGCTATACCGAGGGTCATGAGCGGCTGATTGGGGAGGAAGAGACGTGGTTCGAATTCCAGAGCTGAGGTACTCGCTGTTCGCAGCTCGCAATGCACTTCGCGAGCGATTCGCCACCTTGCCGGCGAGCCCGGGTCAACGGCCGCACTTCGATGCTGAGCAGCCGCCGCCTAGCGACATCGACATGCTGCGGCTGCTGTCCGACACGACGATTTCCAGGAACTGCGAAGAGTCAAAGGCGCCGGCCGAATACAGGCGCGTGCATGCTGCAGCGTCCAGCGGGCTCCCTGACTATGACGAAGCCCTGGCCAGGGGGTGGTTCCGTGTGGTGCATGGGGAGGTCACCCGAGCGGTCACTCTCCTGGACCACTGCTATCGGAGCAGGCCGTCCTATGACGAGGACTTGCGAGGCTTTGTGTCCTGGCTCTGGCAGATCGAGTACCAGATCGACAACCCCGGCACCCATGGGTCGGCAAGTACGTTCGAATCGCTACTGGCAACTGGTGCGACGCCGGAGCATCTTCCGCCCGTGCGCAGCCCCGGATGGGTGGCAGCCAGGCTGTGGGAACAAGAGCCGGCCGTTGATCTGGCGGTCTGGGAGACGCGATGGGAGATTCTGGGTTTCCCGGCGATCGTCCCCACCAACGTCTGGTCCACCGAACATGCACAGCGGTTTCGCGAGGCAGTGCTGGACGCGCTGAGAAAGGGCAATCTCGCAGTCTGGATAGACGTCCAGGCGGTGCATGGCGTCCGGGAGTCCGGCGATGCCCGCCAGGCGGCCATAGAAGACGTTCCGCCGGATTTGCTGGGGCGTTACCTCAGCCGTCTGCATGGTGCGGACCTGTTCTCGGCACATCGTCTTTGCGCATTTGCGCGCCTGCTTGTGCTCGAGTTGCCTCACATCGGAGAGGGGAAGCCTCCGTCAACGGTCGCGCAGGAGTTGGTGGCCCTCGCGATGCAGCATCCCGAGTTGCTCGACGTGATGGCCGGCGCATGCCTGGAATCACCTGAGGCGCTGGCCGATCTCATCCTTTGTCCGCCGGCCGTGGCGTGGGTGTGCTACGTGGTGGCCACCTGGGGGCCGCCGAACGTGGCCCACCGAGATTCGCGCCACGACATGTCCGACGCCGTTCGTAAATCGCTCCTCGACGATTGCCTCGACGTGTTCGCACATCACTTGGCGTCGGATGCCGTCGCGGCGGCGGAATATGGTCGACTGCTGACCGCGCTGCAGGAGCACGACTTGGGATCGCCGGGCGCCGAGCCGCTGCTTCCTATCGCGCTGGGCCATTTGCAGCGCTTGGCGAAATCGAAGCAGGCGGAAGTCCTACAGGGCGTTGTCGCGGTCGGTGCCCATGATGCCAAGTCTTCTGGGTACCTGGTGCTCATGAAGGTCCTGTCAGCAACCGGCGCGGAACTGAAGCAGGACGATGCGACCAAGGTTGTCGAGGCCTATCGGATCGCCGTCGCAAGCATGGATGGCATGAGCTCGCTGCTGTCGCTGGATGCCGCCTGTGCGGGTGCCCTGGCCCGAGTTGCTTTCCCGCATGTCGATCTGCACGCCTCGGTGCTCAGACCGCTCGATGTGGGTGCGGCACTCGCGGCTACCGAGAACAACTCCGTGAAGGTCGGCCAAGCGCTCCGCGCGCACATCCGCTTCCTCTGTCGCGCCATTCTTGGATACCCGGAGGCTGGCTGGCATGAGCTTGCTCAGGCCTTGGCAGACGCCGTCCGTGCGGGCGCGGTCGATAGTCCGAATACGAAGCAGGTCGACGCCTTCACCTTCCACCTGGATGCGATGCGGCGAGGGCGGCTATTGCGACTGGAGATTGAGCTCGCCGACGCCATCGGCCACATCGACATTGCCATTCAGCAGCAGCAGGTCGTTGACGCGGCACTGTTGGTGAGAGATCCCCTGGTGCTGGCTGTGTTGCTTCGTCGTGCGCCCGTCTCGCATCAGAAAAGGATTCGCGCACAGCTTGAGACGCTGACACCGATGGCGGCCAGCGCGCCGATCCAAGCCTTTCAGCTCGAGGAGCGCGTGCAGGCATTCCTGGACGCCGGCCTTCCACAGCTCGCAGAGATGTACATGATGCAGCGGCACAGCCTGCTGCGAAATCCGAACAGCCCGGATGCCCAGGTCGAAACCTTGCGCCACCAACTGCAACTGCGCTACTTGCGCCGCGAGTGGCAGGAGATCAGGGAGGCCAGGCTGCCGAAAGACTGGCCGAAGGATCGCGCCGCTCAGGGAGCACAGATCCTCGACTTCTTCCGCGCGCTGGCACTGATCGAGCAAAGGCCCGAGGACGCCACCATGGCTGCGGCTATGTTCAAGCGGCTCTACGCCCAGACTGGTGACTGGGTCTATGCGATCAACCGGCTGGGCGCGGAGTGCAAAAAGCTACTTGGAAGTAACGAGTTCAGAACGCTGTCGGGGCCTGAGGCGGGCGAGGCTCGCCAAGCGCTTCAGGATGCCGACAAAGCCATTCCTCCTGGAAGTCAGCTCTCGGACATGGCTCTGGCGGTGCATGTGCCCAACTGCGCGGTGATGCTGTTGGCGACCGGCCGTGCACCAGAGGCGCTGCGCAGGTTGCACGAGCTCGGTGCTGCTGCGCGCACGGCCGACGGCATGGCATATGAAGCTGTCGCATGCCATCGATTGAACGACCACGACCGCGCGCTGTCGCTGATCCGGCTCGGCAAGAGCCGCTTCGGAGAGACTCCGGTGCTGCTGGGCGCAGAGAGTCACATCATTCACTCATTGCCCCACCCTGCGGCCCCTCGGGTGTTGAAGCAGACCGAGGTCGACGGAAAGATCCGCGAGGCTTTGGCGCTGTTCGCCAAGCTGCCACCTGACCGCAAAGCCGGTGTCATGCGGGAAGGTATTGCCCCGCTCGAAGAGCTCCTGTGTGATGCGTTTCGTGACGCCGTTGCCGCGTTCGAACGGGCGATGTCGTTCTTGCACCTGACGAAGAACAGCTTCCACGAGGACGACTTCAATGGCCTCTTCGCGGAAATCGTGCAGGGGCGCATCGAGGGTCTGTTCGGATGGCAAGCCAACGAGCAGTCGCCCGGCGGTCTGACCCCGGCCGGAAACGCAGGGCGGCGCGATTTCGTGCTTCGCCACAACGGCGTAGACATTGCCGTCTTCGAGGCGCTCAAGGCATCACGACCGAACGACCCCGCGATTGACGAGCACTTCGTCAAGCTGTTGGGCTACAGCCATGCCACCATCTTTTTCCACATCACTTACAGCTTCCGCGACGCGCCGACATCGGAGATGCTCGATGCCGTCGAGAAGGTGGCCCATCAATCGTTCGCCAACATCGTCCTTGCGGCGCCGCCCGAGCGGATCGCTGCCGACAGTGCTCGTCCTGCAGGGATCCATGGGCGCTATCGTCGTAGCGGCGGAGATATCTCGGTCTTCTTCTGCGTGGTCGACATGCTGCAGGCCAACCTGCGCCAGGTTAGTAGACCACCCAAGGCGCCCAAGGCTCCTGGCCGCCCTAGAAAGAAAACGCCGGCCAAGACTGGAAGTTGATCGGGCTGCGCTCCCTTGCGCAATGCGCCAGCGCTCGGCGTGGAAGTTCTCGGCCTACCAGCGACGCTTCCACTGATCGTCCCATGGGTCCAGCGGCATCGGCATAACCAACCTGTCAGGGGGCGCATTCTGTCTCCGGCGCTCTTCTTCGCGGTGCATGCCGAGGGACAAATAGATCAGCGCGGAGCGCGCCAGCTGGAGTAGCCGCAGAGTCCGAGCTTCAAGATCCGGCAGCGACACGGTGTGGGCCAGGGTGTCGGCAAAGAGCCCGGTCGCAGGTCCCATCGGCACACCTCCCATGGTCGAGAGCACCTTCACATACTTGTGCTCCAGGTGGTTGCGAAGTTCGTGAAGGGCCCGCGC
>Ga0164241_10005314_pt1 | contig 12140 bp, 14 predicted proteins | sample OricomyardsoilBY_FD_108780 | JGI IMG/M metagenome (GOLD analysis project Ga0164241, IMG submission 108780) | Backyard soil microbial communities from Emeryville, California, USA - Original compost - Back yard soil (BY) | ecosystem: Environmental > Terrestrial > Soil > Unclassified | place: USA...
CGCTGAAGGCGGCCTTCTGGGCATCGTGCATCTACCTCACCGGCATCATGACCACAATTAATGTCCTGAACAACCACTGGCTCATCGGCGTGGCCGTCATCACGACATTCGGTGGCACGTGGCTCACTGTCAAGGCGGATGTGAAGAAACATGAAAAAGAGAAAGACCAAGATCCAAAAGCCGACGTCTACGCGCGAGTGCACCTCGTGCTTTGGAACTGGTCGACGCTTCATACCGACCGGTGATTACGCCGGCCTGTCGTGCGCCTCATGCAACGGCAGCGGCAGGATCAGGCCGTGAGCGCGATCCTATCCGATGACCTGAGGTACCGATACAGGCTCGAGCGCGAGGTATTGCCCGACGGATTCGTCATCGCATACTTTGGCATCAATCCGTCAACGGCAGACGCCACGCTCGACGACTCCACGGTGAAGAAGTGGATCGGATTCTCAGAGAGATTGGGCGCCAGGAAGTTCATCGTCGGCAACGTGTTCGCGTACCGCGCGACGGACGTCGGCGAGCTGGCCGACGCGTACAACCCGGTCGGATCCGACAACATCACCCACATAGAGAACATCATCGCGGACGCCGACCTGCTGGTGCCGTGCTGGGGCAACCGGGGCAAGGTGCCGAAGGCACTGCGGCCGCAGATCGACTGGCTGGCTGCCCGGATGAGCTTCGAGACGCAGAAGCAGGAGGGCAAGCCAGTACTCGTGTTCGGCCGAACAAAGTCCGGGGACCCGCTGCACCCGCTCATGCTCCCGTACGCCACGCAGCTCACCACATGGTAAGATTGGCTACGCGGTATAATAGCAACATCACACGGGCTTAGTCAAGTCCACAACAATAAGAAGAACAAAATGGACACAATAAAGGTCTCAAAAACAAGCCTTCTTGGCATCATCAAGAAGAATCGCGACAACCACCGCGCCATCTACGAAGAGGCCTTCGAGGGCTATCGCGGCGAGTGCATTCGCATCCTCGAGCAGAACCTCGACAACCTGAAGTCCGGCAAGCGTGTCGTCGTCAGCTTCTTCGAGCAGGCACCGCAGGATCACACGAAGGACTACGACCTCGCCATCCGCATGCTCGAGATGAGCGTCGACAATGAGGTCGAGCTTGACCAGCGCGAGTTCATGAACTACGTCGACGACAACTGGGCATGGAAGCAGCAGTGGGTTGGCAGCAACGCGAAGTACTCCAACACGCTCAGCAACTCGCTGTAAGGGGAATTGCTTTGTTAGTTTTCCCAGAGTTCTGCAAGCCATACATCATTGATTCGCTCACTAACCCAATCGTCATCAAACACTTTTGGGTCTTGAATACGAATCTGCGTGTCGACCCAGATGAACCACCGCAGCAGGACTTCATGCTGCAGAAGATCTCGTATCTCGAGGAGACGACCGGTCCGACGTATCGCATCGGCATCAACGGTTCCGAATTCTGGGTGCCGGCCGAGTGGAATATTCTCGTGGTTGATCCCGAGACATCCGCCATCGACTTCGTCGGGTTCCAGTCCTGTGCATCCCTCGAGTTCAATGCCTTCCTGTTCTCGCCCATCGAGACATCGATCCGCTACATGCCGGTTCGCATCCTCGACTACGTGAAGGAGAAGTCGCTCGTTCATCCGGCTATCGACAAGGGCAATGCCATGGCGTGCCCTGTCGGACCGATCAAGACGAGAGTTCATCAGGAGCTCCACGTCGCGATCATCATCGGGCCGTACGAGCTGTACAAGCACCTGCAGAACAAGACGATCGGCGATCTCCTGCCGTGATGTTGAACTTCCAGCGTGCAAAGGACAGGCAGCCGTGGGAGCTCTTCGAGCTGCACATCGGCACAGTGCCAACTGGTATTTATTTCCCAAGCAAGGAACTCTACGAATTTCTTGCCGAGGATACGGATATCTGCATGGCTCACTATGGCATGGACCTCGAGATGGAGTCGCTTGCCAATGTATTCGATGCACTTATCAGCCAATACGACGCAAATCCAACATTGCCGGCCTTCTCTCAGCCGGTGTTTGGGGGCATACTCAGCTCGCGCACGAAGATGGAGTTGGCCGTCGCATTTCATGCGATTCGCCTTGAACTCCCCGCGGCGGCTAAGCACGCCATTAAGGGATAAATACTACCTTATCCCGTCTGATTTAATTTTGGAAGAAGAACAATGACCCAACTGTTTGTGATCAAGAGGGACGGTTCGAGAGTACCGTTTCAGCTGGAAAAATGGCAAGCTCAGATTGCCAAGGTGTGCGACGGGGTAGATGGCGTATCGCCGTCCCAGATCGAGATCTCATCGAACACCCACTTCTATGATGGGATGACAACCCGAGAACTCGACAACATCGCTCTCAGGGCGATGTGCGACCTCATCGATGAGGAAGAGCACCCAGACATCGGCAACGTCAACTACCAGCACGTCGCCGGCAAGCAGAGGATCGCGATGCTCAGGAAGGACGTGTACGGGTCGTACGATCCGCCGCACATCCTCGAGATCGTCAAGAAGAACATCGCCGCCGGCTTCTACACCGCCGAGCTACTCGAGTGGTACACTGAAGACGAGTGGAACAAGATCAATGACATCATCGACCACGAGAAGGACGAGAGTCTTCCGTACGCCGCCGTCGAGCAGCTGATCGAGAAGTACCTCGTGCAGGATCGCACCAAGAAGGGCGTGGTCCTCGAGTCTCCACAGGTTCGCTACATCATCGCCGCCGCCACGGCCTTCCACGCAGAGACGAGCAATCGCCTCAAGTACGTGAAGGAGTTCTACAATGCGGCCAGCGACGGGCTGTTCACGCTGGCGACGCCAGTTCTGGCCGGCCTCGGCACGCCGACGAAGCAGTTCAGCTCGTGCGTGCTCATCAAGGTCGGCGACTCGCTGAAGTCCATCTTCGCGTCTGGCGAGGTGATGGCCAACTACGCGGCGAAGCGTGCGGGCATCGGCCTAGACATCAGTCGCATGCGTGCCCTCGGCGCGCCGATCCGAGGCGGCGAGGTCAAGCACACCGGCGTCATCCCATTCCTCAAGAAATTCTACGCAGACCTGCGCTCGTGCTCCCAGGGCGGCATTCGCAATGCCTCCTGCACCGTCTACCTGCCCATCTGGCACCTCCAGTTCGACGACTTCGTGGTGCTCAGGAACAACCAGGGCACCGACGAGACCAGGATCCGCCAGCTCGACTACTCGGTCGTGATGAGCGCCCTGTTCTGGAGGCGATTCAAGGAGGGCGGGGACATCACCTTCTTCGACCCGAACGAGGTCCCGGACCTGTACGATGCCTACTACCGAGACACCGCAGAGTTCAACAAGCTCTACGTCAAGTACGAGAAGCGCACCGACATCCGCAAGAAGGTGCAGCCGGCCGAGGTGGTCATCAAGGACTGGATCCTCAAGGAGCGCGGCGACACCGGACGCATCTACATCATGAACGTGGACAACGTCAACCAGAACGGCGCGTTCGACAGCCAGAAGTGGCCCGTCTACCAGTCGAACCTGTGCTGCGAGATCACCCTCCCGTCGCTTGAGTTCCAGCGCATCGAGGACGACAGCGGCCTGATCGGCCTGTGCACGCTGGGCTCCATCAACTGGGGCGCGTTCAGGAACCCCGAGGAGATCAAGCGCCCGGCCATCGTGCTGCAGCGCATGCTCCACAACCTGCTCCAGTACCAGGACTTCCTATCGGTGCAGTCCGCCAGGCACAACGCCCTGTTCGAGCCACTCGGCATCGGCATCACGAATCTCGCCTACTGGCACGCCAAGCGCAAGCTCAGGTACGGCGAGAAGGATGCCCTGGCCGAGGTCAAGCGCTGGATGGAGCACCTGAACTACTACCTGATGGAGGGCACGGTCAATCTCGCCAAGGAAAAGGGCAAGTGCCAGGCGTCGGACGACACGTGGTACGGCAAGGGCCAGTTCATCTGGGAGCGTCGCGCCAAGGGTGCCGACGACCTCACTGACTTCACCCCGGACAGCGACCTGGACTGGGAAGGACTTCGCGAGAAGATGAAGGAGCACGGCGTTCGCAATGCCGTCAACCTGGCGATCGCGCCGGTCGAGAGCTCGAGCGTTGTGATCAACAGCACCAACGGCATCAACCTGGTGAAACAGCTCATCACGATCAAGGAAAGCAAGGCCGGCGCGTTCGCACAGGTCGTGCCGGAATACCGCAGACTGAAGAAGAACTACCAGCTGCTGTGGGACCAGCCGGACTGCATCGGGTACATCAAGACCGCGGCTGTGCTCCAGGTCTACATCGACCAGTCCATCAGCACCGACACCTTCTACAATCCGGCCAAGTTCAAGGACGGCAAGATCCCGGCGACACTGCTCGCCAAGAATCTGATGCTGGCCCACCGCTGGGGAGTGAAGACCTTCTACTACGACCTCCGCTCCAAGGAGTCGCTGAAGGAGATGATCAACGTGGACGACATTCTCAGACCCCTTCCGCCAGATCGTGTTGATCCGAACACATTGGCAACACTAACGGTAGATGACGACTGCGAGGCATGCAAGCTGTGAAGAAACGAGACTACGCAAAGACGCCAAACTATGTCGACAGACATATGTTCCTAGATAAGGCTGGGCCGGTATCGACCCAGCGCTTCGAGGAGTTCGCGTACCCGAAGATCGCCAAGTTCGACGATGCTCAACGCTCCGCCTTCTGGATCCCGGAGGAGATTTCCCTCACCAAGGACAAGATCGACTTCAAGGAAGCCAGCAAGGCCGTGCGCCACATTTTCACCAGCAACCTGCTGCGGCAGACGACGCTCGACAGCATCCAGGGCCGGGCGCCGGCTCAGATCTTCACTCCGGTCATCTCGGTGCCGGAGCTCGAGAGCCTGATGCTGACCTGGACGTGGTTCGAGACCCTGCACTCCAGGGCATACAGCCACATCATCCGCAACATCTACAACGTGCCGAAGGATGAGTTCAACAGCATCCACGACAACAAGGAGATCGTCGCGATGACCGCTTCCATCGGGAAGTACTACGACCAGCTGCACCACATTAACTGCTGCGTAGAAGCCGGCATCGACGATCCGATCACGGAGAAGGAGCACATCAACGCCATCTACCTGGCGCTGATCGCATCGTTCGGCCTGGAGGCCATCCGCTTCACCGTGTCGTTCGCGACGAGCCTGGCGATGGTCGAGAACAAGCTGTTCATCGGCAACGGCAACGAGATCGCGCTGATCCTCGCCGACGAGATGCTTCACTGCGACTGGACGGCATACCTGATCAACACGGCTGTCGAGACGGATCCGCGGTTCGCAAGGGCGGCCAAGGAGCTCAAGGGTGAGGCCGAGCAGATCCTCCTCGACGTCGTCAAGGAAGAGAAGCAGTGGGCGAAGTACATCTTCAGCGAGGGCTCGGTCATCGGCCTCAACGAGAAGACCATGGCGGACTTCGTCGATTGGACCGCCAAGAGTCGCTTCAAGGAGATCGGCCTCAAGTACGACTGCGCGCTAAAGAGCACGCCGCTGCCGTGGTTCAACAAGCATCTGAACACGTCGAAGAAGCAGACTGCGCTGCAGGAGAACGAGTCGGTATCGTACGTCATCGGGTCGATGACCAATGACGTGGATTACGGGGAGCTGCCAGAACTATGAACGAATCCTACACTCACCAACAGCTGCGTGATGCACAGACCGAAGCATACGGCCGAGGATATGAGTCCGGACGCACGGAATCAGTGTTCTTTTTCATGACTCGGGAACAGCTGATTGAGGCTGCGCTCATCAGCTATGGTATCACCCCGAATAAGAATCAGGGCGCATCATGAGTACGGCACAACTTCACTTCGAACTGATCGCGGCCAAGGCTAAGCTGATGGCGCAGCGCACAAATGGATACTGGGCCGGCGAGCTCCACGAGGCATGCGCCGACATCCGCAAGTCGCTGGATGCCATCCAGGACGAAGCCCGGAGGCATGACGCGAGCGATCGATGAGCGATCCGGTCTTTCTGATCTTCTTTGAGGACTACGACCGTCGCCCGGAAATATTTCTAGGCGACGGCGCCGAAGTCTGTGCTAGACAACGATTCGAGCAGGTATTGGGCGGAGGATGGAACGCGCACCTGTTCCAGTGCATCGACGACGGCAAGCGACCACTATTTCACGGAGGCAATCATGATTTATCCGAGCAAGGTGGATGAGACAAAGGAAAATGAGATCGCGAAGCTGGTAGAAGAGTACTTCAGCCGGCAGGATGTGAAGCTGCACGTGGAGCCGTGCGGCAAGGTACAAGTCATCAAGAACGGAAGGGTCATAGGGGAGCGTGGATAATGGGTGCGCCGAATCAGAAGGATGTAACACACCACCAGCTGATACTCGACCTGTTCAAGATCGAGAAGATCTGGCCCGGCTACTTCGAGCTCATTACGAGCGAGAGCGAGTCGATGTACCGATCCGGTGGTCGATACAAGCACCCGTTCGTGCGGGTGGTCAAGGACAACAACGAACAATTCCTTTTCACCATCTACGATGGGGTCAAGTGGATCGACGACAACGGAATGAAACTACTTTAGGACACATATGAAAACAATATCACTAGTTGGTGTAGAATACACCCTCGACGACATCATTGCCATTGACCCGGAGAGGATCGAGAAGGCCATCGCGCTGGCTCCATCCAAGCCGGACAATCCAAGATTCCCAAGGACCATTCAGAAGAGGGTGGAAGATGCCATCTACGGCGAGGCTGGGGAGATACTGATGGAGCAGCTTGCAACGAAGCTCGAGATGGACCTCAAGCGACACGATGAGAAGTACCAGGACTACCTGGTCGTCGACAAGATCGTCGTGGACGGCGTCGAGGTCAGCGGCGTCGTGGAGTTCAAGGTCATCCAGTCGCCGAGCCTCGCCTCGCTCGAGGGCGCCATCACACGGCACATGGTCGACAACAGCCAGAAGGCCAACTTCGTGTTCTCGTTCGTCGGCGACAGGCTGACGCAGAAGTTCACGCCGTACCGTATCACCTACACGGCCGACGGCTTCGACAAGCGCAAGACCGTGAAGAGATACGATGACTGAGGTCAGGTGGACTAGGTACGGGGGCTACGAGTGCTCGTCGAAGGGCGACAATCGGTTCTCCGCCCTGTTTGCGCGGCTGCCGGACGGCCGCACGATCGAGGAGCACTACCAGTGCGACGTCAAGGGGTACAACCCCGGCGGAACGAACTGGCGGGAGTACAAGGGGCTGCCGCCCCTGGACACCGAGGCCGACCTCTGGGAGGAGTACCTGTCGCTGTGGCGGATATGGGCCGAGCTCAACCATCCGCTCATACGGGAGCTCCGTGAGAAATGCGGAGGCGTCCTGTCGGACATGTTCGCGAACACCGACATCAGCCAGGCAAGGGCACTAGCCCAGATCATAAATGATCTAAATATAGAAGAACAAGAAAACAAGATACTGGAGTTTTGAAATGTACACGATCTACTCGAAGCCGGGCTGCCCGCATTGCGACAACGCCATGGCGCTCCTAGAGAGCCTCGACATAGAATACATCAAGCTCGTGCTCGACGTCGGGCAGGAGAAGGACATGCTCACCGAGTACTACACGGTCGACATGCTCAGAGCCCGCGTCCCGAACGCGAGGACCGTGCCGCAGATCTTCGAAGGTGAGAACCTCGTCGGCGGATTCGAAGCGCTGAAGATGCACCTCAGCAACAAGGGCCACGGCTCACACTGATCAAATCCAGATGATTGATGATCGGCTCGCCGATATATCGGTCGAGCTCGCATCGCTGTATCGTCAGAGAAACATAGATGAGTGTCCGTCGCCGGGCCTGCTGGCCTCGATCAAGCGACTAGAGACCCTGCTGGAGAACTTCCAGAGCGCCAAGGTGATGTGGCGGGCAATACTCAAAGTACACCCGCACTGCTTAGACGTTCGCTAGGTCCTCGAACCCGGCCTCGTCCAGCTCAAGGCTGGCCTTGTTGATGGCCGCGACGCCCTGGTGGTTCGGCAGGTAGCTGTTGAGGATCTCGACAACCTTGACGAAGCCCTTGTTCGACATGGTGCGGCCGATGCCGACCTCCAGGCTGACCAGCTCGAGACCAGGAATAAGCAGCAGACCAAGAATGTCCTTCTTGATGCCGCCGTCGATCGTGATGGCCTTGAGGGACTTGATCTTCTTGTGGATGTTGTGCAGGTCCGTTATCTCGGTGCCCGAGATGTCAAGGCCGCCGATTCTCTCCGGTACGCCGTCCATGCTCGTGATGGGGTTGCTGCGGACGGACAGATTATTCGTGACTTCCTGTGGAAAGTTCGCGAAACTGGTGAGCTTGTTGTTGTTCAGGCTCAGGGTTGCCATCTTCGGCGGCAAGCCTGATACGGAGGTCAGGTGCCTGTTGTTTGCGCTCAGTACCGGCGCGGTAGAGCTGAAGTTTGCCAGGTCCGTAACGTCCCGCAGACTCTTTTTGATGATCTCGAGCACGTCATCCTGCGTCATCGAGAAGACGATCGTCTCGCCAAACTTCTCGACGATCACTCGCTTGGCCCCAGGCTTCGAGGTGGCGTCCCGGTAACCCCAGCGGTCGCCCTTCAGCAGGTCCTTCGGCTTGCCACGGTAGAGCAGCTCAAACTTCTGCGGTCCATCGTAGGTGAACCACTCGTAGTCTGAGGAATCCATCACGGCCTCGGTCAGGAATTCATTGAGAAGCATGGGAGGTATCTCGGGCTGAAAAGTATATTTATCTGAGATCAATACGTAAGGTAAGCTATTCCCGATAAATATGTTATACGTTCATTGGGGTCGAAAATGCTCATTAACTTCAGACAGGGTATCGTCGTCGCGCCGTCCAACTTCCTGCAGTCGGCGGGGCCTGCATCGGCGAATATCATCGTCGGAGCGGGCAAAATCGTCGCGGCGATAGCCGACGGCGAAGCGGACTACCTCGTCCAGGTAAACACCGATCAGCTCTCAGCCTACGCCGGGTACGGCCCGAAGGCCTATTTCTGGGTCGAGCTGTCGAAGATCGATGGACAACTGACCTTCGGATACACCCCATACATCGTCGCAGAATCAGCCGCCCAGCCATCGGCCGCCATCGGACAGATGTGGTACAACACCGACCTCAACAAGATGTACGTCTGGGACGGCGGCAAGTGGAACCACGTCCTGCGCGTCATGCTCGGCTGGAAGGACGACGCAGGCCTGCACGAGTACGGCACCGGAACCCAGGTCGGCGTATCTGGCACCTCGACCTCCGCCGGCTACGTCCTGACGGACGCACTCGGCAACACGTTCCTTTCCTCCACCGGTGAGCTGCTGACCAGCGGCTCCGAGCTGCTGAGCCTCGACTCATCCAGCCTCGTCAAGCTTGACAATGCACAGATCGTCGTGCTGGCTGGCCAGCCGCTTGCCGCCTTCACCTGCGTGTACCTCGCCAACGGCAAGGCCGTCAGGGCGAGTGGCTCAGGCGTCAACAACGCGAACATCACCAAGGCACCGATCGCCATCACCACGGTCGACGTGGCGGCGAACGATCCGATCGAATTGTACATGGCTGGGCGGCAGGTGTTCAATGCTTTGTGGGCATTCACAAGCGACCAGATCGGCAAGGGCGTCTACTGCGACTCGAACGGCCAGATCACCACGGTCAAGCCGACGATCGCGCAGTACGTGAAGATCGGCAACGTCATCTCTGAGAATTCGATATTCCTCACCTTCGACACGTACAATGCGCCGCCGGTACCGGAAGGTGTGATGACCGTCATCGGCCAGGCGCCGATATACGTCGAGGGCACCGTCTCCGTTCCTATCATCAAGGCACACAGGGCCGACGAGAGCACGGACGGCTACCTCGCCGCCGACGACTTTAACAGGATCGTAACGCTTGAGGCCGACGTAGTCGACCTGCAGGACAACAAGTTTGGCCCGGACAACCTGCCAAGCATCAGCCACGTCACCGGCCTCACCGCGGCACTGGATGACAAGTCCGATGTCGGCCACACCCACGTCGGCGCAGACATCACCGACCTGACGACGATCGTCGACGGCCTCGTTGATACCGCGCTGCTGACAGCCGTCATTCCAGGCAGCTCGGTCATGGTACCGAATCCGCCAGGCGCAGACATCACCCTTACGACGAAGCTCTCGCTGATTGACGGCGAGCTCGACGGCAAGGTGGATGCGGTCGCAGGCGTGCCAAGCAATGTCGTGATGTTCGGCAGCGGCAGCACGATTGCTGACAGCGGTGCGAGCATCGCATCGCTCACGGCGAAGTACGGCCCGACTAACCCACCAATCATCTCGAACGTCACCGGGCTGCAGGCCGCGCTTGACTCGAAGCTCAACATCTCATTCATCGTTGGCACCGACACGCCGGACATCGTCATCGACCGAATCGTCGGCCTCCCGGGCGTGGTCGCGAACGTTGCGAACAAGGCCGACAAGGTGGTCGGCGCGGTCGCCGGTCGGCTGGCGTCGCTCGATGGCTCCGGCAACCTGCTCGACTCCGGATCATCCGTATCCAGCTTCTCACTCGCTGGCCACACCCACCCACCGGCGAGCATCGTCGGGGGCACTGCCGGGCAGGTAGTGACGTCCAACGGCACGAACGGAACGTGGAGCACGCTGGCCGTCGCGATCGCTGATGTCGCCGGCCTCACTGCAGCACTCAATGGCAAGCTCGATACGACTGGTACGATCGCGATCTCGCAGGTAATCAACCTCTCTACTCAGCTCGCCGGCAAGCTCGGCGTATCGCAGACGATTCCGATCTCGCAGGTCGTGAACCTGCAGCCGACCCTCGACGGCAAGGCGTCAGTTACCCACACCCACACGATTGCAAACGTCACTGGATTGCAGTCTGCCCTCGACGGCAAGCTGAGTCTCAGCGGCGGCACCCTGACTGGCGGCCTCGTCGCCCCACTGGTGACCATCGGATCCATTGTCATCGACGACGACGGCACACTCTCCATCGGTGGAGATCCAGGCGAAATCGGCCAGGTCCTGAAGAGCAACGGCCCGGGCACCCCGATCCAGTGGGCATACTCGACCGGCCTGCCAGCCGGTGGTACTGCCGGCCAGGTCCTCATGAAGGACGACAGCTTCGACTACCACGCGAGCTGGCAGAACCAGAGCCCGTTTGCAGCTCCGCTAGGTCAGCTTGTCTACGGAACCGGTCCGAGCGTGTCCTACTCGCCAGACCTCATCTTCACGCCAGGTGCAACGCCGACGATGACGCTCGGCGGCGCCACGATATTCCACAATGCCTCCGGCATCAGCGTCAAGGGCAAGAACAACGCGTCGACCGGTGAGAACGTCTCCCTGATCGGCGGCAACTCGACCGCGGCCAACGGTGGCGCGATCTTCATCACGTCGGGCACGACGACCGGCACGTCGACGACCTCCGGCGCGATCTTCATCAAGACGAACGACAGCGGTGGCACGGCCACGTACACCGGCGACATCAACATCGGCACCGGCATACCGACCGGCCTGCCGGCTGGCGACTTCGCCGGTCGCGTCATCCTCTCGACTGGCGGCTTCGATCGACTCGTCATCACCGGACATGGCGCCTTCGCTATTGGCGGCGGTCCTGGCTCCGCCGGTCAGGTGCTGCAGTCGAACGGTGGCGGGGGCACCCCGTCGTGGGTCTCTCTGCCGGCGCCTGGAATCGGAACAGTCACCTCGATCAACGTCGCTGGTGGATCTACCGGCCTCGCCTTCACCGGCGGCCCGATCACCTCTAGCGGCACGATCACCGCCTCCGGCACGCTGCTCGTCACGAGCGGCGGCACCGGCCTGACGTCCTACTCCATCGGCGACCTCGTGTACGCCGACGGAGCAACATCGCTGGCATCGCTCAGCCCGGGCACGAGCGGCTACCTGATGCAGACCAATGGCCCAGGCGTCGCACCGTCATGGTTCAACCCGGCCACACTGCCATTCGTGGCCACCGTTGCCAGCACGAGCGGACTCTCATTCACCGGCACGACGAACCTGACGATGGCCGGAACGCTGCTCGCGACTAGCGGCGGAACCGGACTTGCGACATACGCAACCGGCGACCTGCTGTACGCGACCGGCACCACGACGCTGGGCAAGCTTGCGATGGCCCCGGCCTCCGGCTACGTCCTCAGGACGAGCGGCGGACTGCTGCCTGAGTGGGTCAACCAGACCTC
>Ga0164241_10005315_pt1 | contig 12138 bp, 10 predicted proteins | sample OricomyardsoilBY_FD_108780 | JGI IMG/M metagenome (GOLD analysis project Ga0164241, IMG submission 108780) | Backyard soil microbial communities from Emeryville, California, USA - Original compost - Back yard soil (BY) | ecosystem: Environmental > Terrestrial > Soil > Unclassified | place: USA...
GGGTGAGGGGAGCGGGTGCGTCGTTTTGCCATTTGAGCCTCGAACCGGGGACGTCACGCTCTCAGAGCGCTAGGCCGGACCGGGTACCATCCCGGGTACCTGAATCTGTCCTACATGGTCATTCTCTGGCATGCAACGGTCGGCGACGATCGGAAGAATGTGGCCAAATATTAGGTCAGTGGATGACGATGTATGACCGTGGTACCAACGGCTCGAACGCTTCATAAGCGTGGTGTCGACGGTTCAAGTCCGTCTCTCGGCACTAAAACTCCCCAAGACAGGGGGCTGCCCGTCGCTGGTCGCATGGGAGGGCCCTGTCTGCGCCGGCTCCCCCCTTTACCCGACGGTGGGCTGACCGTTCGAACGGGGCACATGGGTCAGTGGTCGAGAGGCCGCTCGAGAGTCTCGAAATGGGACGCGCGGTAGTGCGGCAATGTCGCTCGACAGCGTGATCCCAGCCAGCTCCTCGCAGCGCGAGCCAGGGCGCTTGCCGAGTAACCGCGAGGCGTTGCTCGACCTCCTCCTCGAGGCGACTCAGGACGGCATCCTCGATTGGGACATGCTGCGCGGCGTCGAGGCCTATAACCCTCGCTTTTTGCACCTCTTCGGCTTCGACGACGACTCGCTCGCCGATCGCCCGCGGGACTGGCGCGAGCTCGTGCACCCCGACGACGCGGAGCGCGCGACCCGCCTGCTCGACGATCACCTCCACGGTGAGTGGCCCTTCGTCGGCACGTTCAAGATGCGCCACCGCTACGGGGGCCACCGCACGATTTTGCTCCGGGGAGCCGCTCGCCGCGACGCCGCGCGCCGACCCGTGCGCATGGTCATCATCTTCTCGGACATCAGCGAGCAGGTCGAGCTCGAGGCGCGCCACGCCGCCCTCGCCGCGGCGCTGCCCGATACGCTTTTTCGCGTTTCCCACGACGGGCGCGTGCTCGGCGTCAAGCGCGGCGATGATCAATACGATTCGCCGTTTCGAGCGCTCGAGGTCGACCAAAAGCTCGAGGCATGCCTGCCGGCGGGCATGGTCGCCGCCTTGCGGGCCACGTTTGCGAGCGCCGCGGCCGAAGCGGCGACCGCCTCGAGCATCGAGCTGGCGACGCCGTCCGGGAGCGGGGCCGTGCACCACGAAATCCGCGTCGTGCGCTCGGGTCCCGACGAATGGGTGTGCATCGTGCGCGACGTGACCGAGCGCCACGCGCTCGCCGAGCGCCTCCTACAATCGGAGAAGCTCGGCGCCATCGGGCACCTTGCCGCGGGCGTCGCGCACGAGATCAACACGCCGCTCCAGTACATCGGCGATAACCTTCATTTCGCGAAGAGCGCCGTCGGTGACCTCTTGGCACACGGCGCGCGCGTACGGGATCTGGTCGGCGGAGCCGTGACGCCGGAGCGCCGCTCCGAGCTGCTGCGCTCGCTCGCGGAGTCCGAGCGGGAAGGCGACATCGAATACGTGACAGGGGCGCTTCCGCAGGCCATCGAGCGCTCGCTCGAAGGGATCGGGCGCGTGACCACGATCGTGCGCGCGCTGAAGACGTTCGCGCACCCGAACAGCCACGAAATCGTGCCCGTCGACGTCGCGGGCATCATCGAGAGCACGGTGGCCGTCGCCACGAACGAATGGAAGTTCGTGGCCGAGCTCGTGATTTCCATCGATCCGCTGCTCCCTCACGTGCGCTGCGCGGGCGGAGAAATCGGGCAGGTGCTCCTGAACCTGATCGTCAACGCGGCCCATGCCATCGGCGATCGCGTCGGGGCGAGCGGAGAGAAGGGGCGCATTTTCGTCGAAGCGCGCCGGGTGGGCGACGCTTGCGAGCTCCGCGTGCGCGACACGGGCACCGGTATTCCGGAGCACGCGCGCTCCAAAGTGTTCGATCCTTTCTTCACGACGAAGGAGGTCGGTAAGGGCACGGGGCAGGGGCTCGCGCTCGCGCACGCGACGATCGTGAATCATCACGGCGGCACGATTCGCTTCGAAACCGAGGTCGGCGTCGGGACGACCTTCATCGTCACGATCCCGCTCGACGGAGCACCCGTCCCGAGCGAGCTCGCAGCCCAGTAGCCGAGCGCGCGAGCCCGGGGAACGCGCCCGAGGCGTCCCTGCCGCCGAGCTCGGAGCCCGTGGGACGCCTCAGGCCCGCGCGGCCCACGCTCAGTTATTGCCGAACAAGTCGTGAATCTTCGACTCGAGCGCGACGGCGATCTTGTAGAGGCTCGAGATCGACGGGCTCGATTCGGCGCGCTCGATCTGCGAAAGGAGCGAGATGCTGAGCCCCGTGCGGCGGCTCATCTGCTTGAGCGTGAGCTCACGTTCCTTGCGCATCGAGCGGATGGTGTCGCCGATGATCTTGTGAAGTTGCTCTTCCGGCGTGCGGGCGAGCCCCTTCTTCTTCATCACGCGGGCGAGCACCTCGCGGAACTCGTCCACGTTGAACGGTTTTTTGATGTAATCGACGGCGTCGAGCTTCATCGACGCGACGGCGGTGTCGAGGTTCGGATGGGCCGTGAACATGATCACCGCGACATCGGTGTCGATGGCGCGCACACGTTTCAACACTTCGATGCCGTCGAGCTTCGGCATCATCACGTCCAGGATGAGGACGTGATAATCGCCTTGGCGAACCTCGTCCTCGACGAGCGTCGGGTCGCTCATCGTCTTGACGATGAAGCCGTCTTTTTCGAGCAGCGTCTGCATGTAGTCGCAGATCGCTTTGTCGTCGTCGACGATCAGAATGCGGACAAAGGGGACTTCGATGGGCAAGGTGCTCTCCTCGAACGGTCCGGGTGGCTGGTTGCAGTGACACTATAAACGGACCTGGTTACCACGTCACTAGATTTCGCGTGGCCTGCATCAACGCGAAATCAAACGACTTTTTAGGGGCGCGCACAAGGACCGACGGCATTGAGCGCCGCAGAGGGCGCATCAAACATCACCCTACGGAGGTGTGGCGTCCCGGCGTCTCTGAAAAAAATCCCGAATGTCTGTACGAGGCGAACGACCGTTTCTGCGGGGGGCGGCGCGGTTTGCAGAAGACGCCGCGGCGCGTCGCGCCGAGTCCGACGGCGCTTCGAAGGCGCTGCTAGCGACGACCTTCGAGCGGATCGATCGCCGGCTTGGCGGGAGGAGGTGGCGGCGCCACGGGCTTGGCCGTGGCCGATTTCGCGGGGCTCGACTTAGCCGTCACGGGACGCGAGCGTGAAGACTTCGTCGCGCTCTTCGTCGGCGCCCGGGTGTCACCCGTCGACGTCGGCTCGGGTGCAGTAGCGACCGCAGGGACCGCGGCAGAAACGGCAACGGGTGCCGCAGAAACGGCGACGGGCGCCGCGGAAACGGCGACGGGCGCCGTGATCGTGGCTGCGGGTCCGGGCGCCGACGGCACCGTCGACTCGGGCGTGGCGCTCGCCGAGCGACGCAAAAGGAGTGCGCCACCGAGCGCCAGCGCCGCGGCGCCGCCACCGAGCGCGAGCCATAGCGTGCGATGCGAGCGCCGATGTTGCTGTGTCGTGCCCCAGGCGGGGTTGGTGCCGGCGAGCGCCTCGGCTGGAATTTCGAGCTGACGCGAGGAAATGCCCGCGGCACTGAGGACGCGCGAGACACGTTCGGCGCTGCGCACGGCGTTCGGGCTGCCGAACGGCGCAAGCGAGGTGGCAAGCTCCGCGACGTTGGCGAAGCGCGCCTCACGTTTCTTTTCGAGGCACCGCAAGATGACCGTCTGAAGGCCTTCCGGTAGCTCGGGTCGCAGCTGGCGCGGGGGCGGCGGGGCCTCCTGCAAGATCATGCCGCAGAGCTGCGGCATCGATTCGCCGAGGAAGGGCGGGCGGCCCGTGACGAGCTCGTAGAGGATCGTGCCGATCGCCCAGATGTCGGCGCGGCCGTCGACGTCGCGCGAGCTCGTCATCTGCTCGGGCGACATGTAGAGCGGCGAGCCCATGATGGCCTGGGTGCGCGTCATGCCGTAGTCGCCGGAGGAAGGATTGGGGTTCGTGAGCTTCGAGATGCCGAAGTCGAGCACCTTGATGCAGGGTGATCCGTCGGGGCCCGTGATGAGGAACAGGTTCGCCGGCTTCAGATCGCGATGCACGATGCCGAGCGCATGGGCCTCCGCGAGCGCCTCGCAGGCCTGCAGGACCAAGTCGACGGCGTCCGGCGCGGGCATCGGGCCGCGGTCGTGGAGCAGCGCGGCGAGATCGCGCCCGTGCAGGTACTCCATCACCATGTACGGAGCGCCGGTTTCGAGCGTGCCCACGTCCGAGACGCGCGCGACGTGCATGCTCTTGATCTTCACGGCGGCGCGCGCCTCGCGCGCGAAACGGGCCACGGCTTCCTCGTTGGCGAGCGCGTCGGGCAAGAGGAACTTGAGCGCGACGCGTTCGTCGAGCTGGATGTGCAGGGCCGAGACCACGACGCCCATGCCGCCCACGCCGAGCACGCGCTCCACGCGGTACTTACCGGCGAGGACCTGACCTTCCTGAACGGGCGTCATGCAGAGCGCGCCGAAGCCGCGAAAGTCAGAGGCTATTCCCCCGGGGCGTTCTGTCAACGCACGCCCCGCCAGGCCCCGGGATCCTGGATACACGAACGGCCGGGTGCGATGCCCGGCCGTTGCTGCCTCCCAACGAGGACTTCAGGTTTTTTCTTTTGTCGGGGCGGGCAGATTCGAACTGCCGACCTCACGGACCCGAACCGTGCGCGCTACCAAACTGCGCTACGCCCCGAGCAGGCGGCCCCGAAGGGCGGCGGGAGAATGATGGCCAGCGCCGGGTCTGTCAAGCGCGGCGTCGCACAAACCGGCGCTCCCACGTTTCGCGCGCGCGGGCGGGCGAGTCAGCCGGCGGGACGGCGCTTCGCGAGCTCGGCGGTGAGGGCGGGCACGGCTTGGAAGAGGTCCGCGACGAGCCCGAAGTCGGCGATCTGGAAGATGGGCGCTTCGCCGTCCTTGTTGATGGCGACGATGACCTTCGAGCTTTTCATGCCGGCGATGTGTTGGATCGCTCCCGAGATGCCGACGGCCACGTACAGCTCGGGCGCGACGATCTTGCCCGTTTGGCCGACCTGGTAGTCGCCGGGGGCATAGCCGGCATCGACGGCAGCGCGGCTCGCCCCGATGGCAGCGCCGAGCGCCTTCGCGAGCGGTTCGAGCACCTGGAAGAATTGGTCCTTGAGCGCGCGACCGCCCGAGACGACGACACGCGCCTCCGTGAGCTCCGGGCGCTCGCTCTTCACCGCCTCGAGGGAGACGAACTCGACGCGGGCTGCGCCGCCACCGGGCGCGGCCTTGGCCAGCGCCTCGACGGGTGAGCTGCCGCCGCTCGGCGTCGCGGCGTCGAACTCGCTTTGACGCGCCGTCGCGACGTGAATGGGCGTCGTGAGCTCGACCGTGCCGAACGCGTTCCCGGCGTACATCGGTCGCTTGTAGCGAAGGCTAGTGCCCTCGACCGTCACGTCGGCGCAGTCGCCGGCGTAAGCCGCGTCGAGGCGCGCCGCAACGCGCGGCATCAAGTCCTTGCCCTGGCTCGTGGCCGTGGCGACGATCAGGGCGAAGCTCTTGCCCGCCTCCGCGATCGTCGGAGCGTAGTGCTCCGCGGTGTACTTGGCGAGCGACGCGTCCTCGCACACGAGCACCTTGTCGGCGCCGAACCCCGTGAGCTCGGCGGCGGCGGCCTTGGCCGCACCACCGAGCACGAGGATGGAGAAGGAGCCGCCCACGGCGGGCAGGGCTTTTTTCGCAAAGCTGATGGCGGCGAGCGTCGCCTTCTTCACTTTGCCGTCATCGGCGATTTCGGCGACCACGAGGGCGTGAGGCATGTCGGTTTACTGGCTCCGGAAAATCAGAGGACCTTCGCGACGTTCATGAGCTTGTCGACGAGCTCCGAAACGTCTTTGACGCGCACGCCGGCGGAACGCGCGGCGGGCTTCTCGAATTTGAGCGTCTTGGTCGAGAGCGCGACACCGGGCGCGAGCTCGGCGAGCGTCTTCGTGTCGAGCGGCTTCTTCTTGGCGGCCATGATGGCGGGCAGCGGCGCGAAGCGCACGCCGTCGCCGTATTTGTGCGCGGACTGATCGGTGTGGAGCGAGTAGACGCTCGTCGGTGCCACGATGCGCAGATCGACCGTGACGACCGCGGGCAGCTTCACGCGGAGGGTGAGGACGCCGCCGTCCACTTCGCGCCCGACGAGCAGCGCGCCTTGCTCCTCACGAATGGTCGCGGCGAAGGTCGCCATGGGCCAATCGAGGAGCTCGGCGAGGCGCTGGCCGACCTGGTTGCTGTCGCCGTCGACGGCCTGCTTGCCGAGCAGCACGAGATCCGGCTTCTCGGCGAGCACGAGGCTCTTCAACGCGTGAGCGACCAAGCGCCCGTCGAGCGCGTCATCGGTCGCCTCGACGCGGATGGCGCGGTCGGCGCCCGTCGCGAGCGCCGAGCGCAGCGTTTGCTCACATTCCTTCGGGCCGAGCGTCGCGACGACGACCTCGCCGAGACGCTGCTTCGGCGCCTTGCCATTTTCCGTGAGGCGCAGGGCCGCTTCGAGGGCGTACTCGTCGAATGGGTTGGTTTTCCATTCGAGGCCCGTCGTGTCGACGGCGGCGCCGCTCGCTGCGATCTTGATCCTGTTGGCGTTGTCCGGGTCCGCGACGCGCTTGAGGGGAACGAGAACCTTCACGGGCCCATCTCACCAGCCGGAGGCCGATTCGGCAACCTGCCGACGACGCCTCGGGGGTCGGCCCGAAGGCCGAGGGGTCACGCCTCGGAATCCTTGCTAGAAAGCCGGGCGCAGTGACTCTCTCCGCCGATTTTTTGGTTCTTGGCAGCGGCATCGCCGGTCTTTCCTTTGCTCTGCGGGCCGCGGCGCACGGTGAAGTCCTCGTCGTCACCAAGCGCGCCGCCGACGAAGCCGCGACGGCGTACGCGCAGGGTGGTGTGGCAGCAGTGCTCTCGCCCGAAGACTCGTTCGAAAAGCACGCGGCCGACACCGTGAGCGCGGGCGCCGGCCTCTGTCACGACATCGTCGTCGAGCTGTGCGTGCGCGAGGGACCGGCTGCGGTGCGCTGGCTCGCGGACACGGGCGCGCAGTTCTCGCGCGCCGAGGACGGCGAGTGGGATCTCGGTCGCGAAGGCGCGCACAGCGAACGCCGCGTCGTGCACGCCGGCGACATCACGGGCCGCGAAATCGAGCGAGCGCTGCTGGCGGCGCTCAAGGCCTCGCCGAACGTGCGGCTGCTCGAATGGCACATGGGCGTGGACCTCATCACGCTGTCGAAATTCGGCGGACCCGACCAGTGCGTGGGCGCGTACGTGCTCGATGAGCGGAGCGGCGTCGTGGAAACCGTCGTCGCGCGCGCGACGGTGCTGGCGACGGGCGGCGCCGGCAAGGTGTACCTCTACACGTCGAACCCCGACGTCGCGACGGGCGACGGCATCGCCATGGCTTTCCGCGCGGGCGCCGAGGTCGCGAACATGGAGTTTTTCCAGTTCCACCCCACGGTGCTCTACGAGCCCAAGGCGAAGAGCTTCCTCATCAGCGAGGCGTTGCGGGGCGAAGGGGCGACGCTGCGGCTGCCGACGGGCGAGGCGTTCATGAAGCGCCACCACCCGCTCGGCGACCTCGCGCCGCGCGACGTGATGGCGCGCGCGATCGATTTCGAGATGAAACGCACGGGCTCGGAGTCGGTGCTGCTCGACATCACGCACCAGCCGTCCGAGTTTTTGAAGGCGCGCTTTCCCGGCATCCACGCCGAGTGCGCGCGTTTCGGCATCGACATCGCCACTCAGCCGATCCCGGTCGTGCCCGCGGCGCATTACCTGTGCGGCGGCGTCACGTCGGACTTGCACGGCAGGAGCACGCTCCCGGGCCTGTGGGTGCTCGGCGAAACGGCCTGCACGGGCTTGCACGGCGCGAATCGTCTCGCGTCCAATTCGTTGCTCGAGGGGCTCGTCTTCGCCCGCCGCGCCGCCGAAAAGCTCGGCACGTTGATCGCCGACCTCCGGCAAGCGCCGTTCCCCGACGTGCCCGAGTGGCGCGTCGGCTCGGCGGTGCCGAGCGACGAGGCCGTCGTCGTCTCGCACAACTGGGACGAGCTCCGCCGCTTGATGTGGAACTACGTCGGCATCGTGCGCAGCGACGCGCGCCTGCGCCGGGCGTCGCGTCGCGTCGCGATGCTGGAGGAAGAGATCCAGGAGTATTACTGGAAGCACCTCGTCACGCGCGACTTGCTCGAGCTCCGCAACATCGCGACGGTCGCCGAGCTCGTGATCGGTTCGGCGGCGAGCCGCCGAGAGAGCCGAGGCCTGCACTACACGATCGATCATCAAGACACGCTCACCGCGTTCGCGAGCGACACGGTGGTCAAGCGCGGCGTTCCAGCGCACCTGCGCGGCGCCCGCACCTCGAGCCTGTGAAACCCGATCTCACGCACGGACAGGCGATCGGCTGGTCGGCGCTCGTCACGCTCGCTCTCCTGCTCACGTTGCAAGAGGTCGCGCATTTCGTCCCGAGCCTCGGCCACGACCTCGTGCTCGGCGCGGGCGTCGAGGTCGTGGTCTACCTCGCGGCGTGCGCGCTGTTCTCGGCGCGGCGGCCCGGGCGCTCCTTCGACGACGTGTTCGCGCTTCGGCGCGCGCCCGTGGCCATGCTCGTCGTCGCGGCGCTGCTCGGGCTAAGCCTGCGCGCTCCCGCTGATTTTGCGGGCGAGGCGATCCTCAAGCTCTGGCCCATGCCGAAGGAGATGTTCGAGGAATACTCGAAGATCCTCGTGCCGCGAAACTTCGGACACGGGGTGGCGCTCGCGGTCGTCGTCGGCCTCGCGGGCCCGTTCGTGGAAGAGCTCCTCTATCGCGGGGCGCTCTTCACGGGGCTCCGGTCGACGGCGGATCCCTGGAGCGCGGCCATGACGACGGGCTTTCTCTTCGCGCTCGCGCACGTCGCGCCGCGCTTCTGGCCCATCTACCTGGTCGTCGCCGCGTGTTTGGGCTTCCTGCGCGCGGCGAGCGGCTCGCTCTGGCCGTGCATCTTGATGCACGGCGTGTTCAATGGCACGGCGGTGGTGATGGCGTTCAGCCCCACGAAATCGGACGCGTTCGTGCTGAGCCCAGTCGTCGTGGGCGTTTCCGTCGTGCTGACGCTGCTGCTCCTGACGGCGGTGGCCTTGCTCGCGCGGCGGAGCAGCATCGCCGAGCGGGCGCGCGCGCTCGACGCCACGCCTCGTCCGGTGCCGGGAGTCGAATCGTGAAGCCGAAGGTCGCCGTGTGCTTGCCCGGCGGCGGCGCCGCGGGCGCCATGTTCCAGATCGGCGCGCTCGCCGCGCTCGAGGACGCGCTCGACGGGCTCGAGCTCTCGAATTTCGACCTTTACGTGGGCTCGAGCGGCGGCGCGAGCGTGGCGGCCGCGCTCGCGGGCGGTGTGCCGATCCAGCGCATCTACCGCGCCTTCCTCGATCCGGCCGACGTGTACTTCGGCCTGGAGCGCAAACACCTGTTGCGCATCGACTTCGCCGAGTGGCGCCGCACGCTCCCGGCGCTCATGGCCGCGTTCAGCGAAGGGGCAAGCTCGTTCATGCGCGGCAGCGCGCCCCCGTCGGCCGCTCTCTGGGAGCAGCTCGACAAGCTCGCCGACGCGCTGCCCGCGGGGCTCTTCTCGCTCGAGGGCTACGAGCGCTTCCTCGAGGAGTTCTTCATTCGGCGCGGCGTGCCGAACAGCTTTTACGCGATGCCGCGCCCGCTCCGCATCCTGGCGCACGATCTCGAATCCGCCGAGCTCCGGCAGTTCGGCGCCGGCGACGCCGCCGAGGTGCCGGTCACGCGCGCGTGCATCGCGTCCATGGCCACCCCGCCGTTCTTCTCGCCCGTGCGGGTGGGGGATCGTCATTACCTGAACCCCGGCGGCGGCCAGGTCGTTCACGCCGAGGTGGCCGTCGCGGAAGGCGCGGATGTCATCGTCATCGTGAACCCGCTCGTCCCGTTCCGCGTGGGCGACGGCGGCGCGGGACTGCGCGAGCGGGGCCTGCTCACCATCATCAATCAGGCGATTCGCATCGGCGCCGTGCGCGCGCTCCGCGATCAAGCGCGCGCCGCCGAAGCGCAGGGCAAACCCGTGCTGACGATCGAGCCGGAGCCCGCGGAAGGGCTGCTGTTTTTCGGCAACCCGGCGAGCTTCGAGGTGCGCCGCCGGATCCTCGAGTACGCATATCGGCACGCGCGCGCCGTGGTGATGCAGGCCGTCGAAACGAACCACCGCGCGCTCGCCCGTGCGGGCTGGACACCGCGCGCCGCCCGCAGTGAATCGTCGCGCCCTTCGCAGGTTCCGGGCTGAGCATGGCAGGGCGCGCGGGCCGGGGGCGCTCGTTCGCGCTCGTCGCGGCGCTCCTGCTCGTCGCGTGCAAGAAGCCGTACCGCGTCGGCGAGCACGTGCTCGTCGAGTGGGAGGAAGGTAAATTTTATCCCGCGCACGTGCTCGAGGTGCACGGTCCGGCGCGCTACCGCGTTCACTTCGACGGCTACGACACGCACTGGGACGAAGACGTGGGCGTCGATCGCATTCGCGGCCGCGTGCAGGGCCAGGTGGCCGCTCCGCCGCCTCCGGAGAAGGTGACGCGCGTCGCGGGCGCGCCGACGGGCAGCGCCGTGGCCGGCGCGAACATCAACCCGTTCAAAGAAGGCGACCGCGTGCGCGTGACCTGGCGCGGCAGCGTCTACGCAGCCGTCGTGCTCCAGCCGGTCGGGCGCGATCGGGTGCTCATTCACTACGAGGGACACGAGAACGCGTGGGACGAGACCGTGACGCTCGAGCGCATCGTGAGCCGCCGCGCCAAGTAGGGCTTCAGCCCGACGTCCCCGCCTCGCCCGGCAAGTGCCCGAGACTCCGCCACGCGGACAAGAGCGCCCCGTGGTCACGGGCGTCGAAGCAATGCGGGTCCCGAGCGTCGGCACGCCGAGCACGCGCGAGCCAATGTTCGGCTACCCGGGCGTTGCCGAGCCCGAGCTCGACGAGCCCCCGGTAGAGCGCGTAGCGGGCGCGCTCACCCTCGTCGTTCGAGGCAATGGCCCCCTCGAGCGCCCGGAGCTCGGCCGCCGCTTCGGGCAGCCGGCCGTCGTGGAAGGCCTCGAGCGCGTGCGAAAGTCCCGCGCTGGAACAGCCCATCCCGAGCGCTCCGAGCGCGAAGAGCCAAGCAAAGGGCTGGAAACGCCGCACGAACCGGGGTCGGTCACGCCGAATGCGAGTTGCGCCTCCCCAAGAGCCCGGTCGGTGCTAGAGGGGGGCGCCCATGAGCCACGCCGACGGCATCCGCAACGTCGCTATCATCGCACACGTCGATCACGGCAAGACCACCTTGGTCGACGCCATGCTGCGCCAAACCGGGACGTTCCGGACGAACGAGCACGTCGTCGAGCGCGTGATGGATTCGAACGATCTCGAGCGCGAGCGCGGGATCACCATCCTCGCGAAGCACTGCAGCGCTCGCTACAAGAACGTCACGATCAACATCATCGACACCCCCGGCCACGCCGATTTCGGCGGCGAGGTCGAGCGCACGTTGAAGATGGCGGACGGCGCGCTGTTGCTCGTGGACGCCGCCGAGGGGCCGCTCCCGCAGACGCGCTTCGTGCTCGGCAAGGCCATCGAGCTCGGCCTGCCCGTCATCGTCGTCGTCAACAAGATCGACCGCGCCGATGCGCGCCCGGACGACGTGCTGACCGAGGTGTTCGACCTCTTCTGCGAGCTCGAGGCGAGCGACGCGCAGACGGATTTCCCGACGCTTTACGCCATCGGCAAGCTCGGCATCGCGCGGAAGGAGCTCACCGACACGGGCGAGACCCTCGAGCCGCTGCTGCAGACGATCGTCGATCGCGTCCCGCCTCCCCGCGGCGATCCGACGGCGCCCCTCCAGTTGCTCGTCCACAACATCGAGCACGACGAGTACGTCGGCCGCCTGGGTATCGGGCGCGTGTGGCGTGGTCGCATCGAAGTGGGCCAGACGATTCAGCTCGCCGCGGCCGAGGGCAGCAAGCCGGCGCGCGTGAGCGCCCTCTACGGCTACGAAGGTCCGCGGCGCGTGAAGGTGGCGTCGGCGCAGGCGGGCGACATCGTCGCCGTGGCCGGCCTCGAGGAGGTGCAGATCGGCGACACGCTGACGGCGACCGA
>Ga0164241_10005316_pt1 | contig 12138 bp, 11 predicted proteins | sample OricomyardsoilBY_FD_108780 | JGI IMG/M metagenome (GOLD analysis project Ga0164241, IMG submission 108780) | Backyard soil microbial communities from Emeryville, California, USA - Original compost - Back yard soil (BY) | ecosystem: Environmental > Terrestrial > Soil > Unclassified | place: USA...
GGTGCGCACGCCGATGTCGCCCGAGTTTTTCCCGCGGTCGTGGGTGAAGATCCGAGGTCGGGCGTGGCGCTGTACGACCGGATGCTCGACTGGGTGTTCAAGGCGGGGCACGCCGGTGCGACGTTCGGCACGATCGGTGCCATCGACATGGCGCTGTGGGACATCAAGGCGAAAGCGGCTGATGAGCCGCTATGGCGCACCCTCGGCGGGCGCGAACGGTTCGTCCCTGGGTACGCGTCGGCACTGGAGTACGGCCTCGACGATGACGAGCTCGGGCCGCTCTATGCCGCTTACGCCGACCGAGGATTCAAGGCGGGCAAGTTGAAAGGCGGTCGGGACATCGATCGCGATCTTCGGCGCCTGGCGATCATGCGGGATGCGCTGAGTCGCAACGCGAAGCATCCGGCCCTCATGCTCGATGTGAACGAGTCGTGGAACCGGCCGCAAGCAGCCCGCTACCTGGCCGCCATCGAGGAACGGTTCGACCTCACCTGGATCGAGGAGCCGCTGCGTCGGTGGGACGCCGCAGGCATGGCGGTACTGCGCACCACGGTGCGCACGGCCATCGCAAGCGGTGAAAACCTGACGGGGCTCGAACAGTACCGCCCGCTGTTAGACGCACGCGCGATCGACATCGTGCAGGTCGGCAGCGTGTGGGGCATCACCAACTTTCTTCGGGTCGCGACGCTTGCCCACGCCAACGATCTGCCCGTGAGTCCCGTGGCGTACAACGCGAACCCGATCGCGCACGCCGCGGCGTCGGTGCCGAACATGCTCACGCACGAGGTGCAAGACCTCGCATTTCCGGTCTGCCTCGACGTCGACCAGCGGTTCGAAGACGGCGGCATCGTGCTCGGTGACCGCCCGGGCAACGGCATCGCCGTCGACGAATCGACCATGGTCCCAGCCGACACTGCCGGCGCCCGATCGTCCGTGCCGTCGTCCGCCGGACCCCACATTCGCCCGGAGCGGGCCGCCCTGCGGCTCGTCACCGAGCCGGACATCATCGATGATGCGCTCGGCAACACCACCTCGCGCGATACACAGGAGCATCCGCAATGACAACACCAGAACGGCACGCACTCGTCGTCGGAGTACGACCAGAGAAGCGCGAGGAGTACCTGCGTCTGCACAGCGCAGTGTGGCCCGGCGTCGAAGAGAAGCTTCGCGAGTGCAATGTGCGCAACTACAGCATCTTCGTCTTTGGCGACGTGCTGTTCGCCTACTATGACTACGTCGGCGACGACCACGATGCCGACATGAAACGCATCGCAGACGACCCCGTCTCGCAAGAGTGGTGGACGCACACCGATCCGTGCCAGGTGCGGATCGCGCCGGAGCGTGAAATCGGGTCGGCCTGGCAACACATCGACGAGGTATGGCACTTGGAATGACGACCCGAATCGACGCTCACGCGCACCTGTGGAATCGAGCCCTCGATCCGCAGGACTGGATCGATCCGACAACAATGGCGGCGATCGATCGTGACTTCGGCCAGGCCGAGCTGGATGGGATGCTTGCCGACACGGGCATCTCGCAGGCCGTTATCGTTCAGGCCGCCAACAGCATCGACGATAGACTCAGGCTGGCGCAGCTGCGCCCGTCGACGGTGGCCGGACTCGTGGCCTGGGTCGATCTGGCTGGCGACGTTTCAGCGCAGATCGACAGCATCCGATCGACTGCGACGGTCGGTGTTGTCGGCGTTCGGCACCTCGCGCACATCGACCCGAACCCGCAGTGGCTTCTGCGCGACGACGTCATCGACGGGATGACGGAACTTGGGCGCCTCGGACTGAGCTTCGACTTCGTCGTGCGCGACTGGCAGTTGCCGCAAGCGACCGTTGTGGCCGCTGGCCACCCCGAGGTGCGGTTCGTGCTTGACCATCTGGGGAATCCGCCTGCGCCCGGCGGTGATCTCACGCAGTGGAACACCGATCTGGCTGCGCTGGCCGCACTGCCCAACGTGGCCGCGAAGCTCTCCGGGCTGACGTCGGGCCTCGCGCCGGGAACGTGGACGGCGAACGACCTGAAACCAGTCGTCGACATGGCGCTCAGCGCATTCGGCGCGGCGCGTCTGATGTATGGGTCGGACTGGCCATTGGCCGAGTTGGGCGGCGGTGCGCCGGCATGGGTTGCTGCCGTCGACGAACTGATCGGCGAGCTGACCGTCAGCGAACGCGATCGGATCTACGGTGGCACTGCCACCGAGGTCTATTCGCTGGGCTGAGCGTCGGACTCGTCCGGGTCAGAATCCTGTGGCCGCTCGTGTGGGGAGTGATCGGGCAGTCGTCGACGTTCCCACGAGACGTGAATGTGCTCGTGCATTGCCAGTTGGGCTGCGGCGCTGTCGTTCGCCCGGATGGCGTCGACGATCGCAGCGTGCTCGTCAATAGTGAGCGGAACGGCATCCGGCGGGTTGATGCCTTGATAACGGCTTGACTCGACGGCCCGCTTGTACAGGTGCTTGGCGATGTTCTCGGCCAAACCGTTCCCCGAGATCTCCATCAGCGCGTAATGGAAGACCACGTCGGCCTGACGGAACGAGTCCGTTTCGAACGCGCTCTCACGCATGGCAGTGAGCGCATTCTCCAACCGGCGAAGGTCGTCGGGCGTGTGCGATACGGCGACGGCGCCGGCCATGGCCGATTCAAGGCTGGCGCGCACCACCGTCAACTCGTCCAAGACGCCAAGACTTTCGTCGTTGTCGATCAGCGCGGATAGCACCACCGGGTCGAGCATGTTCCAGTAGCCAGGAGCACGCACCTGGGTGCCGCGGCCTTGCGAGACGATCACAAGGCCTTTTTCTTCCAGTCGTTTCACCGACTCGCGAAGCACCGTGCGGCTGACTCCAAAGTGCTCGCTCAACGGGCCCTCGGGCGGCAGCAGGTCGCCCTCCTTGATCTGGCCGGTGACGATCAACTCAACCAACTCGGCAACGACTGCAACACCCAGGCGGCCGGCGGGCAACCGTTGCGGAATCAATCGCGACACAGGCATCGACTCGTGAGTCATACGTATGACCTTACTAGTGGCCTGTTAGCGCGGGCGCGTCCACCAGAATTCGAGCTGGATGTTGTCGGGGTCGCGGAAGACAAGTGCAGTGCCAGAACCGGATGCCGAGTCCGTCACCGGCGAGTGCTCAACGCCCAGCGACGCCAATCGGGATTGCCACTGATCGAGTTCTGCGCGCTCAGCGACGCCGAACCCGATGTGATCAAGGCCGGGTCGGCGCTCGTCGAATCTGTCTGCGGTCGGTTCCCTGTGCTGGTTCAGTCCGATGATCAACCCGGTTGCCTCGTGCAGGAGCACGATCATGATGCGGTTGTCGAGGTCGGCCCGTCGCATCCGTCTAAGACCGAGGGTTTCGCAGTACCAGTCGGCGCTGAGTTCGACGTCGGAAACGGATAGATCAATGTGCGATGCGGCACCGAAACTCGGCATGTTGTCTACTTTCCTCGTACTGCTTTTACCCTACGTCTGGTGTTTCAGGACTTTTGACCCTGATCTCGTGCCCCGCTCGCCGATTGACTGAATTGACGAGGACGCCCCTCGGTGCGACCGACGCACGGAACGCGATCAACAAGGACGGTACGAAATGTCAACGCAACACTCAACGGAACGATTCTTGGGCCGCACGGTCATCGTCACCGGTGCCGGGTCTGGCATCGGTCGCGCGACGGCCGTCAGGCTGGTCAACGAGGGTGCTCGGGTCGTCGGATGCGACGTGTCCGACGAGCGACTCCACGAGGTCGCCGAGGAGCTTGGTGACGCTGGATTTGCCTCGGTCGCCGGTGATATCAGTGCCGAAGATACGATCCAGCGTGCGATCGCTGCCGCTGGTGGACGAGTCGACGGGCTCGCGAACGTCGCCGGGATCATGGATGGGTTCTTGCCGCCCGCCGAGCTGGACGACGACACGTGGCAGCGCGTCATGGACGTCAACGTCACGGCGCCGATGCGGCTGACTCGTGCGGTTCTTCCGTTGATGCGTGACGCGACGTACGGATCGATCGTCAACGTCAGTTCTGAAGCGGGCCTGCGCGGTTCCGCGGCCGGCACCGCATATACAACCTCCAAGCACGCGCTGATCGGGTTGACCAAGAGCACTGCATTCTTCTACGCTCCGGACGGAATTCGCTGTAACGCGGTTGCCCCGGGCGGCGTGGCGACCAACATCGAAGCCCCGTTCAAATCGGAGTATGCCGGCGCCAGGCTCGGGCCGTACATGCAGGTGAACGTCACGCCGATCGCGACCGCAGAACAGCTCGCGGCAGCAATCACGTGGCTTCTCAGCGACGACTCACTGAACGTCAACGGGGCCATCCTGCCAAGCGATGGCGGCTGGTCGGCAATCTGATGTCACGAGAACCAAACATTGAAAACGATCACGAAACGAGTCGGAACATGAGCGATCAATTCGCGACCATTGTCGTCGGCCATGATGGTTCAGACGGCGCATCAGAAGCCCTGGATGTGGCCCTTGGCCTGGCAGCAGCGCTTGACGCCCCGGTCACGATTGTCCGCTCATGGAGTATCGACACTGCTCCGAGGACGCCTGAATACGAGTTCGGATACGTGTCATCGTTTGACGAGATTTCCGCGGCTGTCCGTGCCGAGTTGCAGGCCGACACCCGCGCGTCGGTTGAGGCGCATCCATCGATCTCAGTGGACTACCAGGCCGCACTCGGCCAGCCTGCAGAGGTTCTGATCGGCGTGGCAGCCGACGCTCGGATGCTCGTCGTCGGCTCGCGCGGTCGCGGCGGATTCCGTAGCTTGCTTCTCGGGTCAGTCAGCGAGCAATGTGTGCGCCACGCGTCATGTCCCGTGCTCGTGGTCAGACCTCGCCCCGATCACTGAACGTGCCGCACAATGCAGCAGGGTTGTCAGGCGCGAACGCGGCTCCTGATGCTGAACCGTGCCGCCCTCCGGTTGAGATGGTGAATCTTCCCTCGCCCGTGCGCGGTTTCCGGCTGCGGTGTCGTGTGCGAGAAGAACCATGCCTTGGCTCCTTCGACCAGTACCAGGTAGACGATGACCATACCGAGGAGAGACAAAAAGAATGGCAACGGTAACGGATCGAAGCCCAGGATGTGGGCTAAGGGAGAAAGCGGCAGGTACACGCCGGCGAGAACCACTCCCACCGAAGCCCACAGCAATCCGGCCGAAGGTCGGCTACGCAAAAAGGGAACTCGACGGGTTCTGATGGCAAAAATGATCAGCGTCTGCGTGGCAATCGATTCGACGAACCATCCGGCGCGGAACTCCCCCGGAGCGGCTTGGAAGACGAAGATCATCAGCGCGAATGTGGCGAAGTCGAACAGTGAGCTGATCGGCCCGAACAGAAGCATGAAGCGTCGGATGAACGCGATGTTCCAGTGCGATGGCTTGCGCAGCTGTTCGCTGTCGACGTGGTCACTGGGGATGGCCAACTGTCCGCTGTCGTAGAGGAGATTGTTCAAGAGGATCTGCCCAGGAAGCATGGGCAAGAAGCTCAGCACGGCGGACGCGGTCGCCGCGCTGAACATGTTTCCGAAATTGCTCGAGGTGCCCATCAGAACGTATTTGATGGTGTTGGCGAAGATGCGCCGACCTTCGACGACACCTTCGGCCAACACGCCGAGATCTTTGTCCATGAGAAGGATGTCGGCGGCGTCTTTGGCGACGTCTGTGGCGCTGTCGACCGAGACACCGAGGTCGGCCTTGTGCAGGGCAAGGGCGTCGTTGACCCCATCGCCAAGGAACCCCACCGCGTGGCCGTCGCGTCGGAGCGCGGTCACCAGTCGCGCCTTCTGTTCGGGAGAAACTCGAGCGAAGATCCCCGAGGCGCGAGCGGATGCGATCAGTTCCGCATCAGATAGCTGGTCGATTTGTGCGCCGGTAAGCGTGCCTCCCGACTGGAGTCCGAGATCGGTGCACACCCTCTCGGCAACACGGGCATTATCACCGGTGGCGATCTTGACGCTGATACCCAGTTCGGCCAAACGCTCGAGCGACGCCCTCGCATCGGACTTCGGGCGATCGAGAAACACCAGGAGCCCGATCAGCGAGAACTGGCGCTCATCGAACGGCTGAATGGTCGTGTGGCCAGCCAGGGCACGCGCAGCAACCGCGATCACTCGAGCTCCCGCATCGAACTCCTGATCCAGCGTTGCGCGCAGTGACTCAGGTATATCCACACACAATGTCAGGACATCCTCGGGTGCACCCTTGGTGATCAGCTGGGCTGGACCACCGTCGACGCGCACCAGAACGCTCGTGCGCCGCCGCGTGTGATCGAAGGGAATCATGTCAAGTCGTTCGTAACGATCTCGCCTGAATTCCGCGGCTGCATCCGATCGCCACAAGGCAGAGTCGAGCGGATTCTGGCCGACAGCCGAGCCCGTTCGCTGAGAGTAGTCCGCTTCGGTTGCCAACAGGCCGAGTTCGGTCAAGTGATCGGTGGAGGTTGTCCTATCGACGGAGAGGCCTCGAACGAAGCTGATCCCGCCCTCGGTAAGGGTGCCGGTTTTGTCGGTGACCAGAATGTCCATGTCGCCCAGATCTTCGATACACACCAAGCGCTTCACCAGCACACGTCGTTTGGCCAGCTGGCGCGTGCCGGTCGCCAAACACGCGCTGACAACCGCGGGCAAGAGCTGTGGGGTGATCCCAACAGCAATGGCCAGCGAAAAGAGCAAAGAATCAAGCAAGGGCCGATGCAGCAGGAGATTCACCACGAAGATCACCGTGGTGAGCACGATTGCCACTTCGAGGAGCAAGAACGAGAACCGCCTGAGGCCCAGTTGAAATTCGGTTTGCGGTTGTTTGTCTCCCAGGCCGAGCGCGATGCGCCCGAATTCGGCGCGCGCGCCAGTGGCCACGACCACGCCTGTAGCGTTTCCGGATTGGACGATGGTGCCCATGAACACGCACGATGTCAGATCGCTGAGCGAGGCTGTCGACGATGCCGGGTCTGCGGATTTCGAGACGGGCAGCGATTCGCCGGTGAGGATGCTCTCGTCGCAGAGAAGATCTCGCGTTGTAATCAACCGGATATCAGCAGGAACGACGGTGCCGACGCCGAGCTGAACGATATCGCCAGGGACAAGCTCAACGACAGTGGTCTCTTCCACGGTGTTGTTTCGAACAACGACGACTCGATGCGAAACCCGAGAGTGCAGAGCATCCGAGGCACGCTCTGCGCGATATTCATTGCCGAATCCAAGCCCCACACTGACGGTCAGAATGACCGCGATCACAATCGCGTTGGTCGTGTCTCCGACGGTCAAGGCAATGGCCGCCGTCACGAACAGCAAGATCAGCACTGGACTGCGAAACTGACGCCCGAGTACAAGCCACGGATCTGCCTTGTGCGTTCTCAGCGCGTTGTGTCCGATCTGTGCCCGTCGACGCGCTGCCTCGCTTTCCGTCAGCCCGGCCGTACTGGAATTCAAGTCGGCGAGCACGGTATCCCATGGCTGGGCGGCCGCCTGGTGTAACGGCGCCTCGGCCCGCTCCGTCGTACGCCGACGCGCGATCGCGGTCACAATTGGGCGTCGTCGCCGTGGACGACGAGTGTCGGGATTGCCAGATTGAGTAGAACGTCGTGCGTCACGGACCCGAGCCCCATCCGTCCGCGAGCCGCCCGACGGGTACTTCCAACAATAAGCAGCCGCGAGGAGTTTGAGGCCTCAAGCAGAGCTTCGGCCGGGTTGCGTTGGATACTGCGACGGCGCATCTCAAGATCAGGATGCCCGTCTGCGGCCACGGCTGCCGCATCCGACAGGACCCGGCTCACGGACAGTTCGATCAGTCGATCGCGCTCTGCTCTGACCTCTGCGGAGTCGTTGATGGTGCGCGGACGGCTCCATCCTCGAACCAGAGTGAGATTCTCCCGAAGCCGCGATGCCTCTGCCGCCGCGAAGACCACTGCTGCCCGGCCGCCCGGAGAAGTGTCGACTCCGACGGTGATCCCTCTGGCATTGCTTTTGATGGACTCGGGGATGACGGCGACTGCACAATCTGCCGCTGCGGCCAGCCGCAGGCTGCTCGAACCGATCACCCGTCCATGGAGGTAGCCGGTTCTGTGCGTGCCGACGACGATCACACTCGCCGTGCTCGACAGCGAGATGAGCTCGCTCATCGGGTCCCCGGTGAGCAATTGGGGTATACACTCCACCGAATGTGTGAGTGACCGCACATAGTTGATCTCGTGGTCGAGCAAACACCGCGCATCCTCACGCAGTTCCTCGACGATGCGGGCGCCCACCGTTGCCCATTCGTCATCCAGAACATGGGCAACGGTGAGCGTTGCGCCTTCCGCGGCCGCGCGGTCCAGGCCCCACCTCAAAGCGACATGGCTGGACTCGGTGCCATCCGTACCGACAACGATGTTCGTCATGATGCTCTCCATGTCATCTCCAGACCGCGCGCCCGCGGACCCACTGCTTCAATGCTGGCCAGTTCTCAGCCGAGTGGGCAGGGCATTAAGTCCTGCATGTCCACGTGCGGTGGCGCAGCGTACACTGGGCGGCAAGGCGTTGCGGCGCACGAGGATTCGGCCATTCCTCTGCACGATTGGAACGTATGGTCAGCGATGGTGAATTGAGATTTCCGGATGCGCCGCGCGCAGAACTCGACCGGGCGCTGGCGCAGCTGGTGGATGTGGCTCAAAACGTTCTGTCGACTCAGGGCCGGCTGAGGGCGCTGCTACGTGCGAATCAGGCCGTGATGCAACAGCTGGAGTTGCCCGTCGTGCTCCAACGGATCGTGGATGTGGCGGTCGAGCTCGTCGATGCACAGTACGGCGCCCTCGGCGTCATCGCCCGGCAAGGCGGGCTCGAACAGTTCATCTATGTGGGGATGACGCCCCATGATGAAGAGGTCATCGGCCACCTCCCAGAAGGCCACGGGCTGCTTGGTGCGCTCATTGATGACCCACGCCCCATCCGGCTGCGTCACATGACGGACGATCCCCGGTCAACGGGCTTTCCACCCGGACACCCGCCGATGGAGAGCTTTCTTGGCGTGCCTGTCCTCGTCGGCGATCGCGTGTATGGCAACCTCTATCTCACGCAGCAACGTCAGGGGCAGTTCTCTGCAGATGACGAAGAGATCATTACGGCGCTGGCCACCACCGCCGGATTCGCAATCCAGAACGCGCGGTTATTTGCCGAAGCGCAGCGTCGGCAGGACTGGACGACGGCTTCCGGGGAGATCACATCGGCGCTCCTTGCCTCGGACGACAGCAACCCGATTGATCTTCTGGTCTCGCGGGTACTCACGCTGTCCGGAGCCGGTCTCGTCTGCGTTGTCGTCCCCGCTGACGACCCGTCCCACATGCTGGTGTCGGCGGTCAAGGGCGAGGGCGAAGACGAACTGCGTGGCATTGAATTTCCATTGGCCGGCTCGGTAGCGGCCAGGGTCATGGAAGGACGCCAGCCGCGGATCCTTGAGGATGACTCGACGAAAGACGTCGTCCCAAACAGTGGTTCGTTGCTCGGTCCGACGATGGCTGTGCCACTCATCGCAAGCGGGCGCGTTCTCGGTGTGCTGATCGTATCCCGGCGCCCGGGGAGCATCCCATTCCTTGACACAGACCTGGAAGTTGCAGCGGATTTTGCCGGACGAGCCAGCGTCGCGATGGAGCTTGCGGCAGCGCGCGCCGATCGTCAACGGATGCTGCTCTTAGAGGATCGCGGTCGGATCGCGCGCGACCTGCACGACCACGTGATCCAGCGACTGTTTGCCACCGGACTGGAGTTGCAGGGCGTCGCCAATATCGCGAGCCGCACCGACGTTGCAGCCAAGGTGGTCGCCTCCGTGCATGGCATCGACGGGGCCATCGCGCAGATCCGGTCCGCGATCTTCGCGCTCAGTGGAGAGAGCTCTGAGGGGCGGGATGCGATCCGTCACCGGATCATCGACGTCGTCAACGAGCTCGCAAGCGCTCTGCCTCGCACTCCTCGGCTTGAATTCAGCGGCCCGGTCGATCTCGTCGTCACTGACGGCCTCGCCGAGGACGTTCTCGCTGTCACACGCGAAGCACTCACGAACATTGTGAAGCACGCCAAGGCCGAAAACGTGTCTGTGACGCTAGCGGTTGGAGACGAATGCGTCGACCTCACCGTGATCGACGACGGTGTCGGCATGGGTGAGACACCGCGTCGAAGCGGCCTGGCCAATATCGAAGCGCGAGCTCGCGCACGATCAGGCAGCTGTGCGTTCGTCTCACGGCCAGGTCGAACCGAAGTGACCTGGTCTGTACCGATCCCCGACGACGAACTCGACAAGGACTGACCATGAGTGACAACATCCGTGTCTTCCTCGTCGATGATCACGAAGTCGTACGACGTGGAGTGGCCGGGCTGCTAGGGGCGGAGCCTGATATCGAGATCGTGGGCGAAGCCAGCACCGCTGCACAAGCCCAGGGGAGGATCGAGGCGACTCGCCCCGATGTCGTCTTGCTCGACGTGCGTCTGCCCGATGGCAACGGTATTGATGTGTGCAGGACAATCCACGATCGCCACCCCGAAATTCGGTGCGTGATGCTCACCTCATACAGTGATGATGAGGCGATCTACGCGGCGGTGATCGCCGGGGCGGCTGGATACGTGCTTAAAGACGTTGCCGGGTCTGGACTCATCGACAGCGTACGAAAGGTGGCGGCTGGTCGCTCGATACTCAATCCGGCCCTGCGTCGTCGCGTCACCGATCGCATGCGCAACAAACGCGATGATCCGCGCCTTGCGCCTCTGAGCACGCGAGAGCGTGAAGTTCTGGCGCTCATCGCCGATGGGCTCAGCAATCGTGAGATCGGTGTGCGGTTATCCCTCGCTGAGAAGACGGTGAAGAACTACGTTTCGGGGATACTGAGCAAACTCGGCCTCCAAAGTCGCACGCAGGCGGCAGCCGTCGCGTGGCAGGTCAAACCCCCGCGGCAATAGGTCAGGACTTTGGACCCTGGAGCCACCAACTCAGGGGGCGGATCGTTGATCTCGAAGCGACTATCCGGGTTCGAGGGGAGGCAGGGCCGTGGGCGAACGCATCGTCGTGGCGGTGAAGGGAGATGGCCCAAGTTGTGCCGCACTAAACTGGGCAGCGGAACGCGCCGACCGGGAGCAGGGCCACCTCGTCCTTGTCAACGTCGTCGATGACACGCCGGCAGATGCGGCTTCTGATCTAGAGACGCGCGCTGCGCGCCGAGCTCTCGAGGCACTGGACGATGAACGCGAGCGGATCCGGCGCCAGTTTCCACATCTCACCGTCACCACGTCACTGGCACATGGAAGTGTGCTTCACGCGTTGCGGCTCCTGTCGGAAGACTGCGACCTGTTAGTGATCGGCACGCACAAACACGGCATGTTTTCAGGAGCGCTCCTCGGTTCGTTGAGCATTCGCATCGCGGCCGCAGCGGTATGTTCCGTCGCGGTCATCCCGGAGCTGGTTCCGGCTGCCACGAGCGTTGTCGTCGGCGTCGACGATACGCCCGAGTCGCAGATCGCCGCCGATTTCGCCGCGCGCGAGGCGAGCGCAATGGGCGATGAACTGATCATGGTGTGTGCCGGATACGTCGCGAACCCTCTCTTGACCGATTTGGTGCCCCCTGTTCTTCCCGGGCGCGAGCGAGCACAGATACTCGCACGCACATCCGAGCGCGTGCTGCAGCTCATTCCGACACTGCCGGTGCGGACACGCGTGATGGACGGCCCTCCACAACGCGCATTGCTTGACGTTGCGCGCACGGCACGATTGCTGGTGGTCGGACACCGCAGACAATCGAAACTGTCGCAGTTGTTCGAGGGCTCTGTCAGCTGGGACGTGCTCCTTGGAATGTCGACTCCGGTGGTGGTGGCGCGAGACTCCGTCATCGTCGATACAGATTCGAGTGCGCAGTCATGAGTAGCAACCGTACATCTGCAGCTAACACGACCGTCGTGGTGTGGGATGGGTCGGCGGCAGCCGCACATGCCCTCGACTGGGGTATCCAACGCGCGCGCGATCGCGGGGGTGAGTTTGTCCTCGCAATGCCGAGCGAGCCCTTCTCCACGACGATGGATCGCAATTCGAGGGATCGGGCCGTTGTCGACGCGCGCTTCGATCTCGAGGGCCACGTTGTGGCGCTGCGCCACCGGTTTCCCCAGCTGTCAATCGTGGGGA
>Ga0164241_10005317_pt1 | contig 12137 bp, 8 predicted proteins | sample OricomyardsoilBY_FD_108780 | JGI IMG/M metagenome (GOLD analysis project Ga0164241, IMG submission 108780) | Backyard soil microbial communities from Emeryville, California, USA - Original compost - Back yard soil (BY) | ecosystem: Environmental > Terrestrial > Soil > Unclassified | place: USA...
CCGACCGAGAGCACCTCGTCGACGAGCAGCACCTCCGGCTCGAGGTGGGCGGCGACGGCGAAGGCGAGGCGCACCGACATGCCGCTCGAGTAGCGCTTGACCGGCGTGTCGAGGAAGCGTTCGACCTCGGCGAATTCGACGATCTCGTCGAAGCGGCGGCGGATCTCCTCGCGGCGCATGCCGAGGATCGCGCCGTTGAGGAAGATGTTCTCGCGGCCAGTCAGCTCGGGGTGAAAGCCGGTGCCGACCTCGAGCAGCGAGCCGACCCGGCCGGTCACCTCGGCCCAGCCGGTGCTCGGCTCGGTGATCCGCGAGAGCACCTTGAGGATCGTGCTCTTGCCGGCGCCGTTGTGGCCGATCAGGCCGACCACGTCGCCGTCGTTGATCGTCAGCGAGACGTCTTTGAGCGCCCAGAGAATGTCGGGGTCGCGCTTGGCGCGGCGGCGGCGCACCATATCCAGCGGTTGCCGGACGGCGGAGGAAATGGTCTCGCGCAGGTTGCCCTGCTGATGCAGGCCGAGTTCGTAGTTCTTACCCAGCCCCTCCGTCTTGATCGCGACGTCGCCCATGATCAGATCAGGTCGGCGAAGGCGCGCTCGACGCGGTCGAAGTAGGCGAGTCCGGCGACCAGCAGAGCCGCCGCGGCGACGGCCGAGATCGCCATCATGTCCAGCGGCGCGTTGCCCGTGTCGAGCACCGCCCAGCGGAAGCCTTCGACGACGCCGGCCATCGGGTTGATCGCCGAGAGCAACCGCCACGGTTCGCTGAGGTCGTTGCTCGAGTAGACGACGGGAGTGAGGAAGAGCCACATCTGGATCGCGAAGGGGACGACGTAGCGGACATCGCGGTAGCGAACGTTGATCGCCGAGAGCGCCGCCCCGGCACCGAGCGCCGTGGCCGCGACCATGACGATCAACAGCGGCAGGGCGAGGATCGCCAGCGAGGGGACGAAGCCCCAGGCGAAGACGATGATCAGAAGGATGACGATCGAGATCGCGATGTCGACGAAGCCGGCGGCGATCACGCCGGCGGGGACGAAGATGCGCGGGAAGTAGATCTTCGAGACCAGCTGCTGGTTGACGACGAGGCTTTCGGCGGAGAGCAGCAGGGTGTTGGCGAAGAAGGTCCAGGGGACCAGCGCCGCGAGGCTGAAGAGCGGGTAGGGCAGCCCATCCGAGGAGACGCCCGCGACCCGGCCGAAGAAGAGCGAGAAGATGACCATGAAGGCGAGCGGCTGCATGATCGCCCAGAGGGCGCCGAAGGCGGTCTGGCGGTAACGCACGGTGATGTCGCGCAGGGCGATCTGCAGGGCGAGGTCGCGGTAGCGCCAGAGCTCACGCGGAGCGAGGACGCGGCTGAAACCACGCGTCTGCTGCAGCCGGATCGTCTCCGGCCGCGGTGCGGGATCGGCCTGCTCGACAGGCTGTGTGGCGGTCATCTGCTCCATTGCTGAGGATAGGTTCTGCGCACCGGGCGCAGCCCCTGTTCGCCTCTCATCGGCGGCGGCCCCGCCCAGGTTTAATCGTTCTCTTGCGTGGCTGTGGTGGGGAGACTGGGCACCCTCCAGTCGAATTGACACCCCACGGCCTGCGGCCGAGGGGTGAACCTGGTGCGCGGCTTCGCCGCGCAAGAACCGGATTGCATAGGCCGCTTCGCGACATTCGCCTGGAGGGCGCCCAGTCTCCCCTCGACACGCCCCCGAGAACGGCTGAGGCTCGAACGCGGTCCCAGGGCCCTCGAGCTTGCGAGGGAGGTTTGGGCCGAGGCGGTGCTTCGTAGAGCTTGCTTGCGAGGCTCGGTGCGCTTCCGCAGGGGTGGTCGGGTGGGCCTCTGCGGGAATGTCGCGAAGCGGCGGAAATGCAATCCGATGTCCGCGCGGCGCAGCCGCGCACCGACATAGTCGCTAAGCGAGCAAAGCTCGCGTGCGACCTAAATTCCCGCAGAGGCCCACCCGACCACCCTATCTACGCCTCTTGTCGCCATGCAATTCGCGCAGATGTTCACGCAGGCCCTTTCCGAACCGAGTCGGGTTGCCCTCGTAATCGCGGATCAGGGTCGGGCCGTTGTAGCAATCGGTGTCGTCCGCGGTGTACCAGGCCCAGCCCAGGTAGGAGATGCCGTGGCGGTCGGCCCAGCGCATGTAGGGGTCGATGTAGCGGTGCGTGCAGTCGTCCTCGCCGAACTCGCTGGTGACGACCGGGAAGCGGCGGGCGATGCGCACGAGGTCGGTGCGGCAGGGGCCGTAACAGGCGTTGAAGTTGTAGGTGTGGTTGGCGGCGACCAGCGCCCCGGCGGGGTCGCTGGGCAGGTATTCGAGCCAGCCGCTGAGGTCGCGCGACCAGTCGAGGCCGCCGAGCAGGATCGGCTGCTGGGCGCCGGTCGAGCGCACGGCGTCGACCAGCTCCTGCATGCCGGCCGCGCGGTAGCCGCCGAAGTAGTTGTCGTTGGCATCGCAGCCGTCGCGCCAGCACTCCCAGCTGATGTCGTGCGGCTCGTTGTAGACGTCGAAGAGCACGGCGCGGTCGTCGCGGTATTCGGCGGCGACGCTGCGCCAGAAGTCGGGCGCGTGGTCGGCATCGGCCATCGGCGGCAGCCCGGTCGCCGTGTGCTCTCCCGGCGCGACCCAGTGCAGGTCGAGGATCACGTAGAGGCCCGCCCGCTCGAGCCGCTGCACGAATTCGCGGATCGCCCCGCGGTAGGCCTCGCCGGCGAGGTGCGAGGGAATCCTGCCGAGCCCAAGCCAGCAGCTCTCGTTGAGCGGCACCCGGACCGCGTTGATGTGCCATTTCTTCATCGCCCGCACCGAGGCGCCGTCGATCGGTCCCTCGAAGACGGCGTCGCCCTCGACACAGCGGTACTCGGCGCCGGGACGGTTGACGCCGAGCAGGCGGATCGGGTCGCCGTCGCGCTCGACCAGCTTGTTGCCGCGCACGTCGATCCAGGGCAGCCGCTTGACGACCGAGCTCTGCCCCACCTCGTCGCCGCCGGACGCGGCCAGCGCGACGACCACGGGAATGATGAGAAGCAGGGCAACCACTGCAACCAGGGTGGCCTTGAGTAGAGATCTGTGCAAGTCGGTCAGTCCTCGATGGTACTCAGCGTCTTTGGCGTGCCTGGAGGGCTTCCTCGTAAGCGGCTTCGAACTGTGGAACAACCTCGGCGGGGCTGAAGAGCGCTGCTCGCCTCGTCGCCGCCTCGCCCATCCGGGCGCGCAGAGCGCCGTCGTCGCAGAGCCGCTGCAGGGCCGTGCGCAGGGCGCCGGCGTCGCCGGCCGGGACCAGGAACCCGGTCTCGCCGTCGGCGACGATGTCGCTGAGGCCGCCGATGTCCGAGGCGATCGCCGGCTTGCCCGCCGCCGCCGCCTCGAGCGCGACGATGCCGAACGACTCGGGCAGCAGCGAGGGCGCGATCGCGAACAGCGAGCGGCGCAGCGCCTCGATCGCCAGCGGGTGCGGCAGCGGCCCGACCTCGTGCACGCCCGGGGTCTCCGGCATCGCGTCGATCTGGCGGCCGATCAGGACCAACGGCGGTGGCGCCTCCAGCTCGGCGTAGGTCTCGACCAGCAGCCGCACGCCCTTGTCCTCGGCGACGTCGCCGAAATACATCAGGAACGGCTCGCCGGGCAGCGCCGCGAGGCGAGGGTCGTCGGGCGCCGGTGACGGCGGCAGCTCGCCGATGAAGTTGGGGACGACCCGGTGGCGCTCGGCGTCGATCCCGCTCAGCTCCCGGACCGCCTCGCTGACCGGCAGGAAGACATCGACGCGGCGGCGCAGCCAGGGCTCGTCGACACGCAGGCCGGCGCTGACCATCGTGCCCTTGCCGGCGCCGTAGTTCTCGACCGCGTGGGCGAAGCACTTGCGCGCCGCCGGCCCGCTGCAGACGCCACCGCGATAGAAGAAGCGCTTGGTCGCGCAGACGAGGCTGTAGTCGTGCAGGGAGAGGACGGAGGCCGCCCCGGAGCCGCGGTCGAGCGGCAGGTAGGAGTGGGCCAGCCAGTTGTGGGCGTGGACGACGTCGGGGCGCCGCGCGCGGATCACGCGGCGCAGGTCACGGACCGTCAGCGGGTCGGGGCCCGGCGGCGCATAGCGGCGCTCCTCGTCGACCGGCACGCCGGGGATGCGGTGGATCGAGCTCTCCAGCAGGTGCAGCTCGACGCCGTCCTCGCGCGCCGGCGGCTCGCCGGCCGGCTGGCGCAGCGTCGCGACGCCGACCTCGTGGCCGCGGCGAGCCAGCTCGGCGCTGAGATCCTCGACGATCCGCTCCTCGCCGCCGACGACGGGCGAGAAGGACTGCGCAAGCATCAGGATCCGCATCGATCTCCCGGCGTCATCTCGGCGGCAACGTTACGAGACGGCCCGGCTCCACCGGTTTATACATAAAACTCAGTAAATAGGGTAGAACGTTCGTCCAGATGATCCTTCCGGTCGATCGCCGCGCTCTAGCCGTCTACTTCCTTGCCACGATCGGCCTGCTGGCCCTCACCGCGAGTGTCGTCTCCGCCGGCCAGAGCATGCGGATGAACCGACTCACCGGCTCGGTGCAGATCACGCAGAAGACCTGCAAGGGAAGCCGGCCGCACGCGCGCCAGTTCGGCCGGGTCTGCAATCACGCCAGGATCGCCTTGCCCCGCCATCGCCAACACAAGCCGGCTGCCGGCCCAAGCCCCTCGGCACCGGCAGCGGTCGAGCCGTCCGGGCCCAGCCTGGCGGCGGTGCCGGCCCCAGCCGAGTCAACGCCTCCGGCCCAGTCAACGCCTCCCGATCCTGTCCCGGCTCCTGCGCCCGATCCAACTCCGACCCCCACCCCAGACCCGACTCCCACGCCGCCGCCCACGGAACCGCCAGGGCCGGTAACGCCTCCTGATCCGACACCGCCGGCACCGCCGGTGCCGGCACCGCCGTCAACTCCCGTCCCGCCGCCCAAATCGACGCCGGCGCCGCCCCCGATCCCCGCCGGCACCCCGGCGCCGAAATCGATCTACTGGGGCGCCTGGATCGGCAACCACCTGACCGGCACCGAGGCGCCCTGGGACATGAGCGCGGTCGCGAAGCTCGAGCAGACGGCCGGCAAGAAGCTCTCGATCGTCAACTTCTCCGCCCCCTTCGCCAACTGCTCGGGCTCCAGCTGCAGCTTCTACAACTTCCCGGTCAACGAGTTCAACAGCATCCGCGCCCACGGCTCGATCCCCTTCTACAGCTGGGGCTCGCAGTCGATCCCGATGCCGGCCAACCTCAACGAGCCCGACTTCCAGCTCGCCGACGTGATCGACGGCAGCCACGACGCCTTCATCCGCCGCTTCGCCGAAGCCGCTCGCGACTGGGGGCACCCCTTCTTCCTGCGCTTCAACTGGGAGATGAACGGCAGCTGGTTCGCCTGGATGGAGGGCGTCAACGGCAACCAGCCTGGCGAATCCGTCGCCGCCTGGCGCCATGTCCACGACATCTTCAACGAAGTCGGCGCCACCAACGCGACCTGGGTTTGGTGCCCAAACATCGACCCAGACAAACAGCTGCGCGGCCTAGCCTCGCTCTACCCCGGCGACGCCTACGTCGACTGGACCGGCCTCGACGGCTACAACTGGGGCACCAACCCGGCGCGGTCGGACCGCTGGCGCAGCTTCAACGATCTCTACAGCTCGACCTACAAAGAAATCGTCCAGACGATCGCCCCCAGCAAGCCGATGATCGTCTCCGAGGTCGGCTCCAGCGAGTACGGCGGCTCGAAGGCCAGCTGGATCGGCAACATGCTGAGCACGGTGCCGACCAACTACCCGAAGATCCGCGGCCTCCTCTACTTCGAGAAGTACGACGACGGCATGGACTGGCCGCTGCAGACCTCGAGCAGCGCCGCCAGCGCCTTCGCCGCCGGCATCCAGAACCCGGCCTACGCGACCAACCAGTTCGGCTCGCTCGGCTTCGGCCCCGTTCGCCCGCCCGCCGGCTAGGCGCAGCGAGCTCGAGACAGCCGCATTGCAGGAGAGTCACCGGCGCCTGCCAGAATCGGCGCCCGTGCCGTCCGCCGATACCCATTCCGAGGAGACCGCCGCACCGCCGATCTCGGTGGTGATCTGCGCCTACACGCTGGAGAGGATCGAGCGGATCGCCGACGCGATCGAGTCGCTGCAGGAACAAACTGTCGCGCCGCACGAGATCGTCCTGGTGATCGACCACTCGCCCGAGCTGGAAGCGGAGTGCAAGCAGCGCTGGCCGCAGGCCCACATTCTCGCCAACCGCGAGAAGCAGGGCCTCTCCGGAGCCCGCAACACCGGCCTCGCCGAGAGCAGCGGCGCCGTCGTCGCCTTCCTCGACGACGACGCGGTGGCGGCGCCCGACTGGATCGAGCGGCTCGGTCAGGCCTATGCCGAGGAGAGCGTGCTGGGCGCGGGCGGCGCCGTGCGGCCGATGTGGAGCGAGACGCCGCCGCGCTGGTTCCCGGCCGAGTTCGACTGGGTTATCGGCTGCACCCACTCGGGAATGCCAGGTGAGCGCGAAGCGGTGCGCAACCTGGTCGGCGCCAACATGTCCTTCCGCCGCGAGGCTCTGGTCGAGGTCGGCGGCTTCCGCCACGAGCTGGGCCGCATCGGCAAGATCCCTGCCGGCTGCGAGGAGACCGACCTCTGCATCCGCATCGGCAAGCGGCACCCAGAGAGCACGATCGTCTACGACCCCGCTGCCAGGGTCGAGCACTTCGTCCCGGCCGAGCGCGCCCAGCGCTCCTACTTCTCCTCGCGCTGTCGCGGCGAGGGACGCTCGAAGGCGATCCTCGCCGCCCTCGTCGGCAGCGACTCCGGCCTCTCCGAAGAGCGCTCCTACGTGCGTCGCACGCTGCCGCTCGGCTTCCTGCGCGGCCTAGGCAATGGCCTGCGCGGCGATTTCGGCGGCATCGAGCGAGCCACGATGATCGTCTTCGGCCTCTTCGCGACGACCAGCGGCTACCTCGGCGCCCGCCGCCAGGCGAAGCGGATCGCGCGCCGGCGCGACCGCCTCGCCGAGAGCGACGGCGAGCAGCTGCGGGTGCTGACCGTGACGCCGCTCAGCCCGCTCTCGCAGGGCGGCGTCGAGCGACACGTGATGGAAGTGACCCGGCGCTTCGCCGCCGCCGGCGCCAAGGCCGAGGTGCTCTGCACCGAGCCCGGTGGTCCGGCCATCGCCGAGGAGGAGCGCGACGGGGTGACGATCCGCACCGTGCGCGCCTGGCCCGCCGATCGCGACTGGTGCCTGGCGCCGCGACTCTGGCGCGAGATGGGCCGCCAACCCTGGGACGTCGTCCACGTCCAGTCCTACCACACGCTGGTGGCGCCGCTGGCGATGCTGCGAGCGCTGACCCTGGGCATCCCCTACGTGGTCACCTTCCACGGCGGCGGCCACACCTCCGAGTTGCGCAACCGCTCACGCCGAGTGCAGCGCCTGCTGCTGCGGCCGCTGTTGAAGCGAGCCAAGCGCCTGATCGCCGTCGCCCGCTTCGAGATCGACGAGTACGGCAGTGAGATGGGGATCCCGGCCGAGAAGTTCGTCCTGATCCCGAACGGCACCGACCTCGCCTTCTCGGCCGAGAACGGAGGCGCACCGGTCGAGGGCAACGGCGAGGGCCCGACGATCGCCTCGATCGGGCGGCTCGAGCACTACAAGGGCCACCACCGCGTCATCGCCGCCTTCCCCCACGTGCTCGAGCGCGAGCCGGAGGCGCGCCTGATGATCGTCGGCAGCGGGCCCTACGAGGCCGAACTGCGCCGCCAGACCGACCAGCTCGGCCTCGCCGAGAGGGTCGAGTTCACCAGCGTCCCGGCCGACGACCCGGCGGGGATGGCCACCCTGATGCGCGGCCTCTCCCTGGTCGTCCTGCTCAGCGACTTCGAGACCCACCCGCTGGTCGCGCTCGAGGCGGCCGCAGCCGGCCGCCGCCTGCTCGTCGCCGACTCGAGCGGCCTCGCCGAGCTGGCCGCCGACGGCTTCGCCCGCGCGATCCCCACCGACGAGAGCCCCGCCAAGGTCGGCGAGGCCGTCATCGAAGAGCTGCATCAGCCACCGCCCAGCAAACGGCCGAAGCTGACCTCGTGGGACGAGTGCGCCGAGGAGCTGCTGGCGCTGTACCGCTCGCTGGGATAAGAGATCTCTCACTGAACCCTTAAGTGGAGGCAAAAATCCACACCTAGGGTCGTGGAGTGCCTCGCAAGCTGGGCAAAGACGTCGCTTGGCTGTGGGGCGGTTACATCGCTCGCGCGGTCGCCTACTTCGGACTGATCGTCGTCTTCACCCGCGAGCTCGGCCCGGCCGGCTTCGGATCGCTCTCGCTGTTCCTCGCCGTCACCCTCGGCGTCTCCCAGGTCGCCGGCTCCTGGCCCTTCCTCGCCGTGCCAGTGCTGAGCGCCCAGGGGCGCACGATCGGGGCGGCGTTCAGACCGGCCGTCTACGTCGCCGCCCTGGCGACCGCCGCCTCTCTCCTCGTCGCCCTACCGATCTCCTTCGCGCTGCAGTCGCGGGCGGCGATCTCCCTCCTGGCGGTTGTCGGCTACTCGCTCGCCCTGGTCGGCCTGCAAGGCATCTACGCGGTCCAGCAGACCGAGGGAAAGATGGCCGGCATCGCCTTCCTGCAGACCGGCGACCGCCTCCTCGCGCTCGGCCTCGCGCTCGCCGCCGCCGCCGTCCTCACCCTCGACGTCCTCCAGGCCGAGGTGCTGCTGACGATGGCTTCGGTGGTCAGCTGCGCGATCGCCCTGTTGGTGATCGGACGGCGACAGAAGCTCTTCCGGCGCCACGCCGACGACATTCCCGACCACCCGATCTCGACGGTGATGTCGTCGGTTGGAGCGATGGGCATCGTCAGCCTCTGCTCCTACGGGGTGGCCTGGGCCGACATCTTCATCCTCGCCGCCTTCCGCTCCAACAGCGACGTCGGCATCTACTCCCTCGCCTACCAGCTCTTCACCTTCGTGGCTCAGCTCGGTTCGCTTTGGGCAGTTGCGGCTCTGCCGATCCATGCCCGCTCGACGGCCTCGGGCCATGATCTCGCCGACCAGCTGCCGATCCCCCGCCTGGCCGCCTACACCTGTCTCTGGGCCGCGCTGATCGCCGCCGCCGCGGTCGGCTCCGTAATCGCCCTGCCCTACGCGTTCGGCTCCGACTTCAGCGCCGCGGCGACTCCGCTGCTGGTGCTCCTTGCTGGCAGCGGGATCTTCGCCGCAGCCTATTTCGCGGTGCTGCCCGGCCTGATCGCCGCCGGACAGAGCGGCCTGGTCGCGAAGGTGGCAGGGGGCTCGGTGGTGATCAACATCGTCCTCGACCTGATCCTGGTGCCGCCGTTGGGCGTGCTGGGACCTGCGCTGGCAACCGTCGGCCAGTCTCTCTTCGGAACGATCGCCCTCGCCGGCCTCGTGCTGGGCTTCGGGCCGACGCTTCGCCTGCTCGCCGTCGGAGCGCCAGCGGTTCTCGGCACGACGCTGCTGGCGATCGACCCGAGCGACGCCGGCCTGACGATCTTCTGCGCCCTGATCGCCGTAGCCACCGGCCTCTCGGGGCTGGCGATGACTCACCGCGCCGGCGGCCTGCCAACGGCGGCCCGTGTATGAGCCCTGCCTCGACCTGGCTAGCATCGGCCGGGTGGAGATCCTTGTTGTCGAGGACGAGGCGGCTATCGCGGACTTTCTCGAGCGTGGCCTCGAGGCCGAGGGATATGGCATCAGCGTCGCCGCCGATGGCGAGGAGGGCGAGCGACTGGCGCTCGGCGGCGGCTTCGACCTCGTCATCCTCGACCGCATGCTGCCCAAGCGCGACGGGATGGCCGTGCTGTCGACGCTGAGGCGCGCAAGGCCGGCGCTGCCCGTGATCCTGCTCACCGCCAAGAGTGAGATCGGCGATCGGGTCGACGGGCTCGACCACGGCGCCACCGATTACATAACGAAGCCCTTCGCCTTCGAGGAGCTGGCGGCCCGCGTCCGGGTCTGCCTGCGCCAGCCGAGCGGCGCGGAGATGACCACGCTGGAGGCCGGCGGAATCAAGCTCGACCTGCTCGAGCGCCGCGCCGAGCGCGACGGGATCTCGGTCCGGCTCCCCAGCCGGGAGGCGGAGCTGCTCGCGTATCTGATGCGTCGTCCGGGCCAGATCTGCACCCGTAGGCAGATCCTCTCCTCGGTCTGGGGCTATGACCACGACCCCGGCACCAACGTCGTCCAGGTCTACATCGGCTACCTGAGGAGAAGGCTCTCCAAACCGGGCTCGCCGCTGCCGGTCGAGACGGTCCGCGCCGCCGGCTACCGGCTGATCGAGTCGAGCGCGGAATGAGAAGCGCCTGGCGTCGCCTTGGCCTGCGTGGGCGGCTCGCCTTCTCGATCGGGGCGATCGTGCTGGCGATCTGCACCGTCCTCTTCGTCGCGGTCCGCCACGAGATGAACGACCTCTCGACGGTGATCATGCGCGAAGAGGCCGAAGAGGGGGGCTCGTCGTCAGGCGGGGCAGTGGAAAGCAGCGGGGAGCATCTGGCGCCGATCGAAGACGCCCAGGACGACATGGAGAGGACCTTCCTGATCGCGACGGTGCTTACGCTCGGCGCCGCGCTCCTGCTCGGCTACGTCGTCGCCGCCAAGACGGCGGCGCCGCTGCGACGCCTCGCCCGCACAGCTGCCGCCGTCGACGCCGGTGACCTCACCCCTCGTACGGACGCCGACCCCGCTGCGGTCGCCGAGGTGCGCGTGCTGGCCGAGGCCTTCGATCACATGCTCGACCGCCTCGACGAGGCCTTCTCGCGTCAGCGCCGCTTCGTCTCCGACGCCTCGCACGAGCTGCGCACGCCGTTGACCGCGATCCGCGGCCAGCTCGAAGTGCTCGGCCGGGGCGAGCACATCGATCCCGACGAGGTACGACACGTCGAACGGACGGTGCTGACCGAGATGGCCAGGATCGAACGCCTCGTCGACGATCTGCTCGCCCTGGCCCGCCTTGACGAGGGCGTGCCGCTCGAGCGAGAGGAGATCTCGGTCGACTCTTTCCTCAGGCACCTCGCGGAGGCCGATCCTGGAGAGATCGCCGTGGCCGAACTACCGGCGGGCACTTTCGAGGGCGATCCCGATCGCCTTGCCCAGGCGATTCGCAACCTGCTCGGTAACGCCCGCCGCCACAGCGGGCCCGGCGGCTCGGTTGCGATCGGCGCCGGCACGGAGCGGGGTTCGCTGACGATCTGGGTCGACGACGACGGTCCCGGAATACCCGCAACCGAGCGCGAGGAGGTCTTCGGCCGCTTCTACCGCAGCGAGGATGCCCGCGACAGGCACTCGGGTGGCAGCGGCCTGGGCCTGGCGATCGCCCGCGCGATCGTCGAGTCGCATGGCGGCAGGATCTGGGCCACGGAGTCGCCGCTCGGCGGCGCCCGCGTCGCCTTCGAGCTGCCCGGCTTCCAGGTGAGGGATCGCCAGCCGGCGACCGGCGACCGCTAGACCCTCGACGGCCAATGGACAAACGTCCAGCGCCGTCCGCCAGCGCTGAAGCCCGCTGCACAGGAGTCGATCTCCCTGTGCATGGCCGCAAGGATCCACACCCGCCTCCTCCTCATCTGTCTGATTGCCGCCCTTGCGGCACTCGCCGTTCCGGCCCTGGGCAGCGCCGCGGACGCGAGCGGCCAGCAAGCCTGCAAGAGGACGTTCTCCGACGATCGCGGTCGCACCTGCCTACGTGCCTCCACCTCGCGGGCGAAGCAGGTCCGCAACCAGCGTCGCCGTGGACACCGGACTCCCCAGGCGCCCGCTCAGCCGGCGCCGACGCCTGCCCCCGTCACCCCCGCACCAGCTCCGACGCCTCAGCCCACGCCGACACCGCAGCCTTCTCCCACTCCCGCCCCGGCGCCTGCCCCGCAACCCCAGCCCACGCCTGAGCCAACCCCCGCCCCCACACCGGCGCCGCAGCCCGCACCCGCAGAGGGCGAACCGCAGGCCCCGCAGGATCCGGACGCGCCGCGCCCACCGTCGCCCGAGATGGCGATGCGGTGGGTGGCGGTGTGCCACAACGACGACGTCTCGTGCCAGCCCTGCAAGGACAACGACGGCCACTTGTACCGCAACCGCGCCGACGCCTACGACGACTACCCCTGCGGTGAGGGCTACGTCCGCTGCGAGGGCCGCGACAACTGCCGGTGCACCGTCACCAAGCGCA
>Ga0164241_10005318_pt1 | contig 12133 bp, 11 predicted proteins | sample OricomyardsoilBY_FD_108780 | JGI IMG/M metagenome (GOLD analysis project Ga0164241, IMG submission 108780) | Backyard soil microbial communities from Emeryville, California, USA - Original compost - Back yard soil (BY) | ecosystem: Environmental > Terrestrial > Soil > Unclassified | place: USA...
ACCAGCGCATCGTGTTCGTGGATCACATCGAAGCCGTGCGCGCGGGCGATGTCGGCGGCGAGTTCGGGCGTGTCGGTCTCGACCGCCACTTCGGTCGCCAGCCCGGCCTTCAGTTCGGCCAGTGCGCCTTCCAGCACCAGCTTGCCGTGGCTGAGGATGCCGACATGGGTCGCGGTCTGTTCGATCTCGCCGAGCAGGTGGCTGGACAGCAGCACGGTGGCGCCGCTGCGCGCGGGCAGTTCGCGCAGGAAGCGGCGCATGTCGGCGATGCCTTCCGGGTCGAGCCCGTTGGTGGGTTCGTCGAGGATCAGCACCGGCGGGCCGCCGAGCATCGCCCGTGCGAGGCCCAGCCGCTGGCGCATGCCCAGCGAATAGTCGGCGACGCGCCTGCGCGCGTGCGCGGCCATCTCGGCGATGTCGAGCACGCGATCGATCTCCGTCGCCGGCAGGCCGAGCAGGCGGCGGGTCAGGTCCAGGTTCTCGCGGCCGCTCAGGTGCGGCTGGAAACCTTGCGCCTCCAGCAGCGCGCCGACCTTGCGCGCGGCGCCCAGACGATCGGCAGCGATGTCGATCCCGGCGATCCGCGCGCTGCCGGCACCCGCCTTCAACAGGCCCAGCAGCAACTTGATGGTGGTGGTCTTGCCGGCGCCGTTGCGGCCGAGGAAGCCGTAGATGCTGCGCTCCGGCACGCTCAGCGACACCGCATCGACGGCGATGCGGTCGCCGAAGCGGCGGGTCAGGCCTTGGGTTTCGATGGCGAGGGGCATCGCATGGTTCCAGAAAATTTAAGTCTGGGATAAAGTTATAGGGCGACAAAAATTTTAAGTCAAGCTTAAATTTTCTCCCTCCATTCCCGAGGATCCGCCGATGCCGGTACCCGACTTCCGCAGCCAGTGCCGCCTGTTGCGCATCGCCGCGCTGGTGGTCTTCGCCGGCCTGTTCCTGCTGCTGGCGGCGGGCATGGTCGGCCTGCCGTGGCGGCTGGCGACCAGTGCGGACCAGGGCTGGACCACGCGGGCGCTGCTGTCGGTGGTGCGCTTCCTGCCCGGGCTCGGCTACCTGTGGGCGCTGTGGGCGGTGCAGCGCGCGTTGGGCGACCTCGCCTCCGGCCGCATGTTCCATCCGACCGTGGCGCGCGCGATGCGCCATATCGGCATCGGCGTGCTCGCCGGTGCGCTGTTCAACGTGTTCGCGGTGACCAACCTGTCGCGCTGGATCGCCGGCGGGCAGGGCGGCTACCTGTACTTCGACCTGTCCGGCATCGTGCTGGGCGTGGTCGGTGCGGCGCTGGTATTGCTGGCGCGATTGGTGGACCAGGCCCGCGCACTGCAGGCCGAACTGGACGAGATCCTCTGATGCCGATCCGGGTGACCCTCGACGAGATGCTGGCCCGGCGCGGGATGAAGGCGCGCGAACTCGCCGCCATCGTAGGCATCAGCGAGACCCAGCTCTCGCTGTTCCGCAGCGGCAAGGTCAAGGGCATCCGCTTCCGCACCCTGGCCAAGCTGTGCGCGGTGCTGGAATGCACACCGGGGCAACTGCTCGATTACGACCACGCCGCCGACGACCTGCAGGCGCTCGACGAGGCCTGAAATCCGCACGCGGGTTGCATCCGCGCCGGCGCACGCGCATGTTGGCCCGGACCAACGCCTTCGAGGCCCGCATGGCCACGCCCCCGCGCAAGACCGCCAGCGATTTCGACCCGGAAGTGCTGCGCCTGTTCGACCAGTACGTGCACGGCGGCATCGACCGTCGCGGCTTCCTCGCCGGTGCGGCGAGGTTCGCGGTCGGCGCGACCACCGCCGCGGGCTTGCTGGCGGCGCTGAGCCCGCAGTTCGCGATGGCGCAGCAAGTGCAACCGGACGATGTGCGCCTGCATGCGCTGCGCCGGCGGTTCTCCTCGCCGGATGGACATGGCGCCGCACAGGGCTACCTGGTGCGGCCGGCCGATGCGAAAGGCCGGTTGCCGACGGTGCTGGTGGTGCACGAGAACCGCGGCCTGAACCCGCATATCGAGGACGTGGCGCGGCGGTTGGCGCTGGAGGGTTACATCGCCTTCGCGCCGGATGCACTGTTCCCGCTCGGCGGCTATCCCGGCGACGAGGACAAGGCGCGCGCCGAATTCGCCAAACTCGACCAGGCGAAGACGCGGCAGGATTTCATCGCCGCGGCGCGCCTGCTGCAAGGCATGCCGGGCGGCAACGGCCGGCTCGGCGTGGTCGGCTTCTGCTACGGCGGCGGCATGGCCAATTTCCTCGCCACGCAATTGCCCGATCTCGCCGCGGCCGCGCCGTTCTACGGCGGTGCGCCCCCGCTGGAGGAGGTGCCGAAGATCGAGGCCGAATTGCTGGTCGTGCACGCGGCGACGGACGAACGCATCAACGCCGCATGGCCGGCCTACGAGGCGGCGTTGCGGCAGGCCGGCGTGCGTTATTCGCATTACCAGCCGGACGACACCCAGCACGGCTTCCACAACGACACTACCCCGCGCTACGACGAAGCGGCGGCGCGCGAGGCGTGGAAGCGCACCCTGGCGCTGTTCGCGCGCACGCTGCGCGCGTAGCGCGGTACGGGCCTAGAACTTGCCGGACACCGACAGCGAGAAGATCGGCCCGATCCGGCGGTCGCGGTCCTCGAAGTAGTCGACCGGCCCGGTGCGGCGGTCCACGTACACCGTGCGCTGCCACATGCTCATCGCGTTGGTCAGGTTGCCGGCGTTGAAGCGAACGGTCAGGCCCTTGAGGTTCTTGCGTTCGATGAACAACCCGCCCCAGACCGGCCCTTCCCACTGGCGGCCGACTTCGCCCAGGCGGTAGTCGCGCGCGTTGAAGTAGTAGCTGAGGTCGCCGCCCCAGGCCCAGTCGGTGCCGGGGACGTCATGACGCAGCCCGAGTTCGGCCGCTTCCTTCAGGTTGTTGCTGATCGGACGGTCCTCGCCGGTCAGCGGATCGCGGACCTTGCTGGATTCGTGCTGCCACAGCGTGGTCAGCTTGGCGCCGTGCCAGCCGAACGGGTCGAGGTTGAACGTGCCCTTCCATTCCCACCCGTGCACCGTGGCGCGGTCGAGGTTGCCGGGACTCTCGCCGCTGGCGCCGATCGGCACGGTGTCGACGATGTCGTCGATGCGCTGCGCGTACACCCGCAGGCCGGTATTGCCCCAGCGCCCGAGGTTGCGCGTCGCCTCGACTTCGAACTCCGAAGTCTGCGGCGGCACGAGGTCGGGATTGCCGGCATTGGCCTGGTCGTCGTTGAGGTCGACCGAGGCCAGGAAGTCGTAGAAATTCAGCTGGCCGACGCGGCGCTGCAGCTTGAAATTCAGGTCGAGCGCCGGCGAGGCCTTCCACGCCAGTGAAACCAGTCCCTTCGGCCGACGGAACGAGCGCACCAGCCCGCCGCCGCCGACCTGCTCCAGTTTCGAATACTCGCCGCCGAGGCTGACCTGTAAGGTAGTGGCGGGCGTCAGCGCGCGGCCATAGGTGCCCATGATCTCGTAGCGGTCCTCCTGCACGGTGGCGGTGCCGCCGGGCAGCGGGATCGGCGCGTAGCCGCCATCGGCGCCGAGCGCGAACAGCTCCGACACGCTGTCCAGCTTGTTGAAGGCGTATTCGCCCGAGACCTGCCAGTCGCCGCCCGCCGTCCAGCGGTATTCGGCGCGGGCGATGCGTTCCTGCTCCTCGCCGTCGCGCGCGAAGCGCAGGCCTTCCGCGGGCGCGCCGTCGGCGAAACGGGTCTCGACCGTGTCCACCGTCGGCGAATGCACGAACCGGTTCAGGCCGATCAGCTTGAGCCTGCCGTCGCCCAGCCCGAACTCGTAGTCGCCGCCGAGCTCGTAGTTGTGGCCGCCTTCCTCCGAGCGCACGCTGCGGCTGCGCTCGGGCGAACCCGCGGAAGTGCGGACGCCGTCCTCGACGTAGTCGAAGAACATCTTCTGCCACGAGGCGTTGAAGTTGCCTACGCCGCCGTTCGCGCCCGTGTAGGCGAGCTGCAGGCCCAGCTTCGGCCGGTCCACTTCGCCGGTCCATGCCTCGTCGCGATGTTCGCGCAGGCTGCCGTCGGCATCGTGGACGAAGGTGTCGCCGCCGGCGCCGCTGTGGTTGGCGCCGTTGTCGAGGCCCAGGGTGTAGCCGACGCGGCCGCGCGTGCCGCTCACCGACACCGAGCCGCGGGTGAGCTGCGGGTCCGTGTAGTAGCGGCGCGCGTCCGGGCGCCATTCCCACTGGCCGCGCAGGCCTTCCGCCTTGGTGACCACGTTCGCGACCTGGCCCGACAGGCCGGGGATGTCGAGCGTGGCGCCATCGACGATCTCGATGCGGACCACGTTGCCCGCCGGCACCTGGCCCAACTGGGTGACCACGTCGTTGGACTTGCCGGACAGGCGCTGGCCGTTGACCAGCACGTTGCCGGTCGCCTGGCCCAGCCCGCGCTCCTGCACCGCGGCGCGGATCACGAAGCCCGGCACCTGTTCCAGCATGTCCAGCGCGTTGCGCGGCGCATAGCGGGCGAAGTCCTCCGGGGTGTAGCTGCGGGCGGCGCTCCCCGCTTGCGCGGGCGGAGCGTCCTGCGCGGCGACGAAGGGCGGGACGGAAAGCAGGGCGGCGGCCAGTGCGAGCAGGCGGAGCGAAGTCGTCATGTTGCGGCCAGGTCGGAAGGGATGGGGCGCAACGTGGATCGCACGCAGCCTGTGGTGGGATGCCGCGGGCACGCACAAGGTTTAAGCGCGAGCGCCGGGCGATGCGCATGCGCCGCGCCGCGTTATGCTGCGCCGATCTCGGCCGGGGACGTCCCATGAAACGCATCGCGCACGCATTGCTGTCGGTCGCATTCGCTCTCGCCGCGCCGCGGGCGATCGCCCAGGACGCGGCCGCGAAGCCCGGCAAGCCCGCGTACGATGCCGGACTGGCGGAGAAAACCGGGGCCGACGACCACGGCATGCGCAGCTACGTGCTGGTGATCCTCAAGACCGGGCCGAACCGCGTGGACGATGCCGACGAGCGCAAGGCGATGTTCGCCGGGCACATGGCGAACATCGATCGCCTGTCGAAGGAGGGCAAGCTCGCGCTGGCCGGCCCGTTCGGCGACGACACGGGCGACTGGCGCGGGTTGTTCGTGTTCGCGGTGGGAAGCATCGACGAGGCGAAGGCGCTGGTCGCCACCGACCCGGTGGTCATCAAGGGCGAGATGGTCGCCGAGTACCACAAGTGGTACGGCTCGGCCGCGACCATGCTGGTCGGCGAACTGCACGAGACGCTGGCGAAGAAATCGTTCTGAGCGCGGATCCCCGCTTCTGTCCTGAGCCCGCACCGGATGGCGTGGATCAGGACATGGAACGCCCGCGCCGCTGGATGAAGACGCTGCTGGCCTGCATCGCTCTGGCGGTGGCGGGCTGCAGCAGCCATTTCGAACCGCCGGAACTGCAGGGCCGGCCGGCGATGGTGGCCGATGCCGGCCAGCCGCGGCTGTGGGTGCTGAGCAAGCAGGAAGAAGCGCGCCAGGTGGGCTATGGCGGCAGTCGGCGCAGCGGCGGCTGGCGCACCGACACCTTCTTCCATTTCCAGGTGCAGGCGTTCGACCCCGCGCGCGCGCGGCCGCTGTGGTCGCGGCGGGTGCTGACCCTGGGCGACGACGAGGCCCGCGGCAGCCGCTCGCGCGTGATCGGCTCGGCATCCGACGGCCGCTTGCTGGGGCAGGACGGCGACCTGGTCTGGCTGCTGGTCGACGACAAGCCGCTGGCGCTCGCCGTCGCGGATGGCGTGCAGGTGGCGGACACCGCGGCCATCGAGCGGGCCAATCCGCGACTTGGAGGCCTGCTGCCGGTGGAGGGCAAGCATTACGGCTTCGACCGCGGGCTGGTGTTCATGGCCGCGGATGCGCGCAGCTTCGTCGTGCGCGGACGCGCGCTGCAGGCCGAGCCTTACGTGCCGCCACCACCGGTGCAACCGCCGGTGGAATACAAGGCGAACGGCATGCCGGTGATCGTGCCGCTGCGGCCGCCGATCGGCGAAGTGCCGGCGCGCCAGGTCTGGCTGGACGGCAAGTGGCTGGGCCTGTATTCGCCGAAGGAAGCCGAGGATGCGGGCAACGATGCGTGGGGCGGGAAACTGCGCTGGCCGTACAGCGTGCACGACGAAGGCGCGCTCGCGCGGCGCGGCTTCTGGCGCGCGGAGATCGTCGAAGTCCGCCGTTTCGACGAACGCTACAAGCGGCTCGATGCGTTGAAGCCGATACCCGATGCGCCGGTGTTCCTGAAAGGCCGTTTCTTCAAGGACCTCGCCACCGGCGAGCCGCTGGTGCTGGAATCGCCGACGGGGGTGATGGTCTGGCACAGCACCCGCATCGACCGCGAGGGCCGCCTTGCCCTGGCCCGGCTGGATGCGAACCTGCGCAGCGTGTGGCGCGCCGAGCTGCCGCTCAGCGAGAACACCATGGTGAACCCGGTGATGTACTGGATGCTGCCCGGTCGCGTCGTGGTGCTGGGCGGGCAGGAATCGCAGGTGGATGGGGTCAGCACGCGAGCACCGCATCTGGCGTCGGTATCGGTCGCCGACGGCAGCGTGCGGGCGTGGGACCTGCAGGGCGACAAGCCGCTGCCCTGATTCGTGCATCCGGAACGACGAAGGGGCGCCGGAGCGCCCCTTCGCATTGCAACCTACGGTTGTCCCTCAGCGTTGCACCGGCGCCGGCTGCGCCAGTCCCTGCCGCACCGCTTCGTCGATCAGCTTGCGCACTTGGCCGTCGGCGATGTTGGCCTGGCGTTCCATCTGCTTGCCGACCGCTTCCATTTCCTTGCCGATGGCTTCCATCGGCTTGCTCGCGGCTTCCATTTCGCGGGCGACCGCTTCCATCTTCACGCTCTCGGCCTGCATCCGCTCGTGCTGGCCCTGCAGCACGCTGGAATGGCGTTCCATCTCCTCGCTCAGCGCCTGCTGTTGCGCATCGAGTTGCTGCGCCTGGCGATCCAGCCGCTCGCGCCCGGCATCGCCGGCGCGCACGTACTGCATCGCCAGCGCGCGGTGCTTTTCGGCGAGGGCCTGCTGGCGCAAGGCGAGCGCGTGCATCGATTCTTCCGCATCGCGCATCTGCGGCGTGCGCTCGAAGTCCACGTGCATCGCCTGCATGCGCTTGCCCATGGCCTCGAGCTTTTGCTGGTGCGGCTGCATGCGCGCCTGCAGTTCCTGCATCTTCGCCTCGTGCGGCTGCGTGCCTGCCCAGGCCTCTCGGGCGCGGGCGAGCACGGCGGCATCGCGCACGACATAGGCCTTGCCGTCGCGGCGGAACCACAGGAAATCGCCGTCGATGCGTCGCTTCACGGCATCGATGTCGTCCACGTCGTCGGTGTCGCCGGACATCATGTAGCCGTCGCGGCCCTTGCGTACCAGCGCATAACCATCCTGGTGGCTGCCGAAGTGGAGCGATCCGGTCATGGGCGGCGGCGGAGGCGCGGGCGGCACCGGGGGCAGCGGCGCCTGCACCGGCAGCGCGGCGGGCGGTGGCGGTGGCGCAGTCGGGCTGGATGGGCCCAGCGGGGGCGGCGGCGGAGGCGGCGGCGGGACTTCGGTCGTGCTGGTGGTGCGGGTACCCGTCGGCGCCGATCCCAGCTTGGCGTAGGCCTGGAAGGCGATGCCGAGGGCGACGATGCCGACCGCGGGCAGCAGCAGGGTGCCGCCGACGATGCGGTGTTCGGGACGGAGCAATTGCCTGATGCGGGACATGAGCTGGCCTCCATGCGCTGCTTGCGCGAGCGCGGTGTGCGGGATGGGCGACCGCGCGATGCCGAGGCGGTCGAGTTGGGAGAGGGCGAGGGCGAGCCGGCGCGGATCGCCGAGTTGCTTCGCGGCCAGGTCGTCGGCGACCAGTTCGCGTTCGATGCGGATGCGGTGGGAAAGCCACCAGACCACGGGGTGGTAGAACAGCAACGCCTCGACCACGCCTTGCAGCAGGTTGACCAGGTAGTCGTGGCGGCGGATGTGCGCGAGTTCGTGCGCGATCAGCGCTTCCAGCAGCGGGGCCGGCATGTTGGCGACGATCGCGGCGGGCAGCAGCACCATCGGCTTCCACCAGCCGACCGAGAGCGGGCTGTCGCCATCCTCGATCAAGCGCACCGCGACCCGGCGACGGATGCCGAAGCGCCAGGCCAGCCGGTCGACGCAGACTTCCCAGCGCTGCGCGTCGCCGCAGGCCGGGCTGGCACGCAGGCGGCGCACCCACCACAGGCCGCAGGCCATGCGCAGCGCCAGCGAGCCGACGCCTGCCGCCCACAGCGCGACGATCCACGGCATGACCGGGTTCGCGGAAGAGGACAGCGTCGACAGCATCGATGCGTTCTCGCTCGTGCCGGCGACGATTGCGGTTTCGCCGAGTGCGGCCGCCGTGTTGGCGACGGGGGTATCGCCGAGCGAGAGTCTGGCGAAGGTGAGCAGCGGCAGCAGCACGCAGGCGAGCAGGGCGAGGCAGGCGACCGCATAGCGCGCTTGCGGGCGCGCTGCGTGCAGGGCCGACAGCAGCATCCAGGCCAGCACGCCGACCAGCGCGCCCTGCCAGAGGAAGTGCAGCAGCACCGCCGCCAGCATCGGGACCAGCGAAGCGATCGTCTCAGTCATGGCGTGTGTCCTCCAGGAAGCGCTGGATTTCCTCGCGTTCGGCCTCGCTGACGCTGCCGCCGCGCAGGGCGGCCATCACCAGGTCCTTGCCGGAACCGGAGAAGGCCTTGTGGATGAAGTCGTCGAGCAGCTTGGTCTGCATCGAGCCCTGCTGCTGCGCCGCGGCATACACGTGCGAGCGCTGGCTTTCGTCGCGCTTGAGCAGGCCCTTGCCGTGCATGATCTGCATCAGCCGCAGCACGTTGGCGTAGCCCAGGTCCGGGCGTTCGGCCTGCTGCGCCTCGTGCACCTGCTTGACCGAGGACGGCCCGAGCCGCCACAGCGTGCGCAGCAGTTCGAGTTCGGCCGGGGTGGGCTTGGGCAGGCGTTTGCTGCTGCGCATCGAACGATACCTGTGGTGGCTTGCAGGGCACGCTACGCTTCCTAGAACAGCTTGTCTAGAAAAATTTGTCTAGAAATGGCGCCCCGTGACTTCAGTGCCCCCGACTTCCGACATACGCAGGCTGCGGGAGCGGGTGGCAGAGTGGTGGCGACCATCCTTGGGGACCTGCATGAACACCACCCGCCGCGACCTGCTCAAGTTCGGTGCACTGGCCACGGCGGCCGTCGCGCTGCCGTCCATCGCGTCTTCAGATCCCGTGTTGGCGAAGGCAGGCAAGGCGGCCAGGCCGCTGAACATCCTGATCCTCGGCGGCACCGGCTTCACCGGCCCGTTCCAGGTCGCCTACGCATTGGCGCGCGGTCACCAGGTCACCTTGTTCAACCGCGGCAAGCGGCCGTCGCCGGAATGGCCGGGCGAAGTCGAGCAACTGCACGGCGACCGCAACACCGGCGACCTGAAGGCGCTCGCAGGCCGCAAATGGGACGTGTGCATCGACAACCCGACCAGCCTGCCTTTCTGGGTGCGCGACGCGGCCAAGGTGCTGAAGGGCAACGTCGGCCACTACATGTTCATCTCGACGATCTCGGTCTACGCCGACGGCAGCAAGCCCGGCATGACCGAGGACGCGCCGCTGGCGGCGTACAAGGGCAAGGACGCGATGGCGGAGACGCAGGAAAGCCTGCGCGCCGACATCGAGAACCTGTACGGTCCGCTGAAGGCGCTGAGCGAGGCCGAGGTGCGCAAGCATTTCGGCGAACGCAGCACCATTGTCCGGCCCGGCTACATCGTCGGCCCCCGCGACGAGACCGACCGCTTCACCTACTGGCCGCTGCGGGTGGCGCAGGGCGGCGAGATGCTGGTGCCGGGCGACGGGCTGGATCCGATCCAGATCATCGATGGCCGCGACCTCGGCGAATGGATGATCCGGCTCGCCGAGGCGAAGGCGTACGGCGTGTTCAACGCGGTCGGGCCGGACTACAACCTCACCACCGACGCGATGATCTATGGCTGCCAGGCGGTGACCGCCAACGGGATCGAGCTCACCCACGTGTCGCCGCAGTTCGTCGACCAGCAGAAGGTCGACCTGCCGATCTGGGTGCCGCGCGAAGGCAATCCGTACGCGGGCTACGGCTCGGTGAGCAATGCGCGCGCGCTGGCCGCCGGCCTGACCCTGCGCCCGCTGGCGACCACCGTGGCCGACCTGCTGGACTGGTTCCATGCGCTGCCCGCCGAGCGCCAGGCCAAGCCCCGCGCCGGCATCAGCCGCGAGCGCGAGGCGGAACTCCTGCAGTTGTGGAAATCGCAGAAGGGCTGACGCCCGATCAGGCGGTTTCCACGGCCGCGTGGGTCTGGTTGCGCCCCGCGGACTTGGCCCGATACAGCGCGCGATCCGCGGCTTCCATCCATTCCCGCAATCCGGCATCGGCAGTGGGTGGTTCGGCGATGCCGATGCTCACCGAGCATGCGAGCCGCGGCGTGCCCGCGAATTGCAGTGCATCGACGTCACCGCGGATGCGTTCGGCGATGAACCGCGCCTCGCCGAGGCCGACCGGCACCGCCACCGCGAATTCGTCGCCGCCCAGGCGCCCGGCATGGCTGCCCGCCGGCAGCGCGTCGCGGACCACGCCGGCGATGCCGCGCAGGACATCGTCGCCGGCGGCATGGCCGTGGCGGTCGTTGATCGCCTTGAACAGGTCCACGTCCACCAGCAGCATGCTGGCCGACCGGGTGGCGCCGTGGCGGGCGAGCAGCGCTTCCGCGCCATGCTGCCAGTGGCCGCGGCTTTCGAGCCCGGTGAGCGAGTCGAAGCGGGTGAGTTCGTCCAGCCGCAGGTTCTGTTTCTGCACCTTGCGGATCAGCTGGTAGCCGCTGGCGCTGACCGCCAGGGTGTGGATGGCCATGATCGGCAGGCAGGCCAGCAGCACCGCCGTGCTGGTGGGATAGCGCACGATGAACCCGGTCGCCGCGCCCGCCGCGAGCAGGGCAAGCAGCATCCCCGGCAACGACCGCAGCCACAGCCCGCGCACGCCCGAATTGAGCTTGTCCGCGGTGGTCACCGTCATCAGCAGTGCGGAAGGCAGCAGGTTGAACTGCATCACCGGCACCAGGCTGCCGGCCAGGGCGGAATCGACCATCAGGTTGCGCAGTTCCGCCTTGAACGGATCCCGGCTGCGCGACGCCAGCAGGTAGGCGACGTGCGGCCATGCCAGGCAGCACCCGATCGCCCAGGCCCAGGAAGGCCAGGACGCGCGCAGTTCCGACAGGACCATGGCGAGCGGCAGCAAGCCCAGGCCCATGCCCAGCGTGCGGAAGCGATAGATGCGCTTGTGCAGTCCGTGCAGGCGCATTGGAGTCTCGGCGGTCGAGACGTCGGCCATCGTGCGTGTTCCCGTTTCCCCCGGGAGGAGTGTGCGGCAGCGGCGGTCGCGACGCCACTTTCCGCGCCGCCTGCTAGGCTTGACGCGCAGGAATCGAGGGAGCCCACATGGCCACCGGTTGGGCCGGCGACGGCGCGGTGCAGGAGCAGATCGACGCGACCGTGAAGGACGCGATCAAGCGTGCGCGCAGCCAGTTGCCCAGCGGGCCCGGGCTGGAGCATTGCGAGGAATGCGATGCGCCGATCCCGGCTGCGCGACGCAAGGCGATGCCCGGCGTGCGCCTGTGCGTGCCTTGCCAGGAAGCGCACGACCGCGAAGCCGGTTTCGCCGGGTACAACCGCCGCGGCAGCAAGGACAGCCAGCTGCGTTGATCCCTCCGCGAAAAGCGACGCCCGGCGCGAGGGCCGGGCGTCGAAATGGCGAACATGCGCGGTCTCAGTAGTTCTGTAAGCCCAGGATCGCGCCGAGGATGGCCGGCAGGATGATGGCGATGCCGTTGTCGTAACGGCCGTACTGGTTGCGGCTGTAATAGCCGTCGCGATAGCCGCGCTCGAAACCCTGCTGGAAATAGTAGCGGTAGTCGTTGCGGCTCACGTAATAGCCGTTGTAGCCGTAGCTGCCGTCGATGTAGCCGTAGTTGTTCCGGTAGTCGAAGCGCCAGCGGTCCAGGCGGTCGGCGCGGCCGGCGTAATAGCCTTCCTGGTAGCCGTCGCGGATGGCCTGGCGCAGCAGGTCGGCGCCGTAGCTGTTGGTGTTGTACCAGTTGCCGCCGTAGC
>Ga0164241_10005319_pt1 | contig 12133 bp, 10 predicted proteins | sample OricomyardsoilBY_FD_108780 | JGI IMG/M metagenome (GOLD analysis project Ga0164241, IMG submission 108780) | Backyard soil microbial communities from Emeryville, California, USA - Original compost - Back yard soil (BY) | ecosystem: Environmental > Terrestrial > Soil > Unclassified | place: USA...
AGATTGCCGCGCACGCTGTAGTGCGGAAACAGTCGCGCATCCTGGAAGACATAGCCGATGCGGCGTCTTTCCGCGCTGACGTGAATGCCGCGCACCGTATCGAGCCAGCACTCGCCGTCGAGGCTCACCTGACCGCGACCATGGATCAGGCCGGCGATGAGATTCACCAATGTGGTTTTGCCGCAGCCCGAGCGGCCGAACAGCGCGGTGACGCCCGGCGTCGGCGCCGCAAAGCGGGCATCGAGCGCGAAGCCGCCACGCTGCAGCTGCAGATTCACCTCGAGCATCAGCGCCCCAGCCAGCGGCGCAGACTGCGCGCCAGCAGTTCCGAAGCGAGCAATCCGCCGAGGCCGAGCAGCAATGACAGCGTCGCGAGCCGCGCTGCCAGCTGGTTGCCATCGGGCGACTGCAAAGCCGTGTAGAGCGCGAGCGGCAATGTGCGCGTTTCGCCGGGAATATTCGACACGAAAGTAATCACCGCGCCGAACTCGCCCAGGCCCGCGGCAAACGAGGTGACCGCGCCGGCCAGCACACCCGGCAACATCAGCGGCAGCGTGATGGTGGCGAAGCGCCGCCATGGGCCGGCGCCCAGCGTGCGCGCGGCTTCCTCGAGACCGCGATCCACGTTCTCGAGCGAGATGCGCATGGCGCGCACCATCAAGGGAAAAGACATCACCGCGGTGGCCACGGCCGCACCCAGCGTGGTGAATACCAGTTGCACATCGAAGTGCCGGTCGAGCCAGCCGCCGATGGGCCCGCGCGTGCCCAGCAGCACCAGCAGCAGATAGCCGACCACCACCGGCGGCAGCACCAGTGGCAGATGCACCATGGCATCCACCAGCGTGCGACCGGGAAAGCGCCGGCGGGTCAGCAGCCACGCCAGAAATATTGCCGGCAACAGGCTTATCGCCACGCTGCGGCTGGCCACGGCCAGACTCAGTCGCAGCGCCGAAAGCTCTGTGTCACCCAGATTCCACATATTCGGACAAGGATAAACGCATCGTCGCATCGTTGCCGCGACGCGATTGCCGTAGCGGATAATCGCGCCATGAACGCCAACCCCGCCCACACCGGCCTGCCCGGCACGAAGCCGCTGGTCACCATCCAGTCCCACATCCTGCAGCAGCAGGAGCGCCATCCCGAAGCCACCGGCGATCTCTCGTGGATTCTTTCGGCGCTGTCCATTTCGGCCAAGATGATTTCAGCGCAGGTGCGCCGCGCACGGCTTGAAGACGTGCTCGGCAGCGCCGGCGGCGAGAACGTGCAGGGCGAAACCCAGCAGAAGCTGGACGTCATCGCCAACGAGATCCTGCTGCGCAATCTGGCGGGGCGCCAGGGCGTGGCCGTGGTCGCTTCCGAAGAGAACGAGCAGCCGGTGATCCTGCGCGAGCAGAACGATGGCGAGCCGCGCTACTGCGTGATGTTCGATCCGCTCGATGGCTCGTCGAATCTCGACATCGCCGGTGGCGTGGGCACGATCTTCAGCATTCTGCGCAAGGACCGGCGCTCATCCAGGATCGAGGATTCACTGCTGCAGCCAGGCACGCGGCAGGTGGCCGCGGGCTATGTGCTGTATGGCTCTTCGACGGTAATGACGCTGACCCTGGGCAACGGCGTCGACATGTTCGTGCTCGACCCGTCCATCGGCGCCTTCGTGCGCGTCGCCGAGAATCTGCGGATCCCGGCCCGGCACAAGTGCTACTCGCTCAACGAAGGCAATCGTCTTACGCTGCCAGAGGGATACCAGCGCTATCTGCACTGGGCGCAGGAAAACAATTATTCCAGCCGCTATGTGGGCGCGATGGTGGCCGATGTGCATCGCATCCTGATCCAGGGCGGCGTGTTCCTCTATCCACCAACGAAGAAGGCGCCGCAGGGAAAGCTGCGATTGATGTACGAAGCCAATCCCATGGCCATGCTGGTGGAGCAGGCGGGCGGCAAGGCGATGGCCGGGCCGGGGCAGCGCATTCTCGAGATGCAGCCGACGCAAGTGCACCAGCGCATCACGGTGGTGCTGGGCAGCAGCGGCGAGGTCGAACAGGTGTTGACACACCTCTAAGAATTAAGACTTATTAATCAATAAGTTGTGATTACAAGCTCGCTGGCGGTCAGGTCGCGTTTCGGCTATCCTGATTGAGATTGATTCTCATTAAACAGGACGCTCCGTGATTCCCGCCTCCGATGCCGTGCCGCATTCGACACGGGCTGTGCCTCTGGCCAGCCTGCATGTGGGCGCCCGTGGCGTGGTCGAGGCGGTGGTGGAAGATGATTCCACGCTGGGCGAGGAAACCGGCGCCACGATTGTGATGCGCCTGATCGAAATCGGTTTCGTTCCGGGCGAACGCTTCGAGATCATTGCCGAGTCCCGGCCCAGCGGCGATCCGCTGGCGGTGCGCATCGGCGGCAGCTGCTTCGCGCTGCGGCGGCGCGAAGCCGCCGCTGTACTGGTCAGCGTGCAGCCATGAATGCCGCGGTCATTCCCGCGGCAGCGGTGCGGACCGCGGAGCCACTGCGCGTCGCGCTGGTCGGTGTGCCCAACTGCGGCAAGACGGCGTTGTTCAACCGGCTTACCGGCAGCCGTCAGAAAGTGGCGAACTATGCCGGCGTCACCGTCGAGCGCAAAGAGGGCTGGTGCAACGATGAGAGCGCCGGTCGCGGCTATCGCGTGCTCGACCTTCCTGGCAGCTACAGTCTGGCCGCCACGACGCTGGATGAGGCCATCACGCGCGATGTGGTGACCGGCAGGCTGCAGGGTGAGCTGCCACCGGATGTGATCATCAACGTCGTCGATGCCACCAACCTCAGGCTGGGCCTGCGGCTGTCGCTCGAGTTGCTGAAGCTCGGCCGCCCGATGATCGTCGCATTGAACATGAGCGATATCGCGCGCCGCCGCGGCATGAATGTCGATCCGCGTCAGCTGGCCGAGCGGCTGGGATGCCCGGTGGTGGAAACCATCGCCGTGCAGAGCGGCGGCGAGCAGCAGTTGCTGGCCTCGCTGGCGCACGTGCGTCACGGCGATCCCGCGCAGTTTCGCAGCTGGAGTGTGCCGCACCGCGCCGAGGTGGAAGCCACACAGCGCGAAGTGCGCCGCATCCTCGATGACATCGGCTATCGCGAACCGCTGCGCGCGCGCGCGCTGGCGCGCATCGATGCCATCGTGATGCATCCGGTAGCCGGCCCGCTGCTGCTGGCCGCATTGCTGTTCCTGATGTTCCAGGCGGTTTTCAGCTGGGCAGCCTGGCCCATGGATCTGATCGACGGCGGAATCGGTGCGCTGGGCAACTGGCTCAAGGCCGCGTTGCCCGATGGCCCGCTGCGCAGCCTGCTGGTGGATGGCGCCATCGCCGGCATCGGCAGCGTGCTGGTATTCCTGCCGCAGATCCTGATCCTGTTCTTTTTCATCCTGGTGCTGGAAGACAGCGGTTATCTGCCGCGCGCGGCGTTCCTGCTCGACCGGCTCATGGGTCGCGTGGGTCTGTCGGGACGGGCGTTCATCCCGTTGCTGTCGTCGTTCGCCTGCGCCATTCCCGGCATCATGGCCGCGCGCACCATCCCCAATCTGCGCGACCGTCTGGCCACGATACTGCTGGCGCCGCTGATGACCTGCTCGGCGCGGCTGCCGGTGTATGCGCTGATCATCGGCGCGTTCATTCCAGCGCGCTCCGTCGGCATCTTCAATCTGCAGGGCCTGGTGCTGTTCGCGCTGTACGCGGTGGGCGTGATCGGCGCGCTGCTGGTGGCGCTGGTGATGAAGCGCTTCACGATGAAGTCCAGCTACCACCCGCTGCTGATGGAGCTGCCGGAGTATCGCTGGCCAAACCTGCGCAATCTGGTGATCGGCCTGTGGGAGCGCGCCAAGATTTTTCTCACGCGCGTGGGCACCATCATTCTGGCTTTGATGATCGTGCTGTGGTTCCTCAGTACCTATCCGGCGCCACCGCCGGGGGCTACCGGCCCGCCGATCGAATACAGCTTCGCCGGCATGATGGGCCGGATGCTGCAGGTCATCTTCGCGCCCATCGGGTTCAACATGCAGATCGCCATCGCACTGGTGCCGGGCCTGGCCGCGCGTGAAGTGGCCGTGGGCGCGCTGGGCACGGTATACGCGCTATCTGCCAGCGCCGAGAACGTGGATGCCGCGCTGACGCCAATGCTGGCCGCCAGCTGGAGCCTGCCCACCGCGCTGTCGCTGCTGGCCTGGTACGTATTCGCGCCGCAGTGCCTTTCGACGCTGGCCACCGTGAAGCGCGAGACCAACTCCTGGCGCTATCCGCTGATCATGATGAGTTATCTGTTCGCGATGGCCTATGTCGCCTCATTCATCACCTATCATGTGGCGCAGTGGGTGATCCGGAGCTAGCCATGTGGTGGCAGAACCTGCTCGTCGCGATGATCGTGTTGCTGGCTGTGCTGTTTGCGGCATGGCGCCTGCCCGGAGCGGCGACGCGGTTGCGTTATGCGGCATGGCTGAAGCGCCGCGGCGGCGAACGCAATTTGTTGCGGCGGCTGGGGCGGCACCTGGAAGCACGCATCCTGCGCACTGAGGCGGGCGCGGCCTGCTCGGGATGCAGTGCGGCTGGCGATCATGGCGCGCCCCCGCCCTCGAAGCGGTCGCAGAAGTAACCCGCCCGCAGCAAGTAGAGAAGCGCTCGGGTCGGGGCTATGCTCGGCGCATGAACAAGAACATTCCCGGTCGATTTTACGGGGCGGTCGCGCTGCTGGCAGTTGCCCCTCATCTTTACGCGCAACAGGCGCCGCGCTGCTCCGATCTCTACGACGATGCGCAGCGCCTTGCGTGCTACGACGCGGCGTTTGGCAAACCCGCGCGGCCATCGGCAGCCGCTGCCGCAACTTCTCGCGCACCCGCCGCGCCTGCGGTCGCACCCGCAGCTGCGCCTGTCGTGCGCGCTTCACCTGTCTCCGCGCCAGCGGCTGTGGCGCCGGCGGCTCCGGTCGCACCGCCCGCTCCGCGCGCGGCCGCGGAGCGGCCGAAGAGCGTTTCCGCTGGCATCACCGGGGTAACGCGTCGTGCGGATGGTCGATTCGTCGCGACGCTGGACAACGGTCAGGTCTGGTCGCAGCTGGAACGTGACCCGGCCGCCGAAGTCGCCGCCGGCGACAACGTGACCGTGCGGCGGGGAATGCTGGGCTCCTACATCCTGATCACGACCCGCGGCGTGCAGACGAAGGTCAAGTCCGGCAAATAAAGAGAACGCCCCTCGCGGGGCGTTCTCTTTCACCTCGGGACGACTTCCCGTGTGGTGGGCGCGCGCTTTTTACGGCCTGAAGTTCCAGACGGCGTTGAAGCGCAGGTAGCGCGGCTGCTGGTAGTACGTCGGCTGGCCGTAGTACTCGTAAGGCGTGCCGCCTGCGGATTCCGCGACTTCGAACACGCGCGTCGGCTTGTGGAAGTTGAACACGTTGAACACGTCTAGCCCCACCGTCAGGCTGTCAAACGCGGCGGGCGTGTAACGCACTCCCAGGTCGAGGTTGAACAGCCATGGCAGGCGTCCGGCGGAACCGCGCGGCGCGGGCTGGCCGAAGGCGTAGAAGCAGTATTCTTCGTACGCTGTCGGGTCGACGTCGGCCGGGCAGTTGCCACGTGCGTTCTGCGGACGGCCCGACGACGCCGAACCGCTGAAGCTGACCAGCCACTCCGGTGTCGGAGCGTATGAACCGTACGCCTTGAGGATATGGCGACGGTCGTTCGGCAGGTTGCCGTTGCTGAAGTTCACCAGGCCCGGCGTGTCGAAGTCGATGGTGATGCCAGCGTCGTCCTGCTGCACGTCGCTCTGGAACACGCCTTCGAAATTGCCGTAGCTGTGCGACAGCGTGTATGAACCGCCGACGCGAAGCTTGTTGCCGACGACATGCTCGAGGCTCAGTTCGCCCGCCCAGTAGCGGCGCTTGGCCTTTGGAAAGCCCAGATCCGCCGCCGTAATGGTGTGGTACTGGCCATCCTCGCCCAGCAACGTCACGTCCTGGCCCGGGTTGAACAGGAAGTAGAAGAAATTGTTGTCCGCGTCGACGAACGAGGAATCTTCCACGGCGCGCACCAGGTTGCGGTAGGTCACCTTCAGGCCCACCACCGTCGTTGGCAGCAGCTGATGCTGGATGCCGAGGATGGCTTCATCCTGATACATGGGCTTGATGTGCTGGTCCACCGACATGGCAGGGACCGGCACCGACCCATCCGACAGCGTGCGCAACGTGCCCACGGCGGGGCCGATGTTCGGCAGGCCGTCGGCGTTCACCGAATTCAGCACGTAGTACTGTTCGGTGAACAGTTCGCCGCCCGCGAAACGGATGTTGGTGTTGGTTGCGATCGGCATGGTGTAACGGCCCGCGTTGCCGAACAGCTTGGTCTTGCCGTCACCGAGCACGTCGAAGGTGAAGCCCAGGCGCGGCGTCAACTGGCTGCCGAAGCCCAGGAATTCCTCACCATTCTTGTTGAAGTTCTTCAGCGTTTCGTTGCGCAAACCGAGTGACAGCAGCAGCTTGTCGGTGACCTGCCAGTTATCTTCGAGGTACAGCGCCGACAGCTTCTCGACGAAAGCACCGCTCACGTCGTAGAAACGCTGGCGCGCCACCTGTGTGGTTCCCGGGGGGGCAATGCCGCTATTCAGTTCGGTGCCATCCTCATATCCCACGTAGCGCCAGTACGTGCCACCTTCGTAGGTGACCAGCGTGTTCGAGGTGTTCTTCTCGTAGTCGAAGCCGAGCTTGAGCGCGTGCCGGTTGAGCAGGTAGCTCAGGTCCACGCGATAGGCCTTGCGCTCGTCATGGTTCGAGTCGATCTGGCCCGTGCCGGAGGTATCCCAGCAGCTCAGCGGATTCAGGCCGCTGCGGGCGTCGTAGACCAGCGTGCAGGGGGCGCCGGTGGCCGCGTCGAAATTCTCCGAGGATTGCGAGCGCTTGCCCACACCGTACAGTGCCGACAGCGTCAGGTTGTCGTAGATCTGGCCGCTGTAACGGGCGATGTAGGTGTCGCCGCCATCCTTCTTCTTGCCCTCGGACTTGATGTCGCCGACGACGCCTTTGTCGCCAAGGCTGACGCTGTAGCCGTAGCCCGAGGTGTCCTGCGTCTTGCGGTCGCGCAGGTAAGTGAATTCCAGGGAGTGGTTGTCGGCGATCTGCCAGTCGAGCTTGCCACCGAAGAAGGGCGAATTGTCATGCACCTTGGAGAACGAAGTGGTGCCGATGGCGTCGTTGTCCTGGCTCTTGCGCAGCGTGCCCAGCGCATAGAAGAACAGCTTGTCCTGGATGATGGCGCCGCTGGCATGCAAGTTCAGTTGCTGCTCCATCGTGAAGTCGCGGGAATTGTCACGGTAGATGTCCGATCCATCGGCGAACAGCGACTGAGGCGAATCCTTCGTCAGCGAGTTCGGCTGCCAGTAGGCGCTGGCACCGACCTCGAAGCGGTTCGTGCCACGCCTGGATACGGCGTTGACCACGCCGCCCAGCGCGCGGCCGAATTCGGCCGAATAGCCGCCGGTGCGCAGTTCAAACTGGTCATAGAACTCGAACGGGATGGTCGCGCCGCCGAGGAAGTTGCGGAAGTCGGAGACATTGAAGCCGTTGATGTAGTAGGTATTCTCGCCGGGCGATGCGCCACCGAATGACACCAGCGGCATGCCGGACTGGGACTCGAAGCCGGCATCGCCCTGGGTCACGCTGGGCGCGAGCAGCGCCACCTGCTGGACGTCACGTGCGACGGGCATGGCCTGCAGTTGTGCTGCGTCGAGCTTGGTGACCGATTCGGTGCTGGTCATGTCGACGGTCGGCGTATACCGGCTGGACGAAACGACGATTTCCTCGAAATCGAGGGGCACGCCGCTGCCGATGGTGATCTGTACCTGGCGCTTGACCTGCGCGCCACTGGCATCCGTGAAGGTCACGTCGTAGTTGCCGGGCGGCACATTGGGAGTACGGAAGGCGCCGCTGGACGGCACGCTCACGGAACGGGAGAAACCCGTGTCGGAGTTCGAGATGGTCACCTCGGTGCCAGCCTTGCCGTTGCCGTAGGCATAACCTTCGATGTTGCTCTGGCTCCAGGCCGTGCCCGCGAAGGAAGCAAGCAGTACAGCCGCGACGGCTGCACCTACGCGGCCTACTTGGGTCTTTTCCCTGACTGCTTTCATTAAGAGTTCTCCAAGCTGGGTTACTCGATCACTTATGCGTTTCGCCTATGGGCTGATACGCAAGTGATTGGATGATATACACGGCTTTTTGCGTCTGGGAAGAGATGTGGCCGCGTTACCACGCCACTTCGTGCTGACTCAAAGGGTCGCAAGTCGGTGATTTATGCGGGGTATGCGCATAGATCTGCATAAAAATGCAGAAAGCAGGCAGTGGCGGGGCAGGATTGTTGCTTTGGTGCAACGCCCCTATTTAGGGCAGTGAGACTCGAAGGGTCCGGCATGGAACCGCCGGACCCTGGCTATCACTGTCTGGCTTGTGTCGGCGCCGCTACTTCACATCATTGCGCGTGAGGACGACGCGCCGATTCTGTGCACGGCCGTCGGCGGTCTTGTTGTCCGCCACCGGCTGGGCTTCGCCGAAACCCCTGGCTTCCAGCCGGCTGGAGGGCACGCCCTTGTCCACCAGGTATTTGCGGACCGCGTCCGCCCGACGCTGCGACAACTTCAGGTTGTAGGCGTCGTCGCCCACGCTGTCGGTATGGCCTTCGACCACGCCGCTGGCTGAGGGAACGGTCCTGGTCATGAACTCCACCACGCGGTCCAGATCCGGGTATGACTCCGGCTTGATCTGGTCGGAGTTGGTGTCGAAGTACACCTCCAGGCGAACCGTGAGACTGCAACCCACCGAATCGACCTTGTCGCCGGCCGGTGTGCTCGGGCAACGGTCTGCCGTGTTCACGACGCCATCCTTGTCATCGTCCGCCGGAGGCGGCGGAGGTGGGGGTGGCGGAGGAGGCGGCGGCGGTGGGGCCGCCTGCGGCGCAGGGGGAGGAGGCGGTGGTGGCGGTGGTGGCGGAGGCACCGGGGCCGCCCTTTCGCCTCCGAGGGCAAGCTGCAGGCCCAGACCAGCCAGCACATCCACATAAGGTCGGCCTATCGACTTGCGCACGCCGGCATCCAGCCGCAGCTGCAGCTTGTTGCCACTGCTGAAGGTGACCAGATCGGCCAGCGCGCCTATGCCCAGTTTCGCCGCGACTTCGTTGTCGGGCTTGCCCGGCTTGGCGGCATCCACCATGCCCATTCCCATGGTGATGAACGGACTGAAGCGCTGGTCGCGATTGAACACGCGGCTCGCGTCGAAGGTGAAACCCTTGATCTCACGATCGCCCGGCGCGAGGTGATTGTCGTGGTTCGACTGGAAAATGCTCACGCCCGCATCCCAGCGTTCGCTCATGGCCCGGCCGAAGTTGGCGTAAAAGCCGATGGCGTTGTCCAGGTCGCGATCGCTGTCGACGCCCGTCCACAGGCCGCCAGCGCCCAGTGTCCACTGCCCGACATCGGTGCCGGCTTGCGCGGCGCCAGGGCCACCGAGCAACGCGGCGCAGCCTGCCAGCGTCAATAAAGACCTTTTCATGATCGCTCCTTCGCTGTTATGCCATCCCGTGGTGGATGCAGTCATGCTACCGGCTGTGCGACAGCGACGACAGTGCCACGTCGTGCCGATGCCGAGTCAACGTGGTGCTCACTGAGTGAGTCGCGGATATAACAGCCGGTCGCCCACCTGAATGCCGCGCCTGCGGGCCTCGCCGCCAAGAATTTCGAGCACTCCGGCCACTTCGCCGCCCGAGTCGATGATGCTTTCAGAAAGCGGCACGGCGCGCTCGTGAATGTGCACGATGCGGCCCTTGTCGTCGAAAAACACCATGTCCAATGGCACATAGGTGTTCTTCATCCACATGTTCATCGGCCGCGTCGCGGGCAGCAGGAACAACATGCCGTAATCCGGCGGCAGCTGCTGGATCCACATCAGGCCCTGCTCCTGCTGCGCGGAAGTTTCCGCCAGCCAGATCGAGAACTGATCGCGGCCCGAGCCGCGCTGGATGAGCAGCGTGTCGCGGCGGAAGTCGCGCAGCTGCGTGGGCTGGAAATCAGTGCGTGGTGCCTGCGCGCAGGCGGGCGCCAGCACCACACACAGGGCCAGCCAGAAGAGCGCCAATTGCTTCACGGACCATCTCCAGTGTTCACCACGCCGGTGAATTCGAAAGTGGGGATCAGCAGGCGGGAGTCGCCGGCCAGTTCATTGGCGGGCCCGGTGCAATAACCGCGCACGTGCACGCGGTCGAGGTGGCTGGCGGCCTGCAGCGGTTCACGCTCCAGCGTTTCGACCGCGCAGCGCGCATCGCCGCGCGTGGCGAACATCTGCTTGCCGCCCTCGAGAATCACCGTGACATTCGTGGGCAATGCCTGCGCGGTGCCCGCCGCTGCATCGGCATATCCGATGCCAAAAATGAAGCGCAACCGGGTCGCGCTGTTTCCCGGCAGAGGTCCGGCCAGTGTCATGCGCAATCCGTGACCGTCCGGGCGCGGACCGCCTTCGCACTGCATGTGCTCGTTGCGCCAGTCCACGTCGGCGCTGAGCGCGCCGCGCAAGCGGGCCTGCAGAAATCCGCCGCCGCCGGCGATGCAGCCGGCTTCCGCGGGTTTTGCCGCCGCGGCGGCAGCGGCGCGCGTGGGCTCGCTCTTGTCCGCCGCGCAGGCCGTCATCGCCAGCACCAGGCACAGCGACAGGCAGGCGCGGCGGGCCAGTCCTGCGCCGATCTGACCGCCGACGGTTGGTGGCAACGATGACTTCATCATGAACCCACAGTGTATTGTGGATGCGGCCCTTGCGTGGCCGTCGTTACACTACCGCCCATGCAACTCGTCGAAATCTCGCCGGTCCTGCCGGCCGCGCTGGTCCGTCTGTCGGAGCTGGCGGGCAATCTGTCTTACAGCTGGCATCGGCCCGCGCGCGCGCTGTTCGAAGATCTGGACCAGGCACTGTGGCGCCAGACACAGGACAATCCACGGCTGCTGCTGCGTTGCGTGAGCCAGGCCACGCTCGATGCGGCCGCGAAAGATCCGGATTATCTGCGGCGCTATGCCGCGGTGCTCGAGAACTACGATCGCTACCAGTCGCAGGAGGCGGTAAGGGCCGGGCTGCCGCTGGTGGCCTATTTCTGCGCCGAATACGGCTTTCACGAGAGCTTTCCGATTTATTCCGGCGGCCTGGGAATCCTGGCCGGCGATCATTGCAAGGCGGCGAGCGACGAGCAGCTGAATTTCGTCGCGGTGGGGTTGCTGTACCGGCAGGGCTATTTCACGCAGTCGGTGGATAGCGACGGCACGCAGCACGCCGGTTACCGCGATGTCGACCCGCGCGACCTGCCGGTCGAGCCGGTGCGCGATGCGGCCGGCGAATGGCTGCAGGTACGCGTGCCCATTGCCGCGCGCGAGGTCTTCGCCAGGCTGTGGCGCGCGCAGGTGGGGCATGTATCGGTCTATCTGCTCGATACCAATGTTTCCGCCAATTCCGAAACCGATCGCGACATCACCTTCCGGCTCTACGGTGGCGACGAGTCGCATCGCATCCGGCAGGAAATGGTTCTGGGCATCGGCGGCGCGCGCGCGCTGCGGCTGCTGGGCCTGGCCCCCGCGGTGTGGCACATGAACGAAGGCCATGCCGCGTTTCTCGCCATCGAGCTGCTGCGCGAGCACGTCGTCGCCGGCCGCAGCTTCGAGGCGGGGCTGGAAGCCGTGGCGGCGCAGTGCGTGTTCACCACGCATACACCGGTGGCGGCTGGTCACGATGCGTTCTCCGATCATCTGTTCGCCGAACACTTCGGTGGCATCGCCGATGCCATGGGCGTGGACCTGAAGCGCCTGCTGGCACTGGGTCGCGCCCCCGGCCAGGACGGCCGCTTCAACATGACGCGACTGGCGCTCAATGCGACGCGGCGTGTCAACGGCGTCAGTCGTATCCACGGCCTGGTGTCCGCGCAGTTGTGTGCCGATCACTGGCCGGAGATTCCTTCCGCCGAAAATCCCGTCGGCTATGTGACCAACGGCGTGCATGTGCCCACATTCCTGTCATCGGTCTGGGCGCAGTTTCTCGACGAGCGCCTGCCGGGGTGGCGCGACCGGCTTTGCGACGCCGGCTTCTGGGGTGCCAT
>Ga0164241_10005320_pt1 | contig 12133 bp, 15 predicted proteins | sample OricomyardsoilBY_FD_108780 | JGI IMG/M metagenome (GOLD analysis project Ga0164241, IMG submission 108780) | Backyard soil microbial communities from Emeryville, California, USA - Original compost - Back yard soil (BY) | ecosystem: Environmental > Terrestrial > Soil > Unclassified | place: USA...
CGAGTCCGAGACGTGCGACTGCGAGTCGACCGCCCCCAAACCACGATCAACCCGACCAACTGCAGCCCGATGTCGGTCAACGGCCAGATCACCGGAGTAGGAGGCAGCATCTTCACCACCGCTGATGACTCGCTCTTTGCAGCAGCCTCACCCTTCCAGGTCGGTAGCTGCTCAGATCTCTCCTTCAAGCCCAAGCTCGCCTTCCGCCTCTTCGGAGGAACAAAGCGCGGCAGCCACCCGAAGTTCCGCGCAACCCTGACCATGCCCCCAGCGGCAGCCAACATCAAATCCGCGTCGGTAGCCCTACCGCGCTCTGAGTTCCTCGACCAAGGCCACATCAAAACGATCTGCACCAGGGTGCAGTTCAAAGAAGAGGCCTGCCCACCAGGATCGATCTACGGCACCGCTGTCGCAAAAACACCACTCCTAGACGAAGCGCTTACCGGCAACGTCTACCTGCGCTCCTCGAGCAACCCCTTGCCGGACATGGTTGTTGCCCTGAGGGGCAAAATCGACGCCAACGTCGTCGGTCGGGTCGACTCGATCAACGGCGGGATCCGCAACACCTTTGATTTTGTCCCCGACGCCCCGGTGAGCTCCTTCACCCTGACGTTGGCGGGAGGCAAGAAGGGCCTGCTGGTCAACTCACGCAACATCTGCAACGGCATCTTCAAGGCGACCGCCAAGTTCCAAGCCCAAAACGGCGACGCATTGACCTTGCGCCCGGCGCTGAAGGCGACCTGCAAGAAGGCCCGCAAGGGCAAGCGCGCCAGCAAGCGCCGTTAGGAGATGGGCAAGCTCAGGTTCACGGCGCTCCTCGTGAGCACGGCATTGGTCCTGGGCCTTTCGCCAAGCGTCGGGGCCGAGGTCTCCCAAAAGCAAGGCATCAGGGTCATCGTCAAAGGAGCTCTAGCTCCGACCAACTTGCCCAGAAAGGGCACAGCCCCAGTCTCGGTATCGGTATCGGGCCAAATCGCCCCGACCGGCAGGGCGGTGCTGCCTCAGCTGGAAGCGATGTCGATCGCAATCAACCAGGCCGGCGTCCTTGACCTCAAGGGCATCCCGCATTGCCGGATCAACCACATCAACCCCTCGACCACCCAACAGGCGCTCTCGATCTGCGGGAGCTCCCTGATTGGAGGAGGGGACTTCTCAGCCAACGTCGTGCTCCCCGAGCAATCGCCATTCCCATCGGAGGGCAAGCTCTTGGCCTTCAACGGCACGATCGGCCGCAAGCCGGCGATCTTCGCCCACGTCTACGGGACGGAGCCGCTATCGACCTCCTACGTCTTCGCCTTCCGGGTCACAAGGCAAAAGGGCACCTACGGAACCCTCCTAAAAGCTTCCTTCCCCGAGGCCACCGGAGACTGGGGCTACATCACTGGCATCTCCCTGAAGCTCAACCGCAAGTTCCTCAGAGCAGGCTGCCCAGCTCCCAAGGGCTTCTCAAAGATCGTCTTCCCCCTGGTCAAGACCGACTTTGACTTCGCCGGCGGTCTGAAGCTCGAAAACACCCTGACCAGAAGCTGCCAAGCGAAGGGATGAAGATGAAGCCACGGCTGACCTACGCCAACGTCACCTCGACCCTGGCGCTCTTCATTGCCCTGACCGGCGCAACCGCCTTTGCCGCCACCAAGCTGCCCGACAAGTCCGTTGGCGAGTTCCAACTCAGACCTGGCGCGGTAACCGCAGACAAACTGCGTACCAATGCCGTCACCGCCCCCAAGATCAAGGCCGGGGCCGTCAAGCAGGGCAAGCTGGCCAACGGCTCGGTGACCGCTCAGAAGCTGACCACGGGCTCGGTTGCTTCCTCCTCGCTGCAAAGCGCCTCGGTCACCAACGAGAAGATCGCTCCTGAGGCCGTCACCGGCGACAAGGCCCTGGAGTCGACATTCTCCCAGGTGCCGAGTGCCTCTAAAGCCGACTTCGCCGCCAACGCCGAATCAGGCAACCCACCGGCTTTTGCCCTGATCAGCTCAGAAGCGACGATCGACTCCTCTCAGTCCAAGAGCATCGCGCAGGTCAAAGAGGGGAGCCTCGGTGGCATCTACTGCGTCGCAGCGGCTGGCTTTAACCCCAGGGGCGCTCAGGTCACCCCACGCTTCAACGGCGAAGGTGACGCCACCGCCTACGTGCGGGTGGGGGGGACGACAGACTGTCCGGCTCCGCTGGTCGAGGTGCAGACCTTCGATGGCGGGGTGCGGGCTAAAGGGGCGTTCTACGTGGCGTTGTATCGGTAGGAGATGTTGGCGACCGAGTGATGTTCCCGGCGCCCGCAAGTAGGCATGAACGAGGCCACGCACTCCCCCGAAGACTTCGTCGATGCATTTGAGTCTGCGTTTGCCCGTCTTCAAGTGGCGATCGAAGGGGCTTGCGTCACTCGGGCCGAATGGCCTGAGCAGATTGCCCTGGGCATACGTACGGCACTCGAGTTCGCTGCCGCGGATCCTGCCGCTGCTCGATCTCTGACGACTGACGCAATGGCGAATGGTCGCGCTGGATTCGCCCGCTACGACCGCATGGTCTCCCACTTCGGCGAGCGGCTTCTTATGGGGCGTGATCAGCGTCCCGAAGGTAGGTACCTGCCGGAGATCACCGAGAGAGCAATGATCAGTGGCCTGGCAATGTTGATTGCGCAGCGGGTCGACTTGGGCAGACACATCGAGCTACCTGCCCTTGGCTCTGATGCGATCCAGTTCGTGCTGACGCCCTATCTCGGGGCGGAGGAGGCCAGGCACGTTGCTGGAGCCGCTTGACAGTCACCGTCGCCACTCTGACGCAGGCGCTTGACAGAGACGGCGCATAAGCGCCTTGTTCGGTGTGTTCCCGCTCTGCAGCATCAGCCTCAATCGCGAAAAGGAGGCTTCGATGCTTTACATGCTGATGGGGTACGTGCACGCTGCGATCGAGGGGCGGGTGCGGGCGATCCGCTCGCTGGCCGGCGAGCGGGGGCAGGGGACGGTCGAGTACGTGGGGTTGATCCTGCTCGTCTCACTGCTGATGGTCGGGATGGTCGCTGCGATGAAGGGCTTCAACGGCAAGCAGGGGACCGAGCTGGCCGACGTGATCGTCAACAAGATCAAGGAGGCCGTCGACAAGGTGGCGTTCAAATGAGCCTGGAGGTGGGGCGGCCCGAGCGGGTCGCCCCAATGCCCGGGCCGGGGCTGATGCCGCTGGTCGATGCCGTGCAGGCTCCTGTGGGGCGGATTACGTCCGGGATGGGGCGTAGGCTGTATTACAGCATGAGGCATCGAACGCAGCTATATCTGGATGAGGGCCAGTACCGCTGGCTGAAGCAGCGCGCGGGTGAGGCGGGGAGCATCGCCGCGGTCGTGCGTGAGCTGATCGACGCGGAGCGGGCGCGCGGGGTCGATCCCGTCGCCGATCCGCTGCTGAGCTTCCTCGTCGACGAGGCGCCGGGCAAAGGTTCCAGGCGGACCAGCGTCAGCACCCTCGACGACGACCTCTACGGGTCATGAAGTCGGTCTTCATCGACACCAGCGCCTTCGTGGCGCTGCGCAACTCGTCCGAGGCCGAGCACGAGCGGGCCAGGGCGGCGCTCAGCGGCCTGATCACCGAGGGGGTCGCGCTCTTCACCTCCAACTACGTCTTCGCCGAGACCTATACGGCGCTGATGGTTCGCGTCGGGCGCAGCGAAGCGATCGAGTGGGGACGCCGCTTTCGGGCCGGTGGCGCGATCGACCTCGTCCACCTCGACCGGCCAACGGAGGAACGGGCCTGGGAGATCCTCGAGCAGCACGACGACAAGCGCTGGAGCTACGTCGACGCGACCTCCTTCGCCCTGATCGAGCGCGACGGGGGTGAGGAGGCTTTTGCCTTCGACGCTCACTTCTCCCAGCGCGGTCTGCGCGTAGTTCCTATTGAAAATTCTTGACTGATCAACTTAGACCTGTCTATGCTGCCGAAGGCTCGCATGGCGCCGGAGTGAGTGGCTCTGCGTCGAGGGCTACCCCAGTGGGTGCGAAGGGCCGCGGTCATCGCGGCCCTTCCGCGTCATAGACTCGCGCCATGCCAGCTTCTCGCAGCTACGACCGTGCACCAGCCGACATCCGACCGGTCTCGATCGATCCTGGCTTCGTCGCCAGTGCCGACGGCTCGGCGCTGATCTCGATCGGCAAAACGCGGGTGATCTGCACCGCCTCGGTCTCCAACCAGGTGCCGCGCTGGATGGTCGGACGGGGCAAGGGCTGGGTCACCGCGGAGTACGCGATGCTGCCGGCCTCGACCGGCGACCGCAAGTCGCGCGACATCGCCAAGGGCAAGCAGGACGGCCGCGGGGTGGAGATCCAGCGCCTGATTGGCCGCTCTCTTCGTGTCGTCGTCGACAACAAGGCGCTCGGCGAGCGCAGCGTCTACGTCGACTGCGACGTGCTCGAAGCCGACGGTGGCACGCGCTGCGCGGCGATCACCGGCGGCTACGTCGCGCTGCGGCTCGCCCTGCAGAAGCTGGTTGACGCCGGTGACATCGAGGCGATGCCACTCAACGGCTCAGTCGCCGCGGTCAGCGTCGGCATGGTCAACGGCAGGGCGCTCTGCGACCTCGACTACGGCGAGGACTCCAACGCCGAGGTCGACGCCAACGTCGTGATGACCGGTGACGGCGGTCTCGTCGAGGTGCAGGCGACGGCCGAGCGCACGCCGCTCTCCCGCGCCTCGCTCGACGAGCTGCTCGGCCTCGCCGAGATGGGGATCTCCCGCCTGCGCCAGGTGCAAGAGCGGGTGGCCGGCGGGTAGTCGGCTGATGGGTGGTACTTGATGGGTAGTACTGATTGATCTTCGCCACCGCCAACAAGCACAAGCTGCGCGAGATGGGTGAACTGCTGCCCGAAATCGAGCTGGAGCCCCTTCCCGAGGGCGTCGAGCTGCCACCCGAGGAGGGCGACTCATTTGCCGGGATCGCCCTCGAGAAGGCGCGGGCCGCGCACACGGCCACCGGTAAGGCGGCGATCGGCGACGACTCCGGGATCGAGGCGATGGGGCTGGGTGGCCGGCCGGGGATCCACTCGGCCCGCTACGGCGGCTCAGGCGCGACCGATGAGGAGAACCTGGCGAAGCTGCTGCGCGAGGTGGGTGAGGCCGGCGAGGATCGCCGTGCGGCGTACCACTGCGCCCTGGCACTGGTCGAAGCCGACGGTAGCGAGCGCGTCTTCGAGGCCCGTTGCGAGGGTCGTCTGATCGAGGCGCCACGTGGTGAGGGAGGCTTTGGCTACGACCCGGCCTTCGTCCCCGACGACACCGGCGCGGATGACCAGCGCACGATGTCGGAGCTGAGCCAGGCCGAGAAGAACGAGATCAGCCACCGCGGCCACGCCGCGCGAATGCTGGCCCGGCACCTGGCCGGCGAGGCGGCGCCCAGGCCGCGATGATTCGCACCAAGAGCGGCGCGGCGGCGCTCTCGATCGCCTCCAACGCGCTGCTGATCGCGATCAAGCTGGCCGCCGGGGCGATCACCGGCTCGATCGCGATCCTCACCGAGGCGGTCCACTCGCTGATCGACCTGGTCGCCTCGGTCGTCGCCTTCGTCTCGGTGCGCAAGGCCGACGAGCCCGCCGACGCCGACCATCCCTACGGCCACGAGAAGGTCGAAAGCCTGGCGGCGACGATCGAGGGCCTGCTGATCCTGGTCGGCGCCGGCATCATCATCTACGAGGCGACCCATCGCCTCGTAGTCGGTGCCGTGGTCGAGGACCTCGGGGTCGGCATCGCGGTGATGGGCTTCTCGGTCGTCGCCAACCTCGTCGTCTCCGCGGTCCTCTACCGCCAGGCGAAGGCCCACGACTCGCCCGCGCTGGAAGGCGACGCGGCGCACCTGCGCACCGACGCGATGACCTCGGCCGGAGTCCTGGTCGGCCTCGCTGTGGTCGAGATCACCGGCAATGCCGCCTTCGACTCGATCACGGCGCTGATCGTCGCCGGCGCGATCGTCGGCGCCGGGATCAGGATCGTCAGGCGCTCCTCCGGCGTCCTGGTCGACGAAGCGCTGCCCGACGAGGAGATGGACGAGATCGAGGCGGCGATCGCCGCCGCTCGCACACCCGAGGTCGCCGGCTACCACAAGCTGCGCGCCCGCCGAGCCGGCCGCCGCCGTTATATAGACCTGCACGTCCAGTACCGCTCCGGCACCAGCCTCGAGCGCGCCCACGAGCTCGCCCACGCGATGCGCGCCTCGATCGAGGACACGATCCCCAACGCCGAGGTGCTGATCCACGCCGAGCCCGAGACCTCCCTGCGCGACCCCGAGCGGGCCCGCTCCGGCCCCTTCCGGGCCGGCTAGGGACTGGGCAGCAGATTCACCGCCGCGGCGAGGCCGACGGCGGTGACGGTGATCGCGTAGCCGGTGTAGTCGCTGAGCGCGAAGGCGACCGCGGCGATGGCGCAGATCGAGACGACGGTGATCCAGGAGGCTCGGGCGAGGGACACGACCGGTATTTTGGCCGAGATGGCCGACGTCGAGATGAACGGGGTGGTTTCGGGTGAGATGGCCGCAGGGGCGCTCGCCTATCTGGCTGAGATGTCACCCGACCTGCGCGGCGGCGCGATTCTCGCTGGTGACGGCGCGGTGCTGGCCGCCAGCGGCCGACCCGAGCGCTGGCGCGAGGACGCGGCGGCATTGCTCGAGGTCGCCGACCGGGCGGGAGCGGAGCCGGCCGAGCAGGTCCACATCGCCACCGAGCAGGGTGAGGTCTTCGCCCTGCGCCACGCCGGCCTGACCGCGGTGGCCGTGACCGAGCGCTTCGCGCTCGCCTCGCTGTTCTTCTTCGACATGCGGTCGGTCCTGCGCGACCTCGCCGCCGGTGGCGACGGGAGGGGCGCCGATGCCGCCTAAGCCCCACCGCATCCTGCTCGATCGCGTCTCCGGCTACGCCGACGAGGCCGCCGCCTACATGCGCCGTCGCCGCGTCTCCCGCGAGCCCTTCGCCCGTCTCTACTACCCCGGCGGCCGGGCCAGCGACCACGCCGCCGACTCGCTCGCCGGCGCCGAGCTCTTCGTCGCCGCGGGCCGGCTGATCGAGGTCGCCGGCAAGCGACCGAAGCCATGAGCGAGCCCGCTGAGCTGATCGCGCCCGAGGTCGCCGAACGGGTCCTCGCCCGGGCGCTGGCCAACGGCGGCGAGTTCGCCGAGGTCTTTGCCGAACGCAATGCCGGGATGACGATGGCGATCGACGAGTCGCGGCTGGAAGCGGTGCAGGCGGGCGCCGAGCAGGGCGCCGGAGTCCGGGTCCTCAGTGGCGGCACCACCTACTTCGCCCACGTCGACGGCCTCGACCCCGACGACCTCGAGCGGGCGGCGGACGAGGCCGCGGCAGCGCTGCGCGCCGAGCGCGCCGAGCCACGCCCACTGCAGGCGGTCGCCAGCACGCCTCACGCGATCGAGCAACGCCCGGCCGAGATCCCGGCCGAGCGCAAGGCGGCGCTGCTGCGTGAGCTCGACGAGCGCGGCCGCGGCGCCGGCGCCGAGATCGCCCAGTTCATGGCCTCCTACGCCGAGGTTCGCCGCGAGGTCGCGATCGCCAACTCCGAGGGACTGTTCACGGGCGACGATCGCACCCGGGCACGGATCGGCGCCCAAGCCGTCGCCCGGCGCGGCGAGACGGTGGAGACCGGCGCCGAGACGCTCGGCGGTCATCGCGGCTTCGAGCTCTTCGGCGATGACCCCGGCTCGATCGCCGAGCAGGCCGCCCGCAAGGCGCTGACCCTGCTCGATGCCAGCCCGGCGCCGGCGGGCTCGATGCCGGTCGTCGTCGGCGGCGGTTTCGGCGGCGTCCTCTTCCACGAGATGACCGGGCACGGCCTCGAGGCAGACCACATCCAGAAGGGCGCCAGCGTGTATGTCGGCAAGCTCGGCGAGCAGGTCGCGCAGCCACTGCTGACCGCCTACGACGACGGCCGCATGCCCAACGAGTGGGGCAGCGACGCGGTCGACGACGAGGGGGCGCCGACCCAGAAGACGATGGTCATCGAGGACGGCAAGCTCGTCTCCTACCTCTTCGACGGGCTCACCGCCCGCCGCGACGACGTTGCCTCGACCGGCAACGGCCGTCGCGAGAGCTTCCGGCACCTGCCCGTGCCGCGCATGACCAACACCTACATCGCGCCCGGCGACGCTGAGCCGGAGGCGATCATCGCCGAGGTCGAGCGGGGCTTCTACGCGGTCTCCTTCGGGGGCGGCCAGGTCGATCCGGCCACCGGAGACTTCGTCTTCGGCGTCTCCGAGGGGTACCTGATCGAGGGCGGTCGCGTCACCCGTCCCTGCCGTGGCGCCACCCTGATCGGCAACTGCCTGCAGGCGCTGGTCGCGATCGACGCGGTCGGCAACGACTTCGAGATGAAGACCGGCGTCTGCGGCAAGGCGGGCCAGAAAGTCCCGGTCGGCACCGGCCAGGGCCACGTCCGCATCGGCGCGATGACCGTCGGGGGGACCGAGGTTTGATCGATCCCGCAAGGCAGGCAGTCGAGGCGACGCTGGCCGCGGGCGCCTCCGATGCCGAGGCCTATGCGGTCGAGGAGGCAGGGCGCGAGGTGCGCGCCCACGGCGGCGAGGTCGAGAGCCTGACCGCGGCGACCAAGCGTGGGGTCGGCGTGCGTGCCTGGGCCGGCGCCAGGCTCGGCTACGCCTTCGGCACCGACCTCTCCGCGGAGGGGATCGCCTCGCTGGGCGCGCGTGCGGCCGAAGCGGCGCGCGTCGCCGACGAGGACGAGTTCGCCGGGCCTCCAGACCCGGCTGAGCCTGCGGTCACCGCGCTCGAGCTCGCCGATCCGTCGCTGGCGGCGACCTCGACCGCCGAGGTCGCCGAGCTGGCGCTCGAAGTCGAGCGGGTCGCGCTCGAGACCGACTCTCGCGTCGCCGGTGTCGAGCAGGCCGTCTACGCCGACGCCGCCGAGCGGATCGCGATCGCCTCCTCGCGCGGGATCGCCGGCGAGTACGAGACCTCCAGCTGCTACGCCTACACACAGGCACTGGCCGAAGGCAAGGACGGTAGCCGTGAGACCGGCCTCGGCTTTGGCCTCGGCCGCGGCCCGGCCGCGCTCGACCCCGCCGCCATCGGTCGCGAAGCCGCTGAGCGGGCCACGGCGATGATCGGCGCCGGCAAGCCAGAGTCGCGCAGCTGCCCCGTCGTCCTCGACCCGACCGTCGCCTCCAGCTTCATCGGCCTGATCGGCAAAGGCCTCGGCGCCAACGCCGTGCAGCGTGGCCGCTCGCCCTTCGCGGAGATGCTCGGCGCCGAGGTCGCCGACCCGGCCCTCGTCCTCCACGACGACGGGCTCGACCCCACCGGCTTCGCTTCCTCACCGTTCGACGGCGAGGGCGTGCCACGCCGCCGCACCGCTCTGATCGAGGCAGGCAGGCTGCAGGCCTATCTGTTCGACACCTACACCGCCCATCGCGGCGAGGCCGCCTCGACCGGCAACGCGGGACGCTCCGGCTACCGCTCACTGCCGGGCGTCTCGGCCTCCAACCTGGTCGTCGCCCCCGGCAGGCTCGACTTCGACGGGCTGCTGGGCGAGGCGGGGGAGGGGGTGCTCGTCACCGACGTCGCCGGCCTGCACTCGGGCGTCAACCCGGTCTCCGGGGTCTTCTCGGTCGGCGCCTCGGGCCGCGCGATCCGGGGCGGTGAGCTGGCCGAGCCGCTGCGCGAGTTCACGATCGCCAGCGACCTGGTCTCGATGCTGAAGGCCGTGCGTGAGGCAGGCACGGATGCGCGCTGGGTGCCTTTCGGCGGCTCGGTCAGCACGCCCTCCTTGCTCGTCGGGGCGATGACGGTCGCCGGATCCTGAGTCCCATGCGGCTTTACGGCCGTCCCCACTGTTAGATTCCGGCCCGATTTCAACCACTCATGACGGAGGAGCTTCGACGTGACAAAGGCTGAGTTTCTGGACCAACTTGCAGGCGACGAGCGGCTGGGCAGCAAGAAGGGCGCCAGCGATGCGCTCGACGCGGTGCTCGAGGCGATCACAGAGACGCTGAGCAGCGGCGGTGAAGTCAGCTTCACCGGGTTCGGCAAGTTCCACGTCGCCGAGCGCGGTCCTCGCCAGGGCGTCAACCCCCGCACCGGCGAGCGGATCACGATCCCGGGCGGCAAGGTGCCTCGCTTCTCCGCGGGTTCAGCGCTGAAGACCAAGGTCAAAGGCTGAGCCAGGCTCCGTTCGCAGATCGGCTTGCGGCGCTCGTCGAAGAGCGCCGCAGCCAGGTCTGCCTCGGTCTCGACCCCGACCCGTCGAAGCTCTCCGGGGATGGGACGGACGCTCCGCCGGCCTCGGCGGCCGAGTACGCAGCCGAGGCCGTAGCGGCGCACTGCCGCTCGCTGATCGAGCGGGCAGGGCCGGCCTGTGTCGCGGTCAAGCCCCAGCTCGCCTGCTTCGAGCGGCTTGGGGCGCCCGGTTGGGCGGCGCTGGGCGACGTCTGTGCAGCGGCGCGGGATGCGGGCCTGCTGGTCATCGCCGACGGCAAGCGCGGCGACGTGCCGGTGACGGCCGCTGCCTACGCTCAGGCGCTGGTCGGCGAGACGCCGACACCGTGGGGCCCGGTCGCTGGCCTCGGCGCCGACGCCTTCACCGCCAACCCGCTGCTCGGCGCCGATGCGCTCGAGCCGCTGATCGCGGCGGCGGAGGCCTGCGGGGCGGGGGTCTTCGCCCTGGTGCGCACCAGCAATCCCGGCGCTGCCGACGTGCAGGACCTGCCGGCGCCCGAGCAGCCGCTGCACGAGCGCCTCGCCGGTCTCGTCGACGGGCTTGCGCCGCGCCTGCTTGGCGAGAGCGGCCTGAGCGGGATGGGTGCGGTCGTCGGCGCCACTGCCCCCGAGCACATCGCCCGCCTCCGTTCGCTGATGCCCCGCTCGGTTTTCCTGATCCCCGGCGTCGGCGCTCAAGGCGGCCGTCCGGAGCTGCTGGGGCCGGCCTTCGCGCCCGGTCCAGCTGCCGCCCTGGTGGCCGCCTCGCGTGGCATCTCGGCGGCCGACGATCCGGCGCTCGCGGCCGAGCAGCTGCGAGCCGTCGTCTGGGACGTTTCGACCGCGTAGAACGGCGCTGACCGTATATACGATCAGCCTCGCCTCTCCTCTTCGATCTCAGTCATGGACAAGCGCACCTCAGCCACCGCCCGGATAGTCGCGACCATCGTCTTGGTCGCGGCTTTCGTGTTGGCGATCGTCGTCATCTCCGGCGCCCTCGGCGGCGACTCGAATGGGTCCGACGGGCAGGGGGGCAACGGCAAGGCGTCGCGCAGCGAGGACAGTCCCAAGCGCGAGGTCCCGGCGACCTACGTGGTTAAGAGCGGCGACACCCTGATCGCGATCGCCCACGACAACGGCGTCTCGGTGGCGCGCATCGAAGCGCTCAACCCCGAAGTCGACCCGCAGATCCTGATCGCCGGCGAGAAGCTGAAGCTGCGGTGAGGGGGCGCCGGCATGGCGCCCTGCTCGTTGCGGCGCTGGCGCTGGCCCTTCTCGCACCCGCTGCGACGGCGGCCAAGGGCCCGCCCGTCGATGCCCGCGCCTGGGCGCTGATCGATGCCCGCAGCGGCGACGTCCTGGTCTCCCATGCCGCGTCCAGCCAGCTGCCGATCGCCAGCACGACGAAGTTGATGACCGCCTACGTGGCGATGCGCGAGCTGCCGCTCGACCGCATCGTGCGGGCCGCTCCCTACTCGGCGATCTACGGGGAGTCGCTGCTGGAACTGCGCCCGGGACAGCGGGTCAGCGTCCGCGACCTGCTCTACGGCCTGATCTTGCGCAGCGGCAACGACGCCGCCTACGACCTGGCTCTCGCCGCCGCTGGCACGGAGGCCCGCTTCGTGCGCCAGATGAACCGCTACGCGGCGGCGCTCGGCCTGTCCGACACCCACTACGCCAACCCGATCGGGCTCGACGAGGCCGGCAACTACTCCAGCGCCCGCGACCTGGCGACGCTGTCGCGGCGCCTGCTGCGCGACCCCGCCTTCGCCCGCATCGCCGACGCGCGCAGCGCCCGGCTGCGAAGCCTGCGCCCGCCGCGCACGATCGACACTCTCAACGACCTGCTGTACCGGGCGCCCTGGACGACCGGGGTGAAGACCGGCCACACCTTCGGCGCCGCCTACGTCCTGGTCGGCTCCGGGCAGCGCAAGGGGGTCAAG
>Ga0164241_10005321_pt1 | contig 12132 bp, 11 predicted proteins | sample OricomyardsoilBY_FD_108780 | JGI IMG/M metagenome (GOLD analysis project Ga0164241, IMG submission 108780) | Backyard soil microbial communities from Emeryville, California, USA - Original compost - Back yard soil (BY) | ecosystem: Environmental > Terrestrial > Soil > Unclassified | place: USA...
CGCCGTGTGGCCTGACAAGACGACGCGTCTCACCCTCGACAGCGCCAACATGAAGTGGTCGCAGAGTCAGTGACCTGAGGAATTCCATGAGCAGCGGGCTCGGTGCACTCGTCACCTATTCGCTTCTCGTGGTGCTCTGGGGCGCCGTCGCGGTGCTGTACGCGCTGCAGTGGCGTGAAGCGAAGGGCGAGCGCGTGTTGCGGCTGGTGGTGGCGTTCCTCATCGCCGACGCGGTGCGCACGGTCTTCGAGAGCGCGTATTTCGGGTTGCTCTGGAGCGCGAACTACGGGCTGCTCCCCGAGGCGTTCAAGGCGTTGGGGCGCCCGGAGCTGCTCACGGCGGTGAAGTGGTTCACCGTGTTGCTGGGCGGCGTGGTGCTGGTGGCCGTCGCCCGCGTGTGGATTCCCCGCGAGGTGCAGGCGCGCAAACAGCAACGCGAAGCCGAACAGAAGCTGCGTGAAGAGCTCGAGACCTCGCTGCGCGAAACGCGTGACCGTGAAGAGCGCTTCCGCCTCGTGGCGCAGGTCACGCGCGACATTCTGTGGGACGAAGATTTACGCACCGGCAACGGCTACCTGTCGCCGCGCTTCTGGGAGGTGCTGGGCTACGACCCGAAGACCGTCAAGCGCATCTGGCTCTGGGAAACCGCGGTGTCGGCTGAAGACCGCGCCGCGTTTCAGCGCGCGATGTACGCGCTGTTCGACGACAACACGCCCGCCGAGTTCCGCTTTCGGGCCACGCATCGCGACGGCTCGACGGTGCACTTTCTCTCGCAAGCGCAGTTGGTGTTCGGAGCCGACGGCAAAGCGTCGCGGCTGCTGGGCGTGACCCGCGACATCACGCGCGAAGTCGAAGCCGAAGAGCAGCGCCTGCAGACCCAGAAGCTCGAAGGGCTCGGCCTGCTCGCCGGCGGCATCGCGCACGACTTCAACAACCTGCTGACCGTGGTCTCGTCGAGCCTCGCGGTGATGGCGCGCGAGGGCCACACCAGCGAGTCACTCAAGATGGCGGAAGAAGCCGTGCAGCGCGCGGCGGGGCTCACGCAGCAGTTGCTCGGGTACGCCGGGAGCTCGTCACTCGAGCAGCGCGCGCTCGATTTGAACGCGGTCGTCGACGGCATCGGCGGGCTGCTCGCGGCGTCGGCTCCGGCGAACGTGAAGTTGAAGAAACAGCTCGCGGCGGGCCTGCCGGCCGTGCAGGGCAACGAAGGGCAGGTGCAGCAGGTGGTGATGAACCTGGTGACCAACGCGTGCGAGTCACTGGAGCGCGCCGAGGGCGAGGTCACGCTGCGCACGGAGCTGGTCGAGAACCCGGCGACGCCTCCCGGAGCGCGCACGCGCATTCCCCCCGGCCGCGTGTTGTTGCTGACGGTGGAAGACACCGGCAAGGGCATGTCGCCTGACGTGCTGTCGCGGTTGTTCGACCCGTATTTCAGCACCAGGGGCCCGGGCCGCGGTCTCGGTATGGCGTCGGCGCTCGGCATTCTGCGCGCGCATGATGCGGGGCTCGCGATTGAAAGCGAGGTCGGCAAGGGCACGCGGTGCCGCGTGTATTTCCCCACGGTGGAGGCGCCGGTGTCGTCGCCCGTCGTCGTCGCGAAGAAGGCCGCGCGGCTGACGGCGCGCATCCTGCTGGTCGATGACGAAGCGCTGCTGCGCCGGAGCGCGAGGCGGCTGCTGACCTTGCTCGGCTGCACGGTGACGGAGGCCGCGAATGGCCTCGAAGCGGTGGAGGCGGTGAAGGCCAACCCCGGCGGCTTCGACGTGGTGCTGATGGACATGACGATGCCGGAGATGGATGGGCTCCAGGCGGCCACGTTGATTGGCGGGCTGGCGCCGTCGCTGCCGATCGTGTTGTCGAGCGGCTATTCGACGTTGGAGCTGCCGGCCGGGGTGCACCGGCTCGCCAAACCGTGGGACGCGCGGCGCATCGAGACGCTGCTGCGCGAAATCACCGGTTGATCAGGCCAGCGTGCGCAGCAGCGTCGCGGTCGCGCAGACCTTGCCGTTCACCAGCAACCGGTGCGTGAAGAGCCGGCCTTCCGGCGTCGACGGCAACTCCAGCGTTTCGACCGTCACCACGTCACCGCCGGTGATGGCCGCGCGGAAGTGCACGGTCTCGGCAATCGCCACCACGCGCTGCGGGTCTTTGCCTTCGCTGGCGAGAATGCGCGCCACCGCTTCATCGCAATAGTCGACGTACGCCGCGTGATTCGCGTGACCGTTGGGGTCCATCCACCCGTGCCAGACGGTGAACTCGAAGCGCTGCGGCTGCGCGTCTTCTTTCCATCGCGGAGCGGGCAATTCTTCGAGGTCGGGGTGGCCTTCGTAGATCTTGAACGCGTCGAACAGTTCCTGCCCGGCGCGCGTGGGCTGCAGGTCGTGCACGGTCAACAGCGCCCATTCTTGCGTCGCCGACGCGACGAGCGTCTTGCCGGTGTCGAACATGCGCACCTGACGCGTGAACAACATCGCGCGGCGCGCCTTCGACGGCCACGTGCGGCCGGTCAGCACTTCATCGACCTTCACTTCGCGCGCGTGCCGCACCGTCATGCTGCGCACCACGAACATGGTGCCGGCTTTGACGTACGCCTCCGGAGTCCACCCCACGGAGTTCGATTGATCAGCCACCACGTCTTGCATCGCGCGCCAGACTTCGCCGGCGCGCGCGGTGAGGCGAGGGCCGAAACCGCTGCGCGGCAACGTGGCCGTGAAGACCACCGTCTCTTCGGGGTACGTGTGCACGTCAGTGACCATTGAAGAGACGATTCGCTCCCGCGGCGAGTTGCGCGTCGAGCGCCGTAATCTTGTTGCCCGCGTCGTGCGTGACGAGCTTGAGCGTCACCTTGCGCCAGCGAATGTCGATGTCGGGGTGGTGATCAGCCGCTTCAGCCGCGTGCGCGACCTTCTTCACGAAGCTGATGCCGGACAGAAATGACGACGCTTCGAAGGTGCGAACCAAGGCGCCGTTCTCCACGTTCCAGCCCGGGTTGGCCGAGAGAAAAGTCTTCAGCTCCGCGTCACTCAAAGGCGTGCTCATGAGCGCCGCATGTACTCGCGTTCGCGCGCGCCGTGGCGAAGCGTTGGCTGACGAGTGGTATGCGTGAAAGTCGTAAGGTGCCTCGAATGTTCAAGCGTTTCGCGCTCGTGACAGTGCTCGTGTCTTCGCTGGGGGGAATTGCCTTCGTCGCGTCGAACTGGGAGCCCGATCGCTCCGTCGATTCGTTGAAAGCGCGCTGGGCGCCTCCGCCGTCGCAGTTCATCGAGGTCGAGGGCTTGTCGATGCACGTGCGCGATGTCGGCCCGCGTGATGACGCCGCGCCCATCGTGCTGCTGCATGGAACGTCAGCGTCGCTGCACACGTGGGAAGGCTGGGTGGCCGAGCTCTCGAAGACGCGGCGCGTGGTGACGCTCGATTTGCCGGGCTTTGGTCTCACCGGAGCGGTGCGCGATGACGATGTCGAAGTGCCGCGCACGCTGATGATTCTGCATTCGCTGTTCGTGAAGCTGGGCCTCACGAAGCTGGTGATTGGCGGCAATTCATACGGAGGTCAGCTCGCGTGGAACTACGCGCTCGCGCACCCTGACGACGTGACGCGTTTGATTCTCGTCGATTCCGCAGGCTACCCGCGCGCGGCGAAGTCGATACCGCTCGGCTTCCGAATCGCGGCGATGCCCGGAGTGAATGTGCTGATGGAGAAATTGCTCCCGCGCGGCATCATCGAGAAGAGCGTGCGCAACGTGTACGGCGACCCGACGAAGGTGACGCCTGAACTGGTCGACCGCTATTTCGAGCTCACGTTGCGCGCGGGGAACAGACACGCGGTGGGCCAGCGCATGAAACACTTCGGAGTGCCGCCCGATTTCGCGCCCCTCAAGACGGTGAAGACGCCGACGTTGATTCTCTGGGGCGGCAAAGACGAATTGATTCCGCTCGAAATCGGCAAGCGTTTCGAAGCCGACATCGCGGGGAGCAAGCTCGTGGTGTTCGAAAAGCTCGGGCACGTGCCGCACGAAGAAGACGCGACGGCGACAGTGGCTGAGGTACAGCGCTGGCTCGACCATGAAGGAAAGTGACTGGTATCGCCGCGCGGCCTTCGGGTTTCTCGCGGCGTCGGTGGCGAGTGTGGCGGTGTATTTCGTGTGGGGCGAGCCCTTCCCGTCGCTCATTGGGCCCGGTTTTCCCGGCTTCATTCACGGAGAGATTCCAAGACAGTGCCTGTTCGTCACGCGTGGTGACGCGAAGACGGTGATGCCTGTCACGCAGGCGTTCCCCCAGTGGCCCACCAAGGAAACGCAGCAGTATTTTCTGAAGGCGTTTCCGCTCGTCGATTTCGACGGGAGTTCCGCAGACTTCAGCGCAGGTCGCCTCGGCCGGAACATGCACGTGTTGCGCACGCCGGATCGCTACAGCGACACCGGGTTCTTGTGCGAGGCCGCGAAGGCCGATGCCATCGAGGTGCACTGGGGTGCGTGTCTCGATGCGAATGAAGCGTCGACTCCGCGCGATCGACTGGCGTGCAGGCGAGCGCCGTGAAGCACGTCAACCTCGACATCTATCGCGTCGTGTACGTCAGCTATCTGCTGGCGGTTGCGCCGCGCTGGCTGAACCCCGACGTGGGAGCGCTCCCTCCGCAGATGTTCGTCGCGCCGTTGGGCGTGCACTGGTGGCTGTCGTCTGCGCCGGCTCCGGGCGTGATTGTCGCCGTGGAGTTCATTCGCTGGGCTGCCCTCGTGCTGGTGTTGCTGAAGTTGATGCCGCGCGCCGCCAGTCTCGTCGCGTTTGCCGCGTGGTTCTGGCTCGGCGGCGTGGAGTCGGGCTTCGGCAAGATTGATCATGATCTGATCATGGCCGCGCCGTTGCTCGCGTTCGCCGCCTTCGGTTGGGAGGAGCCGAGCCCACGTGGGGTCTACGTCGTAGCCGCCTTGGTCTCGTCGTTCTTCTTCACCGCCGGGTTGATCAAGCTGTTCAGCGGCTGGCTGAACTTCAAGGCGTCAGCGGTCGAGGGCATCCTCCACTACTACGAAGCGGTTTACGGGCGAGACAGCCGCGAACTGCTCGCGTTGCCCTTCGCCTTCTTCAAGACGCTCGATATCGCCACCGTCGCGCTCGAGTGTTCGTTCGTGTTCGTTCGTGTTCGTGCTGTTTCGGCCGCGGCTCATGCCACTCTGGTTGCTGGTCGCGTGGGGCTTTCACGAAGGCATCCACTACGCGTTGGGCATCAACTTCAAGAAGCTGAGCGTGTTGTACCTGCTGTTTTTGCCGTTCGATGTTGCGTGGGCCGAAGCGTCGCTGACGCGTCTTCGGGAGCTCCGCTTCGAGCCGCTGGCGAGGTGGCTCATCGCGGCCGCCATCGTGATTGCAACGGGCTTGCGCACCCTCGAGACGTCTTCGCCGATGACGTTCAATTGGTATGTGCCCGGTGCGCGAGCGCTGTGGGAATGGGCGTTTCCCGCGTGGTTGGTCTTCTACGTCGCGCGAGAAGGCGTACGAGCGCTTCGTCGACGTTCAAACGTTCGGGTGTGAACGCTGGCCGAGCATCGCGCGGAGTTGTTCAGCGACCGCGTCGGGCTCTGACGCGGAGACGAACGGTTTGAGTTCCGAACGCCACTTCGCGGCGACGCGCGACAGCGCGAACCACATGCTGACGGCCGCGAACGCACCGACCGCGAAGCCGATGCGCACCGAATCAGCGAGCACGAAGGTCACCGCGCTCACCGAGATGAACGAACCCCAGATGTAGGAAGCATTCATACGCGCCAAATTCGCCCTGCGGCCGGGAGATTCAAGTGACGATTGCGTGACGCTGGTTTTACGGGCGGCGTGCGGCCTGACACGCGGTCTCCAGCATCGGCTTGGCGATGGGCTCCAACCCGGCAGCGGAGGGCGCGTTGCGACACCCCGGAGTGAGGGCGTTCGCGAGGGCGCGCGCCCACGAGCGCGAACGTGCGGGCGCGGGCGCCGACTCGAGCCGCTGGAGCTGCGCGTCGACCTGCGTGCGTGCCGCGTCGACGTCGCCGAGCGCAGCGAGCGTGGCCGCGCTGAACAGCTCCGCGAAGCACCACGACGGTGACGAGCGCACGCCCTCGGGCCAGCGCATCGGCGGCATGGCTTTGAGCTCCGCGCGTGCGGCGTCAGGCTGGTGCCGTTGCATCGCCTCCCAGGCGCGCATCGCGTGATGGAGCGCGCGCTGCTCTTCGGGCAGCTCGTCTGACGGAGGTGGTGTCGAGGTGCGTTCGCCCGCGAGAAAAGCGCCGAACGCGAGCCACGGGTCAATCAACGGCGCGGCGGCGTCACCGAGGCTGTGCCGGGCGGTCTCCAGCGCGGCGCGCGCCGGCGCCAGACCTTCGACCAGCCACCGCGCCTGAAACTCGATGACCGCCAGCTCGTCGCGCGCCGCCTTGAAGCGCGTCCACGTCTCCGGGAGCTGCGCCACCACCCGCCGCGCCGCCTCGTCGTCGCCCAGCGCCTCGACAAGTTGCCAGTCAGCGAGGAAGCGCAGCAGTGCCCCGCGAGGAGACGCGTCGCCGGCCAGCACCGCGCGTTGGCGCTCGACGGTGTCGCGCAGCTCGTTGGTGCGGCCCAGCGTCATCACCGCGTGCCCGCGACTCTCGAGCAGCGCCGCGAAGCTGGTGGGGCTCTGCGGGGCCAACACCAGCGCCCGGGCCCACACGCGGTCCAACAGCGCGGGCGCCCCGGCGGGGTCGGTCTCGAGGCTGATGTCGAGGTGGCGGGTCAGCGCTTCGAGCTCTCGGGCGGCATCACCGGTCGACGCCGCGAGCTGCTCCGCGCGGCCCAACAGCACATGGGTTTCTTCGAGGCGCCCGTCGTCGGCGGCCAGCGCTGCGTCGAGGAGCCAGCCGTCGATGCGCGTCGCGGGCGTGGCCGCGCGTTCCAGCAACGGGCGGATGGAGCGCATCAACAGCGACGCGGCGTCGTTGTCTTGCCGGGTGAAGCCCAGCACGCGCGCCTGCGCCACCAGCGCGGCGGCGCGCAGCGTGTCGTCATGGAGCTGCTCTGCATTCACCGCCGCTTCGACGTAGTCGGCGAGCGCGCGGTCGGCCTCGCCCTGATTCATCAACGCCCGGCCCCGCGCGAGGTGGAGCCCCGCCGCGACGCGCACATCGCCGCCCGCATCGGCCGCGAAGGCCGCAGTCGCGACTTCGATGGCGCGCGCCGGTTCGCCTGATTCACGAAGAGAATCGACCTCCAGCACCACCGTGGTGTCGCTGGGGCGCGCTCCGGCCGCGAGGGTGAGGCAGCCGTCGGGTGAGGGCAGGTTCTCGGTGAGCAAGAGCAGCGCGGCGCGCTGTTCCACCGTGCGGCCGGGCGCGAGCACCGCCTGCGCGAGATGCGTGAACTGTGGCCGGAGCTGCTCGAGACAGAAGCCCGCAGCCTCACGCTGCTGGCCAGTCAACGCCGCGGTCTCGCCGAGACACACCTCGCTGCGCCGGGCCCGCCAGCGCTCCGCCCAGCGCGCCAGGGCGGTGCCATCGAGCGCCGGGGTCTGACCGAGGTGCTCCGGCGCCGCCACTTCAGCGCAGCGTTGCTCGAGCTGCCGCTTCGTCGACCACCCCACGAAGCCGGCGAGCGCCGCCAGCACCGAAACTGCCAACGCGACGAGGAGCGGTGCGCGCGAAGAACGAGGCCGCAGCGTGCGCTCGAAGACCTGCAGCAGCTCCGCGAGGGTCGGGCGGAGCTCACGCTGCGGGTCGAGACCCCGGCGAAGGGCCTCACCGAGGCGCGCGGGCACGTCACCGGGCGGCGCGGGTGGAGGCGGGCGCGACGCAGCCTCCAGCAGTCCGGCCAGCGTGTCGGCGTCGGTGGGGCGGCGGCCGTAGAGCGACTCCCAGGCGGTGGCCGCGAAGGCATAGACGTCGTCGGCGCTGGTGGGGGCCTGGCCGCGCAGCGTCTGCGGCGACATGTACGCGGGCGTGCCCACCAACCCTTCGGCGCGCGTCGCGTCGGTCACCACGTGGGCGAGGCCGAAGTCGGCGACGCGCGCGCGGCCTTCTTCGCCGACGAGCACGTTGGCGGGCTTGGAGTCGCGATGGAGCAACCCCGCCGCGTGCACCGCCTCCAGCCCGCGGCCCGCGTCGAGCAGCACGCGCAGCGTCTCGCGCCACGGCCGGGGCTCGTGCAGCCAGTCGCGCAGCGTGCCGGCGCGCACCAGCTCCATCGCGAGGGCCAGCGTCTCGCCGTCGCTGATGACGTCGTAGATGGCCACCACGTTCGGGTGCTGCACGCGGGCGGCGGCGCGGGCTTCCTGCAGCAGCAGCGCGCGCGGTTGCGAGTCGAGGTGCGCGGTGCCGTGGGGGGTGCTGAGCACCTTGAGCGCGACGGTGCGGCCCAGCTCCGGGTCTTCGGCCGCGAAGACTTCGCCCATCGCGCCGGCGCCCAGCCGCTCGATGAGCCGGTACCGCCCGAGGTGGGCCGGTGGTGCGGTGCCGGTCTTCGCGGTCGCAGCGACGGTGTGTGAGAGCCCTGAATCGAAGGCGAACCGCGCGCGGCAGTCAGCGCATTCGGCGAGATGGTGCTCCACGGCGTCGTGGTGTGCAGCGTCGAGCTCGCGGCGGCGCCACGCTTCGGCGCGCTCGGGCGAAAGGTGCGCAGTCTCCGCGAGGCCCCCCGGGCGGGTGTCGTCAGGCATGGAATCCGGGCGCATGGTGCGGCCAGTGCCCCGAGCCGTCAAATCGCGGTGGCGATGAAGATGACGTGCTTGAGGCCGCCCTTGCCGGGCCGGTTGATGCGCACCGAGAACCCATTCTTCTCGAGCCGCTTCACATACCCCTCGTCGAACGCCTCACCCCAGATGGAGAACACGCCGCCTTTTTTCAGCGCCTGGCGCGCCGAGGCGCACGAACGCGCTCCGTAGAGCGGATCATCTCGCCGCGTCTCAGACCCCGGGCCTTCATACAAATCGATGACGATGGCGTCGTAGCGATTGGCCGGCCCGCCGTGCGCCGCGTCGCTGATGACCTTCATCACGTCGCGCAGCTCCACCTTCACGCGAGGGTCTGACACGGCGTTGTCGGTCAGCTCCGCCATCGGGCCTTTGCACCAGCGCACGACGTCGGCATTCAGTTCAGCGACGACCACCTTCGCGGCGGCCGGCAGCTCATCGAGCACCGTGCGCAGCGTGTACGCCATGCCCAGACCGCCCACGAGCACCGATGGAATCGCGTGACTCGCCAGGTGCGCAGTGCCCGCCTTGCCCAGCGCTTCTTCAGAGCGCCGCGCGGTCGACGTCATCAACACGCGCCCATCGATGGTGAGCAGAAAGTCACCGGGCCCGCGCGACTGCAGCTTGAGCTCGCCGTCTTTCGTTTTGACGGACTCGATGGTCCGCAGGGGCTTCACGCGTTGCCCAGCTTTTCACTGAGCTGACCCAGCTCGAGCTTCAACTGCGCGTCAGAATCTTTGAGCGACTCAATCTTCCGCACGGAGGTCAGCACGGTCGAATGGTCTTTGTTGAAGCGCTTGCCGATTTCCGGGAGCGAATCGCCGGTCATCGTGCGGCACAGGTACATCGCGACCTGCCGCGCGTACGCGACGTGCTTCACGCGGCGTTCACCGCGCAGCTCATCGACCGCCAGTTTGTAGAAGCGCGCCACTTCGCGCTGAATGGTCTCGCCGTCGAGCGCCTTGCGCGCGGGAATCATGTCGGCCAGCACCTGCGCGCAGAGCTCTTCCGTCAGCGGCTGACGCGTCAGCGCGTGCACCGCGGTCACCTTGATGAGCGCGCCTTCGAGCTCCCGAACGTTCTTCACCACGTTCGACGCGATGAACTGCGCGACCTTGTCGGTCAATTCAACGCCGTCAGCCGCGGCCTTCTTCTTCAGAATCGCCATGCGCGCTTCGAAGTTCGGCTCGTGCACGTCGGTGATGAGGCCCATCGCGAAGCGGCTCCGCAGACGGTCTTCGAGGCCGGGAATGTCTGAAGGCACGGTGTCTGACGTCATCACCACGGCCTTGCCCAGCTGATGCAGCACGTTGAACGTGTGGAAGAACTCGTTCTGCGTTTCCTGCTTCTTGCCGAGGAACTGGATGTCGTCGATGAGCAGCACGTCGCACTCGTCGCGGAACCGCCGGCGGAACTGCGTCATGTGCTGGTCGCGCACCGACTCGATGAACTGGTTGGTGAATTCCTCGGTCGACACGTAGAGCACGCGCGACTCGGGGTTCTTCGCGATGATGCGGTTGCCGATGGCGTGCAGCAGGTGCGTCTTGCCCAGCCCCGTGCCGCCGTAGATGAAGAGCGGGTTGTACGCGCGGCCCGGCGACTCGGCGACGGCGTACGCGGCCGCGGCCGGCAACTGGTTGCTCTCAGAGACGACGTAGGTCTCGAAGGTGAAGCGCTCGTTGAGGCGCACCGGCTTGCGGAAGTGCGAGACCGGCATCGGAGGCAACGACACCGCCGGCGCATCGCGCTTCTCGACTTTTTCCCACGTCACGTGCACCGGGCGGCCCGCGGCTTCGGTCAGCGCGGGCTGCATCACCGGCGCGTAATGGTCATCGACCCAATCGCGGAAAAAGAGGTCTTCAACACCCAGATGGAGTGTTCCAGACTCGAAACGCAGCGGGTGCAGTTGGAGCAACTGCGACACGACATAGGCCTGGCCCTGCTGCCGGAGCGCATCAAGGGCGTTTTTCCAAAGAATCTGGGCACTTACCGTCGAATCGGCCATGTCGGTACGGTGTCTCGGCTGGAACCAGGAGTTTTGCGGCGTTTTTGAAGCGGAAGGCGAGCTTTAGGCACGCCGTTTTTTTCAGATCAAGCAATTGATCGATTCGCCCGTAATGTCGAATGTTTGGAAGCCTAAAACCGATCTGTGGAAACGCTGGCTCCCGAACACTTTCCCGAAAATCGTCGCGGGTATCGAAAAACGCACTGTCAGTGCGGTTTTGGCTTTCGCAACAAACCGGTCAGCGGTTTGTGACTTTCCCACAGTTCCCACAGGGAGATGACCGGGGTTTTCCACAGACTCCACAGCGTTTTCCACAGAACGTGTGGAGAGCCGTTTCACAGGGACTTTCGGTGTCGAAAACCGGCGCCGGACGTCACTTCGTGACGAAGGCTTTTTCGATCAAAAAATCGCCCTGCTCGTGGGTGTCGCCTTCGATGAAGCCGCGCTCCTCGAGCAGATGCATCGTCTCTTTGAGCATCTCGTTGGAGCCGCAGATCATCACGCGGTCATCGGCGGGCGAAATCGCGTCGAGGCCCACGATGCGCGCGAGCGACCCGTCGCGGATCATGTCGGTGATGCGCCCGGTGTGGCGGAACGGCTCTCGCGTCACCGTCGGGTAGTAGATGAGCTTGCCGCGGCAGGCGTCGCCCAGGTACTCGTGACCGGGCAGGTCTTTCTCGAAGAAGTCTGAATACGAGAGGTCGACCGCGTGCCGCACGCCGTGCACCACGATGACCTGCTCGTAGCGTTCCCACACCTCGGGGTCTTTGACGACGCTCAGGAACGGCGCGAGGCCGGTGCCCGTGGAGAGCAGCCAGAGCCGCTTGCCGGGCCGCAAGTTGTTGATGTGCAGCGTGCCCACGGCCTTGGTGCCGACCAGAATGCTGTCGCCCACCTTGATGTGCTGCAGCTTCGAGGTCAGCGGGCCGTTGGGCACCTTGATGGAATAGAACTCGAGCGTCTCGTCGTAGCTCGCCGACACCATCGAGTACGCGCGCATCAGCGGCTTGCCGTCTTCGAGCATGCCCATCATCACGAACTGCCCATTGTGAAAGCGGAAGTTCGTGTCGCGCGTGGTGGTCAGGCTGAAGAGCCGGTCAGACCAGTGGTGAACGCTCAAGACTTTTTCTTCGGTGTGATGCGAGGCCATCTGTGACCACGCACATGCAAGAAGCGCCCGGGAGTTGCAACTTCAAGCGCCTCATCATTCCGGTAAGCGCGGCGCGCCGCTTCAGAGCGCGGCGCTGCCGTAGATGACGTAGACGGGCGAGCCGAAGGTGTTGGTGTCGACGAAGTGCAAGCGGCCGTCTTTCACGATGGCGTGGTTGGGCGACGCGGGCAGCGTGAGGCCCAGCAGCGGCAGGCCTTCGATCAGGGCGTCGAGCGTGTCGACCCGCGCGATGCCGCAAGCCTTGAGGAAAACATCGGCGACGTCGTCCTCGCC
>Ga0164241_10005322_pt1 | contig 12130 bp, 6 predicted proteins | sample OricomyardsoilBY_FD_108780 | JGI IMG/M metagenome (GOLD analysis project Ga0164241, IMG submission 108780) | Backyard soil microbial communities from Emeryville, California, USA - Original compost - Back yard soil (BY) | ecosystem: Environmental > Terrestrial > Soil > Unclassified | place: USA...
CGGATGAATCCACACGCCCTCGGCGAGCGTGGTGGCGAACGCCGCACCGACGATGCCGGCATCGGCACGCAACGCCCCCAGCTTGAGCTTGCACGGCACATGAAGGTCGTCGCAGAGATTCGGATGGTCGGCCGTGATGCCGCCGCACAGCACGATGAGGTCGGGCCAGAGCAGCGCGTGGATGCGGTTCAGCACATAGTTGAGTTCGGTCATGTACGCACCCCACTCGAGCTTGCGCTCGATGCGGGCCCGGCCCGAGGCGCGGACCTCGGCTTCCATGCCATCGAATTCGAGATGGCCGAACTCGGTGTTAGGCACGAGCCTGCCGTCGAGGAAGAGCGCGCTGCCGATGCCGGTACCCAGGCTCAACACGAGCACGGTGCCACGCACGTCACGCGCCGCGCCGAAGTGCACTTCGGCAAGGCCGGCCGCGTCGGCATCGTTGATGGCGATGACTTTGCGCTTGAGTTTGGCGGCGGCAGGTTCGGCGAGCGGCTGGCCTATCCAGGATTTCGCGACGTTGGCGGCCGAGTAGACGGTTCCACCGACCACGACGCCGGGAAACGTGACGCCGGCGGGAAGGTGAGCGGTGTTTTCCGGCACCGCGGCGACCATGGCGTGCATCATTTCGCTGGTCGCGGACATCGCCGGTGAGGGGACCGACTGGCGTTCACCGATCAGGCATCCTCGGGTCAGGTCGACGACGGCCGCCTTGATCGACGAGCCCCCGATATCAATACCAATTGCTTGTCGGTGCATTCCGCGTTAACTCGAAGACATTGTGGTGCAGCGCGAGGAATCCGGACCCGGTTACGTTGGGTTACTGTGCCCGCCCTCGTGGGGTGCATATGATACCGGTACAAACGCTTCGCCATGGATTTTGCGTACATTGTCGGGGCGTCAAGAAAAATGTCCTGAAATGTCTCGTGATCAAGTGAAAGGTAGTTCGAGTGCAGAATGAGCCGACGCTGACTTCCGGCGCGATACTCCGACGAGGATCGCTGCGCGCGGCGATTTACGACCGTCTGACGCGCTCGTTGGGCAAAGAGCCCGAAACGGCGACGCCGCGCGACCTGTACGATGCGCTGTCCCTTGCCGTTCGCGAGGAATTGTCCGCTCGATGGCTCGCAACTCAACGGCGCGTGGCGCGCGCCCGGGTGAAGCGCCTCTGTTATCTGTCCGTCGAATTCCTGCCCGGGCGATCCCTGGTGAACGCCCTGTCGAGCCTCGATGCGGAGCTGATCGAGGAGGCGCGGACCGCCGTGGCGAGCATGGGCCACGACTTCGATGCCGTGGTCGCGCTCGAGGTGGATCCGGGCCTCGGCAATGGCGGTCTCGGCCGTCTCGCCGCGTGTTTCCTCGATTCCCTCGCAACGCTGCAGTATCCGGCCACCGGTTACGGCATCCGTTACGACTACGGCATCTTCACGCAGTCCATCGACACCGACGGCGGGCAGCGCGAATCGGCCAGCACGTGGTTGCGACTGCACAACGTATGGGAAACGCCGCGTTCCGACGCGCGCTATATCGTGCGATTCGGCGGCCGTGTGCTGAAGACGCACGATGTCGCCGGTGTGGAGCGCTCACGCTGGGTGGAGACCCACGACATCCTCGCCGTGTGCTTCGATCAGCTCGTGCCCGGAAACCGCAGCCCCACGGTGAATCACCTGCGCCTGTGGTCGGGGCGCGCGCTGCAGCCGTTCCACATCGAGGATTTCAACGCGGGCAACTATCCCGCCGCGGTGGAAGACCAGATCGACGCGAAGAACCTCTCGCGCGTGCTGTATCCCGACGATTCCACGCCGCAGGGCAAGGAGCTCCGGTTCAAACAGCAATATTTCTTCGTCAGCGCCAGCATCCAGGACATCCTCGCCACGCATCTCGCCGAGGAACGCGCGCTCGAGGACCTGCCGACGGCGCTCGCCGTCCAGATGAACGACACGCATCCGACGCTCGCGATCCCGGAGCTCATGCGCCTGCTCGTGGATCAATACGACCTGCCGTGGGCCGACGCCTGGAACATCTGTCGCAGCGTGTTCGGTTACACCAACCACACGCTGATGCCCGAAGCACTGGAGACCTGGCCGGTGCATTTCTTCGAGCAGTTCCTGCCGCGGCACCTCGAGATCATCTACCGCATCAACGAGGAGTTCCTGCTCGAGGTCGAGCAGCGCTTCAAGGGCGACGACGCCGCGAAGACCGCGCTGTCGATTATTGGTGAAAACCACGGACGTCGCGTGCGCATGTCGCATCTGGCGGTGGTGGGCAGCCACAAGGTGAATGGCGTCGCGAAGCTGCATTCGGATCTCATGAAGAAAACCATCTTCTCGGGTTTCGCGCAGATGTTTCCCGAGCGCTTCACCAATGTGACGAATGGCATCACCGTGCGCCGCTGGCTGAAGCAGTCGAATCCGCTGCTGTCGCGTCTGTTGACGGAGAAGCTGGGCAGCGCCTGGGAGAACGACCTCGAGGAAATCGAGCGCCTGCGCTGGGCGGCGGACGATCCGCGCTTCCGTGCGCAGTTCCGCGATATCAAGCGGCAGAACAAGATCGCGCTGGCGGAAGAGGTGGACCGGCGCACGGGCATCGACGTGAGCATCGACTCGCTGTTCGACGTGCAGGTCAAGCGCATCCACGAGTACAAGCGCCAGCTGCTCAACATCCTGTACGTGATCACGCGCTACAACCGCATCAAGGCCAGGCCCGATGAACACTGGGTGCCGCGGACCGTCATGTTCGCCGGCAAGGCGGCGCCGGGTTATGCCATGGCCAAGGCCATCATCCGACTCATTAATAATGTGTCGACCACCATCAACCAGGACCCCGTCACGCTGACCAAGCTCAAGTGCGTGTTCCTGCCCGATTACGACGTGTCGCTGGCTCAGACCATCATGCCGGCCGCGGATCTGTCGGAGCAGATATCGACGGCGGGCATGGAAGCGTCGGGCACCGGGAACATGAAGCTGGCGCTGAATGGCGCGCTGACCATCGGCACGCTCGATGGCGCGAACATCGAGATCCGGGACTCGGTGGGCGCCGACAACATCTTCATCTTCGGCATGACGGCCGACGAGGCCGCGCAACGGCAGACGAACGGCTATCGGCCGCGTGAGATCGTGGAAGCGAATCCGGAACTCGCGGCGACGCTCGAGATGATCCGCTCGGGTGCATTCAGCCGGGGCGGCGCGGACGACGCGCGCATGGTCGTCGACCGGCTCACGTCCGATGGCGAGCCGTTTCTCGTGCTGGCCGATTTCGCGACCTATTGTGAGGCACAGGATCGTGTCGATGCACTGTATCGGCAACCCGAGGAGTGGAGCCGGCGCGCCGTGCTCAACACCGTCGGCATGGGACCATTCTCCAGTGATCGCAGCGTTCGGGAATATGCGGAACGCATCTGGAACATTCGATCAGTGATCTAATGGCGTCATGCCAAGCAAGACGAAGCTGACGAAGGCCGAAATTACCGCCCTGGTGAACACGACTCACCACGAGCCGCGTTCACTGCTGGGATATCACGAATATCCGCAGGCCTCCGGAACTCCGCTGTGCATGGTACGCGTGCTCGAGCCGGGCGCCGAGACCATCGAGGTTTTCTGGGAAGACACGCCCGAGCAGTTGCATCCGCTCAAGCGGATCCACGAGGCGGGGCTGTTCGAAGGCGTCATCCCGCATCGGCGGCCGGTGGTTCCGTACCGGCTTCGCGTGCGCTTTCCGTTCGACCATGTAGTCGTCAAGCACGACACGTATTTCTTCTCGCACGAACTCTCGGACTTCGACCTCTATCTATTCGGTGAAGGCCGGCACTACGGGCTCTATCACAAGTTCGGCGCGCATCCTCGCGTGCGCGACGGGGTCGCCGGCACGCATTTCGCGGTCTGGGCGCCCAATGCGAAGCGCGTGAGCGTGGTCGGAAGCTTCAACCACTGGGATGGCCGCAAGCACGCGATGCAGGCGCGCGGCGGCTCCGGTGTCTGGGAGCTGTTCATCCCCGGCGTGGGCGAGGGCGCTCAATACAAGTACGAGATCCACACGAGCGCCGGTTCATTGCTCATGAAGTCCGATCCCTTCGGCTTCTTCATGCAGAAGCGGCCGGAGACGGCTTCCGTCGTCGCTTCACTCGATGGCTACGAATGGCACGACGGTGACTGGCTGCGCGACCGCGCGCATCGCGACTGGCGACGTTCGCCCGTGAACGTCTACGAAGTGCACCTGTCGAGCTGGCAGCACTCGTGGGATCGCAAGCCACCGTTCTACACCTGGGCGGACGCGACCGAACGACTCATTCCCTATGTCGTCGAGATGGGCTACACGCACATCGAGCTCATGGGCGTGGCCGAGCATCCATTCGACGGCTCGTGGGGCTACCAGGTGGTGGGTTACTACGCGCCGACTTCGCGTTACGGCACGCCGAAGGAATTCATGGCCTTCGTCGACCAATGCCACCAGGCGGGTATCGGCGTGATCCTCGACTGGGTGCCTGCGCACTTCCCGAAGGACGCGCACGGTCTCGCGGAGTTCGACGGCTCAGCGCTGTACGAGCACGCGGACCCGCGGCTCGGCGAACACAGCGACTGGGGCACGAAGATCTTCAACTACGGGCGCCACGAGGTGAAGAACTTCCTGGTCGCCAACGCGTTGTACTGGCTGGAGCGTTATCACATCGATGGCCTGCGCGTGGATGCGGTGGCGTCGATGCTGTACCTCGACTACAGCCGCAAGGCGGGCGAGTGGCTGCCCAACAAGTACGGCGGCCGTGAAAATCTCGAGGCGCTCGAGTTCCTGCGCGAGTTCAACACCGTGGCGCATCGCGAACACCCGGGTGTGCTCACGATCGCCGAGGAGTCCACCGCGTTCCCCGGTATTTCGCGGCCGGTGCATCTGGGCGGCGTCGGCTTCTCGTTCAAGTGGAACATGGGGTGGATGAACGACACCTTGCGTTACTTCGAGAAAGATCCGGTCTACCGGCGCCACGAACACAACCTGATCACCTTCTCGATCATGTACGCCTGGAGCGAGAATTTCGTGCTGCCGATCTCGCACGATGAAGTCGTACACGGCAAGAAGTCGCTGCTCGACAAGATGCCCGGCGACGAGTGGCAGAAGCGCGCGAACTACCGGCTGTTCATGTCGTACATGACGGCGCATCCCGGCAAGAAGCTCATGTTCATGGGTTCGGAGTTCGGCCAGTGGCACGAGTGGCGCGAACAAGAGCAGCTCGACTGGCCGTTGCTGGCGAGTGCCGATCACCGCGGATTGAAGGAACTGAATCGCGAGTTGGCATTTCTCTATCGAAAGCATCCGCAGTTCCATGCGAGTGACTGCGATGCCGGCGGGTTCCGCTGGATCGATCTGCACAATTCCGCCGAGAGTGTGTTCGCGTTCCTTCGCCAGGAGCACGACCACAAGCCTGTCGTCTGCGTTTTCAACGCGACGCCGGTTCCGCGCGAGGACTACTGGCTGGGAGTGCCCGATCCGGGGCGATACGAGGTTTTCTTCGATTCGGATCATCCTTCCTTTGGCGGCTCGGGGTTCGCAGGCACTTACGCCTACGACTCGTTCCCGCATACGGTGCACGGCTATCCGCACGCGCTGCGGGTCCGGTTGCCGCCGCTGGCAGCCATCTACCTGAATCGGGTCGACGCATGAAGGAAGGTTCTCCGGACATTCTCGGAGCCCATTTCACCGGCGAGGGCGTGAATTTCGCCGTGCGTTCCCGCGCGGCCTCGCGCGTCGATGTGTGTCTGTACGACTCCACCGGCGAGCGCGAGACGGCGCGTCTCACGCTGCCGGGTCGCACGGGTCCGGTGCATCACGGTTTCGTCGAGCGGGAACTGGCGCGCGTCGGCACGCTGTACGGCATCCGCGTGCATGGTGTGTACGACACGCGCGAAGGTTATCGCTTCAATGCCAACAAGCTGCTCATCGATCCGTGGGCGCGCGACATCGTGGGTGATGTGAAGTGGGGTCCGTCAGTGTTGGGTTACGACCCCGCAGACGTCGATGGCACGAAGCCGAGCCTGCTCGACAGTGCGGCCGCCATGCCACGTTGCCGCGTCATCGATGGCGCGTTCGACTGGGAAGAAGACCGCGCGCCTGCGGTGCCCTGGCGCGACAGCTTCATCTACGAGTTGCACGTCAAGGGATTCACGCAGCTGCATCCGGACGTGCCGCCCGAATGGCGCGGAAAATATCTCGCGCTCACCGTGCCTGCCGTCATCGAGCATCTCAAGGGCCTGGGCGTGACCGCGGTCGAACTCATGCCCGTGCACGCGTTCACCGACGAAGGCTTCCTGCACGAGCGTGGCCTCACCAACTACTGGGGCTACAACACGGTCTCGTGGTTCGCGCCGAGCAATCGCTACGCGGTGAAGGACCCGGTGGTCGAGCTCAAGCAGGCGGTCAAGGCGCTGCACAAGGCCGGCATCGAAGTGATCCTCGATGTGGTCTACAACCACACCGCCGAAGGCAACCAGCTTGGTCCCACGCTGAACTTCCGCGGCATCGACAACCGCGCGTACTACTTCCATCGCGCAAACGACCGGCGCTTCTACGACGACGTCACCGGCGTGGGCAACACCGTCGCCTGCGACCATCCGATCGTGCAGGCCGACATCATTGCAAGCCTGCGCTACTTCGCCGACGAGTTCCGCATCGACGGATTCCGGTTCGACCTCGCCACGGTGCTCGGGCGCGACCGCTCGGGTTTCAATTCCAATTCGCCGTTCTTTTCGATGCTGGCCGCCGATCCGGTGCTGGCGTACGTGAAACTGATCGCCGAACCCTGGGACGTGGGCCTCGGCGGCTATCAACTCGGCAATTTCCCCGCCGGCTGGAGCGAGTGGAACGATCGCTACCGCGACACCATGCGTTCCTTCTGGCACGGCGGCCGGCGAATGATCGGAGGGTTCGCGGAAAGGTTCGCGGGCTCTTCGGACCTGTTCCGGCGCAACGGCCGCAAGCCGACGGCCAGCATCAACTTCGTGGCCGCGCATGACGGATTCACGTTGCGCGACACGGTGTCGTACAACGACAAGCACAACGACGCCAATCTCGAAGGCAACCGCGACGGGCATTCCAACAACCACAGCTGGAACTGCGGCGTGGAAGGCCCCACGGACGATGCACACATCATCGCGCTGAGGCGCCGCCAGGTGCGCAACCTGCTGGCCACGCTGTTCTTCTCGCAGGGCGTGCCGATGCTGCTGGCGGGCGACGAGTTGTATCGCACGCAGAACGGCAACAACAACGCCTACTGCCAGGACAACGAGATCAGCTGGGTGGACTGGGACGGTCTCAAGGCCGACGATTCATTGTTGCAGTTCGTCCGGGCGCTGTCGGCGTTGCGTCGCGCGCATCCCGAGCTGCGGCGCGATACGTTCCTCAAAGGCGCGCTGCAGGCCAGTCATTCGCGTGACATCTGCTGGTGGCATCCCGGTGGATACGAAATGTCGGACCCGGAATGGAACAACCCGGAGCAACGCTGCCTCGGCGTCGGGCTGGGCGGCACGGCGTCGTCCCCCGACATGATGCTCTTGCTCAATCCGACCGAGCTCGAGTGCGAGTTCCACCTGCCGGCCAACGTCGGTGGCCACTGGAACGTCGTGCTCGACACGGCGCATCCGGTCGGCGTGCTCTCCGGATCGGAGTTGCCTGCCGGCCCGGTGAAGGTCGGTCCCTATCAAACCCTGGCGCTGCAGCGTGTTGCCTGACGGGCTGGCTCCGCTCATCGAACGGCTGGCGCGCGCGAGAGGAATCGGCGACGCGTATCACTCGTACCAGGGCGAGCTCAAACATTTCACGCTGACTACCAAGGCGGCGGTATTGCGCGCCATGCATTGCCGGCTCGATGACGCCGCCGCGCTGAATGAACAGATCCAGGAGTCCGAGGCGGCGCATCCCACGCGGGTGTTGGGCGACGTGGTGGTGCTGCGTAACGGCGCGCGCGCCGCGCGCATCAATACGCCTGCCATTGACCGGAACGCGTTGCTGCGCTGGACGGTCAAGCTCGAGGGCAGTGGGGACGTGCGATCGGGCGAGGTGAGGGCCTGGGAACTGCCCGAGCGCGGTGCGCACCAGCAGAACGGGCAGTGGTTCATGTTGCGCGACCTCCCATTGCCGGCGGACCTGCCGCTGGGCTACCACCGGCTCGAGGTCGATCTCGAATTCGCCGGCAGCGAGAGTTGCGCTCTCATCGTGACGCCGGACAAATGTTTTGCACCGCCGGCTCTCTCGGGCGACGCAAGGATCTGGGGCGTGGCCGTGCAGCTCTACGCACTGCGTTCCGGGAACAACTGGGGCATCGGCGATTTCTCGGATCTCGCCGAGCTGCTGCGGCTGGCCTCGTCGGCCGGCGCCGGCTTCATCGGCATCAGCCCCGTGCACGCGTTGTTCCCGTCCGACCCCACGTTGTTCTCGCCGTATTCGGCGTCGAGCCGGCACGCGCTGAACGTGATGTTCATCGACGCCGCCGCCGTGCTCGAAGTGCAGGGCTCGCGCCACGCCCAGGCCATCATGGCCGACCCGGGTTTCCGGGCGCGTCTCGCGCAGGTGCGCGCGGCCACGCATGTGGATTACCCGGCGGTCGCGAGCCTCAAGATGACCGTGCTGCGCGCGGCCTTCGAGCGCTTCCGCACCGAACATCTCGCGCGGCACACAGCGCGCGCCGCGGCCTGCCGCGCGTTCCAGCGCGAACGCGGCGAGGCGATGCGGCTGCATACGTTGTTCGATGCCATCGATGGTTACCTGCGCCGCCACCACGGCACCGGCGCCGGTTGGCACCAATGGCCCGAGGAATATCGCGCGCCCGGCGGTGAAGCGGTGCGCCGCTTCGCGCAGGAACACGCGGATGAAGTGGACTTCCACGCCTACCTCCAGTGGGTGGCGGCCGAGCAGTTAGGCGCCGTGCGCCAGCTCGCGCGTGAGCTCGGGCTCGATGTCGGGCTCTACGGCGACTACGCCGTGGGCGTCAACGCCTCGGGCTCCGAGACCTGGTCCGATCAATCGCTGTACTGCACGGGCGCTGCAATCGGCGCTCCACCAGACCCGCTGGGATTGAACGGCCAGGAGTGGGGCATTCCTCCCCAGGACCCGCGGCAATTGCGCCGTACGGCGTACGCCCCGTTCGTCGCGCTGGTGCGCGCCAGCATGCGCCACTGCGGCGCGTTGCGCCTCGACCATGTGATGGCGCTGTTCCGCCAATGGTGGGTGCCGCGTGGATTCAAATCCGCCGACGGCGCGTACGTCCACTATCCACTCGAAGAACTACTGGCCGTGGTGGCGCTCGAGAGCCATCGCAACCAGTGCCTGGTGGTAGGTGAAGACCTGGGCGTCGTGCCGGATGAAATCCGCCGCGCGCTGCCGCAGTTCGGTGTCTATCACTACAAGGTCGTGTTGTTCGAACAGAAGAACGGCGAGTTCGTGCCGCCGGCGGCGTACATCCGTCCGGCGCTCGCCGTCGTCACCACGCATGACTTGCCGACGCTGCACGGCTGGTGGAGCGGGCATGACATCGACCTCTGGGAAAAGCTGGGTGTGTATGCGGATGCCTCTGCGGGCGAGCGGGCGCGCGCGGAGCGCCGGGCGGAACGCGAACGGCTGATGCGTGCGCTGCGAAACGAGAAACTATGGCCCGACGAGGAGGGCGCTGGCGTGCCAGAGTACTCGGCCGGTTTCTGCCGCGCCGTGCATGCGTATCTCGCCAGGAGCCCCACGGCGCTCGTCACCGTGCAGATCGAAGACATGATCGGGATGTTAGAGCCGGTGAACGTGCCCGGGACCAGCAGCGAGTACTCCAACTGGACGCGCCGCGTGACGGCGAGCGCGCGCGAGGTCTTTGCGCGGGCCGACGTGCGCGAGTTGTGCGCGGACATGGCCGCGAGCCGTAAGATACCGGCGCCATGAGTGACCTGCTGCAATCGATGATCTACACCTCCCAGCGCGCCGGCGGCGCCATCATGGCGGTGTATGCCACGGACTTTTCCGTGCGTGGCAAGGCCGACGAGTCGCCCGTCACCGTCGCCGACGAAGCCGCCGAGAAAATCATCCTGGCGGACCTGGCGGCCATTTCGCCCGGCGTTCCCGTCATCGCCGAGGAATCCGTGGCGGCGGGCAAGGTGCCGGCAATCGCCGAACGCTTCTTCCTCGTCGATCCGCTGGATGGCACGCGAGAGTTCGTGAGCCGGCGCGACGAGTTCACCGTGAACGTGGCGCTCATTGAAAACGGAGAACCCGTGCTGGGTGTGGTGTTTGCGCCCGCGCGGCGCGAGTTGTACTGGGGCGACGTGAAGGCCGGCAAGGCGGGGCACATCGACGCGGATCCGGACGGCACCATGCCTTCACTCGGGACCGCCATCCACGCGCGGCATCCGCCGGCCGGCGGCATCACCGCCGTCGCGTCGCGTTCGCACCGCACGCCCGAGACCGATGTTTTCCTGGCTGCCTACAACGTGGTCGAGTTCCGTTCCATAGGCTCGTCGCTGAAGTTCTGCCTGGTCGCCACCGGCGAGGCGGACCTGTATCCGCGCATCGGTCCCACGATGGAGTGGGATACGGCGGCCGGCCACGCGGTGCTGCAGGCCGCGGGCGGACGCGTCACGGGTCTCGCGGGCGAGCCGTTCCGCTACGGCAAGCCGGGTTTCCGCAACGGTCATTTCCTGGCGCAGGGTCTCGTCCGGGGCAAGGGCTGATGGGCCTGCAGGCCGCGCGCTCTGCCGACTACGCACGGCTCATCGCCGTGCCCGCCATCTGGGGCGGCACGTTCGTCGCTGGCAAACACGTGGTCGCGGTGTTGTCGCCGGTCATGGGCTCGTTCGCGCGATACGTCGTCGCTTGCGTCGCGCTGCTGGTTGCGGCCTTCGTACTCGAAGGCGGCTTGCCGCAGCTCACGCGCCGCCAATGGATCGGGACTTTCGTGCTGGGGATGTTCGGGGTCTTCGCCTACAACCTGTTCTTCATGGCGGCGCTCGAGCGGCTTCCCGGGAGTCGCGCAGCGCTCATCATTGCGCTCAACCCGGCCATCACCATTGCCGTCTCAGCGCTCGTGCTCAAGGAACACCTGAGCGCGAGACGCTGGGCGGGCGTGGCCATCGCCCTGTTCGGCGTGTGGATCGTGATCTCGCATGGCGACATCGCCAGCATCGCATCGGCGGGTATCGGGGCCGGTGAACTTTTCATGTTCGGCGCCGTCACGTCGTGGGCGCTGTACACCATCCTCGGCCGCAAGGTGCTCGGCGGACTGACGCCACTCGCGGCGACTAACTATGCCGCGCTCTGGGGCACCCTGTTGCTGGCCGGCGCGGCGGCGCCGGAGTTCGGCAGCATCACGACGACGCAGTTCGATGGCGTCATGGTCGGCTCGCTGCTGTACCTCGGCATCGGCGGCACCGCGCTCGCGTTCGTCTGGTACTACATGTCGGTGAAGAAGCTCGGCACGGCGGTGACCAGCATCTTCAACAACCTGGTGCCGGTGTTCGGCGTGGCCATCAGCGTGCTGGCGCTCGGCGAAGAGCTGCTGGTCTCGATGCTGGTCGGCGGCGCGATCGCGATCGTGGGGGTGATGATGGTGTCGAGGGGGTAGTGGGGTGGTACGAAGAGGTGGTACCGGGAACCCGTAATTCGTAGTTGAACAGAGCCGGTGGTCTGCGAGGGCTGTGGTTCAACTACGAATTACGGGTTCCCGGTACCGCCACGCCGTACAACATCACCATGTTGTCCAGATGGTCGCGCAGCGCGCGGTAGTTCACGACGGTCATCGGGATCTCGAAGACTTCGCCGCTCGCGGCATGCACTTCCAGCACCCGATCCTTCGCGCGTTCGTTCAGCGAGCGAATGCTTTTCCAGCTCATGGCGCCCGTGTACAGGCGCTTCCAGCGAGAGCCGTTGGTTCGCGACAACATGCCCTCGGTGTCGAAACGCACGGTGAACGTGCGCGAGAACGACAGGGCCGTGAACGCAGCGGAGACGGCGCCCGCGAAGGCGGCCACGATCCACAGGTTGATCATGGCGTCGCCGACGGAAATCGCAGGCCGTTCCAGTCCGAGCATCACGGCGTACAGGCAGAACGCCGCGGCGATGACGCCCCCGGCGGCGGTGACGACGGACGGCAGGAGCGGATCGTGGAAATCGAGCA
>Ga0164241_10005323_pt1 | contig 12128 bp, 6 predicted proteins | sample OricomyardsoilBY_FD_108780 | JGI IMG/M metagenome (GOLD analysis project Ga0164241, IMG submission 108780) | Backyard soil microbial communities from Emeryville, California, USA - Original compost - Back yard soil (BY) | ecosystem: Environmental > Terrestrial > Soil > Unclassified | place: USA...
AGGACAACTGGGAATCGCCGACGCTCGGCGCCTGGGGCCTGGGCTGGGAAGTGTGGTTGAACGGCATGGAAGTCACCCAGTTCACCTACTTCCAGCAGGCCGGCGGCCTCGAGTGCAAGCCGGTGCTCGGCGAGATCACCTACGGGCTGGAACGCCTGTGCATGTACCTGCAGAACGTCGACAACGTGTTCGACATCGTCTGGACCTACGGGCCGGACGGCACGCCGGTCACCTACCGCGATGTCTACCACCAGAACGAAGTCGAGCAGTCGGCCTACAACTTCGAACATGCCGACGTCGCCGAGCTGTTCCACCGCTTCGACGCCTGCGAAGCCGAGGCCTTCAAGCTGATCGAACTCGGCCTGCCGCTGCCGGCCTACGACCAGGTGTGCAAGGCCAGCCATTCGTTCAACCTGCTCGATGCGCGCCGCGCGATCTCGGTCACCGAACGCCAGCGCTACATCCTGCGCGTGCGCAAGTTGGCGCAGGCGGTGGCGGAGGCGTATTTCGCCCAGCGCGAGAAGCTCGGTTTCCCGGCACTCAAGCAGCAGGCCGAAGCCGCATGATCCTGATCGGCATGTACGACTCCTCGTACACCCGCCGCGTCGCCATCGCGATGGCGCTGTACGGGATGGCGTTCGAACATCGCGCGTGGTCGGTGGGCCGCGATTTCGATCTCATCCGCCAGTACAACCCGCTAGGCCGCGCGCCGACTCTGGTGCTGGACGACGGCGAGGTGCTGACCGAGTCGGCGATGATGCTCGACTACCTCGACGACGCGGTCGGCCCGCAGCGGGCGCTGATGCCCGCCACCGGCCTCGCCCGCCGCGATGCGCAGCGCCTGATCGCGCTGGCGACCGGCGCCATCGACAAGGCGGTGCTGATCGTGCTCGAGCGCATCTTCCGCCCGTCGGAGATGCACAGCGAGCTGTGGCTGTCGCGCTGCCGCGTGCAGGTCGAAGGCGCGCTGCACGAACTCGACAAGGCCTGCGCCGCGCGCGCCGGCCACGACTGGCTCGTCGGCGATGCGATGAGCCATGCCGACATCGCGGTGGCCTGCTTCACCACCCACCTGCGCGAAGCGCTGCCGCTCGACCTCGCGCCGTGGCCCGCGCTGCGCGCGCACGTCGACCGCTGCGAGGCGCTGCCGGTGTTCCGCCAGCACTACATCCCGTTCGACGCTCCCGTTCCGACTTCCAGGGCCACCACCGCATGACCACCCCGATGCAATCGCTGCTGCTCGAACTCGGCACCGAGGAATTGCCGGTCAAGGCGCTGCCCGGCCTGGCCCAGGCATTCTTCGATGGCGTCATCGCGGCGCTGGACAAGCGCGGCATCGCCATCGAGCGCGGCACGGCCAGGCCGCTGTATTCGCCGCGCCGCCTCGCGGTGCTGCTGCCGGGCGTCGCCACCGAGCAGCCGGAACAGAAGTCCGAAGTCCTCGGCCCCTACCTCAACATCGCGCTGGACGCCGAAGGCAGGCCGACCAGGGCGCTGGAAGGCTTCGCCATCAAGGCCGGCATCGACTGGACCCAGCTGGAGAAGACCAGCGATGCGAAGGGCGAGCGCTTCGTGCACCGCGCGGTCAAAGCCGGCGCGCAGACCCGCGACCTGCTGCAGGCCGTGCTCGACGAAGCGCTGGCCGGCATGCCGATCCCCAAGCCGATGCGCTGGGGCGCGCACGAATACGGTTTCGCGCGCCCGCTGCACTGGCTGGTCGCGCTGTTCGGCGACGAGGTGGTCGAACTCGAGGCGATGGGCATTCGCTCCGGCCGCAACAGCCGCGGCCATCGCTTCCACCACGACAAGCCGGTGTGGGTGCAGTCGCCCGGCGAATACGTCGATGCCTTGCGCGGCGCGCACGTGCTGGTCGATCCCGACGCGCGGCGCGCGCGCATCGTCGATGAAGTGGATGCCGCGGCGAAGGCCGCCGGCGGCCAAGCGCGCATCGACGCCGACAACCTGGAACAGGTGAACTGCCTCAACGAATGGCCGGTCGCGGTGGCCTGCGCGTTCGAACGCGAGTTCCTGGGCGTGCCGCAGGAAGCACTGGTGGCGACGATGGAGACCAACCAGAAGTTCTTCCCGGTGCTGGACGCCGCCGGCAAGCTGACCGAGCACTTCATCGGCATCGCCAACATCGAGTCGAAGGACGCCGGCGAAATCCGCAAGGGTTACGAACGGGTGATCCGTCCGCGCTTCGCCGACGCCAAGTTCTTCTTCGACGAGGACCTGAAGCAGGGCCTCGAGGCGATGGGCGAAGGCCTGAGGACGGTGACGTACCAAGCCAAGCTCGGCAGCGTGGCCGACAAGGCCGCGCGCGTGGCCGCGCTGGCCGAAGCGATCGCGCCGCAGGTCGGCGTGGACGCCGCGCTGGCGAAGCGTGCCGCGCTGCTGGCGAAGAACGACCTGCAGTCGCGCATGGTCAACGAATTCCCGGAACTGCAGGGCATCGCCGGTCGCTATTACGCCAAGGCCGCTGGTGAAAACGACGAGGTCGCGCTGGCCATCGACGAGGCCTACCAGCCGCGTTTCGCCGGCGACGACATCGCGCTGTCCGGGGTCGGCAAGGTGCTGGCGATCGCCGAACGGCTGGACACGCTGGCCGGCGGTTTCGCCGCGGGGCTGAAGCCGACCGGCAACAAGGATCCGTTCGCGTTGCGGCGCAATGCGCTGGGACTCGCGCGCACGATTATCGAGAGCGGATTCAATCTAAATCTTTGGGATTTATTAGTTGAAGCCAACGACCTTGCCATAGAGTCAATGATGTTTGTTCAAGCCGACAAGAAGTCAGCGGCGACGAAAGAAGCTTTCGAGAAAGGTGTCGCCATAAGACCCAGCGCGGTCCATGTTTCAGGTCGTTCGAGCGCGGAAGATGTGCGCGAAGTTCAGGACTTCGTCCTCGACCGCCTGCGCGGCTACTACGCAGACAAGGGCGTTCCGGTATCTCATTTCAGCGCCGTCTTAGCCGTTTCATTTGGCTCGCTGTACGACTTCGACCGCCGCATCGACGCCATCGGCACCTTCGCGCAGTTGCCGGAAGCCGCCGCGCTGGCCGCGGCCAACAAGCGCATCGGCAACATCCTGAAAAAGGCCGAGGGAGAGATTCCGAACATCGAGGATCACGCCTTGCTGACGGAGCCGGCGGAACTGGCGCTGGCCGAGGCAGTGGAAGCGGTCTACGGCGAAACCGGCCGCGCGCTGGCGCATGGCGATTACGTCGACGCGCTCGCCCATCTGGCGCGGCTGCGCCCGCAGGTCGATGCCTTCTTCGACGGGGTGATGGTCAACGTCGACGACGCCGCGATCCGCAACAACCGGCTGGCCCTGCTCAAGCGGCTGGCGGACCGCCTCGGCAGCGTGGCGGCGATCGAGCATCTCTCGACCTGACGCAAAGGGTTAATCGTCCGTTGACGCGGCACCGGTATCCTGCGCCGATGCCGCGCCTCCCCACACGCCTGCTGTTCGCCGCCGTCTGCCTGGTGGCGGCGTTGCCGGCAATGGGGATTACCGTCACCCGCGTCGACATCTCCGGCCTCGAAAACAACGAGTTGATGGCGCAGAACGTGCGCATCTCGCTGTCATTGAACGACGCGGTCGGCAAGGACCTGTCCGGTCGCCGCCTCGGCTACCTGCTGCGCGAGGCCGAGGCGGAGACCCGCGAGGCGCTGGAACCGTTCGGCTACTACTCGCCGACGATCACGATCCAGCGCAGCGATCGCAGCGCGCCCGAAGGCGGCGACAGCGCCACCGACAGCACGCCCTCCGCACGCGAGGCCCGGGCCGGGGGCGATGCCGCCGCCACCGCGCGCAGCGCGCGCACGCTCACCGTCGGCATCCGCGTCGAGCCCGGCCAGCCGGTGCGCGTGCGCGGCTTCGACGTGGGGGTGGACGGCGCTGGCGCGGACGACCGCGACGTGGGCAAGGCCTTGGCACTGTTCGCGCCGCGCAAGGGCGAGGTGCTGGACCACACGCTGTACGAGGCCAGCAAGTCGCGGGTCAGCCGCGCGCTGGCCGGGCATGGCTATTTCGACGCCGACTTCGCCGCGCACCGGGTCGAAGTGACGCGCGCCGAGCATGCCGCCGACATCGCCCTGCGCTGGAGCAGCGGCGACCGCTACGCGCTGGGCGAAGCGAGCTTCGCGCAAACGCCGAAGACCATCATCCGCGACGAACTGCTGCACAAGCTGGTCGGCTGGACGCCGGGCGAACCCTACGACGATCTCGAACTGGAACGCCTGCGGCGCTCGCTGGTGTCGCTGGACTATTTCGGCCTGGTCGAGATCCTGCCGCAACCCGAGCAAGCTGATGGAAAGCCGGCGAAGGACAAGGTCGTCCCGGTGCAGATCAACCTCACCCCCGCACCGCGCAGCATCTACACCGCCGGCGTGAGCTACGGGACGCAGAGCGGCGCCGGCTTCAGCCTCGGCGTCGAACGCCGCTACCTCAATACGCGCGGCCACAAGGCGCTGGCCCAGGTCGATTACGCCAGCAAGCGCAAGACCGCGACCCTGCAATACCGCGTGCCCGCGTTCGCCTGGCTGGACGGCTGGTACACCGCCAGCCTGCAGGCCGCCGACGAACAGACCGATTACGTCAACAGCCGCCGCCTTGAGTTCGTGGCCAGCCGCAGCGGCCAGTACAACGACCGCCTCAACCTGGTCGCCTCCGCGCACGTGCTGCGCGAGCGCTGGGCCTACACCCTGGTCGGCGGCGACCAGGACGTGCCGCCGGTCGATTTCACCTACGCAAGCTTCGTGTTCCCGGAACTGCGCGCGGAATACATCGACGTCGACGACCGCCTCGCGCCGCGCCGCGGCGCCGGCGGCACGCTGACCCTGCGCGGCGGCAAGGGCGGCTCCGCGGGGAAGGCGACCTTCGCGCAGCTGCATGCCAGCGCGCAGTGGTTCCATGGCTTCGACGCCGACAGCCGGCTGCTCGTGCGCGGCGAGGCCGGCCACACCTTCACCGACGAGTTGCTCAACCTGCCGCCCAGCCTGCGTTACTACGCCGGCGGCGACCGCAGCGTGCGCGGCTACGGCTGGCACGAGATCGGCCCGCGGGTGCAGACCGGCAATGGCGACTTCTTCACCGGCGCGGCCAACGTGGTCGCCGCCAGCATCGAATACGAACGCTATTTCAGCGGCCCGTGGGGCGCGGCGGTATTCGTGGACAGCGGCAGCGCGTTCGATGGCAGGACACCGGACATGCATACCGGCGTCGGCGTCGGCCTGCGCTGGCGCTCGCCCGTCGGGCCGGTGCGCGTCGATATCGCGCGCGGGCTGAAGTCGCCGGATTCGCCGTTCACCATCCACCTCAATATCGGTGCAGATTTATGAGTGCATGGTTATGAGGGCATGGTTGTGAGCTGGCGCGAACGTTATGCGCGCTACCGCCGCTACGGCCTCGATCCGCTGCCGGACGATGCCACCCGGGAACAGCGCGAGGCGCGCATCGCGGAATTGCGCACGCTGCGCCGCAAGCGCCAACGCACGGTCGCGATCCGCGGCGGTGTCGGCACGCTCGCATTGGCGATCGGCATCGGCCTGCTGCTGTACTGGTTGCTGATGACGATCGGCGGCCGCGATGTCCTGTTGCGACAGATCGTGGCGCGCTTGCCCGCCGGCACCGAGTTGGAATGGGAATCGGCCGAAGGTCCGGCCGCGGGCCCGATGACCCTGCGCGACGTGCATTTCTCGATGCCGCGCCAGCGCGATCCCGATTGCGTGCCCACCGATACCGCGAACTGCGCGATGGGCCGCATCGTGTTCGACGCGGAAACCGTGGTGCTGGATCCGGCGATCCGCCCGCTGTTCGGCAGGCGCCTGCGCCTGGACGCGCTCGACCTGCGCAACGCGACGCTCGACCTGCCGCGCAGCGACGAACCGTTCGAACTGCCGACCTGGCCGGACGTGCTGCCGGACATCGCCCCGCCGCTGGCCCTGCAGGCGGACACGATCCGCATCGACGGGCTGAAGGTGGTGCAGGAAGGCGAGGCGCTGATCGACATCCGCCAGGCGCGCGGCGGACTGGATGCCGGCACCGGCAGCTTGCATGTCGAACACCTGCGGGTGGACAGCGACCGCGGCCAGTTCGCCCTGCACGGCGACTACGCGCCGCGCGACGACTATCGCAGCGATTTCGTCGGCACCGCGGTGCTGCCCGCGCCGGCCGGGCGCACCGCGCCGCGGTTGGGCGTGGTGGCGCGTGGCGACCTGTCGCGGATGGACGTGGCGGTCGCCGGCCGCCTGCCCGCGCCGACCCGCGCGACGCTGACCCTGCGCGGCGACAAGGACGCGCCGCGCTGGCTGCTGCGCGCCAGCAGCGAGGCGCTGGACCTGTCGCTGCTGGGCGGCAGCGGCGAGGCTTCCGAACCGCTGGCGTTCGACCTGGTCGCCGATGGCGTCGGCGGACGCGCCGGCGTGCGCGGCAGCGTGAAACGGGGCGACTTCATCGCGACATTGCAGCCGTCGAAGCTCAGCCTCGAGGATCGCCTGCTGCTTGCGCAGCCGCTGGTGCTGGACGTGTTCGATGGCCGCATCACCGCGCAAGGAACGGCCGACCTGCGCGATCCGAAGGACGCCTCGCTGAAGTTCGCGGTGAACGCGCGCGGCCTGCAATGGCACGGCGCGGACGGCAACACACCCGTCAACGGCAGCGCGATCCGCGGCGATGCCGACTTCGGCGTGGCCGGCAAGCTCGAACGCTGGGCGGTGGCCGGCAACGCGCGCCTGCAACGCGGCAACGAACGCGCGACAGTGACGCTGGACGGCATCGGCGACCGCGTCGGCATGCAGGTGCGCAAGCTGCAGGCCGCGATGCCGCAGGGCCGGCTCGAGTCCAGCGGCGACCTCGCATGGACGCCCAACCTGGAATGGAAGGCGGATGCGCGACTCGCCGGCTTCGATCCCGGCTATTTCGCGCCCGACTGGCCGGGGGCGGTGAACGGTCGCATCGAAAGCAATGGCGAACTGCGCGACGACGGCAGCCTGCGCGCGCATGTCGATGCGCGCGAACTGGGCGGCACCCTGCGGAGGCGCGCGCTGGGCGGACGCGGCACGTTCGACATCGATGGCGAGAATTATTCGGGCGACCTGGCGCTGACGCTCGGCGCAAGCCGCATCGATGCGCGCGGCAAGGTCGCCTCGGACATCGAGGTCGATGCCGGCTTCGCGCCGCTGCGGTTGGACGACCTGCTGCCGGACGGCCACGGCGTCGTGCGCGGCACGCTGAAGTTGCGTGGCGCGCGCAATGCGCCCGATGTGGATGTCGACCTGGCCGGCAACGATCTCGCTTACGGCGACTACCGTGCCGGCAGCCTGCTCGCGAAGGGCCGGCTGCCCTGGCGCAGCGGCAACGGCCTGTTGCTGCTGGAAGCCGGGAACCTGCAGGCCGGCCTGCCCTTCGAATCCATTCGCGTCGGGCTGCGCGGCGCGGTCGAACGGCTGGCCTTCGATGCGAAGGCGAGCGGCGAGACCGGCGGGATCGCATTGAACGGGGATGCCCGCAAGCAGGGCACGCGCTGGCAGGGCGCGCTGGCCGCGCTGAAGTTCGATCCGGCCAAGGGCGCGGCGTGGACCTTGCAGCAACCGGCGCGCTGGTCGTGGGATGGAAGCAACGGCGCCCTGTCGCGCGCCTGCCTGCTGTCGAACGCGGGCGGCCCAAGCTCTGAACAAGCGATGTTGTGCGCGGATGCCGACTGGCCGCGCCGTGGCCTGGACGTCGAAGGCGACAAGCTGCCGCTGGCCCTGTTGTTGCCCTACCTGCCTGAGCGCGAGGACGGCCGGCCGTGGCTGGTCAACGGAGAAGCAGCACTCGTCGCGCAACTGAAGCCGGTCGGCAACGCCTGGCGCGGCACCGCGACGCTGGCCTCGGCGAACGGCGGCCTGCGCAACAGTGCGCGGTCGCGCCGCGACCTGGTCGGTTACCGCGACCTCAAGCTGGATGCGACCTTCGACCCGCAGCGCATCGAGGCCGAACTCGGCGCGGTGTTCAACGGCGACGGCCGCATCGACGCCCGAGTCGCCACCGGCTGGGACGACTACGCGCCGCTGTCCGGCGAAGTGAAGGTCGACACCGACGAACTCACCTGGATGGAATTGTTCTCGCCGGACATCGTCGAACCCACCGGCAAACTCGATGCCGACCTGCGCCTGGCCGGCACCCGCGCCGCGCCGGTGATCGGCGGCGAAGGACGCCTGCGGGACTTCGCCACCGAACTGCCCGCGCTCGGCATCGCCCTGCGCGAAGGCGACGTGCGCATGGACGCGAAACCTGATGGCAATGCGCGCATCGTCGGCAGCGTGCGTTCCGGCGACGGCACGCTCGCCATCGACGGCACGCTCGGCTGGCAGGCGCAGGACACGCCGCTGGTGCTGAACCTGCGCGGCAACAATGTGCTGATCGCGGAGACGCGGCAATTGCGCGCGGTGGCGAATCCGGACGTGACCGTGCGCTACCGCGCCGGCCAGCCGCTGCAGGTCGGCGGCAGCGTCACCGTGGCCGTGGCCGACATCAACCTGGAGCGCCTCGACGAAGGCGTGTCCGCCTCGGACGACGTGGTGGTGCTGGATCCCGTCGATCCCAAGCGCAGTACGCCGAACACGCTCGACCTCGACCTGGCGCTGGTGATGGGCGACGACGTGCACATCAACGGCTTCGGCCTGGCCGGCACGCTGGGCGGCAGCCTGCGCGTGCGCGCGCTGCCCGGACGCGAGATGCGCGGCACCGGCGCGCTGGAGGTCGATGGCCGCTATCGCGCCTACGGGCAGAACCTGCAGGTCACCCGCGGCCGGCTGGTGTGGTCGAACACGCCGGTCGGCGATCCGCTGCTCGACGTGCGCGCCGAACGCGTGGTCGGCGAGGTCACCGCCGGCATCCGCGTCGAGGGCCGTGCCTCCGCCCCGCGCGCCAGCGTGTACTCGAATCCGGCCAGGAGCGACTCCGAGGCGCTGGCCTACCTCACGCTCGGCCGGCCTTTGTCCAGCCTGACCGGCGACGAGGCGCGCCAGCTCGGCGCGGCCAAGTCCGCGCTCAACGCGGGCACGGGCTTGCTTGCGGCGGAACTCGGTTCGCGCATCGGCCTGGACGATGCCGGCGTGGTCGAATCGCGCGCGCTCGGCAGCGAGGTGCTCAGCGTCGGCAAGTACCTGTCGCCGAAGCTGTACGTCGGCTATGGCGTTTCCCTGCTCGGCACCGGCCAGGTGATGATGCTGAAGTACCTGCTGCGGAAAGGCTTCGACATCCAGATCGAATCCAGCACGGTGGAGAACCGCGCCTCGGTGAACTGGCGCAAGGAGAAATAGCGCGATGCGGTTGTGGTCGCTGCATCCGCGCCACCTCGATCCGCAAGGCCTGGTCGCGCTGTGGCGCGAAGGCCTGCTGGCCCGCGCGGTCCTGCGCGGCGAGACCCGCGGTTACCGCAACCATCCGCAGCTCGACCGCTTCAAGGCGCACCCGCAGCCCAAGCGCGCGATCGACGCCTACCTGGCCGCCGTGCAGGAGGAAGCGTCCACGCGTGGCTACATGTTCGACCGTTCGAAACTCGGCCGCATCCACCGTGTCGAACCGATCCCGCTGCAACGCGGCCAGCTCGACCACGAATGGACGCACCTGCTGGCCAAGCTGGCCAAGCGCAACCCGGTTCTTCATGCACGTTGGCGCGATGCCGCGGCGGGCATGCATCCGATGTTCGTGCTGGTGGACGGCGGCATCGAAGCCTGGGAACGGCCTTAGCCCTGCGAACGGAAACGGCGCGGTCGCCCGCGCCGTTCGTGTCGGGTTGTTCCGGCCCGGGTCAGAGGTCGAAGCCGAAGCCGCCGCCGCTGCGCAAGGCGTGCGTCGCCATCGCCCTCTTGTGCGAAACTCCTTCGCGAATCGATCGATCGCCGGGGAAGCTCGATGGAGTCCGTATCGGACGATGCGCCGGTCACCCAGCTGCTCGCCCGTGCCCGCGCCGGCGACGACGCTGCGCTGGGCGCGGCCTATTCGGCGGTCTACGACGAGCTCAAGCGCGCCGCGCGCCTGCAGTTGCGGCGCATGCGCGACGCCTTCGAGACCACCGCGCTGGTGCACGAGGCCTACCTCAAGCTGGCCGGCGGCGCGCGGCTCGCGGCGGTCGACCGCAACCACCTGCTGGCGCTGTCGGCGCGCGCGATGCGCCAGGTGCTGGTGGACGGCGCGCGCGCGCGCAAGGCGGACAAGCGCGGCGGTGGCCAGGAGGCGTTGACCCTCACCGCCTCGCTCGGCGGCGGCGACGCGGCCGCGGTCGAAGTGCTGGCGCTGGACGAATCGCTGGCCTCGCTGCACAGGCTGGACGAGCGCGCCGCGCAGATCGTCGAACTGCGCTACTTCGGCGGCTATTCGGAAACCGAGATCGCAGGGATGCTCGACATCAGCGAGCGCACCCTGCGGCGCGACTGGCGCAAGGCGCGCGCCTTCCTGCTGGCGGAAATGCACGCATGAACGAGACCCGACGCCGCCAGCGCGCGCTGGCGATCTTCGACGCAATCGCCGAACTCGCGGGCGATGCGCGCGAACAACGCCTGCAGGAACTGTGCGTCGGCGACGATGCGTTGCTGGCGCAGGTGCGCGCCCTGCTTGCCGCCGATGCGGAGGCCACCGAACCGTTCGGCAACGCCCCGCGCTGGGGCGAGGCCCTGGCCGCTGACGCCGGCGAAGGCGACCGCATGCTCGGCCGCAGCATCGGCGCATGGCGTCTCGTCGGGATCATCGGCCGCGGCGGCATGGGCGCGGTGTACGCGGTCGAACGCGGTGACGGCGCCTACGCGCAGCGCGCGGCGCTGAAGCTGATCCGCGCCAGCGCCGATTCGCAGGCCGCGCGCGAACGCTTCCTGCGCGAACGGCAGATCCTGGCGCAGTTGCAGCATCAGAACATCGCCACCCTGCTCGATGGCGGCTTCAGCGCCGAAGGCGAGCCCTACTTCGTGATGGAACGGATCGACGGCCAGGCCATCGACCACTGGTGCGACGCGCGCCGGCTCGGCCTGCGCGAGCGCATCGTGCTGTTCCTGCAGGTGCTGGACGCGGTGCGTTACGCGCATCGCAACCTGGTCGTGCATCGCGACCTCAAGCCGTCGAACCTGCTGGTGGATGCCGAGGGCCGGGTCAAGTTGCTCGACTTCGGCATCGCCAAGCAACTGGAAAGCGGCGAGCTCACCGCCACCGGCGACCGCGCGCTGACCTTCGAATACGCATCGCCGGAACAATTGCACGACGCGCCGATCACCACCGCCACCGACCTGTGGCAGCTCGGCGTGATCCTGCACCGGGTGCTGTCCGGCGCGCATCCGTTCGGGCTCACCCGCGACACGCCGGTGGCCAGCCAATTGCAACAACTCGAACGCGATCCGGAACCGCTGACCCGCGCCGCCGCGCAGGCTTCGACGGAACAGGCATCGCTGCGCGGCGGGCTGACCCCGGCCTCGCTGGCGCGTGCGCTGCGCGGCAACCTCGCGGAGATCGTGCAGGCCTGCCTGCGCCGCGACCCGGAACAGCGCTACGCCTCCGCCGATGCGCTGGCAAATGACCTGCGCGCCTGGCTGGACGACCGCCCGATCGCCGCGGTGCCGCTGTCGCGCGGCGAGCGCGCGAAGCTGTGGCTGAAGCGCAATCGCGTGCTGGCCGCATCGGCCGGTGCGGTTGCCGTCGCCCTGCTCGCCGGCACCGGCGTGGCCCTGTGGCAGGCGAACGAAGCGCGCGCGCAGGCGCGCCTCGCCGAACGCCAGAGCGCGAACGCGCGCGCGGCGCTGACCTTCCTCACCGACACGCTCGCCGGCGCGGCGCCCGACCAGCGGCTCGACAGCAAGGTCAGCGTGCGCGACCTCCTGACCCACGCACGCGGCAAGCTCGACGCGCGCGAGGGCATCGAACCGGCGGTGCGGCAACCGATCCAGCGCATGCTCGGCAACCTGCATGCCTCACTCGGCGACCTGCCCACCGCGATCGGGTTGTACGAGGCCGGCTTGAAGGGCGTCGATGCGAAGGGCCGCGAGGACGCGCTGTCGCTGGCCGACGACCTGTCCAACTACGCGATGACGCTGGGTGCGCTGGAACGCGGCAAGGATGCGCTGGCCGCATACGAACGCGCGGCGGCGCTGCGCCGACGC